>Ga0214921_10001896_pt1 | contig 35016 bp, 37 predicted proteins | sample LL1505_MetaG_FD_177992 | JGI IMG/M metagenome (GOLD analysis project Ga0214921, IMG submission 177992) | Freshwater microbial communities from Lake Lanier, Atlanta, Georgia, United States - LL-1505 | ecosystem: Environmental > Aquatic > Freshwater > Lake | place: USA: Georgia | collected... | reverse complement strand
CGTTCATACCGATTCTCAAATGGGTTTACTGTTTTGTCGGGGTCATCTTGAAAGAAATATGTATCTTTATTCCCACGGGCGACGGACTCATAAAGAGCTCCCTCGGCTGTGAGACCTGCGCGTGTAGAGGCCATTCTGTAAAAGGGTACGATAAGTGCTTTAAAGGGTTAGGCGTTTGTCACTCCGATTATGTATCCTCCTTAACTTCTTCTTGTTGAACAACTACTTTCAAGGCAATATTTGCCGCTCTATCAGCTCTATCGGGCAATGATATTTCTGCTCTTCTTCCGTGTCGAAAGAGTTCCACGGTCGCAGTCTTTTTAATACCATCTGTCACCCACTGCGACATTATATCCTTTATTTCACTATATCCACTCGACGTTTCCGTAATGCCCACACGCTTTAATTCATTTAATAAACGTATGGTTTCTTTCAAACGATCCGCTTTCGACTTCTGCACCATTTCTATACTATTAGAATAACTGCGCTTAAGGTTCTTCTAGTATATTTAGTATGAAACTACGTATAGGTTCATATCCTGCTCCGATTTTAGAAAACCTCCGTAAAAACGGCATACAGACGATTCTCTGTAGAAGACCACGAACGGAACTTGAAAGAAGATATCTCAAGTTCTTTGAAGAATTTCAGATAGAATATGATGAAACGATTCCTGATTCCGATGAATACGATATGACACAGTTAGAAGAGGCTAGTAAAGTCTTACCAGTTACAGGAGAGTTTCTTCAGGCTATGTGTGATTATACAGTGATTGATCGTGAAAAATATCATCCTTCTGTTAACTATACTGTACCGCACGAAAAACTACTTTTTATAGGGGAAGAGTGGAATATTATAGAGCCTACCAGTTTATTTGTATATCCTGATAGAGATTTACTGCAGATTACAGTATCGCGGAGGGCGTGGCCGAAGCTACTCCTCTTAGTTATACATAATAGTGATGATCAAACAAACTATGAAGTATTAGTACCGTTTTTAGAGGCAAATCCGCGTGTATATGCTTGGTTACAAAATAATACGGTGACACATCCACGGATTCGTAGTCTTCCTATTGGTGATCAGAATCGTATCTGGAAAGGAGGAAATGCTTCCTATGAACCTACTGTGCGCATATCTCGCTCCGTAGAACGCGACTATGGCATTCTATTTCCGTGGTGCTCAAATACAAATCCTATACGCCCCATATGGCTTCAAGAGGCAAAGCTGTTACGTAGCTGTAATGAGTTGTTTATTATGCCACGACTCTCAAAAGATGATTATATAGACGCACTGGAAGATTCTAGAGCCATTGTATGTCCTCCTGGAAATGGTCTAGATACACACAGACATTGGGAATCTCTCTATGCAGGGGCGTGGGCGATTGTTCATTCGAATGCCCATACACAATGCCTTTTGCGTGAATATCCTTCCTTGCCATTGATTCCTATTAATAGCCCAAAGGATCTTGAAGACGTAAAAATCCCTTCTACTCCATCTCCGTTTCATCCAATGCTGCTGCGTCATTATTGGGAAGTAATGTTTCGCTCATATGTGCCCCAGGATACCGTGGTCGTTCTTCTCACGAATTCTGCATATAGTAGGCAATGTCTTATGACTATTGCTGGATGTAGAACTGTAGGTAACTATAAAGGCGATATTGTAGTTTTAACCGACTCTGATTTATCTGATAATTTTCTAAAATACGGAGTCATTGTTAAAAAATATGACCCTATTGATATTCAGCCCATTCTTACCAAGATTACAGAACGACCATTTACAGATACAGATGGTCGTGAACTAACAAAACAGATTCAGTGGCAAAAGCTGAATATCTTTCATACATATTTTAAACAATGGCGAAAGATATTTTACATTGATGCAGGAATGCATGTATTTGGTGATATTAATATATTCTTTGATCTTATTCGGCCGAATCAAGTTCTCGCCCATTGTGATGACTTTCCAGAATATACTACAAAACTCGCTGGGCAGTTCAATCGCTTGTCCTATCCAACTGTTTTCAAAGAACTCGCTAAAAACTATACTCTGGAACGCTGCTGTTATCAGACTGGAATTATGCTCTTTGATTCCTCAATAATAGAGTCTGAAACTATATCTAAGATTATGAATCTCGCATATAAGTACCATATATCAAGAACAAACGAGCAGGGTATTTTGAATCTCTATTTTTATGAAAAACTCGTTCAAGTACCTATTTATAGAAACGGCAAGTTTCTCTATGACTATTGGGAACGGTTTGGAAAGCATTGTACTGACTATATTCTATTAAAATATCCTAAGAGTTCTTCTCACGTAGCGATGTAAAATGCTCCCGTAACCAGGCGTGAAAGGAAAGAAAATCAACATCTTTGCGTGTGAGCTCATTCAGATTTACACCATATGCTTTTTCTAACAAACGAAGTTCATACACATCAGGATACTGCTGCAAAGCAAACTGGAAATAAATCTCCTGTTCCGACATTCCAGACTTATTGTATCGCTCAGGTTCAACACATTTGAGTAAGGCTTCCCACATTGGGCATTCGTGTGCTTTTTCAACTCTTTCAAATAAATCTTGTAAGACAGTTTTTGTATACATCATACAATCGGTTGTTCCAGCTTCCTTTGAAGTATTCTCAAAATCCTTCGGAAGAAGTTTTCGCATATGTACAAAATATTCTGGCACATACATCCCACCATAATCAAATAGAATCTTATCCCCTTTGAAGAACTCAATAGGGCGCAAGAAAACTACATCGCTATCGGGTACGAGAAAGTTTGGTAAAAGATCTGGAATAACTTTGAAAGCGTAGAATTTCAGAAGTTGTTGATAATACCATCCGTGCCGATTATTTGTAGAATGAATAAATTTAGCAATATCCTTAAAAGAAAAGGGGAACGAGCTTTCAGGAATCCACGTGAAATCTTCCACGTCTTCAGGTTCTTCTTTGCTCACGATATAAATCTTACGTAATCCGCGAGTATTCTTACGAAGCCCTTCAAGACAATAGGGAAGTATAAGCGCGTCTTTATCGTGATAGGGAACAACTGCGTCAAATTGTATTGGATTCTCTGTATCCATCTTTCAGGGAATGAGTTCTAATGTTATTCCAATCGTTTTTATACATATCGGGGACGCACCTCCGGATTATATCGGTACTGCCATTCAACAAGCTCGTAAATGGAATCCAATGAGTCCTATTGTATTTATCAGCTCCTCGTTTCCGGAAGAAGAATATGCCGATGAAGAACGTATCCTATTATCTACACTACCCGTTTCAACAAATCACGCAAAGTTTTTAGAGAATACAAGGCTTTCTGTAGATTGGCGTGGTGGATTTTGGCGTGTAACAACAGAACGTCTTTTTGTCTTAGAAGATTGGATGCGCTACAAAGGTATTACGGAATGCGTTCATCTTGAAAATGATATTATGCTCTATACGGATCTTTCAGAGCTTGTACCAATATTCAGAAAAACAAGTGCGGGTCTTTCTACTACATTTCAAGGCCAGGGTGTTAAATTAAATCAAATCCGTATGTGTTTTTCTATACTTTACTGTTGCTCTATAGGGGCATTGTCAAACTTTGTGGCATCTCTTGTATTAAATAATAGAGGAATCGATGAAATGCAGTTAAGTGGACCATATTGGCAAGATACGCCTGAAGAATGTTCAGTTCTTCCTACTGCCCCGGTTGGAACACTTTTAGTCTCAGAAACATTTCGAAGTTGGTATGAAAATCCAGAATTTTCTTGTATCTTTGATGCAGCTGCGCACGGTCAATTCATAGGTGGAATAGATCCAATACACGGAGACACTACAGTGGGCTTTGTAAATCGTGATACTGATTTTCGTTCAGACCAGTTTCTCTATGGATGGTCTGTCGATTCGTTTCAACGTCGTTATCCAATACTAATGGATAAAGTCGGTAATTTATGGCCCATAGCAAATCTTCATATACATTGTAAGCGACTGGAAGAATTTGTTTAGTAGAAATAGAATGCGAGGAACCTATATACATTATCTAATTATCATAGGAGCGGCGATTCTTGTACCATTAACTCTATATAAGTTACTAGAACCGGCTGCTTTCTCTGAATCAACAAAGAAGCAAATCTTAGGTGTAGAACTAATAAGCTCTTTTATGGTATCTTCATATGTATTATTGTATTCGTTGATGCTCTTATTTACTTTGATTCGATCCATCATTAATATTTTTTCTTTTAACTTATCTGGTATGTTTATGCTTCTTTCTATGATGTTATTTTCTTTTACTATTCTATTATTGAATCCATTTTCTATAACACTTTTTCGTGAATACTTTAAAGACAAACTAACATCTGAGGCAAATAGAAATATTTCCGTATTTATACTTATAAGTACTGTATTAATAACGGCGTTTACAGTTGCGATTAATACTAAATAGATTTTATTAACTCTTACAGCCACATCCTGTTGCACTACAGTTATTACATACTTGGGAGCCTTGTGTGACTTGTTGGCGTATTTCATAACTAGGATAGTTCACTACGCAGCCTGTAATACTGCTGCACGTACTATAGTTACACGCGCCCTGACTAGAAAGCGTATTGATTCTGTAATAAGTATAAATGGTCTTAGACTGAAGGTTTCGGAGAATATCACTGGAATCCATCTAAACATATACCACAGATTCTTTAGTAAGAATGTGTGGTATTTGGTGTTGTCTTGGAAATATGCATTTAGATGTTGTTATGAGATGTTTGAAAACATTGGAACCACGAGGACCAGAAGAAACGCGTTCATTATATCTAAATGGTGTCGGGTATCTAGGATTTACTCGTCTTGCATTAAATGGCTTAACTGAAAATGGAATGCAACCTATGCATCGAGAAAAGCTGACGTGGGTATGTAACGGTGAAATCTATAACTGGAAAGAGTTAGCTGCGCAATATAATATTACAACCGTTTCTGGATCTGATTGTGAAGTTCTCGGGCCGCTTTATGAAAGATTTTGTGAACTAGAGATTCCCTTGGAGGAGTTTTTCAGGGCGCTAGATGGAGTCTTTGCACTCATACTCGTAGATGAAAAACGTGGTCGGACAATCGTCGGGCGAGATCCTTATGGTGTGCGTCCTCTTTATAGATTTTTTAAAGACTATGATCATGTGATTTTCGGCTCAGAAATGAAATCTCTTATAGAATTCGGAGTTCCAGAAGCATTTCCTCCTGGACACTATCAAATCATAGACAATGTATCACACGCAGGTCAAGAAAAATCATATCACGAAATACCCTTTTTAAAGAATCCGCACTTTATTCCTGAGATAGAGGCTATGATGGCCGTTCGGTCTGCTTTCACAGCAGCTGTGGAAAAACGTCTTATGACCGATAGAAACGATATCGCAGTGACTCTGAGTGGTGGGCTTGATAGTAGTCTCGTGGCGGCCTTAGCAAACAGGGAACGATTAGCTCGGGGACAGAGTCCTATTCAAACATTTAGTATTGGAATGCACGGAAGCACAGATCTTTTTTATGCGAAACTAGTGGCAGAATATATTGGTTCCGTTCATACAGAAATCATTATGACAGCCGATGAGTTCTTTGACGCCATTCCATATGTTATCCGTGATATTGAATCATTTGATACGACAACCGTAAGAGCCTCTGTAGGGAACTGGCTAGTGGCCAAATGGATTCGTGAACATTCAGATTGTAAGATTGTACTAAATGGCGATGGGTCTGATGAAGTGTGGGGATCTTATCTTTATTTCAATAACGCACCTTCAGATCACGCTTATGAGGCAGAAGTGGGACGTCTTCTTAAAGATATTCATATGTTTGATGTACTTCGTTCGGATCGTTGTATTTCCTCACACGGCTTAGAGCCGCGTACACCGTTTCTCGATAAACAGTTCGTAGCTGTGGCGCGGAGTATTCCTACATTGTTCCGTCGACCAGTTAAAGGATTCACTCCTGAAAAATATCTTTTGCGCCGTGCCTTTGAAGGTTTGAAACTTCTACCAGAAGAAGTATTGTGGCGTAGAAAAGAGGCATTTTCGGATGGTGTAAGTGGAGAAAAATCGTGGTATGAGATTACACAGGAAAAGGCACTTGAAAAGGTGGGAGTACAAGAACCAACTTCTGAGAAGTTCTATTATCGGAAACTTTATAGGGAGTTTTATAGAGCTGACACGGAATCTGTAAATGTTCCGTATTTCTGGATGCCGCGATGGTCTCCTGGAACTACAGACCCTTCTGCGCGAACATTAGCAGTTTATGTAATGTAAAGCCATATGGCAGGTTGAAGAAAGGCTGACACAAGAATAGATATGATTCCATATGTAAGTAGAATAGTACTATCTTCTTGTGAAATACAAGAAAGAAGAATCATATACACACCTACTGAGAAACAAAGATAGGGACTATTTGGAAACATGGGTGGATCGTCCTTATACAAATCAAGCATTGTATATTATAATTACAAGGATCAGCTCGTAAAATTTATCCGGCGGGCATATATATCCTATTTTACACTAGACAATGTCGCAATGTTTTGGACGACTTGTAAAAGATACACCAGAAGGTGTAAATATGCTTTCTTTTGAAGGTGGTCGTGGAAAGTTTCATGTACCACTTCGTTGTGAAAGAATCACGCGGTCTGGTGATTTATGTGAAAGTTGTTCTGAAAAGGAGAAAAAGACGGAGGAAGCTGTACGGGCGATTGTAGGGACAAGGATTCAAGGTTCGTATCCCCGCTATTTAATGGGACGTGTCACAGAGCCTATACCATTTTGGTCGAGACTCTATGATGGTGCGTGGTTCCGTCTAAAGCTAGAAGAGGGTTATACAATTAGCGAAGAAACGATGGCGAAGATTAAGAAAGCTGTTGAAAAAGCTTATGTGGGTGTGGAACAAGTTTCACCGGCTGCTATACCTGGAGAAGTGAAGAAACCTGGGAGAAAAGCCGCTGCGACAGTGTTAGAACAGCTGCCTGTTGTTCCTACTGCTGCTCCCGTTGTTAAACGTCGTGCTCAAGTTAAAAAAGTGGAACAGTCTGTTCAAGTTGTGGCAAGAATAGAAGGAGAACTAAATGGTTCCGATCACGATATTGTGGAAATAAATGTGCGGAAACAAGAAGTGGATGGACGTATGTTCTACTTGGACCCCAAGAAGGACAAACTCTATGATATGAAACTTAAATATGTGGGGCGATTAAAAGATGGAGCTATAGTTTCTCATCCTGATTCTGATGCAGAGGTTTAGAAAATGACTGCGGATTTATTTTATTTGTATAAAATATATTAGATGCAACCTAATGGCAGCTATCTACTAACGGCTAACCCCCTAGGATTTTCTAGTGGTTCTCCTGGTGTATTTAACTCAAGTAGATTCCCTGGGGGATTTTCTCGTGGCGCATTTAACTCAAGTAGATTCCCTGGGGGATTTCCTCGTGGCGCATTTAACTCAAGTACACTCCCTGGCACATTTAACTCAAGTAGATTCCCTAATGGTTTTCCTCGTCGTCCTCGTGGCGTATTTAACTCAAGTACACTCCCTGGCACATTTAACTCAAGTAGATTCCCTAATGGATTTCCTCGTCGTCCTCGTGGCGCATTTAATTTAAGCACACTTCCCCCTGGGGGATTTCCTCGTCGTTCTCATTTCGGAAATAGGGGCTCTTTTGCCGCCGGCTTTAGTCCCTTAAATCCGATTCATGTTCAGGGAGGTGCATATAGAAGTAAAACGATGAAACAAAAGAAAAAAAATAAAAAGCGGGGTTCAAGAAGGCAGTAAGCAAATCATTACAAAATCGAGCTATAGTTACCCGGATTAGAATTACTTAGACCCGTGGTCATTTCAAACCGGCATTTATAACCTAGTTCTTGTTTGTAAGGCTTCTTCTTTTGAGCATTCAGAAGCTTTGTTTTCTTCAGTAATAATTTCTAATATTTTATCAATCGCATTACTTTTGAACCATTCTCCACACAGTTTATATTCTATCAAATCCTTATGAAGTCTCTTTTCATCCTTTGGCGTTAATTTTGGATACCAACAGAGCAAATTAAGATCTTCAACACTAACCTTATCTTTAATTTCATCAGGGCATCTACAAGAATAAAACCCCCTATGTGCTATTCTACTCCAAGCATTATTCTTACAATAATGACCTACTTTAATTGCGTCCATGTGATTTGATTTATAAACATATACTCCCATTATATCTTTATAAGTTTAATAACTTAAAGTGCCGGTTTGAAATGTCCAGCGGTCTAAATATGTATTATGTTAAACAGATAGACATTTGTAAATGGAGAAAAATTGAAATAATATTTATGTCGAGTACACTATTACAACTATGGAACCAGCAGATAATATACAAGTAAATGAAGTTGTTGTTGTTAAGAGAAATGACCACAATGGTGATAGGATTCCTATGGAATATAGAATGTATATAGCAGACAAGACATATATTTTCAAAGCTAGAATCGTTCAAATACTTGACAATAAACGATACAATCGTGTTCAGCCTTTACCCTTAATGGCAAATATGCCACCACTGGTATTTACACGAAAAGCTTATAAGACAAAAATATACAAACTGCCTCTTTAAGATGATGCCCCAGCAGGATTATAATCTGTATTTGTCCCAGCTCTATCTGCCACGGCAATCGGATTTGGAACAAACGGCGCTACAGTTTCACCAGCTGCTGCCTCTCCTGAGTTGGTAGCAATCGCAACACTCGCTGCCGGCACACCACCTTTTACAATAAATCCAGGAATGCGCGCCTGAGCCACCGTATTAATGACTTTTCCTGCAAAAAGAGTTTGCGCCGCTTTGTGCTGGACACGTGTAACGTGGCTAAAGTCACGATTAGACATTTCTAAACAGAATCCTCTTTTTTATTGAGCGCTGCCCAACTTACAGGAAACCGGGACTGTAATAGGTTTGAAATAGCTGTGGCATATTCTTGAATCTCAATATGTGAAGGTAGTTCGAGACACGTAGAACAAACGTGCGCATATGCCATTAAACTCCCAGTTTCAATGAATTCCGTAAATGTTGATTGCGGTAAAATACTACAAGCCACTTCAGGAGCTAGATTTAGTTCAAGAAGTAGATTGTAAATACCGATAGCCTGTTCATTAAATGTTTTTATTTTAGTATGAATTTCTTCAGCGTTTTCAATCTGTTCTGTAGATTTACTTGTATAAAGATACTCAATAGGAGGTGTATAACACTCGGGATTTATTCCATATAATACTTCACTACGTGTAATTCCTGCTGTTAGACGAAACCATTCACGTGCTAAATAAACGGGCATTTTCATTCTCATCCGTACTTGCGGATGAAAAAACGGAAGAATATCTTTTTTTTCTGTGAGCGCACGAATGAAATGTTTCTCCGAATCTCCTAACTTCTCTGCAGTAACATTTACACGCGCTGCATTTACTACTGTAAGATCATCGCCAAATGTATCTAGTAGTTCTACACGGGCAGCACCGTCTAGAATATCAAAATACGATTTCTTTTCCATCTCATAATATACTGTCGTGCCCGTTTAAACTCATTTAATAGGATAGAATAGAATGAGCTGGAAACCAATCGGACAATATAGAACTGCTCCTTTACCGGTTTGCCCGCTACCGCCTGAAAAATTGAATACGTCCGTTCAAAAACAATCAATACCCCCCACAGAAGATGCCTTTGTTAGACTTTACGCTTCCGCATTTGGAGGCATTCGAACTCCCAGTAAAAAAGCAGAACCTCTCACTTATCCTATGGGCAGGAGATGGGCAGCATGGACAACGAAGTGATGTCTCACGCTTGAACAAATTTAATATGTATCTCTGTAGAGGATATAATCTATCAGAGATTCATCGCAATATGGAGGATTTATCTCCGAGTCAGACCATATGTCGCATAGATGCCAGTGATGAGCAACAGCTCCTAACATTTTATAAAGCATTTGACGGAGCCTTTTCCTACATTGATTCAGATTACTACGGAAACACTCCGAAGTTGCCGCTAGAAACATATGTTCGCCTGCTAAGACCGGGTGGTCTCGCACGGAATATTGAAGGAATCTCTGGAATGCATATGCCACTCAATGTCTATCTAAATAAGATTGAACTTCTAGCACCTGTTCTTAGCCCTGAACTACTTCAGCGGAGACTATGGAGCAAGGGTATATTGTATCTTGCCTTACGAGATGAACTAACACCCGCACAAGTTTGGACTTCTTCTGATTTGCAAATCAGTTATTATGATGAAGTGAGACGCTGTCAAGAAGGGTTTCAAGAGGTTCAAAAGGGCCGATTTGCAGACTGGCCTCTGCGTGAAGCTACTTTAGAAGAACATTGGGAGAAAGTTTCTTTGAACACACTCACGGACTATTTATGGAGGTCTTATAGCACTGTTGAAGAAATGGAAGTGAATGAACTTTTAGAGCAGCATTTACCGGCATTTGACGAGTTTCTTTCTAAAAAGATTGAGGCACTTCGTTCACAAAAGCCGGCGATTGACTTGGTTCAAGCAGATTACGAGAAGTTTTGCGCGGAAGAAGGTGTTAAGAACCGCATTTACAACAAACAGAAGATAATCAAGTGGTTTATGTATGATTTGCCTGTCGAACTTGTTGGCTCACTTGGTTACTATAAAGATGCAAGACGTAGAGAAACCGTATTTGGCCTCACCATTGTGAAAAATTTACAATAAACTCATCAGGATATGTAATACATAGCCAAATGAGTTCCTGTTATATTTGCGGAGGACAACATATAAGTTCTCAGTGTGATGAACTATCCACTGAGCTAAAAGAACTTCGTGCGCCAAAGCCTACAGGCCCACGTGGTCAAGATGAAGAAGATAAGCTTTGTGTAAGTTTCCAAGACCCTTCCGCAGAAGCGTTTTTCTGCCACCAATCTTTACAGGCAGCTGACATTACTACCCAGCGATCTGGTGTAATCGATGTGACGGCAAGTGCCTCTTCTGGGGATGTTACACGAAAGTAATGAAGACCCTCTTCAGGCGGATTCGCATAGTGTATCATATCAACTTCAGGCGCTACTACTGGAACACAACCCATAGCCATACACTCAATCTCACGATGGCACTTATTTCCATATCCTGCAAGACATAAACCGAACTTTGCATTCGCTAAACGTTCCAAATACTCTGTATGTGTATAGGGATATTTTTCATTCGTCGAAATCCGGTGTGAAAAATCGTCACAGGCAGATTCCCAATCCGCAGTAGTACGTCGTTTCCGCTGAACAACATTTTCAGAGCGTCCATAAAACACAAGCCTTTTTTCACGTGCTTCATATGATTTTGTAGGGATTCCTTTTGCTACTAACTCTTCAACAATAGTTGGCTTACGTGGCCAAAACGTCCAGGATTTCCCCCCAGACATTGGCTCAGGATTTCCAAACAAAGCTTTCTTATAAGACTTTTCCGTCGACACATCGTACCACGCTATTGTTGGACGATCATATAACAATGTGTCTCCTACTCCGCCGAGCCATACTTGTTGCGTGGGTGCCTCTTTTAGTTCTACATACCCACGTTCTGCCCAAATACGCGCCATTTCTCGAAAGGAGTCACCCGCGTGATTAAAAATACCATCGTGTGATTTAGGAAGAAATAATACAGGAAGATTACCTGTTAAAAAGCTTTTCATATCCATCAACAGCTTTTTAAGAGCCATATCTTTGTCACGTTGATTTGGCACACCCTTTGGAGTAATAAGAAGACGATGATGAAGATTTGCAGCGGCAGATAAATGTAGAAGTGATGCATTCGGACTCATTTCTGATTGAAGTTCCCATACATAGGCATTCAATGGAAGAACCCACGCCCACGCTGCTAGTTCGTGGGAAGCCATTACAATACCCCAAGCTTCCTTAATAACACGAATACAAACATCCAATGCCGTTTTTCCAGGCCATAGAAGATGTACTGTGATATTATATACCTTCAAATCTTGTTCAATCTTCTCTACCATTTCCTCCGATATCCACGTATCATCTAATACAAAAATAAGCTTCTTTTGTTCTGCGATCGTGTCTTTCCAGCTGAGATTTTTACGTAAAGCTGCTACTTCTTCTTGTGAAATATACTCTTCCAATATGTCTTCATACGGCCATATGGTAGCTTCTTTACACCACGTTTGTAAGTTTTCATCTCGTGATAAGACTGGTATTTCTTTGTTTGGCCAGTTAAACATTTTGATTGCCTCAATAGAGGCTTTGTCTTTGGGACACCAGAACTCACCTTCTGGTACTTCATCACGAAGTAGAAATATCTTTGACATATATTGAAGAATAAATTTACCAGATTTCTTTGCCACTTCATTGGGAAGTGGAGCAACAACCGCTGTATTTACAGATAAAGAAGCAGCCATAGAACTAAGTTGAGATTCAGACCACGCTTCTGCAGAGGCCTTTGTCTTTCCTACATATATAGAATCATAGTTATATACAAGTCCCTCACGCGTTTGAAATACTTCTTTCATTGTATAAAGAGAAATAGGAGGTGGCTCCCACATATTCTCTTGTCCCATTTCTAGTATGACTTTATTTTCACTAGAGCGTTTTACCATCGCACAAAATGTCTTGGCTTGGGCTATACTTAGAGGACCACGTACGAGACGCGCAAATGGTTTCCGCTCAAGCTTTTTAGAAGGTGTTCCAAACTCCATTACAGGACGCATATCGTGAAGACCTGTAGGCTGAATATATAAATACGCAGGTTTATCAACAATATTGCGTGGGTCATATGTACGAACTTCACTTGCGTGATAATGATACGTGCGTAAACTGAGGGCAGGATTTACCACTAGAAAACGCTGTTTAAACATCTCTATTGTTATGGCATTATCACATCCTCCTTGACCAAATGGGAAATTTAATAAAGACCAATCCCACTTTACCGCCTTTACACAGTTTGTAGAAACTACCCACGTATCTTGTGAATCCGCACGTGGTCCAAATAACTTTGCGGTGTTAATATCAGCTGTACCATCTACATCCCAACGTAAAAGAGCAAGAAACTTTGCTTTCGTATTCATATCTGTCGACCAAAGTAGACGCCAACTATCTGCGTCCAGAAAAATATCGGCATTTGCAAAGGCTACCAGAACATTTTCAGGTGCCTCCTCGTAAATCCAACGAATCACATCAGCATATGTAAGACGCTTTCCAAGAACTTTTTCTTGCACTTTCGGATGCTTTGGTGCTATGGCCTTTTCATTTAATAGAACAATACGATCAATGATAGAACATTCGATATTTTTCTTAAGACAAGTATCAATCTCATCGCGACGCCTACCAGATGGATGATAATATTGTGTTACGAACCAAAGCTCTTGTGGAATCTCCATCTTAGCTTGGAGTTTAAGACCACGTTTCTCCGCATATTCAGTGCGAACTTGGGCTACAGGGAATGTGCGACCAAAATGAAGAGCGAGAGCAATGACTACTTTTGCATCGTCTACAGTACCATCCCATTGAGGACCAATAAAAGGATATAAATCGTGCATTTCGTCTATACATAGAAGATTTGTCATTTTTAATGCAAGAAGCTTCTCCATTCCTATGGTTTTTACGAGGCTGCGCGGGACAACTACAAGACGTGATTTCGACCAATGGCCTTCTTCTAACCAGGCTTGTGCCGTTTCATTCAGACAAAAAACAATGTCAACTGTGATTCCAGCTGCGTCAAGTTCACTCGCGATTCTTGTATCTGTTGTAGCAACATCCCAGCGATTCCATCTCTCTGTAGTGGCTGGTAATGCGTCAAACCAAACAAGCGTTTTTTGATCACGCCAAATGGATGTATCCAGATTAATAATACGTAAATCCTTACCTGTTTTTGGATTTCTAGCGAGCATCTTCCTAACTATATACAGGTGGAAACCTTAGGCCTGGAAAATATACATATATGGTAGGAATGCCGTGTTCAGAGGTAAAAACAACCAAATACCAAACTCGAAAATCACCAGCCTTTCATGCAGGAAATTGTAAAAATCTTACAAAAAAGGGGAGAGGAGGAGACTATATTTCAAAGCCAGACGCAAAAGGTGTTTATAAATGGGTAAAAACGCGGAAAGCTGGGAAATCATATCTAATACACAATAACGGTGCTAGACCTTTCCGAGTAGAAGTATCTGGAAAAACGGTGGAAATCTATAAAGGTGTCTACGGAAAACTTGCCGACGGAAAGACCATAGACTATGATACTATACACTATAATAAGCTTTTGAAGAAACTCACTGTAAAAGAAGTACACGTGGGAAATAGTCCTTGTATTCCCGCTGCGGATGCGTGTGGTGCGTCTATGAAAGGTAATAGTGTTTTATTACACATAACTGGAAATAAATATCTATATGTTGGAAGAGAAATATATGAATTCACAATGGAAGATGACTTCGAGGCATATTATTCTCTTGTAGGAAATAATGATGTTCCCTATCCAGTTACACTCGGTTCGAAGTATGTATATTTGATGTTAGAGAAAAAATATATCCCGAGAGATTTATTCAAGATGAAAATGAACGCAGGAGAATGGGCAGATGCGCATTCTTATTTCTATGGCCATAAAGATTTTGAAGTTGGTCAAATGAAAAGCTGCTTTGAACAATATCCAAAAACAGATGCGCGTCAAAAATGTATGAAAGAACGGGCGAAAAAACACGCGGGAATGATGAAAGGATTTGATAAAAATATCAAAGGGATTAAAAAACTTCAGGGGCAATGATGCTCACAAACTTAAACCTCTTAACTATTATGTTAGTATGGACAAATACATTCAAAACTATGATTCATATACAGAAAAAATTGTATATGATTTTCAGTTGGGTGACGGCGGAATCGGTGATTGTATTAAATTTTTTATGTTTCTCTTAGAAATATGTGTACAGAATAATATTAAGCTATACTACAAAAGAAATAACATTGATATTGAAAAATATATACAACTGAAGCATTTAAAAATGTATTTTGACGAACAAAGAACTACTTTACCAACTGTAAAACCACAACAGTTTTATTCAACATTTAAATACAACTTTACTATACCTATTAAAGATGTATTTAATTTTACAGAAAAAGTAATAATAAATCGTAATAGTTTATTGTCTCCACAGATAACAAACTATATTTCTATACATCTTAGATTAGGAGATAAATATCTTGAATGTGATAAACAATATGTACTATGTAAAAATGATACACGACTTTTTTCAGAAGAAACCCTTTGTAGTTTTATTGAAAAGAATTATACTAAACAAATATTCTTTTGTTGCGATAATAACGCCTACAAATCAAAAATAAAAAATATGTATGATAAAATAATAATAACTGCGTGTGATATAGGGCATACTAGTTTATCCAATACCACGGAAAAACAAGTATTAGATGCTGCGACAGAGTTATATATATTATCGCAATCTGAACTACTATATTGTGCTTCAGAGTCTAGCTTTTCTGTAGTAGCATCAAAATTTAATAATATCCCCCTTTACAAAGATGCAAATTGATCCATCATTGATTTAAATTTTATTTTAAAACTACTAGTATCCATTGGAGTATCTACTAATGATTTTAAATTATCCTTAAATACTTTCATTTTCTCTCTATTGACATTTGACACATTTTCTGTAGGAGAGATTGATTGTGTATTCATTGTTCCTAATAAACTTTTTGCAGTATTCACAGTTGACGAGTTTCTTACAGGAGTGTTTAGTTGTGTATTCATTTTTGCTAAAAGAGCTTTTGCAGTAGTTGACGAGTTTACTGCAGGAGAGTTTGATTTTGGAGAGTTCATAGTTGTTTTTGCGGAAAATTGAGATAGGATTTGTTTTGCGGAATTTTTCCTATCAGTATTGGCATTCGATGCCGCTGCGTTCAAAACTTTCGTACTTGATTCCATATTAGATGCCACAGCTTTCATATTGGACGCATTTGTATTCATAGCACCACCTCGCTGGCGTCTTTTTTTAAGAGTTCTCTTTTTTTGGGCCATTCTACTTATCGCATAGAAAAATTTAATCAGCCTAAACTACTCATAGCAGTATACAACTATGGATAAATGTGCCTATCTTGTAAATTCTACTCCTAAGTATTACGGATTGTTACCACTTCATTTTACCCTGATTCGGCGTTACGCATCGTGGTTAGATATGCCTTTATTCTTAGCAACAGAGGAACCAGACCATCCAATATGTCAACAAGTAAAAGCACTCGGAGTAGAGTTAATTCCATTGAAACCGTATGAAGCCGGTTTCTTGGATTCTCGCGCAGCTGCTTTAGAACAACTAGCACTCTCGGGCCGATTCACAATGGTTCTTCCAATGCAGGAAGACTTTCTTCTTGAACGCGAAGCGGATCCTCTACATTTATACAAAGCTGTGGAACTTTTAAGAGAATCTTATACAAGTGTGAGGCTTATGCCGTGTCCCGGGCCGGGTGGCCCAGTATTAAAAAATAATCCAGAATGGGCTCTCGTTGTTCCAACTGATACATATGGATTCACATTTCAAGCGACGATGTGGCGGTTAGATGCCTGTTTGAACTGGTATAGAGCTCTTCGTGGGAAGTTGGAAGCTGAATGGCCGCGTGCGACAACACCACCGGAACAACGACGACACATAGAGATTCGGGCAAACTTTGCAGAGAATGCTGATGGTCAGCGATTCTTTTACAAGCAAGAAGGTGTTCATATCGGCTGGAAACGCGCAGGGCCGTGGTCGAATGCCGTGTATTTGTCCCCGTGGCCGTATAGACCTACTGCGATTGTACAAGGGAAGTTAGAGCCGTGGGCGGCGGAGCTAGGGAAGCGGGAGGGGGTGGAGATTGTCCTTTAGGTCGTACGATTCTTTCAGACGCCCTTTTTGCCTCCTGTAAAGACAGATCTAAGAGACTCATCACAACATCTCGGTATTTACTCTTATTACGACCCCCAGCACACGGATGACAGCTAAACATATCGGAAATATCGCGGCGGCTCATTTTATATTGTTCCTTAAGAATCTTAATAACAGCTGGTTCTTCTGTACTAAATAGACGTGTATGAGACATACAGCTGTAAGAACAACTCCAACTACATCCTCCCATATCACTCCATAAATTAGTTTGCCCAAGATTTTCACTTGTAATAAAAGCTATATAAAACCATCTTATTCTCTCATCTAGTGTAGATATAATAGCTAGGTCACCCGGTTTATAACCACCTGCCCTATTTGCAGCACAAGTACGATTCTTAATTCCAATCTTGATATCATTCATTCCTCTATTTTCAACACTGTATGAGTTTGTATAGTTCAATGAGAAAATTCTCTGCATTCCACGTCATTGGTATTCAATGCCACGGGATTATGACTTTCAATTTTTAAGGCCCCGTCATAGGCGGTGCATTTCCCGCCTGATTGTACACGTGTAAGAAGACAGAGTTGCTCAATGGTGTATAGTTATCTAGAGTCACTGCATTCCCATTACTAAATCCACCACGCGGCCCCAGATTATAACTACAATATCCATCGGGTGTCAGATTCGCCATTCCCCCAGGGATTCTGTGATATAATGTATAATATCCCCCAACTCCATCCATTACTGCATTACTTGAAAGAACAGCCGTATCAAGTTCCAGCTTGATTTGAGAGTTAAAGTAGTTCGATGTATAAGCATTCGACTGTTGTGACATCATATAGGCACCCTGCGACGCTTTTTCAAGAATCTGTACGCCGCGAACAGATTGATATTGAACGAAGCTTGAGAATTGTTTGACTAGATTATAGGGTGTGCTAATGCCGAGAAACATACGCTGAAAAAAGTAGTTCGGATTCACTTCCAAGAACATTTTTGTCGTGGAGTTCGGATGAATATACCGCAGAAATGGAGCTGGAGTAAAACTCACGGTACTGAAATAAATATCCCCTGTAGAATAAAAGTTCGGATACTGCTCAACAGTAGACATTACAAGATTAGATCCGAGACAAGGACTCCAATCCCAACCATATCCACTATATTCATCTGTTGCGTAAAATGTGGAAAATGGTATACTACTTATGAAACTCGCATATCCTGCATTTGTTGATTGTGTACTAGTTAGATTCCCAGGCCACCCTCGTGCAATTCCAGAAAGATCCGAATAGCCTGACGCTGAAAAGGAACTAATAGAAAAAAACACCGCGCGTAAATCCGTTACTGTCGAGAGCTGCATATCACCCACACCGATAAATTTTAATGTAGACTGAGATGACGACATTACAATATTTTCAGAGTTCGGGACTTGTTGGGCCGCAAGACGTGATACAGTCGGAACTGTATTTAATGCCACAAGAAGATTTGGTGCGGCATTAGTAAATGTAAATGTACTGTTACTCGTATTCACATATGCGGATAATAGTCCCTGAATACCTGTCGTACTAATAGTTAGAACATTTCCATAATCAAGTGTATTCATTATAGCGCCATTTCCATCACGTATTGTATCATATGGAACAGGAAAAATAGAACTAATAGAATTCCAATAGCCACGTCCGTCACCATCAGATATTAATACGTTAGATGCTGAAATATATTGATTTGTAGGAGACCGAACATTTATTTGTCGGAGTGTAATAATATCAGTATCAAATGTTTTTAGACTCGCGGCCATTTGTTTCTGTCTTAGAATGACAGATTCTGAATTGTTAAGAAATACGAGTTTGTGGAAGCAAAAAAAGTATTCATTGACCCTGAACGAAATCCAACATTTGTATTAAATGAAATAGCTCCTGGCATATAGTGAGTCAATACATAAGGGTTTTGATAGGCACCTGTTATGTATGAACCAGGAATTGAGATTTTTATAGGCTGCTGAAAGAAGTTCGAATATCCATTTGCAGATTGTATACCTGCCACTTGTGTTTCGTGTGATGTGCTCAAAAAGCGCGTACCATATTGTACACACGTACTCATAAGAAATGATTTGGATGTTACGGAACCATTTGTAATAGAATCAAACTGAAATGTTGGATATATTTCGGCAGTAACACGACTCGCCGAAGTTATTAAACTGGAAAATTTATCAAATTGAAGATTTATAGATGAAAATGAAAAGTTGGAATCAGTTGTTATACTACCTGTCATAGCACCATTTTGCCCTTGATATGTGAGTGTAGAATTCACGAAACTACTCAAAAATGTGATAGCTCCAACCGTGGAAATATAGACTTGAGACCCGTAAATACTCATTGCGCCGGCCCTATCAATATATATATTCTGTTTCGCAGCTTGAATCCCAGCACTAGTACTCAAAAGAGTTGGTGTACTAACATAACCGTATGTGCCAAGAGATGAAACAATACCAAGTGTTGTACTGGGAAGACTGTTACCTAATACCACGCCATAATATGCCGCATTAGATTGACTAATATAGTTTGTACTTGTAAGATATTGTGACATTAAGGCGGTAAAGTTGACAAAAGGAGGATCAGTTGTTCCTGTTACGACGACGCCTAAACTTCCTCCAGGAATTGAGGGTGGATATAGAATACCTGTAACACTGCTTTGAAGAGCAAGTGAACTTATATACGAAGCAAGACCAAGATTCTGAACAGTACTCTGTAAAGATAGTGAACTAATGTAACCCAGTGTGCCTAATCCAGTCACGGTAGATCTGTCCTGATTATTTATACCTACACAGCTACTTAACAGAGTTGGTGAGCTTATATACCGAGATGATCCGAGACCATTTACAGTACTTTGAATATTCGACATAAAAGAAAGAGAACCGGTAAAAAACGGAGTCATTGTGCTAGTTAAGTCACCAGTGCTAATATATCTTGAAGGACCTTGAATCCAACTAACTGTGCTTTGGAGTTGAAACGATGTAATACTACCCGGTATACCCCCACTACCGATTTGTGTGGAAAGTGTTGAATAGCTAGTGGCGACAATCGTTGAAATAGATGATGCCGCGCCATACAGCTGTGCGAAACTCGATGGCAAATATCCTAACCCTGTAACGCCGCTTGCCGCTGATTGACTGCTGATGGTTTGAAATACATTTTGCCAAGTACGTGTTCCTTGTCCATCTGCGACTTGAAAAGAGTTCTGTGGGTACGGCTGAGCAGTAAGAGGATTTATGGAAAAAATGAGGTCTTGAAGTTGTAGTTCTAATGTATTTGCCCGACTCATATCTGGAAAAGCTAAAGATAAGTTTGTAATGACTTTAGCGCGGCATTTTAATCCAGATAAGAATACTATATACTGAATAAGTCGCACATCACACTAGAATGCCAGGTGGTGGAGGTCTCTTACAACTTGTAGCAATAGGAAAACAGGATGTTTTTTTGACTGGAAATCCCCAGATAACGTGGTTCAAAATGGTATATAGACGATATACTAACTTTGCAATGGAATCGCAGCAAATATATTTTGACGGTGATCCCGATTTTGGAAAACGTGTAACAGCTCTTATACCTCGTCGTGGAGATCTTCTCGGACCAATGATTCTTGAAATAGTTCTACCATATGTCAAAATGTCTGATGGAACGGCGGGGACATATGTGAATGCGGCTGGATATGCCATTATTGAAGAGATATCATTGGAAATAGGAGAGCAACAAATCGATAAACAAACCGGAGAATGGATGTATATTTGGTCTACAGTTTCAACGAGTGCAGGTCAGAGAGATGCCCTTAATAATATGATTGGGCGAATGGATGGTCAAAATACTCCTCCCGTTACTTTTCCACCAGGAACATGCTCAGTAGGGACTTATAAATACGGGGCATTAAAGTTATACGTACCCTTACAATTCTGGTTTAACAAAAATCCTGGACTTTATCTTCCTCTTCTTGCTATGCAATATCATCCTGTACGCATTAATATGAAAATCCGCGATCTTGCAGGAATGATTGATAATTCTAATACGACTGCCACGTGTGCTCCTATACAGCCAGAACCTACAAGTATAATGGAGCTACGTTTATGGGGTGATTATATATTTCTCGATACGGAGGAACGTCGACGCTTTGTTGCTAACACTCACGAATATCTGATTGAGCAGATTCAATATACTCCGAAAGTTGCTATTCCTGAACTGATTAATACGCAAAATGTTCGGATGGAATTCAATCATCCATTGCGAGAAATATTCTGGATAATCCGGCGCGATCTAATGGAAATAACACACGAATGGTTTAATTTCAGTACTACATCTACACACGAAATTGGCACAAGAAGAGATCTTCTACAAGATGCAGTTCTTCAAGTGGATGGGTATGATCGCTTTGAAGTGCGAGACTCCGGATATTTTCGCCTGACTCAGCCATTTCAATACCATACATCTACGGATGTACAGCAGTTTATTTATCTATATAGCTTCGCACTCCGGCCAGAAGATATGCAACCATCCGGTTCTTTAAATGCGAGCCGTATTGATAATATGAATCTTATAGTAAATCTGCGCCCGGATTCTAATGAGACACCAACACTCATAGTGCCACTTCTTGACAGAAATGGAAAACAGAAAACTGACGCAGCTGGAAATTTGTTAACACAAGAAATTTTTAATGCGAACTATGTGCCCACACGTGGAAAGACGTCTATCATTGTCTATGCAAAAAATCATAATGTATTGCGAGTTGTAAATGGATTTGCGGGTCTTCTTTTCAAGATTTAGCTCGTAGGTCTCATTAGCAATGTCGTTCTCATTTCCAAAATTGCCTACAGGCAATCCCCTAACACTTCCAAAATTACCTACAACCAAATCTCTAAAGCTTCCAAAAGTGCCTGTTGGTAATCCTCTAACCGCTTTACAAAATGCAACAGATCCTGCCGCATCAACCAAATCTGGTTTTACAAAATTCATTCAAGATGGCATAACAATTCCGTGGTTAGGATTATTCATTCTTGCTGGAGGAATACCTTATCCACCCTTTTCATATTTAGGACTTGGTGGTGTGAATTTACTTGTGGTCGGCTCTACAATGTGGTTTGCTATGAAAGCTGGTCTACAATTTGGGATAACTCTTGCCAATACATTTATAACGGCATACTATCCTGAACTTTGGTGGTTATCAACGCTTTTATCTTTTAACTTCTGGTACTTGTTCGATTTATTACAAATGTTTAGCCCCGCTTTTCATTATGAAGGATTCAAAGTACCTTTTACAACGTTTGATCCGAATAAACCTCTTCATACTAAATTATATGATACAGAAGATGGAAATAAAACATATGCAAAAGGCGCTATAGGACCTACATCAATTCTTGTAATAGGTGGTCTAACGTGTATTGGTACATATAGTCTTTTAAATTATTTACCACCCGTTGTAACGGCAGCTTGGAAGCCAATCGTTAATACGATTTTTACAGTTGTTGGCGGAGTAACGGCATTAGCTGGTGGTGGGATTGGTGGTATGTTAGTTCTTCCTAAATTGATGAGTTCTTTGAAATCAAATGTGGCAGAAGTTTCTTCTGCCTTACCTCCTGCCGCTCCTACAGTACAAACAGGCGGTGCGATTCCATCTTTAGAGGTAATAGCAAACAACATCCTTAATGGCAAAGAAACAATGAATAATCAAGAAGGCGGTGGTAGCGATGATACGGCAACAAATGTTTTTCTTGGAACACTCGCAGTTGTGACTCTTGGTGGAATAGGACTCGCGTTAATCCGTTCTAAAGGAGAATCTGTAAACAGAATATAATGAAATACTTAATGACACAGGAAGAGTTTGAACAACTTATAGGGCTTCAACCAGTTCCTGAAGGCACAACAATTCCGGCATTTACTGTTATTTACTTTACAGCAACTTGGTGTGGAGCTTGTCAACGACTCAATTTACCCGCATTAGAAGAGGCCCTTCCAGAAGTGAATTGGTTAAAATGCGATGTAGACCAAAATAACTACACACCTGGCTACTGTAAAATATATTCAATCCCTACGTTTCTTATTGTGAAAAATAAAAAAGTAGTAGATACGCTTAAATCTACAAGTAATGAGAAAGTAGAAGAGTGGGTGCGCTCTCATATGTGATGTCAATATAGATGAAACATAAAACTCTAGTACAAATCGCAATGGCAATAGGATCTCTTATAGTTGTATATTATGTCAGTACAAATTACGATTCCTTGAAACAACTAGCTGCTAAATAGATGCGGCGTCTGTTTACAGATGGAATGAACTCTTTTTGGCATGTTGCGTTTGGAGTTCTTGCAGTATGGATTTGGTGGATAACTCCTCTTTTTATTATTTATCAGCTCAAAGATCCCTTTGAAAAAAATGTACTCGTGGATCTTAGTGAATTCGCAGTAGGATATGCGTTTGGAATAGTAGTCAAAAAAACTCTACCAAGACAGAGATGGATTCATTTTTACTAATAGGTGTTTTACACGTTGTCCTGTTTGTACCGTTTCTACTTTGGATAGGGTTCAATCGCGCTGCAACTCCTGATTGGGTGTATAAAGTTCTGTTTGGATTTGGCATTTTAGTTCTTTTGTATCACGGCTATAAAGCTGTTGGACGCTATTTTGCAAAGTCTCCGGTAATATGGGTAAATATTATTCACGTTCTATTCGTGGCACCCCTATTAATGTGGATTGGCTTCTATGAAAAAAAGACAGAACGTCCCGCGTATGATATGCTTCTTATTTTGGCATTTGGTGCGTTTGGATATCACTTGTATAAACTTATAGTAGTTTCACAGACATTTGTCAAATCTCCTGAAGTATAAGACATTCTCTCCGGTTATTACTAGAGCTTTCTTACACATAATATATAGAAATTATAGAATGTTACGAAAAACAAAAGTAAGGCGTTCTATAAAAAAACGAGAAACAAGAAAACTACGACAAAAAGGAGGGGGTAAAACACTAGACATTTTAGTATCGTATCCTCAAATAGCCGATGATATATATGACCATTATAAAAAGTATAATAAAACAGATTTTATAAATGATGAACAAGGCGCAGATGCACCGCGCACGAACAAAGCCACCGCGAAAATATCGCCTGAGCAGTCTGAAAAGACAGGAACAACGAAGCCGTTGGGCCAACAAGACGAAAAACCTTTAACAAAATGGTATAGAAAAATGTGTGTATATCGTTTTTCTTCATTTACTAGACCTAAAATTTGTAATGTCATAAAAGAGGCAGTAAAAGCTAGATATAAAACAATGACAAGACAGGAACCAAATACAGAAGAGGGACGTAAACGTCTTAATATGGGGGTGGCTAGAGGTTATTAACAACGCATATCAAAACTGTGGTCTCCCTGATCTCTGCATTGATACATTGGTAATTTACAATACGAACACTGCCCATAATATTCACTTGCCTTTTCTTGCCAAAGGTCAAAGCCTACCTCCACTGCGTTCCAATCAAGACCTGTATTCTTGACATTTACTGAAATGATGCCCATAGCTTCTGCTGCAATAATATTATCATCTAAGTTATCAAAGAATAGAGTCGCTTGAGGTGAAATATTAGACAAGTGAAACAGGTGTTTGAAATGTAAATCTTTTCCCCTACCATATCCTTCACTGCTATATGCTTGAAAGTAATCCCTACTAGGCATAGCATCCCACAGACTAGTTCGCCATTTAGAGGCAGAGTTCAAGGGAATGGTCTTCAACAAGTTTTCAATAGAACTTGAGCTGGGATTACGTGATAGAAACGCGACATCGACCCCAGCATCTACAAATGCTCCTACGATATTTGATACGTGAGTATATGGGTTTGAATTTACACCATATCTGTCGCAGATACCAGTAGCAGTTTTTTTAAATGGTGCTATGCGATCTTTATCACAGTCATATGGATACAAGGTCCAATCACAGTCAAAGACAACCATACGGGGTTTAAACTTGAAATCTTTTAAGGAGATCATATCTGACATCGTAAGGAAACGGTGGAAAAAAATATGGGGAACTATTTCATCAATTTTTTCCCCAATCAAACCGGCATTTATTCAGAGTAAATTTGAGTGTATGATTTAAGCGAATGACTCATATAACCAATAGTAATGCCAGATATAGCAGTGTTAAACGAAAAAATCGTAACTATATCTGATATATACAAGTTCAACATAAGTAAAACAAGTCCTTTTCTTTGCTTCAACTGCGATAAGCCAGTTCGTTTTAGGCAATCAAGAAATGCTGATAATAACTATACAGAGCATTTCTATCATCCTAATAATATAAAAGAGACTCATATTGAGTGTGAAAGAAATACATTGGAAAGACTGCGTGATAATGATACTTGGCACAATAAACTATCTGGATTAATAAAGCAGGAAAATAGAGAGATTATTAGAAAGAATGATGCTGTAAAACATATCGTTGATGCGTATGATAGTCTAAATGATATGGGTATAGAGTTTCAGAATTCGCCTATTTCAGTTGAAGCTATTCAGAGTAGAGATGCAACTACGCATTTAGACTGGATATTCAATGTTGAAAATCAGTATATACGAAAAGTTCAGATTGGTAATAAAGTCGTATGTGAAATACCTCACGACAACTGGGAAAAGGCAGTTAAGGCTGTAAAAAACACTGTCTATCTTTACACTGGTCGCAAGGAATGGATATTACTTGAAGATAGAGAGAACTATCATATTGAAATAGATAAGAAACGAAGAAATGTATGGATAGGCAAACCCTGTTCGTTTCAGAAAATACACGATGATACTTGCTTACAAAATATGCTTACTGAAGAGGGTTTCGCACACTTTCAAGGTATAACTAAAGAGTTAGAGAAGGTTCGTATCATTTACGCAAGATGTAAAAAATCAATGTTTCTACTTGATGGTATTCACAGAAGATATGTAAATAAGCATCAGTTTGAACCGAACGAAATTCTTGCTATAAAGTCGGTAGCAGGTAGTGGAAAGACTACAACCCTTCTTGAACTTTCTAAGATACACAATACTAAAAAAATATTATATCTTGCCTTCAATAAGGGACTTATTACAGATATTGATGCTAAAATTAAGAAACAAGGTATAAAAAACTTACACCCACAGACATTTCATTCATTAGCTAGAGGGGCATTTATATCTGTAAAGAAGAAAGAACCTGAAATTACTGAATTAAGACCTCAGTCAATTCATAATATTATTCCTTGGTTCAAAGGTAAGCCATTTGCTATTAGAAAGTATTATGTAGATTTATATATAAAATTTTGTAGTCAACCAAACTATTCTACTACACAAGAATTTGCTGATAAGCCTCTTCTAAATACATTATGGAGTAAAACTATGCTAAATCAACTACTTACATTTGAAAGTCTATTAAAGTTGTGTTTGATTAATAGATGGTTAAAAGATTATATTGATGCAACATACAATATGATTATGATTGATGAGACACAAGACTTTGATATTATCATGTTGAATATGTTATTGGCTGATACAACTATACCTAAAATATTTGTTGGAGATCCAAAACAATCAATCTATCAGTTTCGTGGTTGTATTAACGGCTTTAATTATTTACCTCCTACAGCTCTTATAGTAGAGTTTTACTCAACATTTCGTATTGGAGATCCAGCGTGTGAGACAATTAGAACAAAGTTCAAGGATTGCTGGATGATTTCAAAGAGTAATCATAATACAGTTCTTACTGATCATATAGAAAGTATTAAGGATGAAAAATACACATATCTATGTAGGAGTTGGCAACATCTACTTGGATTAGCACAAACTACTAAGGATATATGGATTTGTAACTATGAAGAGCAATGCGATAAGATGAGAAAACTACACACAGTGCTTTCTACATTTGGCGGTAATATTGATGACGAAGAGTTTTCAGATAATTTGCCTAAGTTCCTAAGATCTATTACAAAAGATGCACTTGAAAAGATTATATCTACAATACAAGAAAATACAACAAGTAAAACAGAGGCCAAAGTTAAGTTCTATACGATACACGCATATAAGGGATTGGAAGATGATAATGTTAGAATAGCAAATGACAATGATGATATAGGAAATGAAGAAGGTGATAATTTATATTATGTAGCACTTACAAGAGGTATGAAAAATATTATTGAAGATATGAATTAGTTATTTACACATCTTTCTTGATTGTCTTGGTGTCAATCATCGCTTCAGTATGATGCTTTCCTATTCTCTATTATTTTTAGTACCCGCCGCTCTAAACTAACTCTTTCAGAAGTGCCTGTTTTATTTCAGGAAGTGTAATACATGAACTTGCAATATGATACAAGAATGCAGTTTGGCTATTACACTCTTTTTTACACGTTGGACACGTAAGACTAGACTTTGAAAACAATTTCAATTCCTCTTCACAATGTTTCCTTATGAAATGAATTATCCGATTTGCTCTTGTAAGTGTCTTATAAGAGCAACACGGGCATTTAAGATTCGCAGCTTCTTCTTTAGAATGCCGCGCAGAAATATGAAGAGCTAATGTCTGAGAATGAAGAAACTCCTTTTTACATATCTTACACTCAAAAGGAAGATGACCCTCGTGTTTCTTCATATGATAGTGCATTGTATTCTGATTCTTCTTGACTGCCTGGCATATACCACAGACAAACAATCCTTCCGCATTTTTCTGATATATATACGTCATACAGGCTTGTTAATAAACTAGCCGTTGACCAGAATATCAATTTTTCACTAGTGTTTGCCTTTTCTTAAACGCAACGTAGTAGAGTTAGATCGTTTACCAACTCCTGTTATATTCCTATACCTATTAAACAACCTATTATACCGATTTCTCTGCGCCCGTGTCATTGCAGGAACAGAGAAAGCTCGTCTTCTCGTTTTACTTCTTGAACTGGATGGCATTCTACTTTAGTCCCATCTTTTTGAGCAATGGCTACTATGTCCACCTCCACAATATTCTTCTTGTTTGAAACCACTTTCATTCCTACAACAAAAGGGGTCGTGTGTATCTTTTGCGGTAACTAACCGTAGTCCACTTATCGGATCGGTATATGGACTACAATATTTCTTTCCACACGTCCAACACCACGTTCTACCACATCCTTTCCCCACTTGGAATGTATTCGTGTGATCTAAGCCGCATGAAAATACATAATCACAGGCAGCATCTTTCAAAGCCCATCGCCCACACCAAGGACATTGTTTTGCATCTGTAGAACCGGATTCAGGCATTTCTTTATATGGCGTAAAGAATATTCTATAAGTAACCGCAGAATGGTTGTCATACTCACTTTGGCAATCGGGGTAGATTTTAGAAAAAGCTTGGCACCTGCTTTACACTCTAAAGAAGCATATGCAGCAAAACACGGATATCGTTACATTCAAGGCGGAGAAGAGTTCTGGGATCGTAAGAAACCTATTCCGTGGTCAAAAGTCGGATTTGTTCTTAGTGTATTGAAATCACTCGATGACGGAGAACTCGTATTTCTTTCCGACGCAGACGTAATGATAACAAATCCGGAACTACGTCTTGAAGATGCCGTTATTCCTTTTTTACCGGCAAAGAAAGATTTACTAATGACAATTGATTCATGTGGACATTTGAATTCTGGAAATATGCTTATGCGAAATGGACCTTGGCTTCGTGATTGGTGGCGGCGTGTAGGAGAACAAGTAGATTTGACTTATCACATTTGGTGGGAAAATGCGGCAATGATTCGTCTTCTTGAAACAGTTCCGGCAGATTTAGCAAAAACAGAAACTACAGCGGAACATTGGCGCTTTAATGCGTATTTACGTGGTCTACCTGGTGAACGTCTTTGGGAACCAGGATGTTTATTAGTACATTTTGCAGGCGTGTACGATTTGAAAACAATGGAAAAACTTCAAAGGGAGATTTTATCAGGAGAATCTCCACGAATTCCTTTCTAGCTTTTAAGTATAGATGAACTCCACACGAAAGATGAAGGGCGGGCAGTGCAAGATGACGGGGGGGCAGCACATGATGATGAAGGGTGGCGGTAAGATGCCCGCAGTTGGAACAAAGGCACAAGTGTATCACGGAACTGCAAAACATACAAGTGGTGGCTTGACAAAAAAGGATCTTATGCGCACAAAAAGGGGCTGTATTGTAAGTCGCAAGAAGCACGCAGCTGGCAAGAAGGCACTCAAGCACTTACACAAGGCTGGATTTAAGGCAAAGAAGGGGACATTTAAGTTATTTCATTAGTATTCTTACAGTTTAAACCGGCGCTTAAAATCGGCGACAGAATCTTGAAATGACGGCTTATTCCATAAAATCCATCGCGACAATGCGCCAGGTGTATCGGGTTGTTGCCATTTCTCTCCTTTTCCTGTATGTCTACGGAGATATCGCTGTTTCCGCGTTGTATTTTTGTGTTTGGTATAGTTGGACATTCCAGCAGCACCAAAGCTCACAATCTTCTCTTTCCCATCCTTATCAAAGACTGCGTCAAACTTCTTTTCTGGTCGATGCGACTTGCGGATTGTCTTCAGCTTCAGCACCATATACTATTTCATGAGAAAGGCTGCGACTTCTGTAAGAACTGCCGCTGCTTCTTGTGGATCTATATGTGATGCCAAATCTACACCATCTACAGGGTCATACCAATATATAGCACCGTGTTTATCTTTTTCATTTTTTGAAGACCAAACAAGACCCATTTGAGAAGCACGAAGTTCTTTTAAGATAGAACGGAGACCAGTTGTTCCAGCTACACCCATTCGTACCGAAATAGTAGGCTCGACTTCTTCTTGACGAACATCTGGCGACCAAAAGATTAGTTGCCAATCCGGATGTGTAGGTGGCTTATCTCCAATCCCAAGTAATGTAATTCCATCAAGACGTGCTAAATTTGCCATCACAGCTGGAGCAGGTTCTGCTCCAGTCCATACAACCCGGGTAGGACGTGATGTATATTGAAGATAGGTAAGTGTAAGTTTTAAATCTTGAACATCGCGTACATGAAATGTAGCATCCCAACCAAGATGAAGAAGCCAACGAGGTGGTACAAAATTTCCTTGAAAAACAAGAACTTTACGACCGCGGTGTGCAACCTCGCCATCTAAAGTAGCTATACGCCCTTTTATAAAGTTCTGTAAAAAACTAGGATTGGATGCAATACAATATGAATTAGATCCTCGGAGAGATTCAGAAAACCCCTCTAATCTGACAGTATCTTCTGCCATTTTTATATATAGTTCTTAATAGAAACATATTTGTATGAACGCACTTAGAACTCTTATACCACTTTCTCTGTTGTTTATTCTGTGCGATTTGCCTTGGCTCTATACAGTTGCATCTTGGTCGCAAACGATGGTTCAAAAAATCCAAAGAGGATCACCAATGGTTCTACGATGGCAAGCCGCACCAGTCGTGTATGTAGCACTAGCATATCTTGTTTTACAAGCAACAAGTACACTGAATGCCTTTTTAATAGGACTTTCTACATATGCTGTATATGATTTTACAAACTACGCGACACTAGATAAATATGACGGATATTTTGCTATTGCCGATACACTATGGGGTGGTATTCTTTTTACTATTGTTCGCAAACTAGCTATTTATTTAAATATTATGTAGAAAGTTCTTTGTTTGAGTTTGTAGAGTAATTGTATCAGGAATCCACGGATTATTAGGAGGCTTTAGTTCCATTACTGTATCCCATACATATTTATAAAGACTAGGAAATCCTTTTACAAAATATTTTTTTACGTGACTATATGGAATAGTACGATTACAAAATCCCGAATTCAGATATTCTGTATCAGATAAAACACCTTCTCTATCAAGTGCTTCCAGGGCAATAAATAAAATGTGTCGTTTTTGATACTCTGTAAACTTTGGAAAAAATGCTGTTGGCACAATATACGTTAAACCGTTTTTTTCTTCTTGTTCAAGCTTGTGTTTGGGATTACGATCATCCACAAACAGAATCTTAGTAATTGGCGGGATTGTTTTTATTCCTAACGCAGTCCGAAATAATAGCTGTAGAGTCTTTATAGTTTTTTCTGGCTGTACATATCGCCCTTCAGGAACATAACGAGGTCTATCTGCTACACGCAGTGGATGCCAGTGATCTGCCATAAGAGAAATCATATTCGGTTTCTTGAATTTTTTCTCAATCAAATATTTGGCCAACTCCATAGAATATGTAACACCCGTATTTGAATAAATAATCATTGTTTTCAGATTATTTTTTTTTAAAAGAGGAGTTATAATTGCATCAATATTTGGCCGTATTATAAGTGAGAGTATACTTGAATCTTCTAAAAGACTATTGGCAAATGTCGTACGCGCTTTCTTTAATTTATTATTTAGACTTGTGCTGATTTCTAAACGATGATTTATAGCAGATTGTTCAGGATTTTCAAGAAAATCCGGACTCCATAAAAATGCAAGTGGATTTGTTAGTTCAAAAAAACCTAACGTATTATCTAAATCAAAAGCGACATACGCCATCCTATATTTGAGTGGGAAAATTGACTCCTCATTATTTATAGGATTACATATAGAAATGGAGAAAAAGGAGAAGAAAGAAGTATTGCCGCCACACAAACCAAGCTCTGAAGCCGGATATTATATTTTAAGTATGACTCCCGCCCAGCTTGAACTTCACGAGATGGCAAAGGAGAAACTAGGATCTTCCTATTTTGTGGAACGCTCGAAAGGATTTCTTAAATGGAAGGAATCCCGAAACAAATAGGCGTTTCAAAGCGGGTCATTTTTTACAGCATATACATATAGAGTTATAGGATGTCAACAGGGCCTACAGGATATACAGGGCCTACAGGATATACAGGGCCTGCTGGGACTGCTTCTAATACTGGAGCAACGGGTCCTACGGGTTTTACAGGTCATACGGGCGATATGGGTTTTATAGGCGATACGGGTCCAACAGGAGATATGGGTTTTATAGGCGATACGGGTCCTACAGGTTTTACGGGTCCTACGGGTTTTACGGGGCGTGTAGGAGCTACAGGGCCTGCTGGCACTTCTTCTAATACTGGGGCATCGGGTCCTACAGGTTTTACTGGTGCTACAGGTCCTACAGGTTCAACGGGTCCTACAGGTTTTACGGGTCCTGCTGGGACTGCTTCTAATACTGGCGCAAGTGGCGAAACTGGTTCGACTGGTCCTACGGGTTCTACAGGTTTTACGGGTCCTGCTGGGACTGCTTCTAATACTGGCGCAACGGGGCCAACTGGTTCTACGGGTTCAACAGGTCCAACAGGTTTTACGGGTCCTGCTGGAACTGCTTCTAATACTGGCGCAACGGGTTGGACTGGTCCAACAGGACCGACTGGTCGAACAGGACCGACGGGTCAAACAGGTCCTACAGGAATACCAGGAACTGCTACAAATACAGGCCCAACAGGAGAAACAGGACCGACCGGTAGAATAGGTCCCACTGGGCGATATGGCCCAACTGGTAGCAGTGGATCAAAAGGTTTTACTGGTTGTACGGGCCCAACCGGTCCCGCTGGAACTGCTACAAATACTGGGGCAACTGGATATACTGGCGCAACTGGTCAAATAGGCGCAACGGGTTCTGCTGGAACAGCTTCCAACACTGGGGCAACAGGATATACTGGTCCGACAGGATGTGAAGGACCTACGGGCCCAATGGGACAACCAGGAGATATTGGTCCGCAAGGATATCAAGGTATTCCAGGAGCTGCTACAAATACTGGCGCAACTGGATCTACTGGTCCTGCCGGCACTGCCTCTAATACTGGTGCCACGGGTTTTACTGGTAATACTGGCTCGACAGGGCCAACGGGTCCTACTGGAACTACAGGATCCACAGGATTCACGGGGAATACAGGACCGACTGGATTCACGGGGAATACAGGACCGACTGGTCCTACAGGCTCTACAGGTGTTACAGGGCCTGCAGGAACTGCCTCCAATACTGGGGCTACAGGACCTACCGGTGAAACAGGTCCCACTGGTTCTACAGGTCCTGCCGGTACTGCTTCTAATACTGGGGCAACTGGATATAGTGGTCCAACAGGATATACAGGTTGGACGGGTCCTGCTGGAACAGCTTCCAACACAGGTGCCACGGGGAACACAGGACCAACTGGGCGCACGGGCGCAACTGGAAATACAGGACCGACTGGACGCACGGGCCCAACTGGTTTCACCGGCCCCACTGGTGTTGGTGGGACTGCTACAAATACGGGGGCAACTGGTCCAACAGGAACAACTGGCCCAACAGGAACACCTGGAGATGCTACAAATACTGGTGCCACAGGGAATACAGGGCCGACGGGACGAACAGGTCCTACTGGACCTTCGGGGCCAACAGGACCTCTTGGTGGAAATGGTCGCACAGGTGCTACTGGCCCTGCCGGTACAGCTTCGAATACTGGCGCAACAGGTGTAACAGGCTCTACAGGACCTACGGGGACTTCTTTCACAGGCCCGACAGGTGTCGCCGGACCCACTGGGCAAACTGGCTTTAGAGGAATGACAGGACACACAGGTCCACAAGGCTGTCAGGGTGTCACTGGCCCAACTGGTATATTTGGTCCCACTGGGCCTGAAGGACAACCAGGAGATGTAGGTGGTCAAGGTGATCCTGGCCCTACTGGACCCACTGGCCGCACAGGCCCCACTGGTGCAACAGGCCCGACAGGTTGGACAGGAAATACTGGTCCCACAGGCTTTACTGGGAATACTGGTCCAACAGGCCCGACAGGTAATACAGGGCCCACAGGTCCTACAGGTTTTACTGGAAATACTGGGCCAACAGGCCCGACAGGTAATACAGGGCCGACAGGCCCTACAGGTTTTACTGGTAATACAGGCCCTACTGGTAATACAGGTATAACAGGCCCTACAGGTTTTACTGGTAATACAGGTCCCACTGGATCGACTGGATTTACTGGGCCAGCTGGTACTGCAGCCAATACAGGTGCTACAGGAAATACGGGACCAACAGGTCGCACTGGCCCTGCTGGCTCTGCTTCAAATACTGGAGCTACAGGTGATACGGGTGATGTAGGTGCTATAGGTCCTACTGGTGATCCTGGTGCCCCTGGAGAAGTTGGGCCTCAAGGAGATACAGGTGCCACGGGCCCTACTGGAATACAAGGAGTTGCTACAAATACTGGAGCTACAGGCCCTACAGGTGTTACAGGAAATACTGGAGCTACAGGCTCTACAGGAGCCACTGGTATGACAGGATTCGGCGTAACCGGTCCAACGGGTTTTACAGGTTCTTCGGGTCCCACGGGTGTAACTGGCGCGACAGGTATTGGACAGACAGGTCCTACAGGAAGTCGTGGTGTAACTGGGCCTTTTGGAATAGCTGGTCCAACAGGTTATACAGGAGATACTGGAAATACTGGGCCAACAGGAGATACTGGGTATACAGGTTCGACAGGTGATCAAGGAGTACCTGGAGATGCTACAAATACTGGAGCAACCGGTCCCACAGGTCGTACTGGTCCTACTGGGATGACGGGTCCTACAGGATCAACTGGAAATACTGGACCGACAGGTCCAACAGGATGGACTGGACCGACAGGGCCAACAGGGATGACAGGACCAACAGGGAATACAGGGCCAACTGGATTGGTGGGTAGTTCTGGACCAACTGGTCCTACAGGACCAACTGGATTTACTGGGGATACAGGCCCTACAGGTTTTACTGGAATGACAGGCCCAACAGGCCCAACAGGATTTACTGGATGGACAGGTTTTACAGGTGTGACAGGTCCCACAGGTCCTACAGGATCCACTGGTAATACTGGGCCGACTGGTCGCACAGGTCCAACAGGACCAACAGGTTTCACTGGGAATACCGGCTCAACAGGTGTAACAGGTCCTACTGGTCGTGTTGGACCAACAGGCCCTCTAGGACCTACCGGTGTAACTGGTTTTACAGGATTTACTGGGCCAACAGGAGATACAGGTCCTACCGGTTTTCAAGGAGATTTTGGCCCTACTGGCGATACAGGCCCTACAGGTCAAGCTTCTACAGTTACTGGCCCTACTGGAATGACAGGTCCAACAGGACCAACAGGAGCAACAGGTGCCGCTTCTACAGTGACTGGCCCTACTGGAATGACAGGACCAACAGGACCAACAGGAGCAACA
>Ga0214921_10001895_pt1 | contig 35030 bp, 27 predicted proteins | sample LL1505_MetaG_FD_177992 | JGI IMG/M metagenome (GOLD analysis project Ga0214921, IMG submission 177992) | Freshwater microbial communities from Lake Lanier, Atlanta, Georgia, United States - LL-1505 | ecosystem: Environmental > Aquatic > Freshwater > Lake | place: USA: Georgia | collected... | reverse complement strand
GCCACCGAATAACGTTTGTGGTAGTCGATTCCAGTGTAGTTCATGGCACCGCCAAGGGTATCACGCACCGCCAGTCGGCACGGCTTCTTCCCTTAGCTGCCACTCATGTTACCTGACCCCGTCTGCCCTTATTCCGGCCTGCCCCCCTCGGATCGACCATCAATGCGGTAAAGGCGTTTCAGGCGGCGGAGTTGATGAAACTCGGCCGGACTCCCTTGGCGGCGTTTCGCTCCGATGATTCCTCGCTGGGATAGCATGACGACTATAAATTGTTTTTGCAATTTCGTCCATTCCATTGGTATCGAAGTTCCCGGATTCATACACTGATAGAAAGCGGGAAATACGCTGTTCAAGAAACGGCCAAATCTCAGAGTCTCGATTATTCGCTCTATATGCGAGTAGCACATTGGCCGTCATTGCCTCATACAGAATCTGTTGATTGGTCTCTTGAACCGCGTTTTTTGAGAACGATCGAATTTTTGTCATCAGTGCTTCCGTATCCTCCCTTGAGAGCCCTGCTAAATACTCCCTCATTTCCTGGGATACCTGCAAAGGGACATTAGCATTGTCGGGATAGCTTCTAATTCTTCCGGCCAAATATCCTAATGCAAAAATCGTTACGGCTAATGACAAGATGAAGAAGGGCAAAAATGATATTCTTTTAAATTTCATATTCTTTGATGCATAGGAGTTATATCTGGCTATTTCAGCCATCTACCTTGGACGCCGCATTGCAGTAGCGCTGAACGTCCGCGTCTGCAGCATCACAATTGATGTTCTTGCATGGCTCCTGCGCCATTTTATTATGGCATTCGGTTTGATTTTTCTTAGCTAGCACGCACGCTGCTGCTAAACCTCCTCCTGTAGATGCTTCCGGGTCGGGAATGAACGGGGGTGTCTTATCAAAAACTTGGGTGATCCCCTCCCAAATGGCTTCTCCAATATCAGTAATCCAATTCTGGCCGAATGGATCTATTCGAGTAAGAGGATTGTTATCACAAAAGGCATACAGATTTCTGCCGCCGCGCTCGCCGATGGGATCCCTATTCAGCCAACGGCCGAGGCTCGGCAGATAGAAGCGGTTACGGTGGTCGTTTAGGCCGAGTTCGGAGATCCATTCGCGGCCGGTGTAAAGGAAACGGGTATTGAGTGACGGTGTGATTGCTCCCGAACTGTTATACGCGGTGACCTCGCCGAAAGCAGTGTAGCTGTAAAACTGAGAGACCCGGCCGATATCATTGGTCGTCAACACGGTGTCGCCGAGGGCGTCCTCATGGAAGTAGATACGCTCGTCTTGGCGTAAGATTTCGTCCTGGCGAGGGCCATGGACATAGGAGCGCCGCTGGGAGAGCACACTATTAATGACTTGATACTCGGCCAAGAGGCTCCAGCCGTCCCAGATGAAGTAGGTGGTGACGCCGTTGAGGGTGCGGCTGACTTGCCGGTTGCGGGCATCGTAGACAAAGCTGGCGACCTGGTAACCGCTCAGGCCGGGGGTGCCCAAGGTGGCGGTTTTCAGGCGGCTTTGTCCGTCATAGGCGAAAGTGCGGTTGGGGAGGGTGAGAGTGTTGCCGTTCACATCGTAAGTGGGGGCGGCGCCGTTGATCGCGCTGTATTGGTTGAGGGCGTTGGCCGTGTAGGCGATGGATCCTTGGCCGAGGAGGCTGGCACTGGTGCGGTTGCCCATTGGATCGTAGGCGAAAGTTTCAGTGCCAGCCGTGCCATAGTTGGAGGAAGTGACTTGGTCAATGGCATCGTAGCCGTAAACTTCGGCGCGGGCGGGGGCGCCCGGGCCGGTGATGGTCTTGGCGGTGCGGCGTCCGCCGGTGTCGTAGGCATAGTTGTAACGGGCGAGTTCGCCGGTGACCTTGCCGTGGACGATGGAGGTGACTTGGTCGGCCACGTCGTAGGTGTAGGTGGTGGTGACTTCGTTATCAAACGCCTTTTGGGTGCGACGGCCGGCAAGGTCGTAGGTGAAGGTGGCGAACGGGGGGGGACCATAGGGGCTGATGCCGCTGACTTGGCCGCGCGGGGTGTAGGTGTAGATCACCGGCATGGTGTCGGGGTAGGTGAGCTGACTGCGCCGACCATCAACATCATAGGCATAAGCCACGGTGAAGGTGGCGGGGGCGAGAGCGACCGGCGCGGTGACCTCGGAGAGGAGCTGATCGGCGGCATCGTAGGCGTAGGAGTGGGTGACAACGCCGGCGGTGGTGAGGGTGACCAGTCGGCTGGCGGCATCGTAGGCACGGGTCACGTCCGGGGTGGCGTCGCTCCAGTCGCAGGTGAGTTCGCGATTACGAACGTCGTAGGTGCAGGCGAGGGTGACGGCGGCCGGGGTGCGGAGGAGGGTGCGGTTGCCCACGGCGTCGTAGGTGTGCTCCTCGTAGGTGGCGTCGGCGTAGGTCTTGCGGGTGAGGCGACCGGCGAGGTCGTAGGTCCAGGTGGTGACGGCGGAGCGGGCGTCGGTCAGGCTGGCGAGGCGGCCGTCGGGATCGTAGGCGTAGGCGATCACATTGGCCGCCGCATCGGTCCGGGTAGCGAGGCGATTGCGCACGTCGTAGGTCGAGGTGGTGAGGGCGCCGTCGGCGCGGGTGGTGGTGAGCGGATTGCCCACGGCGTCGTAGGTGAAGGTGGTGACGCGGCTCAAGGGATCGGTGGTGGTGAGGCGACGGCGCAGGAGATCGTAGGTGTGGCTGGTGACATGGCCGAGCGGATCGGACTGGGAGGCGAGGTCGCCGGCGGCGGAGTAGACGCGGGTGCTGGTGGCGGCGGCGGCGGTGCCGGCCCCGTCGGTCTCGGTGAGGAGGAGGCCGCTGGCATCGTAGGTGCGCTCGATCTTGCGACCGGAGGGGTAGGTGATCCGGGTCAGGGTATCGACGTAGCCGCAGGAAGAGCAGGAGGGAGAGAGGCCGTATTGGTAGGTCGTGGTGCGGCCCAGCGGATCGGTGACGGAGGCGACGCGCTGGTATTCGTTAAAGGTGTAGTTGGTGGCGTGGCCGAGTTCGTTTGTGGTTTGGATAACGTTGCCATAGAGGTCGTAATCGATCTCACGGAAGGTAGCATCGGGGTAAATGATGCGGATCGGGCGCGCTCCGGCGGAATAGACGGTGGTAGAGGTGCGGGAGAGGGCGTCGGTGCGGGTCAAGACTTGGCCGGAAGCGGCATGGGTGTAGGTGGTGACATTTCCGAGCGGATCGGTGCTGGTCTTGAGGTCGCCGGGGAGGCCGCCGGGCTGACCGGCGGTGTAATAGGCGTAGGTCTGGATGCCGCCGTTTGCGCGACGGTGGGTCAGGACCTGGCCGGTGGCGTTGTAGGTCCAAGTTTCGTAGGTGCCACCGGGACGATCGACGCGGGTGGGCCGATTGGAGGAATCGCGGGTGGTGGTGGTGACGCGACCGAGCTCGTCGGTGAAAGAGAGGACATAGCCGGCCAGGTTGTAGGTGTAGGTCCGGGTGTGGCCGAGGGGATTGGTCTGAGTGAGAACTCGACCCGCGAAGTCGCGGGTGTAGGTGGTGACCCCGCCATTGGGCTGGGTGGTGGTGGCGATGAAGCCGAAGCCGCCGCTGCTGCGGGTGAAGGAAGTGAGGCGGCCGGCGGCGTCCCGTTTGCCGGAGACCTGGCCTTTGTCGTAGAGGCGGCTGATCTCGGCGCCGTTGCCTTGGACGATTTTGGCGTCGGCGCCGCCGCCGAGCGGGAGGCTGACGATGCTGGCGCCGGTGGTGAGGTTTTTCTCCTCCAGCACGGTGCCGGTCACGAGGTAGGGGCCGCCACCGAAGTTGAATATGGCGTTGTAGTTATAGGTGTAGGAAGTGAGCGCGCCGGCGCCACCATACATCGGATCGTCAGCGGTGGAGAGGAGTGGGCGGCCGGTGGTGGGGGAATCGGAACCGACCCACGTATAGGCAGCGACCTCGGTGTCGGGGTAGGTGACGGCGGTCAGGGTGGGAGTGTTGGTGGGAGACCAGTTGGTGTAGGCGTAGTCGACGGCGCGACCATCGCTGGAAACGACGCGGGTGATGCACTCCACGCCGCCGACGAGGCCCCGCTGGATGTCGAGATAGCGTCCGTAGGCGTTGGCGATACGAATGATCTTGGCGGCGGAGTTGTGGGTAAGGGTCCAAGTGTGGCCCTTGCCGTCCCGCACCTCCTTAAGTTGGAACTTGGGCGAGCCGACGCGCTGGAAGTGATACTCGGTGCCCTTGGGGGTGATAAGGGTGTAGCCGACGGTGGAGCCGGGCCAGCGGTAGAGGCGGTCGCCGTTGGCGGCGGGAGGCACCAGCTGGGCGCCGGTGGCGTCGGCGGCGACAAAATTGTATTCGCGACCGTCGGCGTAGCGGAGCTTGATGTCGAAGAAACCGAAGGTCTTTGACGAGAGCTGGCGCATCTCGTGGTTCCAATTGTGCTGCCAGGTCTGGGCGCTGCCGAAGTCCCAGTAGGGGGCGTTGAAAGTGAGGGTGCGGCTGTGGAAAATCCGTTTAAAAGAGACGGGGGCCTCGCCGTAGGTTGTGAGGTCGGTCACCTCACGATGGAGGTCGCCTTTATAGGGATTGATGGGGTTGACGCCGACGCTGCCGGAAGAGCCGAAACCGAAGCCGGGACCGGAACCATTCCCGGTGCCGGAACCGGAGCCACTCCCGAAACCGGGGCCGGAACCATTCCCGGTGCCCACGCCGCCATCATCGGGACAAGGACAGACATCCTCGCAGTCCGGCGGCGGTGGCGAGTCGTCGTTGCCGCAGCTGATGTCATAGGCGAAAGCGGAGAGGGAAAGGCCGCCGAGAAGGGCGACCGAGGCGAGGCGGCGGAAAAAGTTCATGGCGAGGAAAGTGAAGGTGCGAGAAACCGAAGGCTCAGGATTCAGTGAAGAGGCTGGCAGGCGATGTGATGGTGCGGGGTGGCCCGGCGCGACCGACAGGGGAGGGTTCGCCGACCCAGAATTCGAGGGTCTCGGTGCGAGGTCCTTGAGAAACGGTGACGGTATAGAGTCCGCGATGGGGCCCGACGTGAAAGGAGAAGGCAGAGGCGTCGCCCGAAAGCTCGACCTGAGGGCTAAGGGACCGGCCGTCGATCACGCCGCCGTTGTCCGCGCGCAGGACGACGGGCCGGTCGGTGCGAAGAGAGGACCGGTTCAGGGGGACGCGCACCTGATCGTTGGCGCGGAGGTAAACGCGTTCGGTGGCGGGGTGGCCAAGGGGGGCGGCGTCCGGTGAATCGGATGCGCCAATGCGCGAGACAGGCCCGGTGAGCAAGTCGGACATGGAGGTGTCGGACTCGTCCGATAAACCCAGGGCGGCGGCGTGGACGGGGGCGGACGAGCGGGTGGGAGCGGTGGGTGAATTCGAAAACGGGTGCGAAGACGGGGCGGTCTCGGAGGAGGTGTTTTTGTCGGCGACGACTAACCAAGTGGTGACTGCAATGGCCCCGAGGGAGAGGCTGACCCAAAAACGGCGAGTATTCTTCATAAGAATATGGAAGCAAAAATACTTATTTTAGTATAAGTCTATAAAATTAAATATTTCCTTCGTTATTTCACTAAACCGTGACCTCGGTTACACTGGCATAAAAACTCGAAAAGGTGGTTGCGGTTACGTTCAGCCACCTAAGGGCGAACGGTTTAGGTCGAAAGTTGAAAAAACCATTCCGTATGGAGCCGTGGTCGTTTGCATTCTCCAACGCAGAGAGGAGCATGAACGTAAACTATGTTTATGGAGTCGAACCTGTCCGCCCAGAAACGAAGAATACCGGCTGAAGAACCAAATGCGTTGAGATGATCACCGAGTCCCGAAGCCTTGCCCTAAGCTCCCGGGAGCGTCGGCCCGACTTGGCGCGGCGGGCGTGTTCCGCCCACTCTGCACCATGCGCCCCTTGCCCCTCGCCGCCGCCCGCCTCGCCACCCTGATCCCCTTCGCCCTCGCCATGCCCGCCGCCACCCCGCCCACCCCCATCCTCGACGGCTTCACCGCCGATCCCTCCATCCGCGTCTTCGGCGACGCCTACTACGTCTACCCGACCTCCGATAAACCCAACTGGCTGACCACCGACTTCTCCGTCTGGTCCTCCAAGGATCTCGTGACCTGGAAAAAGGAACGCATGGTCCTCGACGTCGCCAACGACCTGAAATGGGCCAACCTCCGCGCCTGGGCCCCCGACTGCATCGAGCGCGACGGCACCTACTTTTTCTACTTCTGCGCGGAGGGTAAAATCGGCGTCGCCACCGGCCGCTCCCCCGCCGGGCCCTTCGTGGATGCCATCGGCAAGCCCCTGCTCGACCGCAAGGCCGACGCCCGCTTCACCACCAACCCGATCGACCCGTATCCATTCATCGACGACGACGGCCAAGCCTACCTCTTCTGGGGCAACGGCGCCGAACGCGCCAACGCCCTCCGCCTCTCGCGCGACATGCTCACGGTCGAGGGCGACCTGATCGATATCCCGATCAAGGGCCGCAGCTCCGGCGTGGTGGTCGATTTCCGTGAGGGCGTCGTGGTCTTCAAGCGCGCCGGCCGCTACTATTTCATGTGGTCGGTGGACGACGCCCGCAGCGACGACTATCGCGTCGCCTACGGGACCGCCGCCTCGCCCCTCGGCCCGGTTACGATCCCCGCCGAGGGTTCGCTCGTGTTGGCCAAAAACGGCCCGGTCAAAGGCACCGGCCACCATAGCGTGGTAAACGTGCCCGGCACCGACCGCTGGTATGTCGCCTACCACCGCCACGCCATCCCCGACGGCAGCGGCTACAAACGCGAAACCTGCCTCGCCCGCATGGAGTTCAACCCCGACGGCTCCATCCGCCCCATCGACCCGATGGTGCCCGCCTTCCAACCCGGCGACACCGGCGAGCCGATCGTGAACGGCCGCGGGCGTTGAGTCTAGCCAAGGCCTCCGCCCCAGCCCCACGCGCAACAATGCGCCGGGGGTAAACTCGACAGTTTACGAACGCCCGTTAAGCTAGCCTGACCCCATGCCCCTACGCCACCCGACCGCCTGGCTCACCGTAACGCTGCTATGTCTGCTCGCGCCCATCCTGCGCGCGGAAAGTTACGCCGATTGGCTTAACGCTAATTTCGTCGGCGATGCCGCCAGTCCCAACCCCTTGATCGACCCGGACGGGGACGGCCTGAGCAACCTGGCGGAATACGCCTTCGGCCTAAACCCCAAGTCGCCCTCCGCCGACACGCCGCCTCTTTCAGCGCCCACCACGCCGGTCGCGACCGGGGAAATCACCTTCGAATTGCTCGAACGCGCCGGCCCCCGCGGTGGCGTGCAAATCGACCTCGAGTTGTCGACGGATCTCACCACTTGGATCCGCCCGCCCTGGCGCCGCACCACGTTGGCGGCGCGCACTGGTGATCCCGCCGGTTCGGTCCGCACCCAGTTCTACACCCGCCCGCCCGCCCGCGGCACCTGGTTCGCCCGGGCCAAGGTCACGGCCGTCGATCTCGCGCTGGAAACCGCCGCCTATTACGTCGCGCCCACCGGGGACGATGCCGCCGCCGGGACCAAGGCCGCCCCCTTCGCCACCATCAAGAAAGCCGCCGAACTCGCCCAACCCGGCCAGCTCGTCTACCTCCGGGGCGGCACCTACCTCGCCACGACCAAGATCGGCCTCACCCGCACCGGCACCGCCGCGACCCCGATCCGCATCCGCGCCTATCCCGGCGAACACCCCGTGCTGGACGTCTCCGCCACCGCCGGCACCAGCCAGGACGCCATCTCGATCAGCGGGTCATTTTACCACATCTACGGCCTCGAAATCATCGGCTCGGCGCACAACTCGGTAAAAATCTCCGGCAACGACAACACCATCGAGAACTGCGTCAGCCGCGCCGCCCGCAACACCGGTTTTCACATCACCGGCGGCACCGCCGCCACCACCTATCCGGCCCGCAACCTTTACTTGAACTGTGACTCTATCCGCAGCTTCGACGCACCCATCGGCGGTAACGCCGACGGCTTCAGCGCCAAGTGGAATCTCGGCCCGGGCAACGTCTTCCGCGGTTGTCGCGCGATCGAAAATTCCGACGACGGCTGGGATCTCTGGATGGGCGACGGCAGCGTGCTGATCGAAAACTGCCGAGCGATCCGAAACGGCATCAACGTCTGGGCCAGCGCGACCTTCGACGGCAACGGCCAAGGCTTTAAACTGGGCGGCAACAACGTTGGCGCCCCCCACCGCCTCGTGCGCAGTCTCTCCTGGGGCAACCGTTCTTATGGCATCGACCAAAATAACAATCCTACCGGCCTCACAGTCGATCAAAACGTGTGCTGGGACAACCCCGGTGGGGCGCTGAACCTCAACCACGTCGGCGTGACGCTCGTCGGCAAGCACACGGTGCGGAATAACGTAGCCATCGCCGGCACCGGCTCCGCGACGGTGTCGGTCGGCGGCACCGCCCCCGTCCTGCAAAACAACGCCTGGCAACTCTTCACCGGCACAAGCGCTGCCAAGCTAACCGACTTCATCGACACCGACGCGACCGCCGCCATGAACGCGGCCCGCCGGGCGGACGGCGGCCTGCCCGAGGACTTCTTTATGCGCCCGGTCTTCGGAAGCCGCTTCATAGACCGGGGCGTCGCGATCACCGGCGACACCTGGCTCGGCACCGCGCCCGATCTGGGCGCCTACGAGGCCCCCGCCTGGTGAGCGGCTACCGCGACCTTAGCCCGGTAGAGCGGTCGAAGAAATGGTGACTAGCTTAGGAATTTTAGAAGCCAAGAAGGAACGATTCACAAATTTATATATATCCAGCAGAGCTATCTACACGGGTGCTTGTCGAAATATCCATAAATTTAGGATAAACTAAAATAAGCTTATATAAGCCAGTGGATAGTTCCCGGTTTATATTGCGTAACGAAAAGGGTAGCTATACCCAAGATCGACTTGGAATACTAGGTGTGCCTAAAAACCTAGCCCCTAATTATAATTAAATGTGATTGCCAGAGCAGTAGAAACAAAAATTGTTTGGCATAGTTAATATTGAAATTCATCACTCAAAGTGCTCTATATGTGGCCTTACTGCTGGTGCCTATCAGCAGGTTGCAACCGCATGCTCTGCATGGCCCATCGCTGCGTTTATATTGCAGCGAGGGCCTCTCCTGGCAGCTCTTCTCTTCCTGCACCGACGCCCCCTTTGCACGGATTGAGATACAGCGGGTGAGTCCTGCGCGAGTAGGTTTATTCGGCTCTCAGTTAGGGTTGGGAATGCCCGGATACCGGATCGCCGGCCTACAAGTGAGTCTATTCCCCGTGCCCTGTTCCACGGAGGATTGGGAGCACTTGCTGGAGGTGCTGCGCCCCCTTAAGTCTGCCAATGCAGCATTGCGAGGCGGGGTTCTCTTGAGGCTTCCAAACGGGCGTGCCCTGTTTGGTCCCAACCCGCCGGAGATCAAGGGTGAGACGCTGATTGTGGAGGCTCTGCACTCACGCAAGACCCTAAATGAATGCTACTTGATCGGGCGAGACAGCACCGGCGCACCTTGCGTGTCTACCCTTTATCCTAGAGTGACTATCCCTTTCCCTTCGCATGAAAACAAAACTAATAAGTAGACTCGCCGCGGGTGCCCTCACGCTTACGGCCCTGTTCAGCTCCGCTTTGGTCGCCGATACGGTGACTGACGCTATTCGCGCCCAACTCGCCGTGGGCGATTACGCGGCGGCCCTAAAGGCCGGTGACGTCAAAGGGACCGCCTTGACGGATGATGTGCGTGTGCTGCGCAGCTATGCCCGACTGGCCTCGGCGATTGAGACCGAGGGCGAGGCTGCGGCCAAGCGCCTTGGTGCAACACAAGCTAAGCTAGACCTCTTTGACACGGAAGCTTCCGCCGTCTCCGTTCCCCAGCAGATCACCTGGAGCGACTGCCGGCGCGCAACCGTGAAGCAACTTTCGCGCACCCGCTACCGCTTTAAGCCTCAATATTTTTATAACTATCCAGAAATCCGCAACGAAGGCGGCATTCCCTATAATTTAAATGAAGTGGATCCAGACATACTCAAAGGGTCCCTAATAGTTAGCTTTCTTAATAATTCAGCCAGCACAAAATCAATCAAGCTCAGCCTTGATCTTTGGAGCAGTTACGAAGAATCTGGAAACGGAAATTGGTTCTTTTACACAAACGGAAAAATATTCTCAAGGGAACAACTACTTACTCAAACCGCATCATTTCCAGAGTGGCTCGCAAATAATGGCTACTTCTCAAGCGGGACGAACATCAGCATTGAATCTGGAGCAGTCTTATCCGTAGTGTATAGACGCAATATGAATTCTTACGATTCTCTGGAAGTCACGGTGCCTACCGGAGTCACTGTATACAATGGCAAATACCCATCGGCTTTCCGTTTTAAGCTAGCAAACATCGCCTCAAGCACAGAGCTTTTCACCGCCTTGGGTAACCTCACCAAGAACGCCATCGATGCGAGCGTAACCGACCTAGTTGCAGTAAAAACCGGCCACAGCCTGACGCTTAGCAGCGAAGAGAGCATCTCCTGCATTTCGACGATTATCGAGGACGCCGATCGCAAGGTCTGGGTCGGTGCGCTAAAGCTCCTTAAAGCCGCCGGACAGTTCAATACCGCCTACAACTTGGCCGTTCCGGTAGGAGGGACCCAACTCTTTGATGGCAGCTTGAATCTGCTCAAAGTCATCAACCAAAACCCTGATCTACTTAAACTGGGAACCATGCCGGCCAAAACCCGAACCGCGCTGCTGACCCTGCTCACCGAAGCCCTCGACCAACTCGATCAAGCCGCAGCCCTAGGACTGGTGGCACGCGATCGCCAGCCAGCCGCCGAATACCTGTTTAATGGAGATGATAATGCAGATAATATCAAATTCGCCACCCCGACTGCTAAATCCTTCTCGATGTCGAACAGTAACTCTAAAAACAAACTGTTAATAAGAAATACAAGCGGAACCGAGCAAAGCCTAACCTTTACTTTGAACGTGCCGGCAACATATAATAGTTTATATGGTTACTTAGCTACATCTACCGTTAACACCGGAACGGGTGAAAGCACGCCAGACAGCTTGTGGTTCTACACCGACGCTACCAATTATGAGGAAGGGCGCTTGCGAGTCGAAGGCTATTCAGATAACGGCACCCTCTCTTGGGATTCGGAAGGTTTGCGTATCACTGTTCCGCCGGGTGCCACCGTCACGTTGGGCGCGGGAGATTCATATGAATCCTACCTCAACATAGACACCGGTGAGCAATTCAACGTCGGCACGCTGACCCTTACATTGAACGGCAATCTGCCTTCAGGAGTGAAGCTGAGCGTAACCGCGCTTCAGACGAACACCCAACGCTTAAAGGATACGCTAACCCAGGCCCGTGCAGCGCTTTCCACAGCAGGCTTTTCCATTAACGAACCGCTTCTCGGCGATAATGCCAAGGTGACCTTGGCTCCCCTCTTTGCCGCCAAGCCCGTCGTTCTCCGCGATCAGTTGCCTACCTTGGTCGAAACGGATGGTAAGATTCGGGTGAAGCCCAATACTTCAAGTAACTTGGTCACTAAGTCTGGTCTGCTACTCGGCGTCCCGATTACTAATTGGGAAGACTTTATCCAAGAGCCTTCTTACTAAGTTTAGTAGTTTCAGCGAGCCTTGCGCCTACCCAGCGCAAGGCTTTTTTGTATACGTTTATAATAAAGACCGCCGAGTAGAACTTTGCCGGAAAAGCAAAGTCCGGCGACGATTAGATTACCGTGGGTTCCGACCAGATGTAACTTTTAGGTCGCAAGCCCAAGATAAGCCACTGAATCCCCTAGGGAGTAACCACCACGGAATCCACTTCGGACGATAAACCGGCACCTTAGCCAAGTGGTTAAAGCATCCTATTAGGGAAGACCTCTAAGTAAACTGAGCCGGACTTTTAGAGGGCTTTGATCTCCCGCCAGAGTTCGCCGAGGTTCATGCGTTGCAGCCACGGGGCCATGGCGGCCTCGTCGACGCCCGTGGTTTCCTGGATGGAGCGGATGTCGAGCGGGTGTTTAGCGGAGCCGCCTTCGCGATAAAACTCCAGCTTGCGCAGCACAACATACTCGGGCGGCGCTACCACAACCTCGAGTTCATCGCTCCAGCGCAACCGTCGGCGGCGGGGCAGGGCCCACGCATGGAGCGGGTCGGCGCCAGCGAGGTAGAGGTCGGCCTTGTAGCCGGTCTCGTGGTGGATGAGATTAAAATGTCCGCGTTGGTGGCGGGCCTGTTCGGCGCGGATGACCGACTCGGGCGGCACGTAAAACTCCGTCTCAGGGAAAACGCGCAACAACGCGCCACGGGAGGTATCGTCGAGGGCGAGCACGACATCGAGGTCGTTGGTCACACGAGGTTGGCCGTAAAGGATGGCGGCGGTGGCCCCCGTGATCATGTAAGGCGCGCCCGTGGCCTCCAAGCGGAGGGCGAAAAGGCTCAACTCATCCGGTTCGCGCATAAAGGATACGGTCGGCGACGGCGCGGCTGATTTGCGCGTCGGTCCAGTCGGGGTGGCGGTTTTTGAATCCCAGCGCCAGAAGGCGACGCATGGTGGCGTTCATTCGCAGGGCCTGGGTGATGCGCTGCTGAGGTGTCATCGCCCGATAAACGGCCGCCTGATGCGCCAACGCGGCACGCTCATGATCGGAGGAGGTGGCGACAACCATGAGGCCAGCAAAGATAGACGACGGCAGACACGCAAGTGCGGGCCCGCTAGGCACGGCGCCCCGTTACCGGATCGCCGCGACGGGCCCCGTTAGCCAAACGGGGCCCGCACTCTTGCCCGACTCAGCGCAGGAAGGCTTCGTGCAGGCCGCCGTCGACCGTCACGATCTGGCCGGTAGTCTTGCTCAGGCGCTGGGTGACCAGGAGGAAATACGCCTCGGCCTGGTCGGCGGGCGTGATCGGGGCCTTGGTCAAGGTGCGGTCGGCGTAGAACTGCGCCAGCTTGGTCACCAGGCTCTCGGTCGCCTCGTCGTCCTTGTAGGGGATGGCGTATTTCGCGAGCGAACCGATGACGCGGTCGCGCGGGAACATCGCCGAGCCCTGCACCACGGTCGCGGGGGCGACGCCGTTGACGCGCACCAGCGGGGCCAGCTCGATGGCGAGCTCGCGGACGAGGTGGTTGGCGGCGGCCTTGGACGTGTCGTAGGCGAGCGAACCCTTCTTGGCCACGGCAGCGTTGGCCGAGGTGGTCAACACGAGGTTGCCGCGCAGGCCCTGCTGTTTCCAGGTCTTGAAAGCCTCGTCGGCCACGAGGTAGCTGCCGGTGACGTTGATGTTGAAGGTGAGCGCCCACTTGTCGTCGGGGATGTGGCCAGTGGTGTCGGAGGGCACGAAGATGCCGGCGGTCACGCAGATGGAGTCGAAGCCGCCGTAGGCCAGCGCGACTTGGTCGAGCATGGCGCGGATGGAGGCGCGGTCGGTGATGTTGGCGGCGAGGCCGATGGCCGGGCCGCAGTTCGAGATGCCGGTGCCGGCGACGCCGATGCCCTGGCCGAGCTTGGCGGCGAGTTCCTTGGCGGTGGCCTCGGCGGCGGCGGCGTTGAGATCGACGCACACGATCTGGGCGCCTTCCTTGGCGAGGCGATGGGCAGTCTCCTTGCCGATGCCGGAGCCGGCGCCGATCACGACGATGACCTGGCGGGCGAGCTCCTTCTCGGCGGGCATGCGCTGGAGCTTGGCCTCCTCTAGCAACCAATACTCGATGTCGAAGGCCTCCTGCTGCGGCAGGGCGATATAATTATCAATGGCCTCGGCGCCGCGCATAACCTCGACGGCACAATTGTAGAACTCGGCGGTGACGCGGCTCTCGGACTTGTCCTTGCCCCAGGCGATCATGCCCAGGCCGGGGATGAGCACGACGGTGGGGTTCGGGTCGCGCATGGCGGGCGAGTTGGCCCGGCGGCAGACGTTGTAATAGGCGGTGTAGTCGACACGGTATTGGTCGAGCGCGGCGGCGAGCTTCAGCTTCAGCGCAGCGGCGTCCTCGGCCTGCGGGTTCCAGTCGACGTAGAGGGGCTTGATCTTGGTGCGGAGGAAGTGGTCCGGGCAGGAGGTGCCGAGCGCGGCGAGGCGCGGGGCGTCGGCGGAGTTGACGAAGCGGAGGATCTTCTCGTCGTCCTGGATGGTGCCGATGAAGCGCTTCTGCTGCGAAACTTGACCGCGCAACCAAGGCAGGATGGCGGCGAGGGTGGCGCGGCGCTGTTCCTCGGCGAGGGTCTGGTATTTCTGGCCGCCGAAGGCCTTGGCGTCGCCGCCCTTGGCCTGGTATTTAGCCTCGATGTAGGCGGAGGCTTTTTCGATGCAATCGAGGGTCCAAGTGTAGCAGGCCTTGTCGTCGTCAGCCCACGAGATGAAGCCGTGCTGGCCCATCATGATGGCCTTCACGCCGGGCTGGGCCTTGGAAATGGCCTGCATCGCGAGGCCGAGCTCGAAGCCGGGGCGCATCCAAGGCACGTAGGCCATCTGGCCGCCAAAAATCTCCTGGGTGAGGCGCTGGCAATTGGCCGAGGCCGCGATGGCGATGATCGCGTTCGGGTGCATGTGATCGACGAACTTGCCCGGCAGGAAGCTATGCAGCGGCGTGTCGATCGAGGAGGCGCGGGGGTTGAGATTGAAGGTAGCATGGGCCTGCATGGCGACCATGTCGTCCTCGGCTTGGGACTTCAGGCCCTTGTCGGAGCGGGCGTGGTAAACGTTTTGGAGGGCGAGGAGTTTTTCCTGATAAAGAGAGGAGAAAAACTCGCGGCCGGCGGTGCGCAGGTCGCCGCCGGAGCCTTTGACCCAGAGGACTTCGACGTCCTGGCCGGTGATAGGGTCCTTGCCGGTGAGCTTGGAGGACGTGTTGCCGCCGCCGGTGTTGGTGATCCGCTGGTCGGAACCGAGGATATTGGAGCGGTAGACGAGGCGGCCGACGGGATCGAGGGCAGCGGCTTTGGCGTCGTCCCAAGAATAGTTCACGTAGTGGTAGGTGGGCATGGTAAAAAGGGGGCGGGCGAGGGGAGGACCGGATGATCAGCGTTTGGATAGCACCTGCGTTTCGTAGGTCTTGATCTCGGCCATGTAGCCGAGGCCGGCGGGGGTGTTGTGGCGGCGGCAGAACTCATCCCAAACCGGTCCAAGCGGGAGGGCGCGGCTCTCCTCGAACAAGGCGAGACGGAGGGCGTGGTCGCCGTATTCCTCGGCGGAGCGCAGCAAGGCGGCGGGTTCGAGCAGGGCGGCGAGCAGGGCCTTCTGGGCGGCGCGAGTGCCGATGACCCAGGCGGCGATGCGGTTGATCGAAGCATCGAAATAATCGAGGCCTATGGCGGTGCGACCGAGGAAATCACCGCGCACGAGTTCCTCAAAAATGGCGCGGGTGGGATCGTCGCAAGTGACGACGTGGTCGCTGTCCCAACGCACTCCGCGGCTGACGTGGAGGAGCAGGGCGGGGGCGAACTGAAGAACGGAGGAGATCTTGTCGGCCAGCGACTCGGTCGGGTGAAAGTGGCCGGCGTCGAGGCAGTAGGCGACATCACCGCGCTTCAGGGCGTAGCCGAGGTAGAATTCGTGGGAGCCGACGGTGTAGGACTCGGCGCCGATGCCGAAGAGCTTGGACTCCACGGCGTCGAGGTGGTGTTTCGCATTCAGCTTCTCGGCAAAGACCTTCTCCAGCGAAGCGGCGAGGCGGGCGCGAGGCGCGGCGCGATCGAAAGGCGTATCTTTGGAGCCGTCTGGGATCCACACGTTAGTAACGGTGCGGGTGCCCATCTTTTTGCCGAAATGAGCGCCGATGCGGCGCGAGGCGGCGCAGTGGGCGATCCAGAACTCACGGATCTTTTTGTCAGGATGGGAAAGCGTGCCCTCGGCCGAAAGCGGGTGGGAAAAATTGGAGGGATTGAAGTCGAGGCCGTGGAGCTTGCGGGCCTGCGCCCAGTCGACCCACGAGGCGAAGTGCTTGGGCTCGATGGCGTCGCGGTCCACGGGTTTGCCGGCGAAGTCGGCATAAATGGCGTGGAGGTTGAGCCGATGGCGGCCGGGCAGGAGTTTGTAGACCAGATCGAGGTCCTGGCGGAGTTGGTCGATGGTGCGAGCCTTGCCGGGATAATTACCGGTGGCCTGAATGCCGCCGGTGAGAGTGGCATCGGCCTTTTCAAAACCGCCGACATCGTCGCCCTGCCAGCAGTGGAGCGAGATGGGGGTGGCGGCGAGGGTGGCGAGCGCGGCCTCCACATCGACCCCGAGGGTCTCATAGGCCGCGGCAGCGGCGGCAAACGCTTGGGAGGAACGGGCGGACGATTTGACAGAAGAGGACTTGGACATGGAGGGTTTGCGGGAGAGTTCTGGTAGATTTTGGTAGATTTCGAGCGTTTTCTTTCAAATGCCCCAGACGCGGCCCTTTAAAAGGTAAAAAGCCCACATCTGGGCGTCACGAAATGAGCCGGCGCCGTTCAGAACTTACGGCGCACCGACGTGTCGGCGGCGCGGGAGAGTTTTTTGGGGAACTCGGCGACGGCGTGAAGACCGCGGCTTTCGTGGCGTTGGAGGGCGCAGGTCACGATGAGTTCGGCGACCTGGATCATGTTGCGCAGCTCCAGCAGGCGGGAATCGACCGAGAAATTGGCGTAATACTCCTGGATCTCGCGGGAGAGGTTGGCGATGCGGGTGCGGGCGCGTTCGAGGCGCTTGGTCGTGCGCATGATGCTGACGTAATCCCACATGGTGCGGCGCAACTCATCCCAATTGTGGGTAATGACCACGCGCTCATCGAGGTCCCCGCCGCCAAAGTCGCGCCACTCGGGGATAGCGGAGGGCGCGGCGGCTTTTCCGGTGCGGCCGAGATAGGCCGCGACCGAGGCGGCGCCGCGATGGGCCATGACCACGGCCTCAAGGAGGGAATTGGAGGCGAGGCGGTTGGCGCCGTGGAGTCCGGTGCAGGCGACCTCACCGCAGGCGTAAAGTCCGGGCAAGGTGGTCTCGGCGGCGAGGGTGGTGGCGACACCGCCACAGGTGTAGTGGGCGGCAGGCACGACCGGGATCTTGTCCTTGGAAATGTCGATACCCTCCTCAGTGCAGAAACGGTGAATCAGCGGGAAGCGGGAGCGCAGGAACGCAGAATTGCGATGGGTGATGTCGAGCCAGACATGGGGCGCGCCGGTGCGCTTCATCTCCGCGTCGATGGCGCGGGCCACGATATCGCGCGGAGCGAGGTCGGCCTGCGGGTGGTAGCGCGGCATGAAGGCTTCGCCCTCAGCATTGCGCAGAATGGCACCCTCGCCGCGGACGGCCTCGCTGATCAGGAAGCGTTTACCCGAAAGCGAATACAGCGCGGTGGGGTGGAACTGGATAAACTCCATGTTCCGCACCTCGACGCCCGCGCGATAGGCCATGGCGATGCCGTCGCCGGTAGCGATGTCGGGGTTGGTGGTGTAGAGGTAAACCTGCCCGGCGCCGCCGGAGCTGAGCATCACGACAGGGGCCTGGAAGGTGACGACGCGGCGGTCGCGCACGTCGAGGGCGTAGACCCCGACGACTCGGTCGGCGTCGGCCGGTAGGGCCTTGCGCTGGCGGCGGGCCATTTTGCCCGCGGTGATGACATCGATGGCGAAAAAATGCTCGAACAACGCGATGCGTGGTTCGCGGGCGATGGCCTTGATGAGAGCGGATTCGATGGCTTTGCCCGTCATGTCCTTCACGTGCAGAATGCGACGCTCGCTATGGCCGCCTTCCCGGCCGAGGTCGTAGTCGCCGTCGTCGTCGCGCGAAAATTTCAGGCCAAGGTCGATCAACTCCCGCACGCGGGCGGGGCCGTCGGTGATGATTTGTTTCACCACCTTGCGGTCACAGAGGCCGTCGCCGGCGACGAGGGTATCGGCGACGTGTTTAGCAAAGTCGTCGGTCTCGGCGGTCACGACCGCGATGCCGCCTTGGGCCCAGTTGGTATTGGAGTCGGCCTTATTTTTTTTGGTCAGGATGGCGACGGAGCGGCCCTGCTGCGCAACTTTGAGGGCGAAGCTCAGTCCGGCGATGCCGGAGCCGATCACGAGGACGTCGTAGGCGCGGGCGCGAGCGGCGGCGGGCGGAGTGGCAGGGGGGAGGCTCACAGCACGATGTTATCGATCAGGCGGACTTCGTCCATCCAAGCGGCGATGGCCATGACGGTCTCGCCGGGAACGACCTCGCGGGCGGGCTCCATGCTGGAAAGGTTGACCAGCGAGACGTAGATTACGCGGATGCGACGTTGCTGGCTAAGGATATGGGTGGCCTCGGCGACCAGACGATCGGAGCGGATCTCGCCCGCAGCGGCCATGGAGCGGGCCTTTTCAAGGGCGCGGTGGATGGCAAGAGCCTCGACGCGCTGGGTGGCGGAGAGGTAGCGGTTGCGCGAACTCATGGCGAGGCCATCGGGCTCGCGCAGGGTCGGAGCGACGACGATATCCACGCTAAAATTGAGGTCGGCGACCATCTTGCGGATAACGGCGACCTGCTGGGCGTCCTTCTGACCGAACACGGCGAGGTCGGGCCGGCAGATGTTAAACAACTTCGCCACCACCGTGGTGACACCGCGAAAGTGGCTGGGCCGGGAGACGCCTTCCAGCGGCTTGGCGACGTGCTCCTCGGTGATGTAGGTGGAGTAGCCTTTGGGGTAAATCTCCTCGTTGGGCGGGGCGAAGACGTAATCGGCTCCCGCGGCCTCGCACTTGGCGACGTCGGCCTCCAGTTCGCGGGGGTATTTATTAAAGTCCTCGTTCGGGGCGAACTGGGTCGGATTGACGAAAATGGTCACGACCACGGCATCGGCGCGCTCGGCAGCGGCGCGGATCAACGTGAGGTGGCCGTCGTGCAGGGCGCCCATAGTCGGAACGAGCCCGATGAGCTGGCCTTGAGCGCGGAGGGCCTCGGCGAGGGCCTGCATTTCTGGCACGGAACGGATGATTTGCATGCGGAGACAGGGTGGCAGCGCGGAAGACGCGGGGCTTGAACAAAGGCCCTTCGGGCCCCTTGTTCAAGCGTTTCACCCATCTCCACGCCCATGATCCGCATCAACGAGAACTACCTCAAACTCAAGGCCAGCTACCTCTTTTCCGACATCGCCAAGCGCGTCGGCGCCTACACGGCGGCAAATCCGGACAAGCCCGTGATCCGCCTCGGCATTGGTGATGTCACCGAGCCACTCGCGCCGTCCGTGCTGAAAGCCTTCCACGCCGGCGTGGATGAGATGGCGGTGCGCGCCACCTTCAAGGGCTACGGTCCCGAGCAGGGCTACGCCTTCCTCCGCGAGGCCATCGCGGCCCACGACTACGCCGCCCGCGGCTGCCCGATCGCCGCCGACGAGATATTCGTCTCCGACGGCTCCAAGTGCGACTGCGGCAATATCCAAGAAATTTTCGCCACCGAGGGCCTGCAACTCGCCATCCCCGACCCCGTCTACCCAGTCTATGTCGATACCAACGTCATGGCCGGCCGCACCGGGGCCAACCTCGACGGCCGCTACGCCGGCATCACCTACCTCGATTGCACGCCCGCCAACGGCTACGTGCCCGCCATTCCGGCCGGCGCATCCGATTTGATTTACCTCTGTTTCCCCAACAACCCCACTGGCGCCGTCGCCACCCGCGAGCAGCTTGCCGCTTGGGTCGCATACGCCAGAGCGAATCGGGCCATCATCCTGTTTGACAGCGCTTACGAGGCCTACATCCGCGACCCGCAGATCCCCCACTCCATCTACGAAATACCAGGCGCGGACGAGGTCGCGATCGAGTTCCGCAGCTTCTCCAAAACCGCCGGCTTCACCGGCACGCGCTGCGCCTACACCGTGGTGCCAAAAAAACTCGTCGCCTACGATGCGTCCGGCGCCGCGCATCCGGTCCACGCGCTCTGGAACCGCCGCCACACCACGAAGTTTAACGGCGTCTCCTATCCGGTGCAAAAAGCCGCCGCCGCCATCTACACGCCCGAAGGCCAAGCCGAGGTGAAGGCCATGACCGACTTCTATCTGGCCAACGCCGCCCTCATCCGCACGGCCATGACCGGGCTCGGCTTCTCCTGCATTGGCGGCGACAACGCGCCCTACATCTGGGTCAACACCGGCACCGATTCGTGGGCCTTTTTCGACAAACTGCTCAACGAGGCGCAGGTGGTCTGCACGCCCGGCGCGGGCTTCGGCAAGTGTGGCGAAGGCCACGTGCGCATCAGTGCCTTCAACAGCCGTGAAAACGTCGAGAAGGCCCTAGCGCGCATCGCCGCGGCGCTGAAGTAAAGGGCATCGTTAGAAAAACCAAAAGGGCGGCACGCCCGCGCGTGCCGCCCCCAAAAAACCTAGGTGGTAACTGGGCGGGCTACTCAGTAGCGGTAGTGTTCAGGCTTGTAGGGACCCTCGACCGGGACGCCGAGATACTCGGCCTGGGCGGCGGTCAGCTTGGTGAGCACGGCACCGATCTTCTCCAAGTGGAGACGGGCGACTTCCTCGTCGAGGTGCTTGGGCAAACGATACACCCCCTTGGCGTAGACATCGCGGTTTTTCCAGAGATCGATTTGGGCAAGGGTCTGGTTAGTGAAGCTGTTCGACATCACGAAGGACGGATGGCCGGTGGCGCAACCGAGGTTCACGAGGCGGCCCTCGGCGAGGAGGTAGATGGTGTTGCCCGCAGGGAAGGTGTAGGCGTCGTAGCCGGCCTTGATGTTTACATGCTTCACACCGGGCGCGTTTTTGAGGCGATCGACCTGGATCTCGTTATCGAAGTGGCCGATGTTACAAACGATAGCCTGGTCCTTCATCGCGGCCATGTGCTCGAGGGTGATGATGTCCTTATTGCCCGTGGTGGTAACGTAGATGTCAGCCCGGCCGAGGGTGCTCTCGATGGTGTTCACCTCAAAGCCTTCCATCGCGCACTGCAGGGCGTTGATGGGGTCGATTTCGGAGACGACGACGCGGGCGCCAAAGCCCTTGAGCGAGAAGGCGGAGCCCTTGCCGACGTCGCCGTAACCGGCGACGAAGGCGAGCTTGCCGGCGATCATCACATCGGTGGCGCGCTTCAGACCGTCGGCGAGGGACTCGCGGCAGCCGTAAAGGTTGTCGAATTTCGACTTGGTGACTGAGTCGTTCACGTTGATCGCGGGCACGAGGAGCTTGCCCTGCTCGTGGAGCTGGTAAAGGCGGTGCACGCCGGTGGTGGTCTCCTCGGACACGCCGCGCCAGGCCTTGACTAGGCCGGTGAACACCAGCGGGTCCTCGGCGTGGATCTTTTTCAGGAGGTTCTTGATGACCTGCTCCTCGTGGGAGCCGGATGGGGTGTTCACCCAATCGCTGCCGTTCTCGAGCTCGTAGCCTTTGTGGAGAAGCAGGGTGACGTCGCCGCCGTCATCGACGACTAGCTGGGGCCCGAGGCCGTCGGGACCGACAATGGCCTTCCAGGTGAGATCCCAATACTGCTCAAGGGTCTCGCCCTTCCAAGCGAAGACCGGCACGCCGGACGCGGCGATGGCAGCGGCGGCGTGATCCTGAGTGGAGAAGATATTACACGAGGCCCAGCGCACGGTGGCGCCGAGGGCGACCAAGGTCTCGATCAGCACGGCGGTCTGGATCGTCATGTGCAGCGAGCCGGTGATACGCACGCCGGCGAGGGGCTTGGCCGGGCCGAATTTTTTCCGGACGGACATCAGGCCTGGCATCTCGTGCTCGGCGATGGAGATTTCTTTGCGGCCCCACTCGGCGAGGGTGATGTCGGCGACGTGGTAATCCCGGCCGGTGGCGGCGGGGGGAGGAAGGGTGGCAGTGCTCATGGTGCGGATGGTTGTGGTTTTATTTGCCGAGTTTCTTCACGGCGGCCTGAAGGGCGGCGACCTTGGTAGTCTCCTCCCAAGGCAGGCCTGCCTTGCCGAAGTGTCCGTAATTGGTGGTCTGGCGGTAAAAGGGCTGGAGCAGGTTGAGTTGCTTCACGATATCGGCGGGTTTGAACGAGAACACCTTCTGGATGGCCTCGGTGATCAACTCGTCAGCGACCGCGCCGGTGCCGAAAGTGTTCACGTAAACGCTGACGGGCTTGGGGTGCCCGATGGCGTAGGCGAACTGCACTTCGCACTGCTTCGCGAGCTTGGCGGCGACGATGTTTTTGGCGACCCAGCGGCCCATGTAGGCGGCGGAGCGGTCGACCTTGGAGGGATCCTTGCCCGAGAAGGCGCCGCCGCCGTGGCGACCCCAGCCACCGTAGGTATCCACGATAATCTTACGACCGGTGAGACCGGAATCGCCCTGCGGACCACCGATGACAAACTTGCCGGTGGGGTTGATCAGATACTCGGTCTTCGCATTGAGGAGCGAGGCGGGGAGCACCTTTTTGATGACGTTCTCGGTCAGGAATTTTTTAATGTCCGCGTGGGCGACGTTGGCGGTGTGCTGGGTGGAGATGACGACGTTGACGATCTCGGTGGGGACGCCGTTGACGTAGCGGACGGACACCTGAGATTTGGCGTCAGGGCGGAGCCATTCGACCTTGCCGGACTTGCGGATGGCGGTGAGTTCGCGACCGAGGCGGTGGGCAAAGATGATCGGCGAGGGCATAAGCTCCTCGGTCTCGTCAGAGGCAAAACCGAACATCAGGCCTTGGTCGCCGGCGCCTTGCTCGGCGGTTTTTTTACCCTCGGCCTTCTTGGCGTCCACGCCCTGAGCGATGTCGGCGGACTGGGCGGTGAGGTAGTTGTTGATAAAGACGGTATCGGCGTGGAAGACATCGTCGTCGTGCTCATAGCCGATGTGGCGGATGGCATCGCGGATGACTTTATCGACATTAAAGGCCTCGTCGATGGGCTTGGTCTTGCCGGTCTTTTGGTCCTGCAGCTTCGGCAGCGTAATCTCCCCGCCGACCACCACGACGTTCGACTTCACAAAGGTCTCGCAAGCCACACGGGCATTTTTGTCGAAGGTGAGACAAGCATCGAGAATGCTGTCGGAAATGAGGTCGGCGACCTTGTCTGGGTGGCCTTCGCCGACCGACTCGGAGGAGAAAACAAAAGTATTTGCCATGGGAATGATGGGAAAGCTTTAGCCTCAGCCACCCGCCAACCCGCGCAAGCCAAATATCAACGTATACCGATTCTTTGATGCGTTTTAAAATAAGTATTTTGATTCGATTACACAACTGACCTTCAATACTTTAGAGTGCTAAGAGCGTAGATCTACTTGTGTCTATTCACATTTTTTATTACTATTTTTAGAGAATTTAATAGATTAAATAAGCTGCTCCACCACCCGTATGTGCCCAGCAAAAAACGAACTGGTCCTAGACCCCGAGGCGATCGCGAACCTGCGTTTGTTGGGCGACGAAGGAGATGACACGTTTCTCCGCGAAATTCTCACTATTTACCTGAATGACGTCCCGCAGCGCATAAGGGATCTTAAACTGGCTTTAGAGCAGAATGATCAGCCTTTCTTCACGCGCAGTGCCCATACAATCAAGGGCAGTTCGGCGAATGCGGGAGCCAAGGAGCTGAAGAATCTAGCGACGAAGCTCGAAGCACGCTCGAAAAATGAGCCGCTGGCTGCGTTGGGGCCGGCCTTGGCGGAGTTGGAGCAGGCCTTTGGGCGCGCTGAGGCAAAAATGCGGGAATTGCTAACTTGAGGGATGGGTGCCGCAGGCCACACCGAGGCGATCACCCATTCTAGCATAGACTTCGCGGTGAACGGCTGAATTAAGGATCAAGTCTTCGTCGAAACGGACTCGGCCACGTTGAAAAACCGTGACCACGCAGGAGCCTCCAAACGCGAATAGACCCTTTTCGTCGCCCTTGGCCACCGGGCGGCCCGGGATAAAGCTCTGCAAGATGGCGCCGACCATGGTGGCGCCGATCTCGAGCACAGCGACTTGGCCAAAAACCGGCGAATCCACCAGCGTGACCATGCGTTTATTTTCGGTCAGGTAGCCGGGGTTTACCCGCAAGGCAAGAGGGCTAACGGAATAGAGCCAGCCGTTGATCAGGCGGGACTCTCCGGGGATGCCGGCGATGGGGAAATGAAAGCGGTGATAGTCGACCGGACAAAGCCGCGAAATGAGCAACGATCCACCGGAGAAACGGGCGCCAAGCTCCTCCGAACCGAGCAAGGCGGCGAGCGTGAATTTTTTCCCCTTTACGTAGAAACCGTCCGCCGTGTCGACATCAGGATAAACCAGATGGCGGCCGTCGGCCGGCAACACTGCGACGTCCTCACCCGCTGAGATGGGGCGGGAGCCGGGGCGCAGGGTCCGGTAAAAAAACTCGTTGAAGGTGCGGTAAGCGGTTGCAGGTTTGGCGAACTCCTCAGCATCGAGATCGTAATCGATCACAAAAGGGAGCACGCGGTTAACGCTATCCGGGCGGTTCATACGCCAGCCATACCAAGCCGAAAACCAAGCCCGGCGCACGACGGCGGCCAGACTGAGCCGCCCGAGGGGGTTGCCACCGTAGATAAAACGCAGCCAAGGCTCGCCGTAAATGCGCTCGCGCTCGATACCGCCGGTGTGGCGGTTAAAAAATTCAATCGGTTCGTCGGCCATGACAAATAGAGGAGGCCGGGGGATGGGGCCGACGAAAAGCAAAAACCCTCGAGACTGGGGGGCAGAAGAAAAGTCCACGGCTGCAACCGCTAGAAGAGATTACGGCTGTCCTAGTTAACGAGGGCCAACGACTCGGTTTTAAATGCTATCCTGATTTGCGCAGTAATGGGTAAATCTCGGTTATAAAAACCCGATTTACCGCCGAGACATAAGATTTGGTCTGAAAAATATCAGGAGAGGTGAAACCCAGGGATTTTCGCGAATACGGCGGAAGAAAACTTAACGGATAGGCCCGCCAAAGGAAAAAACTCCAGTTTATTGGTAATGCCAAACCCCATTAATTTATAACTTAAGTTATCGATATAGAGCGGTTTGCGGAGCGGGCGCGAGCACGTTGTAAGCCCGGATAGCGGTGCGCCACCAGACAGACAGACGCTCGGCGGGCTGAGACCAGAGATCGCGGTGGAGGGCGGCCATGGAATCGGCGTCGAGCAAAAGGGCGAGTTTGTCGCGCGGTGTGAGGGCGGTCGGTCCCTCACGGAGCAGGCGTTCTCGGAGCGGGGCGAAGCGATTCTCGGCGGCGGGATCCGGTGCTTGGTCGCGTTCGCGCAGGAGGGCAAGATGGACGGCGTTCACGTAGGGGTCGAGCACGGCCTGCATAAGACCGTAATCCGGAGCAAGCTCGGGCAAGGGCGGGGTATGACGGCGGCATGCCTCGAGGTTGCGAGTAAGGCGGGTGAGCTCCGGGGGCGGAGCGGTTTCCTCGGGCGTGGCCAGCAGGCGCAGTTTGCGGACAAACTCGCCGGGGGCGAGTTGGCCAGTGACCAGCGAAAGCGGGATGGAGGTCATCATACCGAAGAGGATCGGGGCCAGCCAGGCGGCAAAGGCCGGCTCGATCCAAAGGGCGAACACACCCCAACCGGCACCGAAAATGGTGTGGCCGGCATGGGTGAGGATGGCTTCGCGCCACTCAGGATCGCCATCGGCGCCACGTCTCTGGGCGACCCAGGCAACGCCACGGCCGGCGAGGGTAAGAAAGATAAACTTCGAGTGAAACAACATCAGCACCGGGGCGAGCAGGGTAAAGATCGCGGTCTCGCCGACCGCGCCGCCGATCACCCGCAGCCAACCGCCGAATCGCTCCACCTCGCCTGGGATGCGTCGCAGATCGATCAGAGCGAGAACCTTGGGCAGGAACAGGAGCCCCATGGTGCCGGCAAAAAGCAGGAGGGCCTGAGACTGGAAATCGAGCCGCAGGTAACGCGCAAAGCTGTCCACCGGCAGGGGCGTGAGTCCGGTGGAGGCGTAGCGCCACGCGATAATCGTCGAGACGATCAGGAAAGCCAGCCACAGCGGAGAGGCGAGATAGGCGAGGATGCCGAGGGCGAGGTGAAGACGATTGGCGGCGTGCAGACCGCGGGCGGTGACGAGCCAGGCATGTTGGAGGTTACCTTGGAGCCAGCGGCGGTCGCGTTTGGCGAAGTCGATCAAATTGCCCGGGCATTCCTCGTAGCTGCCTTCCAGGCCCACCGCGAGCCACACCGACCAACCGGCGCGGCGCATCAGGGCAGCCTCAACGTAATCGTGGCTAAGAATACGACCGCCAAAGGGCTCGACGCCTGGCAGATCCGGCAACGAACAGTGCTCGATGAAGGGTGCGACGCGGATGATGGCGTTGTGCCCCCAGTAGTTCGCCTCACCCTGTTGCCAGAAATTCAAGCCGGCGGCGAAAACCGGGCCGTAGAGCCGCGAGGCGAACTGCTGGAGGCGGGCGAAGATAGTCTCGCCGTTCACGAGGCGAGGAACGGTCTGAATGATGCCGGCGCCGGAATTTTTCTCCATCAGGCGAACGAGCTTGGTGATGGCATCGCCGGTCATGATGCTATCGGCATCAAGCACGACCATGTAGCGGTAGCGTTTACCCCAGCGACGGCAGAAGTCGGCAAGGTTGCCGGCCTTTTTGTTTAAATTGACCCGGCGTTTGCGGTAAAAAATCCGACCGCGAGCGCCGAGTTGACGGGTAAGTGCTACCCAGGCCGACTCTTCCTCGATCCAACGGTTGGGGTTGGTGGTGTCGCTGAGGATGAAAAAATCGAAGGCCTCGAGCTGGCCGGTGGCCTCGAGAGAACGGTAGATGACGCGCAGGCCCTCGAGGATGCGAGAGGTGTCCTCGTTGAAGACCGGCATCACGATGGCGGTCGGGGCGGTGACAGGGAGGGCCTCATCTTCGGGAGCGAGGGAATTGAGGATGCGATTCGGGTCACCCCGACCCATGCGACAGAAAAAGCCCACGACCGCCTGCACCGCACCGAAGGCGACGAGGGAAAATAGAATGGTAAAGAGAACGAGGTGGAAAATTTTTAGGGCATCGATGGCGTCGACGCGCCAGTGCAAATCAGCCATGAGTAGGACGGCTGGGCCGGTGAGCAGCAGCGTGAGGCTGGCAACGAGGATGCGGCGTTGAGTGATGCGGGTGCCATCAAGCAGGGCAGGGTCGAAACGCGGAGAAGCGGGCATGGTGCGAAGGGCGGTAACCGAGGGCGGACTCAGTGGGTGAAGAACCAGGCGGCGGCGAGGAGGCCGAGGAAAAACAGCCAGCCAAGAGCGGCGCGGAGCAGGGGCCAGCGGGCGAAGGTTTTCCAGGCCTCGTCGGCGACGTTGGCGATGGGACCAAAATCCATCGGACGGGGGAACATACTGGTGATTTCGATCTCAGGACCGGCCTCAATATAGGCCGCGCGCATGGCCTCGATCAACTCGGAGGGAGGCGGCCCGTCGGCAAGAAAATGCTGGGGCCAGCGGGCGGGAACGTCGCACAACACGAGGGCGATACGACCGCGGGTGCCGAGGCGCTCATCATCGGGATCAGCGGCGTCACCGAGGACGCGCGCGAACCATGAGTTTGTGCGGCGCTCGGCCTCACGCATGGCCAGCGCAACCGGGTCAGCACCAGGAGTGGCGGCGGCGCGGGCGGCTAGGATCACCTCCATGACTAGGCGATTCAGGAGTAGTCGGCTCTCGATCTGGTGGGCACGGAAGTAACTCTCAACACGCAGAAACGCCTCGTCCCAACCCGAACCGGCGGGATCAATCGTGGCAAATTCTGGCGCGGAAAAGGAGACTGGGGAGGGGTTCATTGCAGCCACGTGTATACCCAGGTCTCGGAAACGGGCTCGTAACCATCACGAAGGCGCACGCGGAGCTCGACCGGACGCGGCTTGGCCAGGCCCTCGGGCGGGGCCTCTCCCTCAACCTGCAAGGCGACGCGCCAGCCGTCGATACCGGGGTGGCGGATCAAGGTCTGATGCAGAAGCTTCGCGCCCGGACCGACATCAATCTGGGGCGCGAGGTTATCAGGGTTCCGCTGGCCAAGGCCGGCGCCGGCGAAATCGATCCAGTAGAGCTGTCCCCAACCACCATGCGGCAAGTTGCCAACGCGGGTCGAAACGACGCGAGCGAGCTTGTCGTCGGCGGGTTGGTCGAGGGACCAAATCATATTGTAGGCAAGGGCATAGGGCTGGCCGGGGACAGGCTTCTGATCGGGCAACCAATAGGCCACCATGTTGTCACCGTATTCATTGGCGGTGGGCAACTCGGCGAGACGCACCTGGCCGCCACCCCAATCGCCTAGCGGCTCGATCCAACAACTGGGGCGCTCATGGTAGCGGGCCTCGAAGTCCTCGTAGGCAGCGATGGACCGTTCGCGTTGGATCAGACCGAAGCGAAGGGGTTTCACCGCGCGTAGATCGGTGTTGAGGATCATGCGGGGGTTTTGCAGCGGTCGCCAGAGCCGCGCGCCATCGGCGGTGTGCACCATGAGGCCATCGGAATCATGGACTTGAGGGCGGGGATCACCGGAGGGGCGGTCGGAATTTTTTCCGAACCAAAACATACTGGTGAGCGGGGCGAAACCGGGGACGTCGATGGCTTCACGGGCGTTCAATTCCGAACGCACGGACACCGTGGTGGGGCGGCCGGGATGGATGATGAATTCGTAGGCGCCGGCGATACGTTTGCTATCGAGTAGGGCGTAGAGGGTGATGACGGTGGCGCCGGGGCGGGGTTTGCCGATCCAGAAATCGGTGAAAACGGGAAACTCCTCAGGCACGCCGGGCACGCCGGAGTCGATGGCGAGGCCGCGTGCGGAGAGGCCGTAGATCTGGCCGGCACCAAGGGCGCGGAAGTAGGAGGCGCCGTGAAACACGATTAGCTCATCGAAGATATCAGGGCGGTTCAGCGGGTAATGTAGCCGGAGGCCGGAGTAGCCAAGGGAGGAGCGCAGGGAACCGAGCGTGCCGAGTTTTCCATAATCGAAAAAATCTCGAATAAAGGGAATGGTCTGGACGTGGGTGGCGCTGAATTCGCGAATCTGCACCGCCTCGCGCACTGCGGACGAGCGATGAAAAAGATGTAGCTGAAAGGGTAGCCCTTCGCTTCGCCACAACGCCTGTTCCGGTTTAAACCGGATGTCGCGGATCTGGTCATAGTTCAGCTCCGCCAGGCGTTTGGGTAACTCACGGTCGGGCTCCTGGTAAGGGGCGGAAGCGCGGGCGGCGGCCTGCTGGCGGACGTAGTCGTAGGTGACTTCGAGCTTCTCGATCGCAGCGTGAAGCGGGCCGGCGCAGAACACGGCAACCAAGACGGAGGCGACGATGCGAAACGGGAAAACGCGGCGGAGGAAACGGATGTTCACTGTGAGTTGCGAATTTGTTCGCGGGTCAGCATCGCAGAGCCGGCACCGACTTGGCAAATGCGGACACACGACGCCCAACCAAACCAAAAGCAGTCTAAACCGGCGGGGTAAAAAGGTCCCGCCCCGGCACACGCTTCACCCCTACAAAACGAACCCGCAGCAATTCCTCCATCGTCTCGCGTAGGTGGGCCGGCAAACGCGCGACGAGGTCGTCGAGCTCGGGGATCGGAGTGTTTTTCGCGGCATCTTCCGCGGCGGCTTCGCGACGGGGGGCGCCGCGACGGGAGGAACGAGCCCCAGATGCCGAAGAGAGGACATCGTGCGAGGCCACCTCGCCACCCATCTGCGCCTCCAAATCCTCAAGCGGCGGACCATCATCAACCGGCGGAGGGCCAGAGACAAAGGCGGCGACGGCCTCGTCGTCCCCTGCCCCAACGCCCTCGCCAAGCCCGGTGGCGAGTCGTTCAAGGGCGCCGCCAGGGGCGCCCGCCAGGCCAACCGAGCCGCGCGCGGCAGGCGTGGCCAAGGGAAGACCGCGCGGAGGCGGGGCACTGGCGGCGGACGCCGCGACATAAGCCACCACGGCGGCATCAAGCCGCTCGATCAGGGCTTTTTTTTTTCCTCACCGGGTCCAGGGGACGCGGCGGAGGCGGACAGCTCGGCACCGAGCTGGGTTAACTCCCGCAACAGCGAATCAATGGCGCGAGCGCGGGAGGCGTCGACGGCCTTGAGGAGGGTAACCTCGAGATTGATTTTGTCTGAAAGCCCGAGCTTCACCTCGTCCTCGCCCAGACGAAGGACATCGAGCATGCGGGTGAGTTGCTCGGTGGTGAGCGAAACACCGCCGAGGCGGTTGCTACGACCGCCCTGGGCGATGGCGTGGAGCAGGGCCTCGCGGATGAACTCCTGTAAATCGGTGAGCAAGCGAGCGAGGTCGCGGCCGGAGGCGTCGCATTCGTCGACCAAGCGCACGAGCTCGACGTGGTCGCCAGAAGCGAGCGCGGCGGCGAGCGCAGCAAGTTTTTCCGCCGCGACCAGGCCGTAGACATCGAGCACGTCGGATTCCTCGATTTTCGTGCCGCAAAACGAGATCATCTGGTCGAAGATCGACTGGGCGTCGCGCATGCCGCCATCGGCCATGCGGGCGATGCAAGACAGGGCGCCGGACGACACCACGATGCCCTCGGCGGTGGCGATACGGGACAACCGCTCAATTACTAAGGGGGCTGGGATTGGCTTCAGGTCGAAGCGCTGACAACGCGAGACGATGGTGGGTAAAACCTTTTGCGGATCGGTGGTCGCGAAGACGAATTTCACGTGCGCGGGCGGCTCTTCAAGAGTCTTAAGTAAGGCGTTGAAGGCCGCCGCCGAGAGCATGTGGACCTCGTCAATGATGTAGATTTTAAAACGCCCCTGAGCCGGGGTGTATTGCACGGTCTCGCGCAGCTCGCGAACTTGGTCGACGCCGTTGTTGGAGGCGCCATCGATCTCGATCACGTCGAGATGGGTGCCGGCAGCGATGGATTGGCAGGCAGGATCGGCGGGATCGAAGTCGGCCTTCGGACCGCCGGTGCAGTTCAGGGCTTTGGCGAAGATGCGCGCGGTCGAGGTCTTGCCGGTGCCGCGCGGGCCGACGAAGAGGTAGGCATGGGCAATGCGTCCTCGAGCGATGGCGTTGCGCAGAGTGCGGACGACATGATCCTGGCCCACGACGTCGTCAAAGGTCTGGGGACGCCATTTGCGGGCGATGACTTGGTAGGCAGCTTGCGGCACAGGTAACGCCAAGGAAAGCACGCGCTAACGCGCGAAGCGCAAACCCGAAAACGCGGCGCCCGCTGGGCGGAATGCTTGAAAGCAACTGAAAGCCCCTTGCGGATCTAGCCAGCGAGTTGGGCCGCGAGGCTAAAATTAGCGCCCCTAGGGGGGGCGGAAAAAAGTGGCCAGGCACTCCACGGCACTGGGAGAACGTCGTCACCGTTGCTGCCTTCCGGCCCTGGCGGGGTTCACGCGCCTGCCCATGCATGGCACCTGGCCGTCGGCACCGTGCGGGGGGGGCGGAGTCGGTTCAACGAGAATCTTTACCCGGCTCGGCCGTGGGGGCGGAGGGCGGTTCTCCCGCAGGACGGGGTTCTGGGCGTCGGCTAGGATCGTCGCCCTCGCGACGCTCACCACTCTCGCCGCGGCGGCGTAGACGCTCGTCCATTTTAGCCTTCATGCGGGCGCGTTGCTCGGCCTGCAGGACGACCAGTTTTTCGCGCTGCGCAGGGGTCAGTAACTCGCTGACAGCGGCCTCCATCGCCTCGATGATCGTCGTGGTCTGGCGGAAACTCTCGCGGCGGAGCTGGCGCAACTCCTCACCCGCCTTCTCCATGATAGGCGTGATGGCGATTTTTTGCTCTTCGGACAGGCCCAGCCCCGAGGAATAACGTTTCAACTGCTGTGGGCCAAAGCCATCCGAGGGCACGGGGTTTGGCTGCGCGGTTGCCTGAGCGCGGTGAGGCGGTGAGGGAAACCGCTGAGCACCGACGAAGCCCACGACCACGCCGCAGGCAAAGATGCCCGCGAAGACCAGGGAAAGCTTAAGGGTGCGGCTCATGTTTCCACGGCCTCGAGAAGGCTGCCCACCGGATCGACGTAAGCGTCGGCCAGAGCGGAATTATCAAAAGCTGCTCCGGCCCCAGCGCTGGCGGGTAAACTGGACCAGACGATCACCGCTAAGGCCCCGGCGCAGGCGAAACCGAGAGCGCGGGCGGCGAGGCGCTCAAACGCCACCCCTCCAAAGAGGCCGGTGGAAGGCGTAAAGGCCGAGAGCGCGACAACACGGGTGGAAAAGCCAACCGGGGCCTCGGCATCAAGCGAAGCCTCCGCGGGAACGCGGCGGGCGGCAGCGGCCAAGCGGAGCCAAGGCGTTGCGAAACGGGGTTTCATGAGCGTTCCTTTCTACTGAGTTGTTGAAAAAGTTTTTGCAATTTCCGGCGCGCACGAAAGGCACGAACTTTAATGAGCGTGGTATTCCACCCAGTGAGTTCGCGGATCTCGACCAAAGTTTTTTGTTCCAGATCGAGGAGTTGCAGGACGAGACGATCCGGCGGGGCTAGCTGGTCGAGGAGTTTGTGCACCAGTTCGTGGGCCGCGAGGGCATCGCCGGTATCGGCGGCGTCGTCACGGGTAAGAACCGCATCGAGCACATCGGCCTCGCTCTGAGAGAGGTCGGCCCAACGGAGCTCGGGCCGCCGCCGCTGGGCGCGCAGGGCGTCGATGCAGGTCGTCACGGCGATTCTCGATACCCAATGGGCGAGCGGCACCTGACCTTGATACTGGTCCAGTCGGGTGAACATTTTCAGAAAAATATCCTGGGCCAGGTCCTCTTCACCGCCCCTCCGGGGCAGGCGGGCGCGGACGATGCGGATGACCTGCGGGTAAAGGTGGTCGACGAGGAGTCGCGCGGCCTGCTGATCGCCAGCGCGAACTCGCGCCAGCCAGCCCTCGACGTCGGGCGGCGATTCGGCGTCAGGGGGCGGGGGCATGGGGCGATTGAGGGGAGTGCATGCACGAAACTCAAGACGTGCGGGCGGCGCCGCGGTTACGACCGGTCAGGCCACGCTGCCGATCGCCATGCCGCCGGACGCCTTGACTCGCCGCCGGCGCAGTCGTTTAACTAGAGGTTGATGCAACGCATCGCCCAGGCCCTACGACTTATATAGACGCACGATCCGCGAGACCGCGCGAGCGGTTGATTGTGCGTCCCTTTCCCGCCTAAATCCCCGATCCGGACCACTCCGGAATCGCGAGTTTTTCCCTCCACTTTATCGTCTGTATCCGTCCGTTTTACTTTTTTCGTCCATGTCCTTTTCCCCCATTGGCAAATACACCCCCTTTCCGCCGGTCGCCCTGCCCGACCGCCAATGGCCGGACCGTGTCCACACCCGCGCCCCCATCTGGTGCTCAGTCGATCTGCGCGATGGCAACCAAGCCCTCGCCCAGCCCATGAGCGTGGAGGAAAAGCTGGAGTTCTTCGCCCTGCTGGTCGCGGTAGGCTTTAAGCAAATCGAGGTGGGATTCCCCTCAGCCTCACAAATCGAGTTCGATTTCTGCCGCCGCCTGATCGAGGAAAAACGCGTCCCCGCCGACGTCTCGCTCCAGATTCTCTGCCAATGCCGCGAGGACCTGATCGTGCGCTCGCTGGAAGCCTTGCGCGGGGCGAAGAATATCGTCTTTCACCTCTATAATTCCACCTCGCCCAAGCAGCGCGAATACGTCTTCGGCGCCACCCGCGAGGATATCAAAGCCATCGCCGTTCGCGGCATCAACTGGCTGAAGCAACACATGGGCCCGCTGGTCGCCGAGGGCGCGCGCATCCGCCTGGAGTATTCGCCGGAGAGCTTCACCAGCACGGAACTGGATTTTGCCCTGGAAATTTGCGAGGCCGTCACCGACGTCTGGCAACCCACCGAGGACAATAAAATCATCCTCAACCTCCCCGCGACGGTCGAATACGCCACGCCCAACGTGCACGCCGACCAGATTGAGTGGATGTGTCGCCACCTCACCCGCCGCGCCCTCACCGAGGTCTCTCTCCATACCCACAACGACCGCGGCACTGGCGTGGCCGCCACCGAGCTGGGCCTGCTAGCCGGCGCCGATCGCGTAGAGGGCACCCTCTTCGGCAACGGCGAACGCACCGGCAACCTCGACGTCGTCACGGTCGCGCTAAACCTCCACACCCACGGCATCGATACCGGCCTGAATTTCTCCAACCTCGCCCACATCCGCGAGGTCTACGAGCGCTGCACCCGCATGGAAGTGCCACCCCGCCAACCCTACGCCGGTGACCTCGTGTTCACCGCGTTTAGCGGTTCGCATCAGGACGCGATTAAGAAGTCCTGGCCCCACCAAAAATCCGGCCGCCCTTGGGATGTAATCTATATCCCGATCGATCCCGCCGACCTCGGCCGCACCTACAAGGCTATCATCCGCATCAACTCCCAGTCGGGCAAAGGCGGCGTCGCCTACATTCTTGAGACCGAGTTCGGCTACCAGTTGCCCAAACTCATGCACAAAGAAATCGGTAAAATCGTCAACGACCTCGCCGATCGTGAGGGCAAAGAACTCGCCCCGGCCGAGATCCTCGCCGCCTTCGAACGCGAATACCTTGAACAACCCGCCGCTCCCGTCTTCCTTCAAGCCTTCCGCACCACCGAGCGCGGCGAACGCGTCTCCTGCGAGGCCGCCCTGACCATGCGCGGCAAGCCCGTAGCGTTGACCGGTCAAGGCAATGGCCCGATCGACGCCTTTATGCGCGGACTCGCCACCACCGGCCAAGTGCCCGCCTGCGACGTGCAAAGCTACAATGAACACTCCCTCGGCGGCGGCGCCGAGGCCCGCGCGGTGAGCTATATCCAACTTAAATTCGCCGACGGTCGCAGCCTTTACGGCGCCGGCGTGGACACCAATATCGAAGTCGCCTCAATCCGCGCGATTATCAGCGCCCTGAACCGCGCACTCGCCTGACCCAAACTCGAACGACACTCCGCGATTTTGATGTAAATCGAGTTTGCCAAACCAGACTTGGTCTGGTCTCGAGAACGATCAAAATCTAAGCCGCCAAGACCCACCTATCGCGGTTGGTTGAGGAGGTGGTGGCAGGAGAGGAAATCATCCTGGCCAAGGCCGGCCAACCCCTGGTGCGCCTCGTCCCCTACGCCCCAGCAAAGGCCATCCGAGTCGGGGGGCAGTTAACCCGACTTCCGCTACTGGGAACCGAAAGCTGGTTTTTTCGAGGTTATTGCGCGCGTAAGTGCCTGACGAATCGCGTCTGATTTTTCAAAACAGGCTGTAGTCCCGACCTACCCCCTA
>Ga0214921_10001894_pt1 | contig 35038 bp, 30 predicted proteins | sample LL1505_MetaG_FD_177992 | JGI IMG/M metagenome (GOLD analysis project Ga0214921, IMG submission 177992) | Freshwater microbial communities from Lake Lanier, Atlanta, Georgia, United States - LL-1505 | ecosystem: Environmental > Aquatic > Freshwater > Lake | place: USA: Georgia | collected... | reverse complement strand
GGTTGAGTGTGTGACTTTGTTTTGGTCACCAGCTAAAGAGGCATCAGTACCAAACCTTGTACCAAGAGAAAAACTTGAATCTGCCAATCAAGTCTCTCTCCTAGCCGCCTATGGCACAGCACCCATCGCAGCCCTTCTCTTTACTTTCCTGTCTCTTTTCACCAGCGCTTTTGTTGCACTGATTCCTAACTTCAACGCAACTGCAGTTGATATTGCACTCTATGTCAACGCACTTAGCTTTGCTTTTGCAGCCTTCACCATCTGGAACTTAAGAGAAATACCTAAAGGAGCTGCTGCAAAGCATGCAGCTGATACTGGAATTCTTAAAAGCCTGCTTGAAGGATGGAAAGCAGTTTCTGGTTCCAAAATCATCCGTGGTCTTATTCTTGGCATGGTCGGTGCATTTGTTGCAGCAGGAGCGGTGATTGGACTAGCTAGAACATTTGTGGGTGATCTTGGTGGTGGAGAGGCTGCCTACGGTGTTCTCTTTGGCGCAGTCTTTACAGGTCTAGCTGCAGGTATTGCCTTTGGTCCTAAAGTATTTGCGCAGTTCTCACGCAGACGCCTCTTTGGTGCCTCTTTAACTATTGCAGGCCTATTTCTTGTAGGTCTTGCTGCTATTCCTAACCTTGTTCTAGCTGTCTTTACCGTTATTGCCTTAGGTGCCTTTAGCGGCATCTGCTGGGTAACAGGCTTCACCATGCTTGGCATGGAGGTTGCAGATGATGTTCGTGGTCGCACCTTTGCTTTCGTGCAAAGCCTTATCCGTGTGGTTTTAGTAGCAGTTCTAGCTCTAGCTCCTCTTATTGCAGCAGCAGTAGGTGAGCACACCTTTGAATTCCAAAACACTCAAGTGAGCTATAACGGCGCAGCCGTAACAATCTTAATTGCAGGCCTCATAGCATCCTTCATCGGTGCTCTTTCATATCACCAGATGAAAGATCGACCTAATGTTTCACTCTGGTCAGATATCTCAAATGCGATAAAAGGAGAACTTGGTGGCATCACGGGTGCACCAACAAAGGGAACCTTTATTGTCTTTGAGGGCGGAGAAGGAATTGGAAAATCAACTCAAGCCAAACTCTTAAAAGCATGGCTTGAACAAGAAGGTGAAAGCGTTGTCTTAACACGCGAACCTGGTGGAAGTGATCTAGGAATAGAGATTAGAAAAATTCTTCTCTCTCACTCAACTGGTGAGATCAGTCCACGTGCTGAAGCTTTGCTCTATGCAGCAGATCGTGCGCACCATGTTTATAGTGTTATTCGCCCAGCATTGGCATCAGGACAAGTTGTCATTGGTGATCGATACTTTGACTCATCTATTGCATACCAAGGCGCAGGACGAGTCCTAGAGCCCAGTGAAGTGGCAAGAATTTCAAGATGGGCAACAGAGTCTTTGTTCCCAACCCTCACCATCATTATTGATCTGCCAGCAGAGATTGGATTAGGGCGATTAAAGAGTAAAGATCGCCTTGAATCTCAACCTATTGACTTCCATGAGCGCGTGCGCCAAGAGTTCTTGCAGTTATCCCTGCTTGATCCTGAGCGCTACTTCATTGTTGATGGCAACAAAACAATTGAAGAGACACATGCAGAGATCATCACAAGAGTTAGTGAATTAGGCGCTCTCAAGCGCAATGCCAGAGAAGATAAAGGCAACTTACTGCTGCGCCCTATTAGGGCTGCAGGCAAAGCAGTTAAGCGCGCAGCGCCTAAAAAGAAGGCGAAGACAAAAAGTTGAGTGTTTTTGAAAATCTTGTAGGACAAGAACACGTAGTTGAGATCATTAAGGGAGCTGTTGCTGCAACGAGGAGTGGTCAAGAAAGCCAAGAGATGACCCACGCCTGGGTTTTCACCGGCCCACCAGGCTCTGGCAGATCATCTGCTGCCGTTGCTTTTGCCCAAGCCCTTATCTGCCCTAAAGATGGTTGCGGTGAATGTAATCAATGCAGATCTGCAGCTAGTGGAGCACATCCAGATGTTGAAATAATTAGAACTGAAGGTCTATCTATAAAGATTGATGAAGTAAGAGAGCTTCTTACTCGCCTTGCTTGGGCGCCATCTATGGGTGGTTGGCGCGTGGTTGTGATGGAAGATGCTGACAGACTCACAGAGTCTGCAGCTAATGCGTTACTGAAAGCCATTGAAGAACCAGGAAACAGAACAGTGTGGTTGCTCTGTGCTCCAACGTTGCATGATGTCTTGCCAACTATTCGCTCTCGCTGTCGTCATCTCCAGCTTGTCACACCATCGAATGCAGCCGTTGCCCAAGTACTACAAAAGCGCGATGGCATAAGTCCACAGATGGCAGATTTTGCAGCAAGGGTTAGCCAAGGACACATTGGCCGTGCTAGATATTTAGCTAACAATGAATCGGTGCGAAATACCCGCACCACCATCATGACTCTTCCCTTGTCTTTAATAGGTATTTCATCTGCTTTTGCCGCAGCGCAAACTTTGGTTGATCTAGCAACAGAACAAGCAAATGCTGCAGCCGATGAGCGCAATGAAAAAGAAGTAGATGACTTATCTCTTGCTTATGGCAAAGGTGCTACGGGGCGGGGCATGGCATCTGGGGGCAGTAAAGCAATAAAGGAGTTAGAGAAAGAACAAAAAACTCGCAGCACGCGCATGGTGCGCGATGGCTTGGATGCAGCTTTGTTAGATATTGCCACGTTCTACCGCGATGTCATGATGGTTCAGGCTGGTAGTAATGATGGCCTGATTAATAAAGAGCTTGAAAATGAGATTAATACCTACGCTGCTAACAACAAGCCGCAAGCAACTATCAATAAAATCAACGCCATCATGGAGGCAAGGGTTAATTTGGGTCATAACGCAGCGCCGTTGCTGACGGTTGAAGCGCTGATGTGTGTATTGGCTAGGTAACTAACTCAGTGCGCGGATGCTGCTGTTGATTCCTACCTACTAACAGACAACCCCCCGGCTTAATGCATCACCCGAAAGTAGTAATCATTTAAAAGCTAGTTGCTTTCTTACACCTTCAATTGTTCGAATCAGACCATCTTCTCTTGAAACTTTGGGCTCCCAACCAAGAAATTCTCTTGCTTTTGTAATATCTGGTTCTCGATCTGCAGGGTCATCTGATGGTAAGGGCAAAAATACGATCTCACTCTTTGAATTTGTAAATCTGATTACCTCGGATGCAAGCTCCAGTATTGTGATTGGCATTGGATTCCCAAGATTTATCGGTCGATAAATTGAGTCGGCAAAAAATAGTGAAGTCAAGCCATTTATCAAGTCAGAGACATAACAAAAACTTCTTGTCTGTTTGCCTTCACCATAAATCGTTATCGCTTCATCTTGTAATGCTTGCGCAATAAAATTCGTAACAACCCGTCCATCATTTAAAGCCATTCGTGGACCAAAGGTATTAAAAATTCTGGCAACGCGGATATCAACCTGATATTGCCTGTGGTAATCAAAGAATAAAGTTTCGGCTGCACGCTTTCCTTCGTCGTAGCAGGCACGAATGCCAATTGGATTTACTCTTCCCCAATACTCTTCAACCTGAGGATGGACTTCGGGGTCTCCATAAATTTCTGAGGTTGAGGCTTGGAGTACTCGCGCTTTTGTTCGCTTTGCTAAACCTAAAACATTGATTGCCCCATGCACATTAGTTTTAAGAGTTTGAACAGGATCATTTTGATAGTGCACTGGGCTGGCGGGGCAGGCCAAGTTAAAGATGCCATCTACCTCTAGATACAGAGGGATCGTTATGTCATGGCGGATCGATTCAAAGTTTGGGTTGTCCCGAAGATGCGCAAGATTTTTTGGGCTACCGGTGTAAAAATTATCAACCGATACGACCTCATGCCCCATGGATAAAAGTTGGTCGCATAGGTGTGAGCCTAGAAAGCCGGCACCGCCTGTGACCAATATCCGCATGGGTTAACCATAATCTACCCAACTGCAATGACCCCCAAAGCCCTAGATGGTCAAGAGCACCCCCTGTCATAGGGTTAGATTTACCCATGCGCTTAGACCATGTCTCATATGTAACTTCCCATGATCAACTAGCCGACACAGTTCAACGCCTAGGCTCACGCCTTGGCTCCACCTTCGTTGATGGAGGTGTCCACCCACGTTTTGGAACACGTAACTTCACATTAGCTCTACAAAATGGTCACTACATCGAAGTTGTATGTCCACTCGATCACCCAGCATCAGATGCTTCACCTTTTGGTAAAGCTGTATTAAAGCGTGCTGCAGAAGGTGGCGGATGGCTCACATGGGTTGTCTCTGTAGATGATGTCTCAAAGGTTGAAGCACGCTTAGGAAGACAAGCTGTAGATGGCCACCGCACAAAGCCCGACGGCCACGATCTTTCCTGGAAGCAGATTGGTGTTCTAGGAACACTAGAAGATAAGCAACTTCCTTTCTTTATTGAATGGAAATCACTAGATCACCCATCCACAGATGGCAAAGCAATTGCAAAGATTATTAAAGTTGAAATCGCAGGAGATGAAAAGAGAATCACTGACTGGCTAGGAAATGACCTAGCAACTGCCCTTGGTAGTGAAGTTGAGGTTATGTGGTTAAGCCCAGCTGATACTGAAGGTGAGTCAGGGATTGTTGCAGTGCACCTAATGACACCAAGTGGTGTTGTGAGGGTTGATTAAAGCTTTTTGACTGAGAAAGTCCAGAAAGGTTCCACGTTAGAAAACTTAAGGGTTGATAAATCAAAACCTGCAGTTCCAAGCATCTCTGTTATTTCTTTCTTTGAAAATCTATGTTCTAAACGAGTGCCAAAGCGATCCAGAGCATCATTTTGAAGCATAACAAGTGGCATATCTGCGTACTGGTGCAAAGGGAAATTTGATACATCTCTTCCCCTACTCCCTAGGAGTTTTGATGTTCGTGCAAGTGGAAGATAAATTGCCACAGCTATCATTCGAGCAATAAGTCTGCGCATGGCATAGGGGAGTCGGCTGATCACCCAACGTAGTGAATTTGAAATCCAAAACAACCCACGGTAGTAAGTAGGCTTATTCTCTAATTTGTAGTACAGGTAGCAGAGAAAGATTCCTCCACTTTTGATTTTTGAAGCAACGTCCCTGATAGCTAATCCCGTATCTGGAATATGGTGCAGTACACCGAGTGACACTCCTAAATCGAGTGATTCTGCAGGAATTGAATTAACTCCAACTGATTCTTGGAGTATCTTCACGCGAGATTCCTTTGAAAATTTACTCTTCAGTATTTTGTTTGCACCATTACTGGGTTCAAGTGCATAAACTAAAGAGAAATATGGCAATAGTCGAGAAGTCCAACGACCACTACCTGCACCAAAATCTGCGGCCACTGAGGATTTTGAATTGAACTGAGTTAAATCTATTGGCGTGCAATAGGCCGAAAACTGAGAATCCAGTGCATCATCAGTTTCACTTTCGGCATAATCAAAGGCGGCCCATTCATGGCCAAAGCTATCAATTACCTGCTGATCAAGGTTCTGGTCTTTTTCATGCTGAGTCATAGAACCTCCTGACAATCTGGGGATTTAACACTCGGAATGCTAGCGCTAATGGGATTCTTATTGCGCATTCACCCACTGATAATCGGTCGAGATTCATGAAACCTTCCAATAAGCCCTTAGAATTACCCGCATGACTAAAGTAGCCGTCACCGGCGGGGCTGGTTTTATCGGTTCTAACTTAACTAAGCGACTGCATTCAGATGGTTATGACGTTGTAGTAATCGATGATTTAAGTACAGGGCTCCTCTCTAATGTTGACCAAGATAAATCAACTTTTCATCAGATTTCAATTACTGATCCAAAGTCACTTGCTACTGCTCTAAAAGATTGCGAAACAATTTTTCACCTAGCCGCTCGTGGCTCTGTCCCACGCTCCTTAAAGAACCCAGTTGCAACTCACGAAGTAAACGCAACTGGCACGCTTAACGTCATAGAAGTTGCCCGCGCAACTGGTGCACATGTTGTGTTTTCATCGTCTTCTTCTGTCTATGGTCGCAACTTGAAGTTACCTAAGGATGAATCAATGTGGCTTGGCCCCATGACACCTTATGCAGCAAGCAAGTTAGCTGCTGAAGGATATGTGCAGGCTTATGCATCGGCCTATAACGTCCCAACAACGTTACTTCGCTTCTTTAATGTCTTTGGACCACGCCAACGACCAGATCATGAATATGCAGCTGTTTTGCCTAAATGGATCTGGCTAGCCATGCAAGGTAAGCCGATAGATGTCTATGGTGATGGCACGGCATCAAGAGATTTCACGTATGTTCAAACAGTTCTAGATATCGCCATGACTGCTATGAAAGAAAGAATCACTACCGAAGGTGCCATGAATCTTGCATATGGCAACCGAATCTTCCTTAATGACGCTATCGAAATGCTCAAGAAGCATTTTCCTGATTTACGAGTCAATTACAAAGAAAATCGATTGGGTGATGTCATGGAATCCCAAAACTCACCGGGCCTTTTAAAGTCACTTTTCCCAGCTATCACCCCTAAGCCATTTGAAGATGCTCTTGCAGAGACTGTTGTTTGGCTCAAAGATTTTGGCCAGAGCGTGGCTAACGGTCCAAAGACTGTGGATTAAACAAGCAACATATGTGTGGAATTACTGGTGGAATTGGGCTAAGCGCACCTCAACAACTATTACTTGATGCTCAGCTTAAATCTATTGAACATCGTGGCCCTGATGACACAGGAACTTATATAAATAATGGGATAGGTATTGGAATGTGTCGGTTAGCTATCGTAGAGATTGCTGCAGGCAAGCAGCCCGCATCAGATGCTTCAGAGCAAATTCATATTGTTTGGAATGGTGAAATCTATAATTACAGAGAACTTCGGGACGAACTTGAAATTCGTGGGATCATTTGTAGAGATTCAAGTGAATCTGAAGTTGTAATCAATCTTTATCTTGAATTTGGGTTGAATTTCATCAACAAACTAAACGGCATGTTTGCAATTGCGATTCATGACGCTCGTGATAGGTCACTTCACCTCATCCGAGATCGGATGGGCAAGAAACCTCTGTGGATTTCCCAATTAAGTGATGGAACCCTTTTCTTTGCATCTGAAGTACGGGCACTCATGTTGGCCCGTCCAGATAGAACACTTAGAACCGACATGATTGCTGAGGTGATGCAGTATGGGTATATCAACTCCCCAAACTCTGCATTTAACGAGATACACCAAGTCCCACCAGCGAGCGTCATAAGTTGGCGTGATGGAAAGACAACAACAGCCACCTATTGGACTGCAGATTTTGATACCAAAGTTACCATTCCTTACGCGGAAGCACTTGAGACAACAAAGGAATTAATTGAAGCAGCAGTTTCACGGCGCTTAATTTCTGAGCGTCCACTTGGATCATTCTTGAGCGGTGGTTATGACTCAACGGTTGTGACTGCATACATGGCCAAACTTATGAAGGAGAAAGTCCAGACTTATTCAATTGGCTTCCACAGTGAGGCTTTTAATGAAGCTCATCATGCTATGCAGGTAGCAAACTATCTAGGTACTAACCATCATGAGGAGATATTGAGCCCTGACCCTGCCTTGATTATTGAGAAAATCTCCCATGTTTTAGATCAACCTTTTGCAGATTCCTCGATTGTTCCAACATATTTATTAGCTAAATTCGCCCGTGAAAATTTGATTGTTGCACTTGGTGGTGATGGCGGCGATGAAGTATTTGGAGGATACGACCGCTATTTGGCTACACCTATCATGCAAAAACTCAATCCATTCTTAAGATTAGCTCGAAAAGGATTGAATTTTGCTGGCAGACAGTCACTTGGTAATTCTAGAAAGATTAATCGAGTAGGTTCTCAACTTTCCCCTAAAAGCTCACTTGCGTCTAGATATAGCTCAATTCTTTCACTCGCCCAGCCAGATGAACTTATATCTCTTCTAAATCCCAATATTTACTCGGACAGAGCTGAAGTTACCTTCGTCAATCAATTTGAATTAGGCGACTTAACTTCATTTGAACGGATGATTCGTTCAGATTTTGCAGCATATCTACCTGGGGACTTACTAGTTAAGATTGATATTGCAACCATGGCGAATAGTTTAGAACTGCGATCACCATTACTTGATGTAAATGTTGTCGAATGGGGTGTTTCTCTTTCTCGTAAATACAAGATAAAGGGTTTTGAGACAAAACATATTCTTAAAGATGTTGCTCGCTCACTCGTTCCAGCAGAATTGATTGATAGGCCAAAAATGGGTTTTGGAATTCCACGAGCCGAGTGGTTGCGGACCGGAATGAAAGAAATGGTTGTTGACACACTTACCGATACAACTGCGACTCAGCGGGGCTGGTTTAATTCAAATAAGGTACAAAAAGTTATTGATATCCACATGGCGGGTGAGGACAAAGACAATCTCCTGTGGCCAATTCTGATGCTCGAACTATGGGCTAGAACTTGGTTGGACTAGACAAAAGCTTTTTGTAGAGCAATTCATGATCCTGAACCAAGCGCTGTACACCAAAATTTGCCAATGTAAACTCTTGAGCCGCATTACCCAGTTGAGCTCGCAGAGCCTTGTCATTGAATAGTATTTCAAGTGCGTCTGCAATTTCCTGCACGTCTAACCTCGTAATAAGACCAGTCACATTGTCTATTACAACCTCAGGCACAGATCCCACATTTGTTGAAGCTACAGGAAGTCCTGCCATTCCGGCTTGAATCAAACTCAATGGCGTTCCTTCGTTGTCACTTGTGAGCACAACAATGTCTGCCGCAGATAAGACTTTTTCAATATTGCTCTGCCAGCCGAGTACCTTCACAGGAAGATTTTCAGCCATGATTCTTTCTCGGCAGACTTCTAGTAATTCACCATCTCCTGCGATAAAGAAATCTAAACAAATATTACGTTTTTTGATTTCACTTACAACATCAAGAAAGCGATCTGGACGTTTGATTTGTGTTACACGTCCGATGAACGCACATTGCAATCGTTCGTTGTTAAGTCCGAAAAATGTCAGGGCATCATTTTTGGAAGGAAAATTTCCTATGGCCAAGCCTGGTGGCATCAACCCGAATTTTCCCTTAGATCCAATTCTCGCTTCCAATAAATCTTGTCGCACCTTATCTCCCACGGCTAAAAGCTGCTGAGTGATCAAAGCTAAGGATTTTTCTGCAATTACTACAAGCGTTCGCTTAAAGGATCCAAAGTAGCCATTAAGCAAATGACCATGAAAAGTGTGCACACGGACTGATTTTTGAAAAGACACCAGCGATGCAAGCCGTCCTAAAAAACCAGCTTTTGCAGTATGAGTGTGAATAATGTGTGGTTTAAATTCATGAATCGCTTTAACTAAGGAAAGAAATGCCCTGATATCCCCGCGCAAGCTCACTCGTCTACCTAATCCTTCAATGCGGTTAGCCTTCACATCTGTTGCAACAGAATCTAAGTAGTCAGCTTCATCTATTGCGCAAAATCCTGTGTATAGACGATGATCGAACTCAGTGCCGTTAAAGCCTCGCATGAGTCCTGAAACTTGAACCGCAGGACCTCCAACATTCATGCGGGCAATAATGCGCATGACCCTGATAGGGCTCTTACCATTTGGATTCACTTGCCAATCTTCCCTCATGCATGCCTCAATAAGCGAAATCAAACTCCACTAGGAGAGTGTGCACCGAAAGCCTCTCAAGCGAGTTAGGATTCCAACCGTGAGCGCCCAACAGAGCACGATATTGGCCATTATCGGCCAAGGCTATGTTGGTCTTCCATTGGCTATGGCTGCGGTTGACGCTGGCTGGACAGTCATCGGTATCGATAATTTTGAAGCCAAAGTCGCCCAGATTAACTCTGGCAAAAGCCCAGTTGAAGATATTTCAGATATTCAACTACAGACAGCCCTTGCAAGCGGGGCTTACAGGGCAAGTGTTGATTTCTCTTCTGTAGCCAAAGCTTCTGTTATCACAATATGCGTGCCAACACCCTTGAATGAAAAGCGCGAGCCAGATCTCTCAATATTGCAAAGTGCGGCAACAGCAATAGCACCCTTTGTTTCAAATGAAACCCTTGTTGTGAGTGAATCAACTTCCTATCCAGGTACTTTGCGAGACATCATTATTCCTACAGTTGATTCGCTTAAGCCAAAAGACTCCGTGAACATCTACTTCGCAAGTGCGCCTGAGCGTGTAAATCCTGGAGATCCAGTTTGGAATCAGAAAAATACGCCACGTCTAGTCGGTGCAGTGGATGTTGCGTCACAAATTAGAGCGCTCGCTTTTTATGAATCAATCTGTGATGTTGCCGTTTCAGTTTCATCACCCGAAGTCGCAGAGGCTGCCAAACTTTTAGAAAATACGTTCCGATTGGTTAATATCGCTTTGATTAATGAGTTTACGCAGTTATGTGCTTCGGCAGGCATCAACGTGCATGAAGTTATAGATGCTGCATCTTCAAAACCTTACGGATTCATGCCTTTCAAGCCGGGTGTAGGAGTTGGTGGCCACTGTATTCCGGTAGATCCCTTGTATCTAACCTGGTGGGCACGTCAAAATGGCGTGAGAGCTGAGTTTGTAGAAACTGCAGATTCGGTTAACCATGCGATGCCAAAGTATGTTGCGCAACGGGCATTGAAATTGGTTGATTCATCTATAACTAAGCCCAGAGTGTTTATTCTTGGCGTTGCATATAAAGCCGGTCTGAGCGATGTTCGCGAAACTCCGATGTCCGAACTTCGCAATTGTTTAATAGATTTAGGTGCAGAAGTCGCTTGGTATGACCCACTAGTACCTGAGTGGGAAAACTCAAAACCGGTTGATTTATCTTGGGAATGCGATGTTGCAATTCTTGCTACAAAACAGCCAGGAATGGAAGTGGATAAGTTAATCAAAAGTGGAATACACGTATTGGACTGTACGAATACAGTAAAGAATGTTGTTGGAGTTACGTCGCTTTAGTCAGCCTTTCTCATTTCAGCTGAGATGTCGCTAATCATGCTTGACAAATCACGCTGTGGCTTCCAGCCCACCAATTGTTTGATCAAATCAATATTTGGAACTCGACGCTCCATATCCTCAAATCCATCACCGTATGCCTCTCCATAAGGCACGTATACGATTTCACTTTTTGAATTAGTCTCAGAAATTATCTTTTGTGCTAACCCATTAATCGAAATCTCAAAGTCATTACCGATATTTATAACTTTACCTAAAGTATTTTCAGCAAACGCAACTGCAATTACTGCATCGACAACATCATAAACGTGTGCGAAGCAGCGGGTTTGGTTTCCATCACCATAAATTGAAATTGGCTTATCCTCCAAAGCAGATTCAACAAAACGTGGCACAACCATCCCGTATGCACCAAGTTGTCGTGGACCAACCGTATTAAAGAATCTAACAATTCTAGTTTCTAGCTGCTTTTCAGTAAAATAGGCATAAGCTAAAGACTCATCAATGGCTTTTGCTTCACTGTAAGACCAACGTAAGGTAACAGGACTTCCGAGCACCCGATCATCACTTTCCTTAAGAGAATCGGAAGTGTTTTTACCGTATACTTCACTACTACTACTAAGAAAAACTGGGATTTTCTGAGTATTTGCTTCTTCTAAGACGTTTTCGGTTCCACGCACATTAGTCAATAAACTCTCAAGAGGATTATTGACGATGTTAAAAACCCCAACTGCTGCAGCTAAATGAAACACGTAATCAACTTCATTCATTAGCACTTCTAGAATTTTTTTATCTAGAATTGAGCCTTCAACAAGGGCGAAGTTATTAACACCCACAAGACTGCGTAAATTTGTAGCTTGTCCAGTAGAGAAATTATCTAAAGCAGTGACGTTATGCCCGTCTTTCACCAACCTCTCGCATAAATGGGAACCAATAAATCCAGCGCCGCCTGTAACAAGAATTCGCATGGATGTATTCTAGAGGATATACACGATGAATTAAGCCTCAAAACTAAAAGGTCGAGACAATTTCTGCTTTCCCCAGTAAAACATTAAAGAGCAATTATAGCGTCGACAATTCTGCTTGATCCGGATTTATCTATGTAGCTACAGGCCCTACTCGATAACTGTTTACGAATGTTCGGCGAGCAAACTAACTCTATGATCAAATCTCGATTCAGGTCCCAAGTCTCATCTGGATTTCTACTTCCGGCTTGTAATGCAACTCCCAACGCACCCAGTTTCTCATAGTTGTTCACTTGATTTTGAACTGCACAGAGAATTGCAACAGGCAGTCCCCTGGCTATAAATTCCAAAGAGGAGGTGCTAGCAGTTGTAAACACGAGGTCAGCATTTCTACTTAGAATGTCTAAAGTTGAACCTATAGGAACTATCTCGAATCTATGATCAAGAGTGACCTGCACCGGCATGTCTGTAAACAAGAATGCTTTAAAGTCCATTTCGATATTTTTAAGCAAACTCGCCAAAACAGAAACTAAACCGAAGGCATCTGTTCCCCCCGACAAAACAATTATGCTTAGCGGGTGGGTTCCACTTCTAACCTCCACCTCATCTAAGCTAATTTCTCTTCTGAGCGGGATATACTCAGGACCATAAAGCAAGGGAATTTTTCTATCTTGATACCAATCGGAATCTAAACCTGGGTGAATTCTTAAGCTACACAGGTATGCAGGAGTTACAGAGTCAACAATAGTAACGACGGAGTGCCAAGTATTTGGATTAACAAAGGGATCATCTTTTTCTAAATCATAAGAGTCTAGAACTAAGACGTCAGTATCTTTGTTGGGCAAAAATTCACTTGAAAAATTGTAGATTTCTGAAAATCCCAATCCTCGAATTCTCTGGGCGACCCAGTCAAGTTCTGTGATTGAGCCAACAAAAATGGTGTTCATGCCCCGCGAAATAAACTCTTCAGCGATTGCAGAGGATCGCATGACATGGCCGGATCCAATCGTATGCGAAGCGTCTGCTCGAAACACGTATCTCATAGAAGATAAGGGTATGCTCCATCTATAAAATATCGCTCAAACTCAGAGATAGACTAGGGGGTAATGTGTGTCTCAGCTAGAGGGTTCTTCAGTATTGATAACTGGCGGAACAGGCTCCTTAGGTAAGTCACTTATAGATTATTTGCTCTCTTCTACTAATGTGCGGCGGATTGCCGTTTTTTCACGCGACGAGCTTAAACAACTTGATCTGCGCATAACCTACAAAAATGACCCCCGGCTCCGGTGGTTTCTTGGTGACATTAGAGATCTTGAGCGATTGAAGCGCGCATTCCATGGAGTCGACTATGTGATTCATGCCGCCGCGCTCAAGCAGGTGGACACGGGTGAATACAATCCAATGGAGTTTATTAAGACCAACGTTTTAGGTAGCCAGAACGTCATCGATGCGTCAATTGATGCAGGGGTAAAGCGTGTGGTCGCACTTTCTACCGATAAGGCATCTTCTCCAATAAACCTTTATGGTGCTACCAAACTTACCGCAGATAAACTCTTTGTAGCTGCTAATAATTATAGTTACACTTATGGAACTACTTTTTCGGTTGTACGTTATGGAAATGTAATGGGCAGTCGTGGCTCTGTAATTCCTTTTTTCAAAAATCTTGCGGCCCAAGGAAAACCTTTACCAATTACTGACTTAAGGATGACTCGATTCTGGATAAGTATTGAAGATGCAGTAAAGTTTGTAATTGAATCTCTTGAAATGATGAATGGTGGAGAACTTTACGTGCCAAGAATTCCAAGTATGAAGTTAGTTGATTTAGCACAAGCGGTGTCACCTCATTCTCAGCTAGTTGAAATTGGTATGCGCCCAGGTGAAAAATTGCACGAAGAGATGATTTCTGCTGATGATAGTAGACGTACCGTAATTTTGAATAATCGCTTCGTTGTAAACCCTGTTGTTGCTGAGTGGGGTTATGAAATACCAGTAGGTGAGCCTATGCCGGAAGCCCATGCGTACCGATCAGATACAAACAAAATGTGGCTATCCGCTTTGGATATCAAGAAATTCATCGATCAACTTTAATAGATTATGATCCCATATGGCCGACACTCAATCAGTGAATCAGATATCGATGCTGTCATTAGGGCATTACGAGGCGATTGGCTCACCACAGGACCGTTAGTTGAAGAATTTGAAGCTGCGCTTGAAAAAGTCGTTGGTGCACCGTGCATAAGTGTAAGTTCTGGAACCGCTGCGCTTCACTGTGCATATGCGGCAATAGAGCTAAAGCCAGGAGATGAGGTAATCACACCACCAATTACTTTTATAGCGACCCAAGCAACCGCCGCACTATTTGGCGCAAAAATAGTTTTTGTTGATGTTCAGTCAGATACAGCCAACATTAACCCAGATGCAGTTGAAGCTTCGATTACCCCAAGAACCAAAGCAATAGTTGCAGTTGATTATGCAGGACATCCTGCCGATCTTGATGAACTTAGGATAATTGCAGATAAACACAAGTTATACTTAATTGAAGATGCTGCACACAGTATTGGTTCTACTTATAGAGGACGACCAGTGGGATCCATCGCGGACATTACTACTTTTTCATTCTTTCCAACAAAAAATTTGACGACAGCAGAAGGTGGTGCTGTTGCGTCTATTCACCCCGAGCTGCTTTTGAAGGCAAAGAGATTCTCTCGACAAGGGCTGATTAGGAGCCAAGGAGAATTCTTAATCAAGAACGAAGGAGCATGGCACCAAGAGGTGCATGAATTTGGATTGAACTACCGCTTACCTGATGTGCTGTGTGCTTTAGGCATAAGTCAATTAAGGAGGTTGGATTCCTTCAAAGAAAAGCGAGAGCTAATTTTTTCTCGATACGGGAAGTTACTAGAGGGAGAGAATTTGCTGCAACTTCCTTCACAGAGAAGTTATGTCGATCCAATGTGGCATCTTTATCCGATTCAAGTAAACGCCACAAAGAGGAAGATAATTTTTGATTCACTCAGAGACAACGGAATCGGGGTGCAAGTGAACTATATGCCGGTTAATTGGCACCCAGTGTTTGGGAGTAAAAACTTAAAGAGTAGAGAGTTGCCGATTTCGGTAGACTATTACGAGAAACAGATTTCATTACCTATGCATAACGATTTGTCAGAAATAGAACAAGAGTTTGTTGCGACTACTTTGTTAAGAATTTGCAGCTCTCTCAAAAACTAGAAATTTATTCTTTTTTCTAGATTCTTTAAATCCGGAATTTAAGAAAAGTTTTTGTGAAATCATGTTATCCTGGTGCACCTCCGCATAGAAATTTACTGTTGGATTAGTCTCTAAACAATGCCAGAGACCTTGATTGAGAATTATTCTCCCGTACCCGTGTCCTCGGAGAGAAGGATTGACCAATATACTTGTCTCAAAGTAGTTTTGGGGCGCATTTAGGTCGAATCTGATTAAACCTAGCTTCCCTTCTTCATTTTCAAAAACCCAAAAAGGTTCATTAGGCAGCAACTTGAGGCGCTTACTAAACCACGAGAGGTGTTCTTGTTCTGTTATTAATGTGTCATTATGCGAAAACTTACGAACTAGATCCTGATTACGCCACTCGAGAAAATCCATTGAATCCTGAAAATTTGCATCACGCATATCTAAATTCATAGTAACTGAAGTATACTTTTACAATGTCTACAGGTCATGGTCAAGTCAATTTCATTGCTGAAGTTTCGGCAAATCACCTTGGGTCACTCGAGAGAGCTAAGGAGATTGTCAGGGCAGCAGCAGCAGCAGGAGCTTCCTCTGTAAAATTTCAAACCTACAGAGCAGACACAATGACTTTAGACCTTGATTTGCCTGAATTCAAAGTCAGCGATGATCACACCCTGTGGGGTGGTAGAAGTCTCTACAGTCTGTACGAAGAAGCTTGTACACCTTGGGAATGGCACCAAGAGCTTTTTGAATTGAGTAGAAGCTTGGGAGTTGTTCCATTTAGCTCCCCATTCGACTTAAGTGCAGTTGAATTTTTGGAATCGCTAGGAGCGCCCATGTATAAAATTGCATCCCTTGAAACAGGGGATCACCGCCTGATAGCCGCGGTAGCAGAGACCGGGAAACCCTTGATAATTTCCACGGGAGCATCTGAATGGAATGAAATTGAAGAACTAGTCGAAGTTGTTGAGAAGACAGGGAATAGAGATCTCACACTCTTGGTCTGCACTAGTTCATACCCTGCAGAGCCAATTGATTCACATTTACTTCGAATTAAGACACTAAGAGAGAGCTTCGGTGTAAAAGTTGGGATATCTGACCACACACTTGGAGTAGGGGTTAGTATTGCAGCAATTACACTGGGTGCAACAGTAATTGAAAAACACTTGACACTAAGGCGCACTGATGGAGGTGCTGATGGTGCATTTTCAATGGAGCCTCAAGAATTTTCAGTATTGGTCAAGGAGGGAACTGCAGCGGCCTTGGCATTAGGTGATTCAAAATGGAGCATCCAAAAATCTGAAAAAGAATCTCGAAGGCTCCGGCGTTCTCTGTATCTTGTACAAGATGTTAAAGCTGGTGATGCCGTGACCCATGAAAATGTGCGTGCAATCAGGCCTGGAGGCGGGTGCCCACCAAAATTCATTGGCGAAATGCTTGGAAAGAAGTTTTTGAAGGATACAAATGTGGGCACCCCTATGGACTTTGCATTAGTAGATCTTGAGAGTAATAAATGAATATCGCAGTGATACCGGCAAGAGGTGGGAGCAAAAGGATTCCCAGAAAGAATATAAAATTATTTCACGGGCTCCCCGTTATTTCATACGCGATTAATACAGCTAGAAAAAGTGGGATTTTTGATGAAGTTGTAGTTTCTACAGATGATGCGGAAATTGCGGAAATTGCAAAGAGTTACGGTGCCAAAATTCCATGGATGAGATCTAAAGAGCTTTCTGGTGACCATGTCACAACCATAAGTGTTATGCAAGATGCAGCAAAAAAATTAGGTGCTGATTTTGTGAGTTTGGAAAATGTGTGTTGCATATACCCAGCTACCCCATTGCTAGAAACAAATTTTCTATCCCGGGGGCTTGAACTTTTGACAGATGGTGGATGGAATTATGTTTTTTCAGCTGTAGCTGTCGAATCATACCCTTATAGATTTTTCTCTCTAACACCTTCTAATGGTGTGAAAATGCTATTTCCGGATTTTGAGAAATCTCGCACACAGGATCTTGAAAGCACTTATTGTGATGCAGGGCAATTCTATTGGGGAACAAAAAAATCATGGAGCGCAGGATTGCCTATTTTATCGATGAATTCAACAATTTTGGAATTACCAAGTAACTCAACAATTGATATTGATACTATTAGTGATTGGAAAATTGCAGAGAACCGCTATGAAAGCCTTAGAGGCATATCAATTGAACGCTAGTGTCTGCATTTTGGATTATGGGTCTGGCAATGTTGGCTCAGTAAAGAACTCGTTTGATAGGCTTGAAATTGAATGTATAATTTCAAATGATATTGCTGATATCCGCGATGCATCACATCTGGTATTACCGGGAGTCGGTGCATTTAAATCCTCAATGGAGAAAATTGAAAGACACCTTCCATTAGAGGAGTTACGCACTCAAATATCTTTGGACAAACCTTTACTGGGAATATGTGTTGGAATGCAAGTATTTGCTGAAAATGGTTTTGAATTCGAAAGTTATCCAGGCCTAAATGTGTTTAACCATACTGAAGTAATCGAGCTACCGGCAAGTGTGCCTAAACCTCATGTGGGTTGGAACAGCGTGGAAATTCAAAGAAAACATGCAATCTTTAACAACATAGAGGATAGTGCAGATTTCTATTTTGTACATAGTTATTTTCTATCTAACGTTAACGACATGAATATCATTGCAACCTCCGAGTATGGTGTTGATTTTCCAGCGGTCATCGTAAAAGATAATGTAATCGGTGTTCAATTCCACCCAGAAAAAAGTCAAAATAATGGTGATATTTTACTTCAAAATTTTGTTGAAATCATCTGATGAAAAAAAGAAGAGTTATTCCAGTCTTGCTTCATAAAGAAGGTTGGTTGGTTCAAAGTAAAAATTTTAACGAGTATAAAAGACTTGGTAATGCCCAAAAAGCCGTGCAAAGACTAAGTGACTGGGATTCAGATGAATTAATCTACTTAGATATTTCAAGGACTCAATCCTATACAACAAATAGAACTGACACAGCAGCACCAGAGTATGAGGATTTATACCATTTATTGAGCGAAGTTTCAAAGGTTGCTCGAATGCCGATAACAGTTGGTGGTGGAATCAAAACATTATTGGATATTGAGATTAGATTACGAGCTGGTGCAGATAAAATTAGTATAAATCGAAGTGCAATTATTGATCCATCATTAATTCGCTTGGCATCGCGTGAATTTGGTCGCCAGTGCATTGTAGTATCAGTCGATTATGAAGAAAATGGTGTTGAAAGGTATCTTCACACTAATAGCGGACTTAAATTTTCAGGCAATCCGAAAAAGGCTTTAGATTGGTTACTTGAAATTGAAGAACTAGGCGCTGGAGAAATTCTACTTAACTCTGTCTCAAGAGACGGCATGAAAACAGGTTACGACATTTCATTCCTAGAAAAAGCTGCAAGTGTTGTGCAGATTCCTATAATCGCTTGTGGAGGAGCTGGAAGTTGGGAACATTTAGAGGAAGTCCTGTCTGAAACGAACGTTGATGCGGTAGCAGCCGCCAATATTTTTCACTTTCAAGATCAAAGTGTTTTTTTAGCACGAAAACATCTGCATTCAAAGGGTCTTTTAGTCCGACCTCCAAGTATTCGAAAGAGAAGCGGGCTAAACTAAAGGAATGATTTATTGCCAAAAATGTGTCTACCCAATGTCAGCCGCGCAATTAGAAATTTCGGATGGGGTTTGTTCCGCTTGCAGAAGTGCCGAGACACTCAGTTTGATCACGAAAGATGAGTGGGATAAACGAGAAGAATCTTTTGCAAAACTAGTTAGATCCTTAGCAAATAACAACGGGTCAAACTATGACTGTTTAATACCTGTAAGTGGGGGCAAGGATAGTTTTTATCAAGCACACCTCATGACTGAGAAATACAACTTAAAGCCTCTGTTGGTAACATACCATGGCAACAATTACCTGCCAGAGGGAGATTTCAATAGAGATTTAATGAGACATGCATTTGATGCAGATCATTTAGTTTTCGGCCCCAGTGTCTCAGTGTTAAAGAAGTTGAATCGCCTAGGATTCAAAGTCATGGGTGACATGAATTGGCATGCCCATTGTGGGATCTATACTTATCCCATTCAAATAGCAACAATGATGAAAATTCCAATGGTTGTCTGGGGCGAAACTTTCTGGGATATCTCGGGGATGTTTTCTCCAGATGATTTTGTAGAGTTTAGCGCCAGAACTCGACATGAACATGCCCTTCGTGGTTATGAATGGTATGACCTAGTTGGTCAAGAAGGTTTGGTGGAGAAAGATTTTATGTGGGCAAAATACCCAAGTGATGAGGAAATTCTAAACACTGGTGTACGTGGATTATGTATCGGAAACTACTTTAATTGGGATCCAAACTCCCAGACAGAGATCATTAAAGAGAAATATGGCTGGAAAGCTTCAGATCGGGAGTTTCAAAGAACCTACCGGAAAATGTCAAATTTAGATGATCGATATGAAAATGGGGCGCATGATTTATTGAAATTCATCAAGTTTGGATATGGCCGTGGGTCCGACCACGCTTCTAAAGATATCCGCACAGGTTACATGACACGAGATGAAGGCATAGAAATGGTAAGAAAATATGATCATGTGGTGTCAGATGATCTCTATTACTGGCTTGAATATGTCCAGATGCAAGAAGAAGAGTTCTGGAGTATCGCAGACACATTTAGAGACCCAAGGGTTTGGTGGATAGAGAACGGTCAATGGTGGAAAGATAATATTTGGGGTGAAGCTAGTGTCTATGGCCGCGTCCATCTCGAACTATCACAACAAGAAAAGTATAAGCGCAAGGTCTAACTAATTCGAGACATTACCCCCACGCATCTCAGTGAGACACAATTTCTGACGGGGAAGATTTAACCACAATCTCAAACCATAGCTTGACTCAAATTTTATTGGATTTTTCAAAGAGCCAATAAGTTGTGTCATCAAAACCAGCATCATCAAACTCTTGACCCCAAAGAAACCCATAATCGATTATCTTGCAATCAAAATTCTCCATAAAAAGTTTTCCAAAATCACGCTTAAACAAACGGTCACTTTCACCTTTGTAATTGATGGTAATAGGCGTACGATTAAAATATTCACAGATTAAGATGTAACGCGATGAAAGCCTAAACATGTTTGCCATAGTCTCAATTAGATCATCAGGATTAATGTGAATTAACACACCACTTGTAAAGACTAAGTCGAAATCTTCTTCAAATTTCGCATTTTTTATTGAGCCAAGAAAAGAATTATCAATTTGGTAACGTCGCTTACACTCTTCAAATGGTTCTAATGCAATTTCAATAATGCTAGAGCTCGCCAGAGGCAGAATCTCCTTAAGAAAACCAATATTTCTTCCTATATTAGCCCCACAGTCTAGATAAGAATTAATCTCTAGTCTATCGACTCTATACAGCATCCTATTCCACGCGCTAATTCCTAGATCTATATCAAATCTAGAATTATCTTGTGCATAGCTTAGATTAATTTTTGATTTCCAGAAATCTTCTTGTGGATTTATCAAGGCCATTCTACTTTCTGGTTTGGTGACTTGTTGGACGCTCACACTCTACACTACAAGTACCAATGGACTTTTTGTCGACAGAATCCCTAGCATCACTCATAAAGCGATGGAGTACCTAAAATTATATCGCTCACCTCAGAACTTTCTCCGTTTGGTTCAGGAGACTCTCAAAACTAACTAAGTTGATGAAATTCTTAACTTAGGGGACAGCATGGCGGATTGAAAGTTATACCCAGGGTATAGATTTCGGTTGAGTAGTATTTCTAGATTCAAATGGAATAATGCATTTAAGTTGTAAGGACTCTAAGTGTTAAGGTGGATAAATCCACTAATTTTAATTACATGTTAGTCTAGTAGTGTGGTTCTAATTTTCTTAGGCAAGTGCATTTTGCTCGCCTTGGGAGTTAATCCCCAAAGAAGAATATAGGATCCAAAAGAACTTCCTAATTCCTTTCAAAATAATGCGCATACTGAGGTGCGATGATTCACATCTTAAAGTACTGTCTAAAACTTAGGCTGGAGTATGTGAATTCATTGGGCTCTTATGATAGTTTGAGGCATTCTTGGGTGCGGGTTCAATAAATTGGGTAGGTGAAAATGAAAGTTCTGATTACTGGTCATAGCAGCTCTCAAAAAGTGACAAATGTTTGTATTTAATTTCATTAACAACTCAAAAAAGTGCTTTTCACTACTACTACGTCGTGAAAAGCAGAATTTAAGTCTGTTGGTGCTTGGGCAGACGTTACTAGTAGCACTAGATATATTCTCAATCGGTCTCATAGGCCTGTATATCTCAAATTCTCTGGGCTTAGGTGGCACAAATGAGAGTTCAGGATTTTCGAGAATCATCTCGCTCGACTTACTTACAGATAATGACAAGCTATATTCACTTTTAGTACTTGCTATAATTCTGTTTGTTTTGAAAACATATTTCTCGGTGTTACTAACTAAATCAATTCTAAAATTTTTTGGGAATAAATCATCTGATTTCTCATCTGAGTTGATAGAAGACTATTTCTTGTCTGGGTTGCAAGGATTAAATAGACACAACCTTCAAACTTTCATTTTTAATGTGTCACGAGGTACAGAGGTTTTAGCGTTACAAGTTCTTTCGCCACTATCTATGGCTTTATGCGATTTCATTCTTTTGCTCACAATCTCACTTGGATTATTTCTTATAGACCCACGAGTAGCACTTGTTACCATGTTCATTTTTGCTTTGGTTGTGGTTGCGATTAGTAAAATGTATGGAGGAAAGAGTTCCTCGTTAGGCGGTAATGCTAGAAAAATGACTCTTGAATGTAATGGTGAAATCGTGAAACTTCATAACAGCTATCGAGAGTTTTTTACAAAAGGAAAAGTCAATGACAGCACAACAAAAATAAAGCTTATTAGGTTTGACCTTTCACAAGTGTTAGCGAAAGTTGCTTTTTTACCTTACATAGGGAAGTACGTGATCGAAGGAACAATGATCTTAGGAGGTTTTTTAGTTGGTATTGTGACTTTTTCCTTTTCGACTTTATCCCAAGCCGTATCTACTCTTGCTATATTTCTAGTATCCGCTAGCAGGCTAGCTCCAGCCATTTTGCGAATTCAGCAAAACTATCTGTCAATTCGCACCTATCAAGAAATGTCTCTCAACATAGTTGATTTAATTGCCAAAGCACGAAACAAACAGGCAGAAAAATTTTCACAAGTAGAACCTGAATCGTCTGGAGCATTCTTTGTACCTAAAATTGAGTTAAATAAAATAGAATTTCAATATGCGAACAATGCAAATTTCGCACTGAGTGTAGATTCTTTGGTTATTTCCCCGGGTCAAATTGTTGCTTTTGTGGGCCCTTCAGGATCTGGAAAGTCCACACTAGTAGATATAATATTAGGATTATTGACACCAACTTCGGGTTTAATTAGAGTTTCAGGCGAGCCTCCGGCTAGCGCTCTTAGAAATTGGCCCGGAATGGTTGCTTATGTGCCACAAAATGTGAACATTTTTGATGGCACTATCAGAGAAAATTTAATGCTCGGACATGATTCAACGGACTTTGGCGAAAAACAATTAAAGAAAGTAATTGAAATGGCCGCCCTAAAAGACTTTTTGGAGAGTTCAGGTAAAGGACCTGCTACAAATCTAGGTTCCGAAGGTCAACTTTTAAGTGGCGGCCAAACACAAAGAATTGGAATTGCAAGAGCCCTTCTTACAGATCCAAAATTATTAGTGTTGGATGAGGCCACTAGTTCACTAGATGTGGTCACAGAAACTTTGATTAACAAGATGATAAAGGAATCTAAAGGCAAGAGAACTATTATAGTTATAGCGCATCGACTATCTACTGTCGTAGAAGCCGATTTAATCGTATACATTGAGGATGGAAAAATCGGAGCAACAGGATCTTTTGAGGAAGTTAGAAATCAAGTCCCGAATTTTGACAAGCAGGCTAAGCTTTTGGGGCTCTAACTTATGAATTCTGCGAACCGTTCAAGTTTTTCGTTTTTTCAAATAAATTTAAGCGAATACATTTAAGAAACTATGACTACCTCAAGAAAATATGAAAAATGACCAGATCAAAAGTACTTATACTTTTTGAAGAAAATGCAAGTTACTATGCTATGGCATATGAAATTCTTAAAAGAAAAAAGATAGATACTGATTACACTTTAGTAATATTTGGTGGTTCAATTCCAAAATCTCTTAATTACCAACGTGCATGGGTTACATATAATGGCGGATTCTTCCAAAATTTAAATGGAATAAAGTATGTTTTAAGATACTACGCAACTCGAGTTTTTTCTAGCAGGAAACCCTCCACTGTCCTTATTAAAAGTTTGGAAAAATCGGGTATCAATGTCATTAATTTGACTGAAGCAAAATTTAGGAGCGAAAAGGCATCGTACTTTGAAGAGGCACCCTTACTTACAAGAGGGTCGCACAGTCTATTTCAAAAGATCTTTTTAGAATGTGCTGGAGAAATCTATGGAACAGATCATATAGAGAGGCATCTTAAACAAAACCAAATAGATGAGTACTTGACTTCTGTGCTAGTAGTTAAACAAATTTTAGAGGAAATTTTATTGAGAGCAGCTCCATCAGAGGTTGAATATATGAACGGGAGATTCCTCTATGAAAGAGTACTGCTTGAAGTTTGTAAAGAGTTGAAAGTTGAAAGTTTTGCATTTGAATCTAGTATAGATGGCCGAAAAATCCAGAAGTATAACGGCGCTAGTTCAAATCTCATTTCCTTAAATGAAGAGATTGAGAAGTTTTGGGAGAGCTTTTCAGAGAAGTCTGGAATACAAACTGCATTAGATATTGCCGAGAGGTATTTTGTGGACAGAAAGATGAGGCAGCAAATAAACCCTTTCTTGGGAAATATGAAACACGACATTGAGGTGGCTAAGGAGAAAGATGCCATGGTCTATACGTATTTTACCTCATCCAACGAGGAGCTTCGAAGTGTCTATAGTTTGAGAGGTGAGCAACCCCCAGATCAGCACAACTTAATTGAAAATTTGATTTCAGTGTTTAATGAGCAGAAAACAACTAACCACAAGCTCTACATCAGAGTCCATCCCAACATGAATAACAAAAAGAAAACAGATAGAGAGTTCTATGAGAAACTATCTTCAGCTGGCAACGTAACCATAATCGCCTGTGATTCAGGTGTTAATTCATATTCATTACTCAGACAATCTGATGTGGTTTTAACTCTTGCGTCTACCGTTGGTCTTGAAGCGGCATTTTTTGAAATTCCAACCTTAACATTTGGCAAAACATTTTGGAGTGGCTTGAATGTAAGCAAAGAGATAAACGATGCAAGTATGGTCCTTCAGACAAAGTCTCTTCCAACAAACATTACGAAACTTCAAGCAGCCAAATATGTTGTATTTGGCTTAGAGTCGGGCGAAGAATACAAGTTCATTGATATAGAGCGATTAAAAACCATAGACGGTAAATTTTCTTTTGACATTGTCCATTGGCTGCTAGGAAAAATAAATTTTTCTTGATGAATGTTTTGTCGTAGTTTATTAGTTAGTGATGGATTGTCCGATTCTTTTAGCAATTTTTCTGTAAACCACATTTTCCGTCCATTCACTCAAATAGACTTTTCCCTTTAGGAAGCTTTCCCCCGCCTTTAAGATTCTTATTACATCATCATCAGTTATTGTCTGGAGAATTGTCAATACTTCTTCCCTCTCTCCCCTGATTGGTATCGCAATACTCGAGGGTAAACCAAATTTTTGAAGAGGTGGTCCAATGTATAACGGAACAGTACCAGCACAAATTGCATCAAATATCTTTTCACTTACATAAGTATCAGAGTTTTCAATGACGAGCGTGAACTTAGAATCGGTGAGAATACTAAATTTGTTGGAGACAAACCCTCTGGCAGTTGAGTATTTTCGAAAGAAATTGCCGTATACCGAAAAGAGATTGACAGGAGTGCCATATGAAACATTGAATTTCAGAACCTTTAGACGGTGTACAACCTTGTCCCAAAAATTCGAATTCCAGAGAGATCCATAAACATGTAGAATTTCTATAGGCAGTTTGTGCGCTAAATCTCGACGAATCCTATAGTTACCATCAGAAATTGGGCTTACTTTATTTGCAGCTATCATTGATAACTTAATTGAACGGCTATTCCATGAGGCAAATTCAGATTTACTGGATTTTTCTTTAAAATCCTCGAGATAAACTTTTTCTGTCCCAGGATTCGTTGGATCTGCCTCCAGGGTGTGTGGCCACCCTAAAATAGACTTTGAATCACTTTTTAGTAGCCCTGGACTAAAAACCTGGTTGAACAGCTCTTCAGTGGATTTTGTGTACTGCGCCGGAAAGATTGCTTCTGGTTCAATCCGGATTAAGAACGCTCGATCAGGAGCCCCCCCGCTAGCTATAAAATCGGAATATTGCTTCTTGTTGAAGTCAAGACAAATAAAAATCTCAGAGCGAGGATTGTGCGAGAGAGTGAATCCATCTTCCCGCAAAATCTTAAGTAGATTCCCGCATTTAGAATTCTCTAGTTTTGCCAAATCTGTAGGAGCAGAGCCTCCCACAAATATGTTCCGGACCACACTGTATTTTAAGAGAAAGAAATGGATTAAGGCAAGACGGTGACAATCACACGCTCATTTCGGACCAGAGATAGCTCCTTATGTAAGGGCTAATCATCAACTGATGCTAGCTGTTGTACCTATTGCTCCCCACTGATCGGCAAATTCTCACTAAAGAAAACTTCAGAGTTTAATGCTTTGTCATCCACATAGATATCGGCAAAAGGCTTACCCATTACCAATTCATGGTATTTGAGACCCCACGAATCAAGTTGCGCTGTTGTGAATTGAGCCAAATCCATTCCTGTTTTTGACCCTCGCGCCGTATACATTTTTATGGTGTGCCCCATTTCAAAGAGTTCATTTATGAAATCTAGTCTTTCTTGAAACGGGATTGCAGTATTATAGTCTATTCCTATCGAAGTACAGATAGTTTCATCTATATCAAAACAGTAAATCACCGATTTTTGCGCCTAACCTAGATTTTGCCTATAACACAAGATTACTACATAGAATTACATTTATATGTGTGGCTCGGTGTTTTAGCGAATCACTTTTCAATCTGATGACGCTAGATTTAGGAAGTGAAATATGAGGCTTTTAGGGATTCTGACCTGGAAGGCAAAATCAATGCTTTCCTAGGTAGTGATGTCCTTTATATCTTTTTACATTACATTGATAATTCAGCTTACTATGCTTATCTGTCACAAATTATTGAGAACTCTCAGGATCAACCACGCCGTATAGTGTTTATCGACATGAATTGGCGTTTCTTTGATCCAAAAATCACTAATCGCGAGTGGAAACGTTCAGTCAGACTCCGAGAGAGTTTTTATAGAGAGTTGTCAGACAAATACCCGCATAAATTCAACCGAATATTGGTGAGTAAAAAACAAACTAGAAATAGAATCAAAAATTTTGATGCCGCATTTATCTTTTCTACTCAGCTAGGAAATTCAGTTTTATCTCTACTAATTTCCAGAGGCTTTTCTCATGACAATCTTTACCTTGATAGTTTGAGGAAACGATATCTTTTTAGAAAGTATACAAATTCTTTCTTTCAAACGTTAGACAGTATTTTGCCTTTGCTTGAAACCTATGAAATCAAGAAAGTTGTTTTCTTGAACGGAAGGTGGCCGCAAGAAGCAGCCATTCGTCACTTCTGCGAGTCAAATGGAATTGGATTCATGTCTTTGGAGCACGGGAAGCCGAAAAACCAAAGATTCCACTTAGAGAGATTTCAGACCCAAGAGTATAAGTACCTTCGAGAGTATTTTAAGAATACTCGAGATAAACTGAAGCCTGAGGAAATTCAGTCAGCAGAAAAATGGGCAGAGGCTTGGTTAGAAGCGCAAGCAAAAACCACGGGGGATAATCAGTTTCTCCGTGGAGGTGATCCCCTTCCAGATGAGTGCCGTACAGGAAACTTTGTACTCCTCCTAAACAGCTCATTTGATGAGAGATTCTCCAATCTGGGAATGGAAATGAATGGTTGGAACTCTCAAGAAGAAGCATTTGCCAGGGTTATTGAGCGTCTTAAGTCCTTAAATTTTAACTTAGTGTTTAGGATCCATCCAAATACTGCAAGTAAGAGTTGGTTTGAATTGCTCAGACTTGTCAAATTACTAAAGGGTCTGCAAGTCAAATACATTTTACCGTGGACTGAAATTTCAACGTATGATCTTATGGATAAGGCTAATTTTATAGTCTCTTGGGGATCAACTAGTAGCCTTGAAGCAACCGCAAAGGGGATCCCAGCTGTAAATTTGGGAAGAACCCAATACGATAACTTGGTTGATATAACGCTTTGGTCACCTAAGGATTTATCTGATTTACCCATACCCAAAAATCAACCGAGCCATTCTAAAAGTAAAGTGGCGATTTATTTAACGAGAAATTGGGGTTATGTTGCGGCGACTGAAAATGATAGAAAGAGAAGTCAAAGCTCTAAATTAAATCTAAATCGGGGCAACTCCCTAAGAAGTCTGAAGGCATTTTACAGAGTAGTACGAGATGGGAAGTCATCAAGACCAGAAGATACTATATTATTGGTGAGTAAGATTTTTGGAAAGAAAAGAGGGACAAGACTTATTGAATTGGTAATAGATTTAATCTAATTGCAATTATCTTTCTAAGTGTATTTTATTCCAAGTACCCCAAGGATCGGAAGTTAAACTAAAAAAATGTTGGTCTACTTTAGACCAGTACTCATACTTCCAACTACGAGCAAAATTCGAGTTTAAGAATTCTGCGTTAGCGCCTCTACCATCGACAATAATCTTTGTTCCAGGTTGCAAGAAAGATTCCAAACGTATTAAATCCCCAGAGATTGGGGTTCCAAAAGTCACTTTGGAATTTGGATGTTCCGGGTTAACACTAAAACCGGATACATCACCTGTAACTTGGTCACAATCGGGCCCATCAAGGTAAATCAAATCTGGCGAAAAGTTTGGCACATTATCAAAAAGATGACATATTATCCCGTTAATTGAACTCATTCTTGGTGTGCTTACTTCAAAATCCACGAGCTTAATCAGCTCATCGTTTAGCCGAGCTTTTGCAACTTGAGTGAAATATTCAGAGGCATCTAGTGAGAGAACCTTAAAGGGATTTGAATTTCGATTGGTCTTAAGGTAACTGTCACCAAAGTCTTGATAGTTTTCATAAAGTGCTTGAGCAAGGACACACGTTGACCAACCAGAACCAAACTCCAAAATGCTAACAATTCTATTTTCTTTTACAAAACTATACAAAGACCACAGATCATCAATTTCTGGAGGGTAGACCTCTCCTTTAGTTGGCAAAGTTTGCAACCAAGTCGAAAGATCATGTTTATTTGTGATCATGAGTTAAATTATACATGATTTCTTATCCTTATGTTAATGTATGAAACATGGCCGAGCCCACTAATACTGTTTTAGTTGTCATACCGGCCCGTGGTGGATCCATTGGCATCCCAAATAAGAATTTAAGAAAAATTCATGGAAAAAGTCTAGTGAGTTGGGCTGTTGTATTCGCAAACAAATTGCCAAATGTAGATTCCATATGTGTATCGAGTGATTCCCAAGCTATTCTAAATGAAAGTCGAGAAAATGGGGACTGCATTCTTGATAAACGCCCGGATTTATTGAGCGGCCCAGCTATTTCAGATTCAAATGTTTTAAACCATGTGCTGCATTTTGTCGAAAAAGAATTAGATAAATACTTTGATATAATTGTTATGTTGCAACCAACAAGCCCACTTAGATCTTTTTCTGAAGTGATGGAATGTATCCAATTGGTGGCAGAAGGTGCATCTGCAGCTTGGGCTGTTAGCAAACTCGATGTTAAGTACCACTATAAGAAGCAGTTACTAGCCTCAGAAGAGGGGATTTTGCGGGTAGCCGTACCCGGACCGCAAGTCATCGCACGTCAAGAGTTAAAGGATACTTACATCAGAAATGGGGCTTGTTATGCAATTTCTAGGAAAACTCTGATTGAAGACCCACTTTTGATGGGTTCTAATTGTGGTTATGTTGTTTCAGAAAGTGCAAGACCAAACATTGACGAGGAATGGGATTTGCAACTTGCCGAACAAATCTCCTTTGTGAATCAAGGGTATTTGGGTCTCATGAGTAAGATAAATACATGAAAAAGGCTGTCATATTTGGGGCAGGCAGTATTGGAAATCACCTTGCCCACAGTTGTCGTAGTTTTGGATATAAAGTTTTAGTCTATGACATAAATGAAGAAGCACTTGTGCGATTCAAGACTTCAATTTACCCAGAGAGATACGGATTTTTTGATGATGGAATTGCTCTGAAGTTTTATACTGAAATCACGAGCTTGGATTTACAAGATATAGATTTAATAGTAATCGGGACACCTCCAGATACTCACCTCAAAATCCTTGAATATGTCGTTAATTTCAATCCTAAAATAGTTCTTCTAGAAAAACCGATAGTTACACCTTCAAGTGAAGAAATTTCAAGAGTAAATGAGTTAATTAAGGAAAATCCCCAAATCGTATTCTTATGCGGTTACAACCACCGCGTGGCAACAATCACAAAGTTAGCTAAAGATTACCTACAGTCAATTGTCACAGGAAAAGAGTTTGAACTTCATGTGAAATGGCAAGAGAGCTGGAGTGGCATTATGTCGGCTCACCCATGGATCAATTCCCCGAGCGAAACCTATTTAGGCTTTAGCAAAAGAGGTGGGGGGGCAAGTTTTGAGCATTCTCATGGGATTGACATTTGGTTGTATTTTCATGGATTATTAGGTCTACCGATTCCGGACAGCTTAATGGGAACAGGGGATCTCATTTTTGAAAATGAAGTGTTTCAATTTGATAAAGAAATCGAACTTCAACTTTTTTCTTCTGGTCAGAGCTTAGGAACTATAAAACAGGATGTTGTTACTTCTCCTGCAAAGAAGAGTTTGCGAATAGAATGTGATGATAAAGTTCTATTGCAATTAGAATTTGGTTTTACACCAGGAAAAGATTCTCTTCAGATTTTTCCTGCACGGAATAGCCAGGGGCATGAGACGCGAATCGAAATTCTGAAACCTAGGTGGAATGATTTTGATCTGGAGATTATAGAGATCGACAGAATTCTTGATAACTACCAAGGTATAGGTGAAATAAACTCTGCCTTACTTGCCTCTTCTTCCCTCAAAACTGCATTAATTGCAACGGCTGGGCTGGAATCGGCCAGAAATGGAAACCCTGTGAAATTTGATTTAATAAAATATGAGATCGCGACCTAAGTAGAGTTATGCTAGAACTATGATACCTACGCCTGCCTTTGTCTGTGACTTAGCCAATAACCACTTTGGAGATATGGAGCATGCAAAAAAAGTAATTGCTTCAATTGCGAAAGTCCAACTGGATACAGGCGCTAAACTCATTATTAAATTTCAATTTAGAGACTTAGATACCTATATTCATAAGGATTTTAGAGACAGAAGAGATTTGAAATATATTGATAGATTTCTCTCAACTCGCTTAAATGAGGAGCATTTTTTTGAGCTAACTCAATATGCAAAAGAGTTAAGCCTGCTAACAATGGCTACGCCATTTGATGAAAATGGGGCTGACTGGATTACAAGACTTGATATTGATATAGCAAAAATTGCAAGTGCAAGTGCAAATGACTATCCACTTCTTGAATATGTTAAGACATTGAATAAACCTGTAGTTGCGTCTACAGGGGGACTTAGAATGGATGAAGTTGATCGATTGGTTTTTACCTTTAAAGACTTATCGAAAGAATTTGTGTTGATGCATTGCGTCTCTATTTATCCTTGCCCATCTGATAAATTGAACATGAATCAAATAACTAATTTTAAAAATCGTTTTAATGGTCTTAGGGTAGGTTTTTCAACCCATGAAAATCAGGATGACTATCTGCCTGTAGCACTGGCAACATCACTCGGGGCATCTCTATTTGAAAGGCATGTCGGAATCAGTACGGATAAGTATCAATTAAACTCTTACTCGTCAAGCCCGAAACAATTGGAAATGTGGGTGAACGCACAACAAATGGCCTTAAGTGTTTTGGGAAATCTAGATCGCTCTCCTTCTACGCTAGAAGAAACTGAAACACTAAAGACACTCAAGCGCGGCGTGTACGCAAAAATTGAGATAAAAGCAGGCGCACCTATAAACAAGGAAGATGTATATTTCGCATTTCCTGTTTCTGATGAAAATCAAGTTATTTCTGGTGGCGTTGAATTTCCAGTCGCTTCGAAATCCCATTTTAAACAAGACTCCGCTATTTTGTGGAATGGTATTGAAGATTCAAGCGAAACTGAAACTGATATCCCAAGTTTGATCTTACAAGCAAAATCCATGTTCTCTCAATCTGGTATCAAATTTAACGAGAATGCGGAAATCGAACTCTCGCATCACTTTGGAATTCAAAGGTTCAGAGAGTTTGGCGCGCTAATTGTAACTTGCTACAATAATGAGTACGCTAAAAAACTTATACTTCAATATCCAAGGCAGAAGCACCCCTACCACCACCATAAATTGAAAAAAGAATCTTTCCAGCTACTTTGGGGAGATATGGAATTGGTTGTTGACGGAATTTCAATTCAACTTGAATTAGGGCAGATTTATACTGTTGAGCGTGGAAGTTGGCATAAGTTCTCCAGTTTACACGGAGCGATTGTTGAAGAAATTTCTACAAGCGCTATCTCCTCAGATAGTTACTATGAAGATCCAAAAATTAGCAAACTTGCCCGGGAGAAGAGAAAAACCCAAATCACTCTCTGAAAATGTTAAAAAAGTAGTTTTAGAGATTCCTATACGAGTTTAGCTATAAGGGAATTCCAGCTTTCTAGGACTTTTTCGATACCTCTGCCGTCAAGAATTCTTACGGCATCATCAATTGGGACTATTAGATCATCGAGTCGATTTGAATAAAGACTAATTCTGTCTGCAAAATCTTCAATATTTTTGCAGTAGACCTCCTCCTGTAATTGAAATCTCCGGAAGTCAGAAATATCTGAAACGAGTAAAGGAATGTTGTTGGAAATAGCCTCAAGTATGACCAAGCCATCTCCTTCAAATAAAGAAGGAACTATAAGTAAATCTCCCTCACACAATTCTTTCCAAGGATCTAAAATGTGGCCAGAGAATTCTGCATCTACCTCCAAGACTCCTGCCTTAATTTTAAGAGAATTTAATTCTGCACCGCTCCCGATAAATTTAATGGGAAGTTGCGCAATTTTTGCGATATCCAAAACCCAATCTGGTCTTTTCTGCACTCTTGCTAATCTCCCGATGAACACCAATCTTCGAATTTGACTGTTGTGCCCACTTATGAAATTTACGCTCTGAGAAATTGGAATAATGTTTGGAAGGATCCACTCGGGAGCAAAATTGGTTGGCCAAATCTTTAAGTGTGAAGAAACAGCAACAAAGGTGACGTCTTTAAATCGAAGAATTTGTCTAACGAATTTACCAAAATTCTTCCTTGTAGACCAAGCTGGATTTGCATGTTCAATCACTACAATATTTGATTTAAACGGCAAAAAACATGCGAATAACTCTGGTAAATCGCAGTTGATGAAATATAGATCTGGCTTAATCCTCATTACTGATTTAACAAAAGCACTTAGAGCGCGAGCTGTTCCCATCATTCCTGGGTTATCTTCTCGATCCAAAGTGATGACCGAACATTCATTTCGAATTAAATCAAAAGCAGATTTGTTGATTGTTATCAAAGTAACTTGGTGGCCGTCCCGAGAGAGGGCATTTGATGCTAAATTCATAGCACGTTCTGCTCCGCCACCAGTTAAACTGTTTGTAACAATTACAATTCTTTTCATGCTCATACGATTGAGGCAAGAGCCCGCAACTCGATTCTTTTGCGGTCCCCATAGATTGAAGTCAGTACGGTCCTCCCTAGCAAGAAGTAATGCTTTGAATTCAAATAAGCATTAATCCGTGATGAAATTATAGGACTTTCGGTATCTTCGATGGACATCAGAATAGGTCTGTGTAAGCTTTCGAAGTCAAACGTTGTCAGTACATCATAGTCCATTCCTTCAACGTCAATATCTAAAATATAGTCTCCGGTATTAGCTGACAAATGCATTTTCAGTATGTCTTCTAGAGTTTTGCATTCTATTTGAACCACAGACCCTACATTGACAGATTCTTTTGCTGAGATTTCCTTTACGAAGTTAACATCAAAGCTATTTGCAGGGGAGTTTTCTTCAAATAGAAAAAAATCTTGTTTACTTGCCACTCCAACACCAAAGTTGAGGTATTGGTCATTCGAACGAAGTTTTCCCCATCTATACGCCATGTGAGGATTTGGTTCTACAACAGTTCCATGAACACCCCGCTTATAAAGAAAATATGTGTTTGATCCAGCTATAGGTCGCCATGCCCCAATGTCAACATAACTCAATGTCAATTCCTTTTTAGTTTCGTATTTAATTCTCTTTAAAATGCCGTCGATGACTAAATCTTCTCCGAATAAGCTATAACTTCTCTTTAATCTTGCATGAATATTTTCTGTAATTCTTAAAACAAATCTATTTTTACGTTTATCTAGGTAAGAGAAGGCTCTAGCAATTTTCTCAAGAAAAAAAGTCACAATTCTAGTGTTCATCATCTAAGAATAGAGCATTGCCTATTTTGATTACTTAACTTTGAGAGTAAGTTGAAATCATTTTATGAGAAACGACTTAGAAGTATTGTGGCTTGGGCCGGGATCGAACCGGCGACCTAACGATTTTCAGTCGTTCGCTCGTACCAACTGAGCTACCAAGCCAAACAAGGTTTTAATATTGGCTACCTAATGGCATACGACACCAAAACCTTTGCGACCCGGACGGGACTTGAACCCGCGACCTCCGCCGTGACAGGGCGGCGCGCTAACCAACTGCGCTACCGGGCCTTAAGTGAAACTAATAAACATAAGTGGTTCTTATGTCACCTTAAAGCCGTTACTACTTCTTCGTGCGTGCCCCCAACGGGATTCGAACCCGTGTTACCGCCGTGAAAGGGCGATGTCCTAGGCCCCTAGACGATGGGGACGTTTCAAGGCTTGGCAATCTTACCCGCCCAAAGGCGGGTAACCAAACCGCACTAATTATCGCTTAATTACCTATTGATTGAGCGCCCAACGCACAGTAATTGTCACTGTTACATCTTGCTCACCTAGATCGATTTCAACTGCCTGATCTGCAGCAGCTCCTGCTTTGGCCATTGGAAATGGTGATGAGTAGATAGGAGAGGATTGCTCTTCAAGGAAATGGACTTTGCCGATGCTTGTTCCTAAAAGTTTTGCATAGGAAGAAGCTTTTGATTTTGCATTAGCAACTGCTGCTGCTCGGGCCTCTTCTGTGGCAAGTGATGGATTAAGTGTTGTCGGTATTACCCCACCTAACTGCACATTGTCCCCGCCTGCACTTACTACTGCTTCGATAATTGTGCCAGCGGTAGATGCTTTTCGCACTAGGACATCAAATGATTGTGATGCACGATAGCCAGTGATCTTGGTGCCAGCTTCTTGTGTCCAGTTGTATTCAGGATAAACAGAGATGTTGGCAGAGCGAATGTCTTTAACTGCAATTCCTTTTTCCTTCAACGCTGCGCGCACGGCTGCCGCTGATTTGCTGGCAGAAGAGAGAGCTGCTGCATTTGTTGATGCTAGGGCAGAGACTGTGGCATTAAAGCGAACTGCATCCGGGACAACTGAGACTGTGCCAACACCAGTGACAGCGATGTAGCGGTTATCGGTGGTGCCAGCGCCATTGGCTGGAATGGCAAGGGCTACAACACCTGCAACTGCAGCGACGGTGATGATGGATGCGAATGTGCGAATACGGTTTAGTTTCATGTCTTTATT
>Ga0214921_10001893_pt1 | contig 35038 bp, 34 predicted proteins | sample LL1505_MetaG_FD_177992 | JGI IMG/M metagenome (GOLD analysis project Ga0214921, IMG submission 177992) | Freshwater microbial communities from Lake Lanier, Atlanta, Georgia, United States - LL-1505 | ecosystem: Environmental > Aquatic > Freshwater > Lake | place: USA: Georgia | collected... | reverse complement strand
CAGGCATGGTGATGTGTAAGCCATTGATTTAATTAGAAAATTTAGTGTATAAAAATTGGGCATCAGATTAAAACCCAGCATTCACGCGGTTTGCGAGCCTGCGTCAGCCATGTTCTTCACAAAGTTATCCACAGAAATGAAGAACAATTCGATCGGCCATAATCAAAACTGAAACCAGAAGTAGAAAGATTGATTTTGTTAAGCATCATACAAGCAGCAGGATGGCCCATATGGCCTCTCATTGCATGCTCCATCTTTGCGCTCGCCATTATTTTGGAGCGCCTTTACGCCTTGCAAACCTCCAAGGTTTTGCCTGAGCAAGCTTTGCAACGCGCCATCGACAGTACCCAACAGGGGTTTCCAAGCGTCGACAGCATCCAAGAGATCGCCCAAATGGGGGCCATTGGACCTGTATTTGCCAGCGGTTTACAAACACTGTCCATGAACCCCCAAGCCAGCCACCAAGATGTTCGCGAAAGCATGGAAATGGAAGGTCGGATGGCAGCGCAAGGTTTAGAGCGCTACCTCACCGCCTTGGCCACATTGGCATCTGCCTCTCCCTTATTGGGCTTGTTGGGTACGGTCGTTGGCATGATTGAGATCTTTGGTTTACAAACACCTGGGCAACAACAGCCTGCAGAACTGGCGCATGGCATTTCTGTTGCGCTCTACAACACGGCACTCGGCTTGATGGTCGCCATTCCATGCCTTATGGCATGGCGTTTCTACAAGTCCAAAGTGGACCGCTTGGTTTTGCAAATGGAATGGGCTTCTGAAAGGTTTGCCAGACACTTGGCTGCCATGCGTGAATAAAAACAAACTTCGAATGAGTTCATTTTGAAATTTAAAAAGAACACGGCCATTGAACCCGACATCAATTTGATCCCCTTCATTGATGTGCTGTTGGTTGTTCTCATTTTCTTAATGCTCACCACCACTTGGTCGCGCTTCAATGAAATGAATGTGAGCTTGCCTTCTGCCACTGCACAGGGCTCAACAGAGGCCACGCCGTCTTGGGTGGTGGTTGTCAATTCGCAAGGCACCTATGCCGTCAACGGCGCCAAAATTGAAGGGCGTACTTTGCAAGACCTCAGCGCGGCCTTGGCTGGACTGCGCAAAACTGATGCGACACTGATCATCAAAGCCGACGCATCGGCCAGCCACCAATCTGTGGTCAATGTGTTGGAAGCTGCCCGAATGAATGGTGTTGTCAAAATCGCATTTGCAACTCAAAATTCATCGCAAGCCAACAAGCCTTAAACAAGCCATCATGTTCCAGTGGTCGCAACAACTTCCTAAGTATTGGCGCAACCACAATGCCATCACTTATTTACTTTGGCCCTTAGAAGTCAGCTACAAAATTGCCTGGCTCTTCAGGCAAGGGGCCATTCGCTTAGGGTGGATCAAGCAGCATCGCGTCAATGCCACAGTCATTGTGGTGGGCAATGTCGTGGCCGGTGGCGGCGGCAAAACACCGCTCACCATGGCCCTTGTACAGCGCCTTGTGAAGAAGGGCTTTCGGGTTGGTGTGGTATCTCGCGGATACGGCAGGGCAAACTCATCCCCGCAAACTGTGACTGCGCAAAGCTTGGCCACTGATGTAGGCGATGAACCGCTGATGATTTTCCAAAAATGCAATGTCCCTGTGGTCGTAGGCTCACACCGTGTTGATGCTGCAAGGCTACTGCTTCATCAATTTCCTTCCGTCAATGTTTTGGTGTGTGACGATGGACTACAGCACATTGCCCTGCAACGTGACATCGAAATTTGCGTCATGGATGCAACTGGTTTGGGCAATGGTCATTTGCTGCCTGCGGGGCCTTTGCGAGAACCCTGGCCCCGTCAAGTTGATTTGCTTTTACATACACATCAGAGGACATTGCCTGAAGGTTTTGAATCTCGTCGTGAACTCAGCTCATTTGCTTTGACATCCGAGGGCCAACAAGTCCCCACGGCAGATTTGAAATTAAAACCTGTCGAAGTTGTATCGGGCATAGCCAAGCCAGAAGCCTTTTTGGCCATGTTGGCGCAAGGGCAATTTCAAATTCAGCACTCCACCGCCCTGCCCGATCACGATCCTTTTCAGTCATGGAAACCTTCTCATCCTGAATTGACTCTTTTGTGCACAGAAAAAGATGCCGTTAAGTTGTGGACCAGATTTCCTCAAGCGCTTGCAATGCCTTTGGTGTTTGAACCAGAGTCCTCATTTTGGGAAGCATTCGATCAACTCTTTCAAAGCCGTCACAGGTATCATTGAGACATGGACACGAAATTACTTGAACTGTTGGTTTGCCCTGTCACCAAGGGCCCCCTAGATTTGCAGCGCGAACTGCAAGAGCTATGGTCGCGCAGTGCTCGGCTTGCTTACCCCATCCGAAATGGCATTCCCATCTTGCTAGAAAATGAAGCCCGCACACTGAGCGACGAAGAGTTAGAGCAACTCAAACCGCGCACACCCCTGGTCTAATTTCTCTTGAAGTGACACATGTCGCAAGCCTTTACAGTCATCGTCCCTGCTCGCTTGGCATCCACCCGACTGCCCTTTAAACCATTGGCAGACATCCATGGCTTGCCCATGGTGGTTCGCGTTGCCCAAAGGGCTGCGCTCTCCAATGCGCTCCAAGTGGTGGTCGCTGCCGACAGCATTGAAATCGTTCAGGCCTGCCAAGCCCATGGGGTTCGCGCCATGCTCACCCAAATGGAGCATCCAAGCGGCAGTGATCGGCTTGCTGAAGCCAGCGCGCTGTTGGGTTTGAACCCTCACGATGTGGTGGTCAATGTTCAAGGCGATGAGCCCCTGATCAATCCAGAACTCATCAACCAGGTGGCCGAATTACTGGCTCAGCGCCCCACCGCCAGCATGAGTACGGCAGCCCACGAAATTCACGAGCTTGCAGAGTTCACCAACCCCAATGTGGTCAAAGTGGTCATCGACCAAGCTCAATTGGCGCTTTATTTCAGCCGCGCACCCATCCCTTGGTGGCGAGATGGTTTTTCGAATGGCCTTCAAAGCTTGCCACAACCGGCCCCCCTTCGACATATTGGCATTTACGCTTACCGCGTAGGGTTTTTGCAAAGCTTTCCAACATTGCAGCCTGCGCCCATCGAAACGGCTGAAGCCTTGGAGCAATTGCGGGCCTTGTGGCACGGGCACAAAATAGCTGTTTACATCACCCCTGATGTACCTGGCCCCGGAGTCGATACCCCTGAAGATTTGGAAAGAGTCAGGGCTCTGTACAAACCCTGATACCAACGCCTTGGCGACGTCAGGTAAACGCATGCTTCCCATGATATTCTCCATTGAGAGCCATCCTCGCCATGGCGAAAGATTCAATAACTATTCGGGACGTTCATGAGACTCATTCTTTTAGGTGCACCAGGGGCTGGTAAGGGAACTCAGGCTGCATTCATTTGCGGAAAATATGCCATTCCTCAAATCTCCACTGGCGATATGTTGCGCGCTGCAGTCAAAGCCGGCACCCCTCTTGGCTTGCAAGCCAAGGCCGTGATGGAATCAGGCGGCTTGGTCAGCGACGACCTCATCATCAACCTCGTGAAAGAACGCATTGTCCAAGCCGATTGCGCCAATGGCTTTCTGTTCGACGGCTTTCCACGCACCCTTCCGCAGGCTGATGCCATGAAGGCCGCTGGCGTGAAATTGGACTATGTGCTTGAAATTGACGTGCCCTTCGAGGCCATCATTGAACGCATGAGTGGCCGCCGTTCACACCCTGCATCTGGTCGCATTTACCATGTCAAGTTCAATCCGCCAAAAGCAGAGGGCAAAGACGATGTCACCGGTGAACCCTTGGTACAGCGTGAAGACGACAAAGAAGAAACTGTGAAAAAGCGTTTGGATGTCTACAGCCAACAAACACGGCCCCTTGTGGCGTACTACTCTGAGTGGGCAAAACGTGAACCGCAAGCTGCGCCCCAATACCGCGCCATCAGCGGCATCGGTTCTGTCGAGGAAATTACCCAGCGGGCTCTGCAAGCTTTTGGCTCAACAAAGTAACGTACTCAGGACTTAAGGCCCAAACCACTTAGGCTTTAACTGGTTCCGTGGCTTTGCTGTTGTGACATGATGTCCAGCAGCAAGGCCACTCTGGTTTTCACGGGGCTTAAAGCACCCGAAGCATCAAACACATGGCTGCTGGTAGAAACCACAGCACCCTGATTGCAACGGGTGCTGAGTCTAATTTGTAATTGTGCAATTTGGGCCCTCAGTAAACTTTCCTTCATTTTCAGACTGACAGAGCCATTGCCCGTTCCTGCAAACACCAAACCTTGAACGCCTGCGCTGACCAAAACATCCACATGCTTCTGGTTTGCATTGACATGGTTCATGACGATCTCTACCCATGGCCATTGCGCCGGCAAAGGCAATTGAGAGACATGCAGCCTTAAGTTTGGTAAGGGCTTTTTGAAGTTTTCAAACCACTCAAGCTTGTCATTTTGCACCTTGCCAGCAGCACCCGTTTCACCTGAATCAAAAGCATTCAACCTGGTCGGGTGCACTTTTTGAACAAACTGACTGTGGTGAATTTCGCCTGCAGCCACCAGCCAAACGCCGGCCCCCTTTGTGGAGGCCGCAACCACCAGGGCATCTCTTAAATTTTGCGGACCGTCTGCATCTTTGAAATTGGCAGGCCGCATGGCGCACGTCAAGACAATCGGTTTTGAATGATTGAGAACCTGAGATAAAAAATAAGCCGTCTCCTCCAAGGTGTCCGTGCCATGCGTAACCACAAGCGCAGCCACGTCGTCTTGGGCTAACCAATGATCACAACGCTGTGCCAGATGAGTCCATGTTTCAAAGTCCATGTCCTTGCTGTCCAATTGCGCCACTTGTTCAGACTCAAATTGGCAGGCCGCCAAGACTTCTGGCCATGGTAAGTCGGTGCCGCTGGCTGACTTCAACAACTCAGCAATGCCACGTTGAGCAGCTTTGTAAGACAGGCCTTCATCGGCAGATTCAGATTCACCCGCAATGGTGCCACCTGTGCCTAAAACAACAATTTTTTGATTATTTGCTTGCATTTCTAAAAAGACTGGTTAAAAATACAGTAACTGGATAAGAACACAGTTATTTGGCTTCAGACACCTTCAAAGGACTGCATCATGCACGATCAACCTAAGCTCACAGCTAGACAGCAAGAAATTTTGGAACTCATCCAAAAAACCATTGCCGAAACGGGCGCACCGCCTACCCGAGCCGAAATTGCCCAAGTCTTAGGCTTCAAATCGGCCAATGCTGCAGAAGAACACCTTCAAGCCCTGGCCCGAAAAGGCGCCATCGATTTGGTCAGCGGCACTTCCAGAGGCATTCGACTCAAAGGCTCGTCCCGCAACAGCGTGCGCCAATCCACCGACCTTTTCAGCCTACCGCTGCCTGGTTTTGCCCAATTGGCATTGCCACTCATTGGCCGCGTGGCAGCCGGCTCCCCTATTTTGGCCCAAGAACATGTCGACCGCACCTACCATGTCGAAAGCCACCTTTTCCAAGAACAACCCGACTACTTGCTTCGTGTGCGCGGCATGTCCATGCGAGACGCAGGCATCATGGATGGCGACTTGCTGGCGGTCAAAGCCACCAAAGAAGTTCGCAATGGTCAAATTGTGGTGGCCCGTCTTGGCGATGAAGTCACTGTCAAGCGCCTGCGCCGTCAAGCAGACCGCATTGAACTTCTTCCAGAAAACCCCGACTACCCCATTATCTTGGTCAACCCAGGCGAGCCCTTCGACATCGAAGGCTTGGCGGTCGGCCTCATTCGCAACACGCTCTTGATGTAATCCCAAACTCCCCATTCAGAAAGCTACCCATGACCATCGCTCTTTTCGGTATTTCTAGCATTTACAACGGCATTCAAAAATTCATGAGTGCAGCATCTCAACTCGAGCGTACTGCGCCCTTTGCTCAGGCACCTTCCATTGCCCATTTACCCAAGACCCACCTGCTTGTCAAACAGCGTGCATTGCGAGTTCTTCGTGTCTCTGAACATGGCGAAACACCGCATTGCGCGGGTCGCATGGTCATTTCTGGCCGCATGTCCGATGTCTGCGCAGAACTAGACAGGCTGGTCGAACTCGAAGCCCATAAAAAGCCCACCCTCACCCACTGATTTTCATGGCCATTGGGGGCTAAATTTCATCCGCCTCCCCAATGAGGGCCTCTAGGCAAGGCACAATAGTGCCTATGAATATTGTGATCCTTGACGACTACCAAGATGTCGTCCGAAAACTAGATTGCGCCGCCAAACTCGACGCCTACAACGCCAAGGTCTACACCAACACTGTCAAAGGTTTGGGGCAGTTGTCTGTTCGCTTAAAAGACGCCGACATCTTGGTCCTCATTCGCGAACGCACGCACCTCAACCGGCAATTGCTTGAAAAACTCCCACGCCTCAAGCTCATTTCCCAAACAGGCGCTGCCGGCTCACACATTGATTTAGAGGCCTGCTCTGGGCGTGGCATTGCCGTTGCGCAAGGCACTGGATCGCCCTATGCACCGGCCGAATTAACTTGGGCATTGATCATGGCGGCTGCCCGCCGAGTTCCACAGTACATTGGCAATCTGAAGCACGGCGCTTGGCAGCAGTCTGGTTTAAAAAGTGCGTCTATGCCCGCCAATTTTGGTTTAGGCACAGTACTCAGAGGCAAAACATTGGGCATTTGGGGCTATGGAAAAATTGGCCAATTGGTTGCGGGCTACGCCAAGGCTTTCGGCATGCAAGTGGTTGTTTGGGGCAGCGAAGCTTCGCGCGAAAAAGCGGCAAGCGACGGCCATATTCCTGCCACCACTCGCGAAGCACTTTTTGAGCAAAGCGATATCCTTTCAGTGCATCTTCGGCTTAACGAAGCCACCCGGGGCATTGTCACCTTGGAAGATCTTTCGCGCATGAAAACCACCGCCATGATTGTGAACACATCACGCGCCGAGCTCATAGAACCCGATGCCCTCATCAGTGCGCTCAATCGGGGGCGGCCTGGTCTAGCAGCCATCGATGTATTCGAGCACGAACCTATTTTGCAAGGGCATGCCCTGTTGCGATTGGAAAACTGCATTTGCACGCCTCACATTGGTTATGTGGAAAAGGACAGCTACGAGTTGTACTTTGGTGCCGCATTTGACAACGTGGTCAACTTCATCAAAGGCACGCCAACCAACATCGTCAACCCTGGCGCTTTGCAAGTTCGTCGCTAAGAGGCAACCAGCAGATTTTGTCTGCTTGGACATTTCAAACAAATCTCAATCAGATCATGAACATTGCATTTAACAAAGTCGCCGTCATTGGCGCAGGTGCTATGGGACGAGGCATTGCCCAAATTGCTGCGCAAGCAGGAAGTCTTGTTTTCCTTTATGACTCCCAAGCAGATGCCACGCTCAAAGCCAAAGAGGCCGTGTACCAAGTATGGGACTCACTTGTCGTTAAAGGCCGCCTTGACGCAGACACTGTCGCCAACTGCAAATCAAATTTAAAGACGGCCAGCAGCCTGCAAGATTTGAAAGATTGCGAGTTAATTGTCGAGGCCATTGTTGAACGACTCGACATTAAAAAAAGCTTGTTTGTTGAACTAGAGAACCTGGTTCCTGAGACCACCGTGTTGGTCACGAACACCTCTTCACTTTCCGTCACGGCCATCGCTGCAGCCCTGAAGCGACCCGCCCAATTTGCGGGTTATCACTTTTTCAATCCTGTGCCATTGATGAAAGTGGTGGAAGTCATTGCCGGTCTAAAAACCCATCCTGAGGTGTGCCTTCGGTTGACTGAGTTTGCCAAACAAATGGGACACACCGCCGTTCAAGCGCACGACACACCAGGCTTTATTGTCAACCATGCGGGCCGCGGCTACGGCACTGAAGCTTTGCGCATCGTGTCTGAAGGCGTGGCAGATTTCGTCACCATTGATCGAATTTTGAAAGACCAAGTTGGTTTCAAATTGGGCCCCTTCGAGCTCTTCGATTTGACAGCTTTGGATGTGTCGCATCCTGTCATGGAATCCATCTACAACCAGTACTACCAAGAGCCTCGCTACCGCCCCAGCGTCATCACGGCGCAGCGATTGGCAGGCGGCGTGGTGGGCAAAAAAGTGGGTGAAGGCTTTTACAAATACCTTGAAGGCAAAGCAGTTGTCGCCCCAGAACCCGCCGTGCCACAAGTCAAAGAATTTCCGCCTGTGTGGGTATCTCCTCGTGCCTCACGGCGCATAGAGCTTTTACAACTTCTCAAAGATTTAGGCGCCACCCTTGAAACGGGTGCCTCACCCTCCCCGCACGCTCTAACTTTGGTTGCGCCTCTAGGCTTTGATGTCACCACCGTGGCCGTGGTTGAACGCCTTGACCCAGCACGCACCATCGGCATTGACATGCTGTTTGACGATGCCGCCACCAAGCGACGCGTATTGGCCACCAACCCAGCCACCCGATCTGACATGCGCGATGCAGCACATGCCCTGTTTGCCAAAGATGGTAAAGCTGTCAGCGTGGTGCGTGATAGCGGCGGCTTCATCACCCAACGGGTTGTGGCCAACATCGTGAACATTGCTTCTGACATGTGCCAACAAGGGGTTTGCACACCGCAAGATTTGGATGTCGCAGTCACTTTGGGCCTTGGCTACCCCATAGGCCCACTTGCACTGGGTGACAAATTAGGCCCAACCAATGTTTTGGAAGTGCTGTTCAATTTGCAAACCGTCTATGGCGATCCAAGGTATCGCCCAAGCCCATGGTTGCGCCGCCGAGGCGCCATCGGCTTGTCCTTACTTCATACCGAGGACTGAACCATGTCTGCTCAACTGCTCAGCACCAGCGAAGGCGCCACCCTCATTCTGACCTTAAGCAATCCTGAACACAGGAATGCACTCGGCCCAGAAATGTATGCAGCAGGTGTCGAGGCACTGAGCGTGGCCGAAACAAGCGCTGAAATTAAAAGCGTGGTCATTACTGGCGAGGGCGAACTGTTCAGTGCTGGCGGTAACTTGCAAAGACTGAACAACAACCGCCAACAACCACCAGCGCACCAAGCTCAAAGCATCGAAGGTCTGCACAACTGGATAGAGGCCATTCGAACGTTTCCAAAACCCGTCATTGCAGCGGTTGAGGGCCCTGCAGCCGGCGCAGGATTTTCTTTGGCTTTGGCCTGCGACTTGATTGTGGCCGCCAAAAACAGTGTGTTTGTCATGGCTTACAGCAACATAGCGCTGTCACCTGATGGCGGCGGCACTTGGAATTTATCTCGCAGTGTGCCTCGCCAATTGGCCACCGAATTGTTAATGCTAGGCGAGCGCATGCACGCAGACAGACTTCATCAACTGGGTGTGGTCAACAGATTGTGTGAACCCGGGCAAGCACTGGGCACAGCCCTTACCCTGGCCAGCCTGTTAAATCAAAAGGCCCACAATGCCTTGACCAGCATCAAGGAGCTGATCAATGAAGCAGATGCCGCTTCCTTTCACCACCAACTGGCTTTGGAGCGCGATCATTTCGTGAAGAATTTGCACCATGTCAACGCAGGCATTGGTATTTCAGCCTTTTTAAACAAAGAAAAACCTCGCTACGAGTAAGACAGGGTCCCTCAGGCGACAAATTTTTACAACCCAGTCACTCAAAAGACAGACTATGGACGAACCCATTCTTACGATGGAGGAAAGAGAATGCATCAACGCCGGCCGTTGGTTCTCTACCCTATCACCTTCACTCAGGCACGACATACTTCGATGCGCTTACGTCAAACGGTACAAAGACGGCGAACTCATAGCAGCCCGCGGAGAACCGCCGGAGCAGTGGATCGCCTGCGCCAAAGGAGCGGTCCGTGTCAGCTCCACCTCTGTGTCGGGCAAGTTGATCACACTCACCTATGTCGAGCCGGGTATTTGGTTCGGCGACGTCTCCATCTTCGACGGCGACAGGCGCACGCACGATGCCTACGCACATGGCGAAACCACCACACTCAATGTGGCCAAGGCAGATTTCAAGAAAATTTTGTCGTCGCACGTCGAGTTGTACGACGCCATGTTGCGCTTGCATGCACGGCGCATTCGACAGCTGTTCGGATTGGTCGAAGACTTGAACACATTGCCACTCAGGGCGCGCTTGGCCAAACAGCTCAACCACTTGGTTCGCAGCTACGGCGTGCCCAGTTTGTCCGATGCCAAAGCGATTCGAATCAGTTTGCAGTTGGCACAAGAAGAGCTCGCTCAGTTATTGGGGGCTTCCAGGCAGCGCGTGAACCAAGAGCTCAAACAAATGGAGCGCGAGCATGTCATCAAAATCGAACCCGGTGGCCTCACTGTGCTCGACAGAGAAGCGCTTATCAAAATCGTGAATTCGGACAACTGAACGCCAGCACCCTGATCCTCACTTCGTTCATTCACAACGGTAATTGCCATGAGCCAGTTTGATCATTTCGTGGGCACACGCCCAGTCACCGGCACGCATGCCTTTGATGTGGCAGTCCTTGAGCGTTGGCTTGTTGCCAACATGCCAGGATTTGAAGGCCCCCTTAGCGTTGAAATGTTCAAAGGCGGGCAATCGAACCCCACCTACAAACTCATCACGCCCAACTCCGCCTATGTGATGCGCGCCAAGCCCGGACCCGTGGCCAAATTATTGCCATCGGCACATGCCATTGAGCGAGAGTTTGCCGTCATGAAAGGCCTTGCGGGTACAGCGGTGCCCGTCGCCAAAATGCACGTGCTTTGCGAAGATGAAGCCATCATTGGCCGTGCTTTTTACGTCATGGAGTTTGTGGCTGGCAGGGTCTTGTGGGATCAGTCTTTGCCGAGCATGACCAACAGCCAGCGCGGCGAAATATACGACGAAATGAACCGCGTCATTGCAGCGCTTCACACCGTGAAGTTTGCAGAGCAAGGCTTGGCCAATTATGGCAAGCCTGGCAGTTACATCGAACGTCAAATTGGCCGTTGGAGTAAACAGTATGTGGCCTCGCAAACACAGTCCATTCCCGAAATGGACCGCTTGATAGCATGGTTGCCAAGCAACACGCCCAGCAGCGCCAAAGACGAATCTTTGGTCAGCATTGTGCATGGCGATTTTCGCTTAGACAACATGATGTTTCACCCGACAAAGCCCCAAGTTTTGGCGGTACTTGATTGGGAGCTTTCTACTTTAGGTCATCCACTGGCTGACTTCAGTTATCACTGCATGGCATGGCACATCAAGCCAGGGTCATTCCGCGGCATTGGCGGCTTAGATCACAAAGCATTGGGCATTCCAGAAGAGGCCGAATACATCCAACGTTATTGCCAACGAACTGGTTTCACCACACCCGAAAAACTGGCCCTTGATTGGAATTTCTACATGGCCTACAACCTGTTTCGCATTGCCGCTATTTTGCAAGGCATTGCCAAACGCGTGGTAGACGGCACTGCTTCTAGCGATCAGGCCAAAGCGTCAGGCAACGGCGCCAAACCCATGGCCGAACTGGCTTGGCAATTCGCCAGCCAAGTTCATTAAGCCCCCATCAACAGACCGTCCCTATTTTTAAGATTTAACAGGAGAACTTCAATGCAATTCGAATACTCAGACAAAGTCAAAAGCATGCAGGCCCGCTTGCTGGCCTTCATGGACGAACACATTTATCCCAACGAGGCGCGCTTCTTTGAAGAAATTGCCGACAACCGCGCCAAAGGCAATGCTTGGGTCCCCACCAAAATTGTTGAAGAACTCAAACCCAAAGCACGGGCTGCTGGTCTATGGAATTTGTTCTTGCCCAAGTCACCCCGTGCACCCCAAGGCTTGTCTAACTTGGAATATGCACCGCTGTGCGAAATCATGGGACGTGTGCCTTTCGCTGCTGAAATTTTCAACTGCTCAGCGCCCGACACAGGCAACATGGAAACCTTTGAGCGCTATGCCAGCGAAGAACTCAAAGACCAATGGCTAGAGCCATTGCTCAGAGGCGAAATTCGCTCAGCCTTCCTCATGACCGAGCCTGACGTGGCTTCTTCAGATGCCACCAACATTCAATGCGAAATCAAGCGCGACGGCAATGAATACGTCATCAACGGTCGCAAGTGGTGGTCTTCAGGCGCTGGCGACCCACGCTGCGCGGTTTACATCGTCATGGGCAAAACCAATCCTGACGCTGGCCGCCACGAGCAACAGTCCATGATCATTGTGCCGGCCAACACGCCTGGCATCACGGTGGTGCGTGCACTGTCTGTATTTGGTTACGACGATGCGCCGCATGGCCACATGGAAGTGGTGTTAAAGAACGTTCGGGTGCCTGCAGCCAATTTGTTGCTGGGCGAAGGCCGTGGCTTTGAAATTGCACAAGGCCGCTTAGGCCCAGGACGCATTCACCATTGCATGCGCACCATTGGCATAGCCGAGCGCGCACTCGAACTCATGTGCAAACGTTTGAATTCGCGTGTGGCGTTCGGCCGAGAAGTGGCGCGTCAAACCGTTTGGCAAGAACGCATTGCTGAATCACGCTGCATGATTGAGCAAGCACGCTTGCTCACTTTGAAAGCCGCTTACATGATGGACACCGTGGGCAACAAAGTGGCCAAAGCAGAAATTGCCATGATCAAAATTGTGGCGCCTCAAATGGCTTGCCAAATCATTGATTGGTCTATCCAAGCGCATGGCGGTGGTGGTGTGTCGCAAGACTTCCCATTGGCTTATGCTTACGCTCACCAACGCACATTGCGTTTGGCGGACGGCCCCGACGAGGTGCACCGCAACTCTTTGGCCAAACTCGAGTTGGCCAAGCACTTGCTCATGCCAGGCGAGGTAGAAATGCCCGTCACGCGTGGCAGTTAACAAGACACTGACCAAGTGTCAGCCCAAGTGGCAACAGCGCTTCAGCAAGGGACATCCTGAAACTTTGAAAGAAGTTTTTAATCAAGTTTCATGATTTCCCGCGTTACAGCATTAGAATAGCAGGCTTGTCGGAGCGTAGCGCAGTCTGGTAGCGCATCTGGTTTGGGACCAGAGGGTCGAAGGTTCGAATCCTTTCGCTCCGACCATTTTTCTCCATCAAGGCCCTACCTTTCAGGTTCCAGGGCCTTTTTTATCTGCCCGTAGCTCAACTGGATAGAGCAACGGCCTTCTAAGCCGTAGGTCGGGGGTTCGAGTCCCTCCGGGCAGGCCATATTTTGTATTGATATTTAAATGATCAGGGTTTTGCCTAGCTTTTTTGCCCTCTGATATGCAACATAATGCATCCTACAAGGAGATTTTCATGACTACCTCACCCTCACGTCGTTTGGTTTTGACACGCAGTGCCGCTTTGGTTGGAGCCGCCAGTTCAAACTTGCTGTTGCCAGAATTAGCACAGGCTCAGTCCGGCAAAATTCGCGTTGGATTGATGTTGCCCTACTCAGGTGCTTTTGCACCCTTGGGTGTGGCCATTGAAAATGGCGTGCGCATGGCCATCAACGAGCAAGGTGGCAAGTTGGGTGGGCGTGAAATTGAATGGTTCAAAGTCGACGACGAATCAGATCCTTCCAAGGGCATTGAAAACGCCAACAAATTGGTTCAGCGCGACAAAGTCGATGTGCTGATTGGTACTGTCCACTCAGGCGTGCAAATGGGCATCCAGAAAGTCGCTCGCGATTCAGGTGTTTTGTCCTTGATCCCTAACGCAGGTGTGCATGCCGCAACGCGCTCTTTGTGCGCTCCCAATGTCTTTCGCACCAGCTTCTCCAACAGCCAACCCACCTTGGCACTCGGCCAAGCCATGGTCGCCAAAGGGCACAAGAAAGCTGTTTGGATTACTTGGAAATACGCAGCGGGCGACGAAGCCTTCGAAGGCTTCAAAGAAAGCTACACCAAAGCGGGTGGCACCATTGTCAAAGAGTTGGGCTTGCCCTTTCCTAACGTTGAGTTTCAAGCCCTGCTCACAGAAATCGCGGCACTGAAACCTGATGCAGTCGCTTGTTTCTTTGCAGGCCCATCAGGCGCTAAGTTTATGAAAGACTTTGCTGCAGCTGGCCTCAAGGGCAAAATTGCACTGTATGGTTCTGGCTTCTTAACCGAAGGCGTTTTGGAAGCCGCTGGCCCCGCTGCCGATGGCGTCATGACCACCCTTCACTACAGCGACTCCTTGGAAACACCTCGCAACAAGTCTTTTCGCTTGGAGTACGCCAAAACTTTCAAAATGCAACCCGATGTTTATGCAGTCCAAGGCTACGACACAGGTCTTTTGTTAATTCAAGGTGCCAACGCCGTCAAAGGCGATTTGTCCAAGAAACCAGAACTCTACAAAGCCATGGAAGGCGCTGTCATTGACAGCCCACGCGGCAAGTGGACCATGAGCAAATCACACAATCCTGTACAAGATATTTACCTGCGCGTAGCAGAAAAAGGCGAGAACAAAGTCATTGGTGTTGCAGCCAAAGCGCTGGCCGATTCTGGCGCCGGTTGCCGCATGGGCTAAATCCAATAACCTGTCACGCCAAAGCGGCGGAGTGATCCGTCGCTTTTTTTATGCCCTCTTGAGACACGATACTCAAACGCTTTAGTGATAATCTTTTCCCTATGGATTTCGTCAATTTCCTCATCCAATTGCTGAACAGTGTTCAGTACGGATTGCTGCTGTTCATGTTGGCTGCAGGGCTGACCTTGATTTTCGGCATCATGGGCGTGGTCAATTTGGCGCATGGCAGTTTTTACATGTTGGGCGCCTATTTGGCATGGTCACTGGCCGCCCTGACTCAGAGCTTCACACTCGCCATCATCTTGGGCACATTGTTGTCTGTGCTGTTTGGTTTGCTGCTTGAGTGGTTGTTGTTCAGGCACTTTTACAAACGCGATCACCTAGACCAAGTGCTACTGACCTTTGGTCTTATTTACGTTTTTGAAGAAATGCGTTCCATTTTGTGGGGCGACGATGTGCACGGCGTCACCATTCCCGATGTTCTCAGCGCCTCAATTCCCCTGACAGAAACACTTTCATATCCGGTCTACCGTTTGTTCATGTCTGGCGTTTGTTTGTTGCTGGCTTTGGGTCTGTACTTGCTCATTTCCAAAACACGCTTGGGCATGAAAATTCGCGCGGGCGCTTTCAACCACGAGATGACCGAAGCCTTGGGCGTCAACATCAAATTGATTCATGCTTTGGTGTTTGCCATGGGTGTGGGCCTGGCCACCATTGCTGGCATGGTGGCTGCACCCGTTTCCAGTGTGTATCCCAACATGGGCTCCCAAGTTCTCATCATGTGTTTTGTGGTGGTGGTCATTGGCGGCATTGGGTCGGTCAAGGGCGCGCTCATTGCGGCACTGCTGGTGGGCTTGGTCGATACATTTGGCAAAGTGTTGTTGCCGCAAGTAGCTGGCATGTTGGTTTATGTGTTGATGGCCATTGTTTTACTGTACAAGCCTGAAGGCTTGTTTAAAAACTAAGAGGGCTGGCATGAGCGACGCACACGCACCCCTTGAAACATTGCCACGCAGTTTGAAGATTTTGCTGGGTGCTGCGCTGCTGGCACTGGCCGCGTTCCCCTTTGTCGGCACAGACTATTACCTCCAAATGGTGACCCGCATGATGATCTTGGCCATCTTTGCCATGAGCCTTGACTTGCTGCAAGGTGTCACGGGCCTTGTCTCATTGGGACATGCCGCCTACTTTGGTGTGGCAGGCTATGCTTTGGCATTTTTAACGCCGCCCGGAGAGCCCGTGTCTTTGTGGTGGACCTTGCCTGCAGCGGTTGGCGCTTCAGCCTTACTGGCTTTGATCATTGGCTTCTTGGTCGTGCGCACCCACGGCATTTACTTCATCATGGTCACCATGGCCTTTGCACAAATGGTGTTCTATGCTTTCTTTGACAACAAGGTATTGGGCGGCTCAGACGGCCTCTACATTAACTTCAAACCTGAAGCGGTGTTGTTTGATTTAGAAAACAAAACCGTTTTCTATTTCTTCACCTTGGCTCTCATGCTCTTGGTCTATTTATTTTTACGGCGCCTGCTCTGGAGCCCCTTTGGTCGGGCACTGGCTGGCATTCGTGTCAACGAACACCGCATGCGAGCATTGGGCTATGGCACGTTCAATCACAAACTGGCGGCCTTTACTTTGGCAGGCGCGTTGGCAGGTTTGGCTGGCTTCTTGTGGGGCGCGCAATCGGGGTATGTCAATCCTGAACTCATGGGTTTTCACATGAGTGCGCACGTCATCATGATGGTTATTTTGGGCGGCATGGGCAATTTTGCAGGCGCCATTGTGGGCGCTTTCTCGTTCGAGTATTTACTGCATGTGTTCAAAGACTTGCCCCAAGTCGCTGGCTTTCATTTAGGCAAGCACTGGCAGTTGTGGATGGGCTTGTTCATTGTGGCGCTGGTGGTGCTGGCTCCCCGAGGCATCTTGGGCTTGCTTGCTTCGTTGCTCAAAGACAAGTCAGAAAAACAAGGCACTCAGCCATGACACACGCTCATTCAGCGCACGATTTGCTGTTGCGCGCCAACAAGATCACCAAACAGTTTGGTGGCCTGACTGCCGTGAACGAAGTGTCAGTCGATTTGCGCAAAGGCGAAATACATGCCGTTATTGGGCCCAACGGCGCGGGCAAGTCAACGCTGACCAATTTGCTCACTGGCGACCTGCCACTTACATCAGGCCATGTGACCTTGAACGGTCAAGACATTACTGGGTGGACACCTGAAAAGATTTCCCGCCATGGCATGGGCAGAAGCTACCAAAAGACCAACATCTTCAGAAGCTTTAGCGTGTGGGACAACGTTCGTTTGTCAGCGCAGTCGCGCAGTCAACCCATGCCTTTCAATCCATTGGCGTGGCTTCAACAGGCCAGCCACATGGCCGACGTGAACAAACGTGCAGAGCGTGCCCTTGAATTAGCCGGCCTGCAAAATCGCCGCCAAGCCATGGCGGGTGCAGCCAGTCATGGCGAGCAACGTCAATTGGAAATTGCCATGACGTTGGCCACAGAGCCGCAAGTTCTTTTGCTTGACGAACCCTTGGCTGGCATGGGCTTGGCAGAAGCCGAGAGCATGGTGCAGTTGCTGCTGCGTTTAAAACCATTGCACGCCATGATGCTGGTTGAGCACGACATGGACGCTGTTTTTGCTTTGGCCGACCAGCTGACCGTGATGGTCAATGGTCAAGTGATTGCCAGCGGCCTGCCTGCTGATGTGCGCGCCAACGAAGGCGTGCAAGCGGCTTATTTGGGTGAGGATCATTGAGATGACCGACACATTGATTCAAGTCCAAGGCCTGAATAGCTTCTACGGAGCCAGCCACATTTTGCGCAACATTGACTTCCAAGTTAATCGCGGCGAAACCATTGGCCTGATGGGTCGCAATGGCATGGGCAAAAGCACACTCCTCAAATCCATCATGGGCATTGTCACACCCGAATCGGGCCAAGTGTTCATCAAAGGTCAGCGCATGAATGAGCGCGATATTTTTGAAGTCGCGCAACTTGGCATTGCGTATGTCCCCGAAGGTCGCGGTATTTTTGGCAACCTGAGTGTGGTTGAGAATTTGAAAATGGCGGCCCGTCCTGGCACACAAGGTCAAAACGATTGGACGTACGAGCGTGTGCTCGAAACCTTTCCACGCTTGAAAGAGCGGCTGGGGCATGGTGGACAACAGCTTTCTGGCGGCGAACAACAGATGTTGACCATCGGCCGGGCTTTGATGACCAACCCCGATGTGCTTATTTTGGATGAAGCGACAGAAGGTTTAGCGCCCCTGATTGCCAGAGAGATTTGGCGCATCTGCAGTGTCATCAAAGAAAGCGGCATCAGCAGCGTCATCGTCGATAAAAACTGGAAGCACGTCACCAAAATTACCGACCGCAATGTCATTTTGGTCAAAGGTGAAGTCGTGTTTGAAGGCAGCTCTGAATTACTGCAATCTCAGCCTGAAATCATGGCTCAACATTTGGGTGTGTAATCAAAATGGCCATTGACTCCACCTTGAAAGGCGTGCGCATTGTCAGTTTGGCACTGAACTTGCCAGGGCCGGCTGCATTGATGCGATTGGTGCAGATGGGTGCCACCTGCACCAAAGTCAACCCGCCCCAAGGCGATCCCATGGCTCAGTACACGCCAGGCTTCTATGCAGTTTTGCACAAAGGCATGAAGCAAATTCAATGTGATTTGAAAGAAGCCAAAGGACAACAAGCTTTGCATCAATTGCTTGCCAAAACCGATGTGCTGCTCACCTCGTTCAGGCCCTCTGCCTTGAACAAACTGGGCTTGAGCTGGAAGACATTGCACAAACAATACCCCAAGCTCAGTTGCATCACCGTGGTTGGAGCCCCTGGCCCGTTGGCTGAAATTCCGGGTCACGATTTAACGTACCAAGCCGAAGTGAACTTGGTGCCTGGCATGACATTGCCAGCCAGTTTGTTTGCCGACATGGGCGGCGCTTTGATGGCCAGCGAAGCCGTTTTAAAAGCCGTCTTAAAGCAACGCAGCTCGGGCAAAGGCATCTTCCACGAAGTGGCGCTGAGCGACGCAGCCGCTTGGTTGGCCCTACCAAGACAATGGGGCATGACCTTGCCTGAGGGCGCAGTGGGCGGTTCGCACGCCGGCTACAACATGTACGCCTGCAAAAACGGTCGCGTGGCTGTGGCCGCACTTGAGCCTCATTTTGCAAAGTCATTGTGCGAAGCCGCTGGCATTGTGGTCAAAGACGGCAAGACCTTGTTTGCCAAATCAACTCACGACGCCATTGCAAGCTTTTTAGCCAGCAAGACACGACAACAATTGGACAAATTGGCGGTAGACAAAGACATCCCCTTGATGACTTTGCCCAAAGCACGCTAACTGAGCTTGGCCAAAGAATCAGTGATTTAACTGCGTCCACGCCTTGTCAAGGCGCTTCACACTCACAGGTTGAGGCGTTCGCAATTCTTGTGCAAAGAAACTGACGCGCAGCTCTTCAAGCAGCCATCTGAACTCCAGCATGCGATCGTCCACCGCACCTTTGCGCTCGGCCACCAAACGCCAATAGCGCTGCTCTTGGGGTTTCAGCTCTAACAACTTAGCCGTATCGCGTGCAGGATCGGTACGCCATTTGTCCAAGCGCAACACAATGGCCTTCAAGTACCGTGCATAGTGCTGCAACTGCGTCCATGGCGTGAGCGCCAAAAATCGTTTGGGCACCAAGCGTTGCAACTGCTGCGCACAATCGGCAGTGGGCTCGGGTGCATTCTTGGTGTCATTTATTTTGCGCGTGGCCGCAGCAAATTCAATCAGAATGACACCCGCCAAACGGGCCACCTCATTGGCAATGAGAGTCAAGCGACCTCGCCCCTCGTCAATGCGCTTCTTAAAACTGAGCTCATCGGACGGCAAAGGGTCCATGAGGAAGGCACGGTCCAAGGCCACTTCAATGATCTGTTGGCGCAACTCATCTGCTGTACCGAGGGGCATGTAGGCCACGGCCATTTTTTGCAAATCAGGAATGTTCTTTTCCAAATACTTCAAGGCATCTTTGATTTGCAAAGCAAACAATCGGCGCAAGCCTTCGCGGTGCTTTTGAGTGGCCACTTCAAGTTCATCAAACACCTCAATTTGTACCGAATCGTTCAGGTCTACCAAGGCTGGAAAACCAATCAAGCTTTGTCCGCCTTTGTTGATCTCCATGAGTTCTGGCAAATCGCCAAAGACCCATGCGGTGTAACGCTGCTGGGCAATGGCCGGCTTCTGGCTTAACTTGGCCCCGGAGGGAGTTGAACCTGGCTTGGCTGCACTTGTTGAAACAGTGGCCCCAGTTTGCGAAGCGTATTTGTCCTTGGCATCAGTTGCCTGTAGCGTCGCACTGGCAGTTGATTGCACTCTGAGCTGAGCCAACGCTTGGAAAGCGCCGCGTGCTTGCGAGCCCCAATCGGCCTTGAGGGCACCGAGGTTTCGACCCATGCCCAGTTGTCGGCCATGTTCGTCGACCACACACAAGTTCATGAACAAGTGCTGACTGAGCATGTCTAATTTAAAGTCTGCACGCTTGACATCCAGGCTGGTGATGTCGCGTACTTTCTTGAGAAGCACTTCGGTCAATGAGCCTGTTCCAAATACTTCAGGTACGCCTAATGCCTCAGCCAACTTGGCTGCCGAATCTGGCAAGGGCACAAATCGGGTACGCGGTTTTTGGGGCAAACTTTTAAGCAATGCGTGTATTTTGTCTTTGAGCAAACCTGGCACCAACCACTCACATCGCTCTTCGCTCACTTGATTCAATACAAACAAAGGCACCGTGACCGTGACGCCATCGCGTGCATCGCCAGGTTGATGTAAATAAGTGGCCGTGCAGTCGGTGCCGCCTAAGCGAATTGTTTTGGGAAATGCCTGCGTGGTAATGCCCGCCGCTTCATGGCGCATCAATTCTTCACGGCTTAGAACCAGCAAACTGGGCTGACGCTTGACTTCATTTTTGTACCATGCTTCCAGCAAACGGCCAGAGCACACATCAGCTGGAATTTGTTGGTCGTAAAAAGCGTAAATCAATTCATCGTCTACCAACACGTCTTGCCTGCGAGATTTGTGTTCCAACTCTTCCACTTTGGCAATCATTCTGTGATTGGCGTCCAAGAACGTCAGATTGGTTTCCCATTGCCCTTCAACCAAGGCTTCGCGAATGAAAATTTCGCGGGCGGTTTGCGGATCGACTTTGCCAAATGGCACACGCCTGCCGCTGTAAACCACCAAGCCGTAAAGGGTGGCGCGCTCAAGCGCAATCACTTCACCCGACTTCTTTTCCCAATGCGGATCTAAGAGTTGCTTGCGCAGCAAATGAGCACCGACTTGTTCCAGCCATGCGGGCTCAATGTTGGCAATGCCACGGCCAAACAACCGTGTGGTCTCGACCAACTCAGACACTACGGTCCAGCGGCCAGGCTTCTTGGACAAGTGCGCGCCCGGATGGCGGTAAAACTTGATACCACGTGCGCCTAAATAAACGTCTTCATCGTCTTGCTTACAACCCACATTGCCAAGCAAACCAGCCATCATCGACATGTGAATTTGCTCGTAGCTTGCAGGCTTGGCGTTCAAATGCCAACGGTGCTCAGCCACAGTGGTGTGCAGTTGTGTGTGCGTATCGCGCCATTCACGAACACGCCGAACGTTGACAAAGTTTTGCCGCAACAGTTGTTCATACTGGCGATTGCTTAACTTGTGCTCTGACCCAGCGGGCGATTTGCCACCGCGCGCATCAGCCAACCATTTCCACAATTTCAAATAACCCGTAAATTCGCTTTTCTCATCGTCAAACTTCACATGCGCCTGATCGGCTTGCGACTGCGCCTCTAAGGGTCGGTCACGGACGTCTTGCACCGACAAAGCACTGGCAATGACCAAGACTTCGTCCAAAGCTTGTCTGTCGCGTGCTTCCAAAATCATGCGGCCCACACGAGGGTCTAAGGGCAACTTGGCCAATTCAGCGCCCATGCGCGTCAGCTCATTGGCTTCGGTGACGGCACCCAGTTCAGCCAGCAATTGATACCCGTCCGTAATGGCGCGTTTAGACGGCGCTTCAATGAATGGAAAGTCATCCACCACCCCTAAGTGCAATGACTTCATGCGCAAAATCACACCTGCTAAGGAGGAGCGCAAAATTTCAGGGTCGGTAAAACGGGGGCGTCCGTTGAAATCTTTTTCTTCGTACAAACGAATGCAAATGCCATTGGCCACACGACCACACCGACCTGCACGCTGATTGGCCGCAGCCTGGCTGATGGGCTCCACCATGAGCTGCTCCACCTTGCTGCGAAGGCTGTAGCGCTTCACGCGTGCGGTACCGACATCAATCACATACCGAATGCCTGGCACTGTGAGTGACGTTTCTGCCACGTTGGTGGCCAGCACAATGCGCCGACCTGAGTGTGTATCAAACACCCGCTCTTGATCGGCTTGTGACAAGCGCGAAAACAAGGGCAGTACTTCAGCACCCCGCGTGACGGCGCTGTGCGACAAGTGTTTGCGCAAATGGTCAGCGGCTTCTCGAATTTCACGCTCGCCTGGCAAGAACACCAAGATGTCTCCTGCTGCGTTGCCAATCCATAGTTCGTCTACCGCTTCGGCAATGGCATCGTTCAAATCGTGTTCACGCGTTTCTTCAAACGGACGCCACCGCATCTCTACTGGAAAGGTTCTGCCAGAAACCATGATGACTGGCGCGGGCCCCTTGCTGGAAGCAAAGTGCCGCGCAAAACGGTCGGCATCGATGGTGGCCGATGTGACCACCACTTTAAGGTCGGGACGGCGCGGCAAAATTTGTCGCAAGTAGCCCAGCAAGAAGTCAATATTGAGGCTTCGCTCGTGGGCTTCGTCAATGATCAGGGTGTCGTAGGCATCTAGAAGCGGGTCGTTTTGCGTTTCGGCCAACAAAATACCGTCTGTCATGAGCTTGACCGAGGCATCCTTGGACAAGCGGTCTTGAAATCGAATTTTGTAGCCCACCACATCGCCCAGTGGCGTTTTAAGCTCCTCGGCAATGCGCTTGGCCACACTGCTGGCTGCAATGCGCCTAGGCTGTGTATGGCCGATCCACTTGCCTCGCTGGCCTGCAGCGGCGTTGAGCCGGCCGCGGCCAAGGGCCAAAGCGATCTTGGGCAACTGCGTGGTTTTGCCTGATCCGGTCTCGCCGCAGACGATGATGACCTGATGGTCCGCCATGGCTTGAGCGATTTCGTCGCGCTTTGCCGACACCGGCAAAGACTCGGGAAACTCGATTTTCAAGGGGGTAGCGGACAATGGCAAAACTTCTGTAAAAATCAGGGATGGCGTAAGCCTTGAATTATCCGCTGTCTTGGCCCCTTTTTAGAGACCCACAAGCTCATGTCTACTGTCTTTAACTTCACCTTCGTACCTTGGTTTCGCTCGGTGGCTCCCTACATCCACATGCACCGTGGCAAAACCTTTGTGGTGGGCATTGCAGGTGAAGCCATTGCGGCGGGCAAGCTTCAGCACTTGGCCCAAGATTTGGCCCTGATTCAAAGCATGGGCGTGAAGATTGTGTTGGTCCATGGCTTTAGGCCTCAAGTGAATGAGCAACTCTTGGCCAAAGGCCATGCACCCAAATACTCGCAAGGTATTCGCATCACCGACGAGGTGGCACTAGATTGCGCGCAAGAGGCCGCTGGCCAACTGCGCTATGAAATTGAAGCAGCCTTCAGCCAAGGCTTGCCCAACACGCCCATGGCAGGTTCTACGGTGCGAGTGATCAGCGGTAATTTTCTGACTGCACGCCCCGTTGGCATTGTCGATGGCGTAGATTTTCAGCACTCAGGTCTGGTTCGCAAAGTCGACGTAGCAGGCATTACCCAGACCCTCAAAATGGGCGCCATGGTTTTACTTTCGCCGTTTGGTTTCTCTCCAACCGGCGAAGCTTTTAATTTGTCGATGGAAGAAGTGGCCACCAGTGTGGCCATTGAACTTCAAGCTGACAAACTTATTTTCTTGACCGAAATTCCAGGTTTGCGCATTAAACCGGAAGAGCCAGAATCTGAAGACAATCCCATTGACACCGAGTTGCCTTTGGCTGTTGCAGAGAGCTTGTTGAAAAAACTGCCCCCAGCCCTCACGCCTACAGACATCGCCTTCTATTTGCAGCATTGCGTGAAGGCTTGCAAAGAAGGCGTTGAGCGCAGCCACATCTTGCCCTTTGCCATCGATGGGGCCTTGCTGCTAGAAATTTACGTGCACGATGGCATTGGCACCATGGTAATTGATGAAAAACTGGAAGAACTCAGAGAAGCCACATCGGACGATGTTGGCGGCATTCTTCAGCTCATTGAACCCTTCGAAAACGATGGCACCTTGGTTAAGCGAAACCGAACAGAAATTGAACGCGATGTAGACCACTACACCATCATCGAACACGACGGGGTGATCTTTGCCTGTGCTGCGCTTTACCCCTATGCTGAAGCCAAGACCGCCGAAATGGCGGCCCTCACGGTATCACCCCAATCGCAAGGCCAAGGCGATGGTGAAAAAATACTGAAACGCGTCGAGCAACGGGCTCGCGCCATGGGCTTGGACAGTATTTTTGTGCTCACCACTCGGACCATGCATTGGTTCATCAAGCGCGGGTTTGTACAAATGGACCCCGACTGGTTGCCTGAGGGCCGCAAGCGCAAATACAACTGGGACCGACGCAGCCAAGTGCTGGTTAAAAAACTCAGCTAAGGAGTTCTAATTTCGGCGCGGCACGAAACAAGCCGTCGCGAAAGCGCAGCAAGAGCACCAAGACAAAGATGCCAGTGAAAACAAGAAACGACCAATTGGCAATTGAGCCCCCTAAAAAGGTCCAATCAATTTTGGTGCAATCGCCACTGCCCTTGAAAATCATGGGCACCGCTCGCTGAAGCGGAAAGTTTTCAATCATGCCGTAAAAATCGCGGCCACAGGACACCACCTCGGGCGGATACCACTGCAACCATGTTTGTCGAGCTGCCACAAAGGCTCCGAAACCAGCCGTGAGCAGCACCAACCACGACATCAAAACGGAACGCCTTGGCGCATTGGCACTGGCCCCCAACACGCACCACACAATGACGCCGATGAGCGCATAACGCTGAACAATGCACATGGGACAAGGCTCTAAGCCTAAATGGTTTTGCAAATACAAAATACCAAAAGCCAGCATGCCTAAGCTGGCTGCCGCCACCAAGGCCAGCCAACGGTGTGTGGGTAAATAGATCAAGAATTAGCTTTCAACAAAAGCCCGTTCTATCACGAACTGACCAGGGATACTGGTATTGCCTTCGACAAAGCCACGTTTTTCACACAATGCTTTGAGGTCGCGCAACATTTCGGGGCTGCCACAAATCATGACGCGATCTTCTGCTGGGTTCAAAGGTGGTAAGCCAAGGTCAGAACTGATGGTGCCGTTTTCTAACAATTCTGTGACGCGGCCTTGATGCTCAAAGGCTTCACGCGTGACGGTGGGGTAGTACAGAAGTTGCTTGCTGACCATCTCACCTAAAAACTCATTTTGCGGCAACTCTTTGGTGATGTAGTCGTGGTAGGCCAACTCTTTCACTTCTCGCACACCATGCAACAAGACCACTTGTTCAAATCGCTCGTAAGTTTCGGGGTCGCGAATGATGCTCATATACGGGGCCAGGCCCGTGCCAGTGCCAATCAGGTACAAACGTTTTGCGGGCGTGAGGTAATCAATGAGCAATGTGCCTGTAGGTTTGCGTCCGACCACAATGGTGTCGCCCACTTGAATGTGTTGCAATTTGGAAGTTAAGGGCCCGTCTTGAACTTTGATGCTCAAAAACTCTAGGTGTTCTTCGTAATTGGCGCTGGCAATGCTGTAAGCACGCAGCAAGGGTTTGCCGTTGTCACCCCGCAGGCCAATCATGGTGAAATGGCCATTGGAAAAGCGGAGTGCCTGATCTCGTGTGGTGGTGAAACTGAATAAACGGTCGGTCCAGTGATGAACACTCAGGACTTTTTCTTCTAAAAATGCACTCATAAAACTTAGGTATTTAAACAAAACAAGCCATTTTCAAGCTTATTGGCCTGTAATGGAAATACAATAATTTTATATCCCTATACCCCTCTCATCTTTAGAATAAATCAAGGAACATCATGGCGCGCACAGTTAAATGCATCAAATTGGAAACCGAAGCCGAAGGGCTAGACTTTCCACCCTATCCGGGTGACTTGGGTAAACGCATTTGGGAAAACGTCAGCAAAGAAGCTTGGGCTGCCTGGCTGAAGCATCAAACCATGTTGGTCAATGAAAACCGCTTGAATTTGGCAGACGCCCGCGCTCGTCAGTACTTGGCTCGTCAAATGGAGAACCATTTCTTTGGATCTGGCGCCGATGCCGCCCAAGGCTATGTCCCTCCCACCAACCCCTAATTTTCACGCCCTTCATTGGAAAAACAGAGCAGCGTGGCAAACCAGTTGGCACGCTTTAGAAACCTCGTTTGGGCGCGGCGAATCTTTTCTTGAAACAGTCAAAGCTTGGCAATCAGAGCCCAACTCTAAGCCCAAGCTTTTTTTCACTGCATTCACCAGCGTAGCACCCACAGACCTGCCTTCAGAATTGGCCAAGTTTTGCTTTGGCCTGTTACCAGGCGTTCACCGCATTTCGTTTGAAGGTGGACAAATTCAATTGACCTTGTGCATTGGCGCTGCGCCGCAGGTTGTCAAAGAAATTGACATCGCAGCAGACAGCATTTGCGTTGACCACCTAGCGCCATGGGGCGTCAAAACATTGGCACGCCTGTGTCAAGTGGGGTCTCAAATCAAATGGCGCGACCCCCAAGACAGTCTCGTCAATGAGCTTCAAAGTGTTGGCTTCATTTTGGACGCGTCAACATCGACTGCTTGTTATCGCCCAAATTGGGAAGTGAAAACCTCGCTGCGCCATCGTGCCAAAGTTGGGATCGTTACCCATTCAAAACCTCAAGTTGATGCCATTGTCATTGGCGCAGGTTTAGCAGGCGCAGCAGTGGCTCACAGTTTGGCGCTCAGAGGCTGGCAAGTTGAAGTGCTTGATAAAGCACATGCATTGGGCGCAGGTGCTTCTGGTTTGCCTGCCGGTATTTTTGCCACACACGTTTCGCCGGACAACAATGTGCTGTCACGCATTACGCGAGATGGTGTGCGCGCCACAGTGCAACGCGCAAAAGAGCTTTTGAAGCATGGCCTTGAGTGGCAAGTTTCTCATCTGCTAGAACATCGTTACGCTGGCAAAAGACAATTGCCCGAAGCTAGCTTGTGGCCTGCTGCGGGACGCGAGTGGAGCACAGCAGCCACTGAATTCCAAAAGCAAGCTGGCGGCTTGAATGAAAGTACACCTGCACTGTGGCATGGCATAGCCGGGTGGGTCCAAACACAAGCCTTGGTGAAGGCTCAACTCCAACATCATCACATTCGATTGTCGACGCACAGGCACGTGACACAACTCATCCATCGCAACCATCAATGGCAGTGTCTAGATGCATCAGGGCTTGTCATTGCACAGGCGCCCCAAGTCATTATTGCCAACGCATACGATGGTCAAGCCTTGCTTGATAGCGTTGAATTGCACATTCAGGAATGTCCTCGCCCTCACCTGCCCGCTACAGCATTGCGGGGTCAAGTTTCATTGGGACCTATGAGCATATTGCCAGCGCAACTGCGCAACAAACTGCCGGATTTTCCAGTCAACGGTCATGGCAGCTACTTAGGCAATCTCCAGCCCATCTCTGCTGTTATGGATGAGCCTTATTGGATTGTGGGTTCTAGCTTTCAACGCAACGACTTTGATTTAAAAACACGTGATGCAGACCAGTTGTCAAACAGACAACAATGGGCTGAACTCATGCCTGAATTTCAAGACGACATCCTTCATCACATCGATCTTGAAAAGACCTCATCTTGGGCCGCTATTCGCATGGCGCTGCCAGATCGACTGCCCGCCGTGGGTGAGTTTGCACATCCCGACTTCAAAGGCTTGAATGTTTGCACTGGCATGGGCGCAAGAGGCATCAGTTGGTCGGTGTTGTGCGGCGAACTGGTGGCCGCACACTTGAACCAAGAACCCTTGCCCATGGCAGCTTCATTGGCCAAGCTAATGGCGGCCTCAAGATTTGGCTAAGTTCATTGCTGTGCAGCGGAAGGCCTGCGAGCCTTCACATAGGCATCAGTAGGCTGGTAATTTTTGCCATCGGCATAACGCCATTGCGTCATGCTGCCCTGGTTGCCACGCAGATCTAACTTGCCCACAAACGCACCCATGGTGGACTGCTGATCAATCGCCCGAAACTCAGCGGGACCAAACGGCGTGCTGAATTTCAGGCCCCGCATGGCCAACACCAGTTTCTCGTTGTCAGTGCTGCCCGCTTTTTTAATGGCCGCAAAAATAGCTTGCATGGTGGCATAGCCGACCACAGATCCCACCTTGGGGTTCTCTCTGAACTTCTTGTAATAGTTGGCCGCAAAGGAAGCGTGTTCCTTGGTGTCAATTTGGTCCCACGGATAGCCCGTCACGATCCAGCCCTTGGGCGTTTCATCTTTCAACACCTCCAGGTATTCGGGCTCACCTGACAACATGGACACCACGGGTACTTTGGGAAAAATGCTGCGTTGATTACCCTCACGCACCAGCTTGGCCAAATCGGCGCCAAAGGTCACATTGAAAATAGCATCGGGCTTGCTTTGCATCAGCGCGCTCAAGCTGCTGCCTGCATCAATTTTGCCAAGTGCGGGCCACTGCTCGCCCACAAACTCAACATCAGGGCGTTTGGCTTTTAACAACTCTTTGAAACTGGCAACGGCACTTTGTCCGTACTCGTAGTTGGGCGCCAAGGTGGCCCAGCGCTTGGCTGGCATCTTGGCAGCCTCTTCCACCAACATGGCAGCTTGCATGTAAGTGCTGGGGCGCAAACGGAAGGTGTAGCGATTGCCTTTGTCCCAAACAATGGCATCGGTGAGCGGCTCACTGGCCACAAAAAGTCGTTTGCTTTTACCCGCATGATCGGCCAAGGCCAGACCTACATTGGATAAAAAACCACCTGCCAAAACATCTACTTTTTCTTGGCTGATCAACTCGATGGCATGCCGCAACGCATCCTCGGGTTTGCCGGCGTCGTCTCGCGCAATCACTTCAACTTTGCGGCCCAGCAAGCCACCTGCAGCATTGACTTCTTCAACGGCCAATTGCCAGCCCTGTTTATAGGGTTGTGTGAACTGAGGAATGGCCGAATAGCTGTTGATTTCGCCAATGCGAATGGGCGTTTGCGCGCTCACAGACACTGCCAGTAAGGCGGCCAAGGCCACGCCCCAAGCTTTCAATGGACAAGACTTCATTCCACACTCCTCAAAATTGAAACTGTATCAGCAAGCCAAAACCCAGTCACTTTGGAGACTTAAAGACGGCTTGCAAATCCTGCTTATGATCATTAAGCATATATGTCAAACGAATAAGTAGTTTGATTTGGCATAAAGAAGCCTTAAAGTCCATCCCTTATTTGGCTTGGCCAAAGCCTTCACACCCTATTTCAGAAATGTACCAATACACAGAATTCGACCGCCAGTTTGTCAAACTGCGCGCAGCTCAGCACCGGGACCAGCTTGAACGCTGGCAAAAAGGCCAACTGGCTGACGAAGAGTTTCGCCCCTTGCGACTTCAAAACGGATGGTACGTTCAGCGTTATGCACCGATGCTTCGGGTGGCCGTGCCTTATGGCGAAATTTCCAGCAAGCAATTAAGCGTCTTGGCCACCATTGCCAAAGACTACGATCAACCCGAAGAAGCCTTGTTTGCCAAAGCCCAGGCCCAACAAGACTTGTTGCCCGGCAAATCGCCCAAGTTGATCAAAGGCTACGGCCATTTCACAACCCGCCAAAACGTTCAATTCAATTGGATTCCATTAAGCAAGTCTGCCGACGTCATGGACCTGTTGGCCACCGTGGACATGCACGGCATTCAAACCAGTGGCAATTGCATTCGCAACATCACCACCGACGAATTGGCGGGCGTGGCCGTAGACGAGGTGGTTGACCCTCGCCCCTATGCAGAAATTTTGCGCCAATGGAGCACCTTGCATCCTGAGTTTGCTTTCTTGCCGCGCAAATTCAAAATTGCTATGACGGGTGCAAGCGAAGACCGCGCCGCCATCGGATGGCACGACGTGGGTTTGCAATTGGTGAAAGATGCCAAAGGAGAAGTTGGCTTCAAAGTATGGGTCGGTGGTGGCATGGGCAGAACGCCAGTCATTGGCACGCGGATTCGTGAATTCTTGCCATGGCAACAGATCATGAATTTCCTTGAAGCTGTTGTCCGCGTTTACAACCGCTGGGGTCGGCGCGACAACATCTACAAGGCGCGCATCAAAATTTTGGTCAAAGCTGAAGGTCAGCGCTACATCGATGAAGTTGAGGCCGAGTTCAATGACATCGTGAACAAAGATGGTGGCCCGCACACCATCACGCAAGCAGAATTTGACCGAGTAGCAGCGTGTTTTGTGGCGCCTCAAGTGACTGAAAGCGTTGAAATTTCTGTCAATGCCAATTTGACCGACCCTGCTTATCAACGCTGGCTCAAGCAAAACGTCGTGGCCCATCAAAACCCAAGCTTGCGCGCAGTGAGCTTGTCTTTCAAACGCTTGGGTTTGGCCCCCGGCGATGCCACCGCCGAGCAACTCGAGGCATCCGCACAATTGGTTGCCAAGTATTCACGCGGCGAGGCGCGAGTGACTCACTCCCAAAATTTGGTCTTGCCTTGGGTTGAAGCATCACATTTATTCGACTTGTGGCAAGAAGCCAAAGCATTGGGCTTGGCCAGTCCCAACATTGGCTTGCTGAACGACATGATTGCGTGCCCCGGTGGCGACTATTGCGCCTTGGCCAATGCTCGCGCCATTCCAGTGGCCGCAGCCATTTCAGAGCGCTACCAAGACTTGGATGAGCTAGACGATCTGGGTCCAATCGACATGCACATCAGTGGGTGCATCAACTCCTGCGGTCATCATCACAGTGGACACATCGGTATTTTGGGTGTCGATAAAGATGGCAAAGAGTGGTACCAAGTGACCTTGGGCGGCTCTGACGGTTCTGACCTTTCAGGCCCTGCTGGCCCCGGCAAAGTGGTCGGACCCTCTTTTTCTGCATCCGAAGTACCCGAGGTCATTGAAGCTGTGATCAACAAATACCTTGAGTTGCGCTTGCCTGCCGAGCAGGGCGATCACGGCCGCAACGAATACTTCATTGAAACCTTGCGCCGTACAGGTCAAGACGAATTTAAGACGGTTGCCAACGCAGCACGTCACTCCGAGCCTGCGCTCGCTTGAACCGATTGCAGTTACACATGAAAATTCTTTCAAACAAGGAACACAGCATCAACACGTCTGATGCCAGTGAACTTAGCCTAAGCAACGATCAAGACCCTCGCAGTGTGTCACTAGATGGCGTGAAACGCATCGACTTGCATTTTCCTAGATTCACAGATGGTCGGGCTTATAGCCAAGCCTTTTTATTGCGCCGTCGCCTTGGCTTTCAAGGTGAAATTCGTGCAACGGGCGACGTGTTGATTGACCAATTGGTGTCCATGGCCCGAACAGGCTTTGACGTGGCTGTGCTGCGTGAAGGCTTAGATGCTGATGCAGCGCAGCGTCAATTTGATCGCTTTCCAGATTTTTACCAAGGCTCCGCGGTGGAGACGAAGCCACTTTTTGCAAAGCATCAGGCATGAGTGTGTCATCCATTACTTTGCACGCAAAACCCAGCACAAACTATGCTGAAAAAGTATCTGAAACCCTGGCCTTGTTGCAGCAAGCTGTTGCCGAATTTAGTCCTGTGACCCAAGCTTCCAGCTTGGGTGCAGAAGACGTGGTGATCACGCACCTCATTAACCAAAATACCTTGAATATGCCTGTCTTTGTTTTGGAAACAGGTGCGCTTCATCGCGAAACCTTGGCCCTTTTAAAGCGCACACAAGCTCATTCAAAAGTGCCCGTGAACGTGTACCACCCCTCCGAAGAAAAAGTCATTGCCTTCGTCAAAACACATGGCCAAGATGCCATGTACCAAAGCATTGATCTTCGCAAAGCTTGCTGCCAAGTGCGAAAACTTGAACCCTTAGCGGAGGCGCTCAAAGGGCAGCGGGCATGGGTCACTGGTTTGCGCCGCGAACAATCCAACAACCGCGCAGAGGTGCCTTTGATCGACCGCACCGACCAGGCCACCAAAGGCCAAATCAAACTCAACCCACTGGCCAATTGGACATGGGGCGATGTGTGGCACTACATCTCTGAAAACAAGGTCGACTACAACCCCTTGCACGACCAGTTTTTCCCGAGCGTTGGGTGCGCCCCCTGCACCCGTGCCATTAGCTTGGGTGAAGAGTTTCGCGCTGGCCGCTGGTGGTGGGAAGACGAGGCTGCTAAAGAGTGCGGCCTGCACGCTAAGAATTAAAGACAATCATGAACGCACGCACTGAACCCGAACTGCTCCATCATTTAAGCAACGCACACCTTGACGCGCTTGAAGAAGAAACAATCTTCATCTTGCGCGAAGTAGCCGCGGCTTTTGAGCGCCCTACTTTACTTTTTTCTGGCGGCAAAGACTCATTGGTGATGCTCAAGTGCGCCGAAAAAGCCTTTGTCGACAAACACAAAGGCGGCCTCATTCCTTTCCCCTTGCTCATGATTGACACGGGTCACAACTTCAAAGAAGTGACCGACTTTCGAGATTTCCGTGCCAATGAATTAGGTGCAAAACTGATCGTACGCAGTGTGGAAGATTCCATGAAACGCGGCACTGTGCGCTTGGCCCATCCTGGTGAATCACGCAACGTGCACCAATCGGTTACCTTGCTTGAAGCCATTGAAGAATTCAAGTTCGATGCCCTGATTGGCGGCGCTCGTCGAGATGAAGAAAAAGCCCGCGCCAAAGAACGAATATTTAGCCATCGCGACAGCTTTGGCCAGTGGCAGCCCAAATCACAACGCCCTGAACTGTGGTCTTTGTTCAACACCAAATTGCAAGCAGGCGAGCACTTCCGCGTGTTCCCTATTTCCAATTGGACAGAGCTCGATGTGTGGCAATACATTGCCCGCGAAAACATGGCACTGCCTTCCATTTACTACACGCACAAACGCGAAGTGGTGGATCGGCGCGGCTTGCTAGTACCCGTGACAGAACTCACGCCGCCCAAAGAGGGCGAGACCATTCAAATACGCGACGTGCGCTTTCGAACTGTGGGCGACATCACTTGCACCTGCCCCGTAGAAAGCACCGCTGCCACCCCAGAAGAGATTGTGATTGAAACATTGGCCGCCGATGTAAGCGAACGAGGCGCAACTCGCATGGACGACAAAACATCTGAAGCCTCCATGGAAAAACGCAAAAAAGACGGGTATTTCTAATGATCAGCGCCCTCAAATTCATCACCTGTGGCTCGGTCGACGACGGTAAGAGCACCCTTATAGGCCGCTTGTTGGTTGACACCAAAGCCGTGTTGCAAGACCACTTGGCCGGCGTGCAACGTCATGGCGAAACCGATTTGGCATTGCTCACAGATGGCTTGTCGGCTGAACGCGAGCAAGGCATTACCATTGACGTGGCTTACCGCTACTTCAACACCGAAGCACGCAAGTTCATCATTGGCGATGCGCCTGGTCATGAGCAATACACGCGCAACATGGTCACTGCGGCTTCAAGCGCCGATGCCGCCGTGGTGTTGGTCGATGCCACCAAACTGGATTGGAAAGACGCCCACCAGAATTTGCTACCGCAAACACGGCGCCACAGTTTGCTTTTAAAACTGTTGCGTGTTCCTTCTGTGGTGTTTGCCATCAACAAACTCGATGCCGTTGAAAATGCAACTGTCGCTTACCACCACATTCAATTGGCCTTGGCCAAATTTGCCGCTGAAGCGGGTATCAAGGTCAAAGCTTGGGTACCCATTTCTGCGCTCAAAGGCTGGAACGTAGTGGACACCCAAGACAACTGGTGCAACTACACAGGCCCCAGCCTCTTACAAATATTAGAAACATTGCCCAGCACTCCAGCTGAGGCCGATGTGGCCATGAGCTTCCCCGTGCAGTGGGTCGAAAAATTCCACAACTCCAATGTGACGCATCAAGGCCGCCGTGTGTTCTGGGGTCGTGTGGCCACAGGCACCTTGCGCCAAGGGCAAAGCGTGAAAGTTTTCCCAAGTGGCCAAACTGCCACGGTCTCGCAAGTTTTATCAGCCACGCGCCAAGAAAAAACCAACATCACGGGCCAAAGCGCAGGCTTGGTTTTGGACCGCGAAGTGGATGTATCGAGAGGCGATTGGATCGTGGCGGCAGATGCAGGCTTAGAAGGCCAACGTCAAATTGACGCCACGGTGGCCTGGATGGACGACGAGCCCTTGGTGGCTGGTCGCCTTTACTGGGCATTGCATGGCCACCGCTGGGTGAAGGCCAAAGTGCAGCGCATTGTGCACCGCTTGAACATCAATACCCTGGCCCAAGAAGACGCCACTGAGTTGCCCGCCAATGCGGTGGGTCAAGTCACTTTGACCTTCCAAGAGCCCCTGATTGCCTTGCCTTTTGCCAAGTCCCGGGTGTTGGGCGCCCTGATTTTGGTCGATACGGCCAGCCATAAGACCTCAGGCGCAGTGTTGGTGAATTAAATCTAGGCGCTTAACTGCTTTAAAATGCCAATCTTTCGGGCAATTCCGCCCGTTCAACGCTTTAGCCTTAGCAAACTGTCATGACCCACGTTGTTTCTGAATCCTGTATCCGCTGCAAATACACCGACTGTGTGGACGTCTGCCCCGTAGACTGCTTCCGCGAAGGCCCCAACTTCCTCACCATTGACCCTGACGAATGCATCGACTGCGCGGTGTGTATTCCTGAATGCCCCGTCAATGCCATCTATGCCGAAGAAGACCTGCCAGCAGACCAAGTTCACATGACCAAGCTCAATGCCGAACTGGCATTGCTGCCCACTTGGAAAAGCATCACCAAACGCAAGATTCCCATGCCCGATGCTGACGACTGGAAAGACAAGACGGGCAAACTGAGCGAGTTGATCCGTTGATCCAAACCGAAGCCCTGATCATTGGCGCAGGCCCAGTAGGCCTGTTCCAAGCGTTTCAACTAGGGCTTCAAGACATTCGCTGCCACGTGGTGGATGCTTTGCCACAGGTGGGCGGCCAATGTGCCGAGCTTTACGCCGACAAACCCATCTACGACATTCCCGGCATTCCACTTTGCACCGGTCAAGAACTGATTGACCAACTGCAAAAGCAAATCAAACCCTTTGCGCCACAGTTTCACCTCCAAGAATTGGTCAGTGGACTCAAAGCCACAGAGGACGGCCAGTGGCATGTGCAAACCGACAAGGGAACGCAATTCAAAGCATCTACGGTTTTTATTGCAGCAGGCGTTGGTGCCTTTGTAAAACGCAATCTGAGCTTGCCCGGTTTTGAAACCCTGCTTGGCAAAGATATTTTTCACTCGGCTCCTAATGAGTCAGCATTCAAAGGCAAACACCTGATCATTTTGGGCGATAACGATGCTGCCCTGGAAGCTTGTGAGAAATGGCGTCAGGGTGCGAATGCCGCCGCAAGCGTCACCCTTGTTCACAGGCGCGATCACTTCCAAGCTGAGC
>Ga0214921_10001892_pt1 | contig 35039 bp, 28 predicted proteins | sample LL1505_MetaG_FD_177992 | JGI IMG/M metagenome (GOLD analysis project Ga0214921, IMG submission 177992) | Freshwater microbial communities from Lake Lanier, Atlanta, Georgia, United States - LL-1505 | ecosystem: Environmental > Aquatic > Freshwater > Lake | place: USA: Georgia | collected... | reverse complement strand
GGCGCTCGGCGGCCAGGGCGTGAAGCCCTACCAGCCGCCCAACATCTGGGAGCCGGTGGGTTTTGGCGGCTCGAACACCCGCTCCTACAAGCAGGATTCCGGCGAGGCGCTCTACCGGCGCACGATGTACCTGTTCGTGAAGCGAACCGCCCCGCATCCGGCGCTCGTGAACTTCGACGCCCCCAATCGGGAGCAGTTCTGCGCCCGTCGTGAGCGGAGCAACACGCCGCTGCAGGCGCTCCAGCTGATGAACGACGTGCAGCACGTGGAGGCCTCCCGGGCTCTGGCGGCCCGCACGCTCACCGAGGGGGGTGCCGAGGACGCGGCCCGGATCGACTGGCTGTTCCGGACGGTGCTCTCCCGGCCGCCTGCGGCCGAGGAGGCGAAGATCGTCGCCGAGTCGCTCGCCGGCCACCGGGCCCGGTATGCGGCCGACGTCGAGGCGGCCAGGCGGGCGATCGCCCATGGCGAGTCGAAGCCGCCGGCGGGTCTGGCCCCGGCCGAACTCGCCTCGTGGGCCCTCGTCGCCAACCTGATGTTGAATCTGGACGAGACGCTCACACGCAACTGACGGGAGAGGTGCCCATGAACCCGCTCGACCTCCAGGCTCGTGAGGCCTTCCGCATCGGGATGGCCCGGCGCGCGTTCCTCGGGAACGCCGGCGTGGGCGTGGGGGCCGCGGCGCTCTCGCTGCTGGGGCGGCGGTCCGAGGCGGCGGCGATCGACCCGGCCGCCCGGGCGGGCAGCGGCGGGAAGGTTCATCCGGCCCTGCCGGGCCTTCCGCATCATGCGCCGAAGGCGAAGCGGGTGATCTACCTGCACATGAACGGCGGCCCCTCCCAGCTCGACCTCTGGGACTACAAGCCGGGCCTGCGGGAGTATTTCGACAAGGACATCCCGCCGAGCGTCCGCGGCGACCAGCGGCTCTCCACCATGACCAGTGGCCAGAAGCGGTTTCCCGTGGCGCCATCGAAATTCGACTTCCAGCGGCGCGGCCAGTGCGGCCGCTGGATCTGCACCGACCTGTTGCCGCACACCGCGGGCATCGTCGACGACATCGCGCTGGTCAAGACGGTGCACACCAACGCCATCAACCACGACCCGGCCTGCACGTTCGTGATGACCGGCAGCGAGATTCCGGGCAAGGCCAGCATCGGCAGCTGGCTGGCGTATGGTCTCGGCAGCGAGAACGACGACCTGCCGGCCTTCGTGGTGTTCACGCCGCTGCCCGACATCGACCCGTCGCAGGCCCTGTTCACACGGATGTGGTCGAGCGGGTTTCTGCCGACGCGGCACACGGGAGTGGCCCTGCGTGGCGCCGGGGATCCCGTGCTCTACCTGCCGAATCCCGACGGGATCAGCACCGCCGATCGGCGGCGAATGCTCGACGGCCTCGGGGCGCTCAACGCCATGGGGTTCGAGCGGTATCGCGATCCCGAGATTCAGACCCGGATCACCCAGTATGAGATGGCCTTCCGGATGCAGGCGAGCGTGCCGGAACTCACCGACCTGTCCGACGAGTCGGAGGAGACGCTCGCGCTCTACGGCGACGATGCGAAGAAGCCGGGCAGTTTCACCCACTCGGTGCTCCTGGCCCGCCGGCTCGTGGAGCGCGGGGTGCGGGTGGTCCAGATCCTGCACCGCGGCTGGGATCAGCACGGCAACCTGCCCCGGGATCTGGCCGCCCAGTGCCGCGACACCGATCAGGCCACCGCGGCGCTCGTGCTGGACCTCAAGCGTCGGGGCATGCTGGACGACACGCTCGTCGTCTGGGGCAGCGAGTTCGGCCGCACGGTCTACTCGCAGGGCACGCTCACCAAGGACACCTACGGCCGCGATCACCACCCGCGGAACTTCTGCATGTGGATGGCCGGGGCGGGGGCGAAGCCGGGCATCTCCTTCGGCGAGACCGACGACTTCAGCTACAACGTCGTCGAAAACCCGGTCCACGTGAACGACTTCAACGCCACGATCCTCCACCTGCTGGGGATCGATCACGAGCGGTTCACGTTCAAGTTTCAGGGCCTCGATCAGCGGCTGACCGGCGTCGAGCCGCAGCGGGTGGTGAGCGAGATCCTGGCCTGAGCCGCCCGGCGACCCGGCGATCGGGTATCCTCGCTCCGGCCTCCGGAGCCCGCTCATGGCGTCGTCCACTCCCGTCACGCTCGTCTGGCTCCGGCACGACCTGCGGCTCGACGACAATCCAGCGCTGGCGGCGGCCGCGGCCAGGGGCCGGGTGGTGCCTGTCTTCATCTGGGCCCCCGACGAGGAAGCGCCGTGGGCGCCGGGCGCGGCATCCCGCTGGTGGCTGCACCAGACGCTCGAGAAGCTCTCGGCCGCGCTGGCGAAGGCCGGCTCGCCGCTCGTGATCCGGCGGGGCCCGTCACTGGCCACCCTCGAGCGACTGGCCAAAGACTACGCCGCCACCCACGTCGCCTGGAACCGACGCTACGAGCCGGCCGTCGTCAAGCGGGACACGGCGATCAAGAAGGCGCTCACGGCCGCGGGGCTCGCCGCCGAGAGCTTCAACGGCGGCCTGCTCTTCGAGCCGGTGCACGTGGCCACGAAGGAGGGCAAGCCCTACCAGGTGTTCACGCCCTTCTGGCGGGCCCTGCTCGGCAGACAAGAGCCCGCCGAGCCGGTGGCGGCGCCGCGGAAGCTCGCGGCCGCCCAGCCGGTGAGGGGGAAGCCGGAGAGCCTGACGGTGGATGATCTCGATCTGCTGCCCGCGATCGACTGGGCCGGCACGATGCGGGAGACCTGGTCACCCGGCGAGGCCGGGGCCGCCCGGCGGCTCGACGCCTTTCTCACCCGGGGGCTCGCGACCTACGGCACCGACCGCGACCGGCCCGACCGCGAGGGCACGAGCGCGCTCTCGCCGCACCTGCACTTCGGCGAGATCTCGCCGCGGCGGGTCTGGCATGCCGTTCGCGAGGCGACCGGCGGCAAGCCCGCCGCCAAGATCACCGGCAGCCCGGAGGTGTATCTGCGGGAGCTGGGCTGGCGGGAGTTCGCCAGCCACCTCCTCTATCACTTCCCGCACACGAGCGACGCGCCCCTGCGGGCCGACTACGCCGCCTTTCCCTGGGTGAAGGATCCGGTGGGCCTGCGGGCCTGGCAGCGGGGGCGGATGGGCTACCCGGTGGTGGACGCCGGCATGCGGCAGCTCTGGGCCACCGGCTGGATGCACAACCGTGTGCGGATGATCGTGGCGAGCTTCCTCGTGAAAGACCTGCGGATCACGTGGCTCGAGGGCGCCCGCTGGTTCTGGGACACGCTGGTCGACGCCGACCTCGCCGCCAACACGCTCGGCTGGCAGTGGGCCGCCGGCTGCGGGGCCGACGCCGCTCCCTACTTCCGGATCTTCAATCCCACGAGCCAGGGCGAGAAGTTCGATCCCGACGGTGCCTACGTGCGCCGCTGGGTGCCGGAACTGTCCGGGCTGCCCACGGCCGACATCCACGCGCCCGCGGAGGCCGACGCGCGGGCACTCGAACACGCCGGCGTGACGCTCGGCTGCGACTATCCGGAGCCGATCGTCGACCACGCCGAAGCCCGCAAACTCGCGCTCGAGGCCCTGAAGAAGGTGTCGCGGAGCAAGTAGCGGCCGGGCGTCGCCCTCCGCCGCGCGTCACTGCTTGAGCTTGCCCATCAGCACGCGGACCGTCTTCATGGCGTCCTTCTGCTGCTCGGGATCCGGCACCTTCGAGGCGTTCTTCTCGGCGTCGGCCAGGAGGACGAGCGCCCCCTTGGTGTCGCCGGTGGCGACGAGTGCCTTGGCCACCGCTACGAGGGCGTAGACGCGGTTGGACGGGAAGTCGGTGATCCCCTTGGCGGCTTCGGCGGCCTGCTCCAGCAGCTTCTTCGCCGCGTCCTGCTCCTTGGTGGCGGCCCGGACGGCGGCGGCGGCGGCGAAGGCCTCGGCCTTGGGCCGCAGTTCCTCGAGGCCGCCGGCGAGTTCCTCGAGCTTGCCGATCACTTCCTTGGCGGCGTCGGCCAGTCCGGCATCGACGTAGCCCATCGCCACGGCGGCGAGCGCCTTGCCCTGGAAACGCTCCGGGACGTCGGTCGTGGCGAGCTTCGCCGCCTCGCCGAGCGCCTCGGTGGCGCCGCTCTTGTCGCCGGCGGCCGCCTTGGCGACGCCGATCTGGGCGAGCAGGCTCGACTTGCTCTGTGGGTCTTCGACGCCGCCGGCCAGCTTCGCGGCCGCCTCGACGGCCTTCTTCCCCGAGCTCCGCTGGCCCATGTCGGCGTAGGTCTGCGCGATCTCGACGAGCACGGGAACGCAGACGAGCGGCTGGCCGTCGGCGGGGATCTCGGCCAGGGCCATCTCGAGCGTGCGGCCCGCCCCCGCCTTGTCCTTCGAGGTGATCTGCATGCCGGCCACCTTCACGAGATCCTTGGCCCGCCCCTCGGGCTTCGGGTTCGTCTTGGCCTTGGCGAGCAGGTCGGCGATCGTCGCCGGGGCCTTCTTCGAGCCGCAGCCGGTCAGCGGAAACACGGCCACGCAGGCCACCATCAGGACGAGCGACCAGGACATCAGGCGACGCATGGGGAACTCCTCGGGAACGGACGGGAAAGTGGTCGGTAGTGGGCGGGACGTCAGAACTTGAGCCGGGCGCGGGACAGCCGGGCGTGGGCCTCGGCCATGAGGTCGTCTTCGGCGGCCTCGTCCTCGGCCTCGTAGGTGGCCGAGAACCGCAGGTAGGCGCCGCAGTCGTCCCAGGGCACGGTCGAGATCGAGAGCTCGTGGATCAGGAACTGGCTGGCTTCCTGGGCATTGGCGAAGACGCGGTCGCCGGCACCCGTCGGGCACTTCGTGTAGAGGAAGTAGGTGCCGCCGGGCATCTCGCAGTCGAAGCCCACCGCCCGAAGCACGCCCACGAGTTTCTCGAGCCGACGGCGATACTTCTCCCGCACGCGCTTCGGGATCTCGGGATCGGCCAGCGCCGCGGCCGCCGCCTTCTGGATCGCCATGAACTGCCCGGAGTCGCAGTTGTCCTTGACGTCGGCGAAGGCCCGCACGAGCCGCTCGTGGCCGCAGACCCAGCCCATCCGCCAGCCGATCATGTGGAAGCCCTTCGACATCGAGTGGACCTCGAGGCCCACCTCCTTGGCGCCGTCGATCGAGAGGAACGACAGGGGGGCGTCGTCGTACGAGAGCATCATGTGGGCCGCGTCCTGGACCACGATCACGCGGTGCGTGTGGGCCCAGTCGACCACCTTTTCGTAGAAGGCCCGCGTGGCCGTGCGGCCGGTGGGGCTGTTGGGATAGCAGAGCACGAGCAGCTTCGTGCGGGCCAGCACGTCGGCGGGGACGCGGTCGAGGTCGGGTAGAAAGCCGTGCTCCGGCACGAGCGGCAGCGGGTGAACCGTGCCCCCGAACCACTTGGTGGCCGTGCCCGCCACGGGATAGCCCGGCACCGTCATCAGCGTGACGTCGCCGGGATCGATGAAGGCGGCGGGCAGCATCGCATAGGCCGTCTTCGAGCCGATGCAGTGGTTGACTTCCTTGACCGGATCCAAGGCGACGCCGAACTCCCGCTTCATGAAGGCGGCGGCGGCTTCCTTGAAGGCGGCGATGCCGTTGTCGGCGTAGCCGCGGTTTTCGGGCCGGTCGATCTCCGCCCGCATCACGGCCCGCACGCTCTCGGGGGCCGGCTCGTCGTTCTCGCCGATCCCGAAGTCGAGCATCCGCCGTTCCGGGTGTTCGGCGAGGGCCTGCCGCTTGGCCCGCTTGATCAGCTCGAACTTGTAGATGCCGGAACCCTTGGCGAAGCCGGCCCCGCCGATCCGCTGGGCGAAGCGGTCCTGGAACCACGGGTCGGGGGCGGTGTCGCCGGAGGCGGGCTGGGCGGGAGCGGAGGGGGCGGGCATGGCGATGAAGCAGGAGGACTGGTGCTGAGCGGAACGTCAGCCGCGACCCGTAGGGTACGGCTTGGACACCGGTTTTTCCATCAGGCCGCGGGGGGCCCGCGGCCCGTCAGGGGGCGAGCCGTTCGAGCACCCACCCGCCGGCGGCGTCGCGGCGGAACCGGAGCCGATCGTGGAGCCGGCTGGGGCGGCCCTGCCAGAACTCGATCCGCTCGGGCACCACGCGGAAGCCGCCCCAGTGCTCCGGCCTTGGGATCGCGTGGTCGTCGGGATGCGCGGCGCGGAAGCGAGCGAAGAGATCCTCGAGCGCGGCGCGGTCGGCGATCACCGCGCTCTGCGGCGAACTCCACGCGCCGATCCGGGACGTGCTCGGCCGGCTCGTGAAGTAGGCGTCGCTCTCGGCGGCGGTGGTCTTCTCCACCCGGCCCTCGATCCGCACCTGCCGCTCGAGGGCCGCCCAGTGGAAGGTGAGCGCGGCATAGGGGTTGGCGGCCAGTTCCCGCCCCTTGTGGCTCGCGTAGTTCGTGAAGAAGCAGAACCCCCGCGGGTCGAAGCCCCGCAGCAGGACGATCCGCGCCGAGGGGTGGCCGTCGGGTGTGGCCGTGGCGAGCGTCATCGCCTCGGGCTCGGGGACGCCGGCCGCCACGGCCGCGTCGTACCAGGCGGCGAACTGGCGGAACGGGTCGCGGTCGATCGAGCCCTCGTCGAGGGCGCCCTGCTCGTATTCCTTGCGGGCGTCGGTGATGCGCTGGTCCACGAAGGCGGCTCCCTGGGGTCGAGGCTGATGCGACCGTGCATCGTAGCCCGGGCTGCCGCGGGGGTTCACCGACCTACCCGGTCATGCCACCACGACCGCTGCAGGGGCTCGCAGAGTGCCGGAGGTGGGACTTGAACCCACACGCCCTTGCGGGCAACGGATTTTGAGTCCGCCGCGTCTGCCATTCCGCCACTCCGGCTCGAGTGCGGCAGTCGTCGCTCCCGCCGAGCCTACGGTGTGCGTCGGGGCTTTGCCAGCGGGGCGCCGCGGCGGCCGGGCGGCTACAATCCGGCGACGGGCCGCCGCCCGAATCGTTCACACCATCGCCCCTTCCAGCCGTGCCGCCAGTGTCGCTCAGGGATTCCTACGAAACCGGACGCTTCGGGCTCTCCTTCGAGCTCTTTCCCCCCAAGAGTCTCGAGTCGGAGACCGCCATGTGGCGGACCGTGGCGGAACTGATGGCCTACGAGCCGGCGATGGTCACCTGCACCTACGGCGCGGGTGGCTCCACCCGTGGCACCACGCTCGACGTGCTCCGCGGCCTGCGGGATCGGCACGACGTGGCCGTCGCCAGCCACCTCACCTGCGTCGGCAGCACCGTGGACGAACTGCGGAGTTATCTCCGGGAGGCGATCGACCTCGGTGTGTCCGCGATCGTGGCGCTCCGCGGCGACCCGCCCAAGGGTGAGACGGAGTTCAAGCAGGCCGCCGGCGGCCTGCGGTATGCGTCGGAACTCGTGGCCCTGATCCGGGCGGAGTTCCCCGAACTCGGAGTCCTCGTGGCCGGCTACCCGGAGACCCACCAGGAGGCCGTGAGCCCCGAGTCGGATCTCCAGAATCTCGTGCGCAAGCTGGAGGCCGGCGGCGACGTCGTGGTGACGCAGCTCTTCTACGACAACGCCGACTTCTTCCGGTTTCGCGACCGCTGCGTGGCCCTGGGCATCACGGCGCCGATCGTGCCCGGCGTGATGCCCGTCACCAACTACGCCCAGATCCGCCGGATCGCCAGCCTCTGCAAGGCCCGGCTGCCCGACACCTTCACGCGAGCCTTCGAGGCGGCCGGCACCGACGAGGCGGCGCAGTTCGAGGCGGGCGTCGAGTACGCGGCCAGGCAGGTCGAGGAACTCGTGGCCGGCGGCGTGCCGGGGATGCACTTCTACGTGCTCAACAAGTCGCCGGCGACCGTGCGGGTGCTCGAGCACGTCGGCCTGCGGCCGGATGCGTGACGCCGCCGGGCCATCGATGGGCCCGTGAAGGGCTGCCCAGCTCTTGCCATGATGCCAGTCGTTGGACTGCTCGGGGCTGCCCCTGCCAATCGAGCGGCGTAGGAAACCGAGCGCAGCCCTGGAGGGCGAAGCGAGGTTTCCTCCGAGCGAGTGGAGGCCAGGATGGCCGCAGCGAGCGTCCGGCGAGATGGCAGGGGCAGCCCCGAGCCAGCGGCTCACCGCGGGGGCTGGTCGTCGTCCATCGTGCGGATGGAGCGCCGCAACCGCTCCAGCTTTCCCGCCGGCGTCGCCCTCCGGGCTCGCCGGCTCGCGCCAGCGGCGATCACGATCACCGCTGGCGGCGGTGTGGTTCGCCCTCCAGGCTCACCGCGGGGGCTGGTCGTCGTCCATCGTGCGGATGTAGCGCCGCAACCGCTCCAGCTCGTCGCTGACGTGGCGGAGCTTGAGCATGTTCTCCACCCGCTTGACGAGCTCCACCCGGTTGACCGGCTTCGAGAGGAAGTCGTCGGTGCCAGCCTCCACGGCCCGCTCGATGTCGCCGAGCTCGCCGAGCGCCGTCACCATCAGGATCATGATCGGGCTGGTGGCCGGATCGTCCTTGAGCCGGTGGCAGACCTCGAAGCCCGAGAGCTTGGGCATCATCACGTCGAGCAGGATCACGTCCGGGTGGAAGGCCGCGACCTGGGCGAGCGTGTCGGCGCCGTCGATGGCCGTGGCGATCTCGCAGTCGACGCCCGCGAGGTAGGCCTCGAGCAGCTCGCGGTTGGGCTCATTGTCGTCGGCGATCAGCACCCGCGGCCGCCGTGGGGCGGCGGGCTCGACCGGCGTAACGCTGGGCTTGGGCATCGGGGCCGCTCGGAGGAACGCTCGGAGGAAACGGAACCGGGCCACGGGCCGCGGCGGAGCCTCAGGAAACCTCGAACAGGGACTGGCTCTTCACGATCGCGAGGTCGTCGGGAAAGGTGTGGAAAGCCTGCACGAGCAGGCCCCGCGGGCGGGTTTCGACGTCGATCCAACTGACCGCGCCGAGCGACAGCCGGCCGCCCGACTCGAACCGATGAAACAGGCCGCGGCGGCTCCCGGCCGCGACGAGTTCCTCCTGGAACGACCAGAAGAGCTCGGGAGCGATCGACTCGAGCTGGAAGCAGGTCTGGTAGGTCGCGCCGCCGCGACAGGTCACGCGGTCGCTTCGCTCGGCGCCGATCCGGTGCGAGAGCAGCCGGCGACGCTGCGGGAGCGGCTGGCCCACGCCCGTGGCCACCTCGGTCAGCGTCAGGCTCCCGTGTCGCCAACTGACCACATGGCCGCCGCTGGTGATGGCCACCGTCACCGCGTAGGGGCCGCGGTCGAACGACCGGGAGCCGCACGGCTCGAACAACTCGGGATGGAGCGGCCGACCGAACAGTTGGAACACCAGTTCGCCGGCTTTGGGTCGCAGGGACAGCACGATCTTCAACGCTCCGTGACGAGCCCCAGTATACGGGCACCACCTCAGCGGCAACAAAACGGTCTCTGCCGGGTTCGCGGGCCTCAGGCGCGCAGCCCAACCAGGATGTCGTAGGCCGCGTGGGATCCGGCGGCGATCCCGAATCCGCGGGCTTCGAAGAGCAGCGCGAAGAACACGCCGGCCAGGAATCGGAACGTGAAACTGTGGAGGTCCAGCGTGTCTCCCAGCGGGCCGACGTAATGCGCGAGGCTGAACAGCACGCTCGAGCCCGCCACGCCCCAGGCGGCGGCCGCCAGCGGGCCCGCGCCCAGGCGGGCTGCGATCCAGGTCACCGCGGGCAGCAGGAGCAGCCGAAACAACACCTCCTCGTAGAGGCCCGCCCCGCAGAAGGCCACCAGCCGGGCCACGAACCCCTCGTCGAGGCCGACGGCGAGCGGCCAGAAGCGGTTCTGCAGGATGGCGATCCCGAACAGCACGGTCGCCCAGAGCACGCATTCCACGGCCATTCCCGCCAGCACGCCGAGGCTGAACCGCCATCGCTCGTGCTCGACGTGGTGCCAGGCCAAGAGGCCCACGATCGTCAGCGTTGGCAGCAGGAAATACTGGCCGAAACCGAGCTGGTCGAGCAGCGTGCGGAGCCAGACGTCGGCGCCGTTGCGGGCCGTTCCGCGGCCCAGCATGAGCACGCCCCCTTCGTACGCCAAAACCAGGGGCAAGGCGAACACCAGGCTCGTGAGCGGGCGGCGCGAGATGCCCCAGTAGGTGTCGGGCTGTGGCCCGATTTCAGCGGCGAAACCATCGGCTTCGCGTGGTTCGCCCGGGAGCGGCGGGTCGGCGTCCGGATCGGAGGCCGGATCGGAGGCCGGATCCTCGGTTGGGTCGAACGCATGCGGCCCGGGGATTCGCCAGTCATCGGCGGTCGGCGGTCGGTGCGGATCGTCGGCGGGCGGCATCGGCTTCGCGTTGCAAGCAGAAGATTCAAGGGCGACACGCGGTCGACGTGCATCGCGAGCGTCGTGCATCGGTCGATGTGACGCGAGCGTAGCAAACCACGGGGCCGCGGTGGCGGCAATGCTGGCAGTGCTGGCGCGAAAAAAATTTGTTCGACAGCGCGTTGGAGCGCGGAATCACCGCGGCCTGCGCGAGTGTGCGCGCGGGTGCTTGACAGAATCGGACGCGGCCACAGAATGCCCGACATGAGGATTGCATCAGCGACCTCAGGAGCACGACTCGGACGCAGGTGGCTTTGGGCGGTCGAGCCGGACGAGCCGAACATGTGAAGCCTTGGGGGGCGACGACTTGAGGGATCGACAGTCGACGGCCTTGGTCGTGGCCTGGATGTCCCCCCCGACTTCACGGTTCGGCCGCGAGCGCAGCGAGATTTGCAACCGCCGGGGACGGCCACGGTAGAATCCCGCGACACGAACGTGTGCGGGGTCTGCGATGGCACGATGCCTGATCGGTTGTGGTTCCAACCTGGGCCAGCGGCGCGAGCAACTCGATCGCGCCCTCGAACTGCTCGGCTTCATGCCGGGAGTGGAACTCGTGGCCGTGAGCCGCTTTCGCGAGACGCGGCCGGTCGGCGGTCCGGCCGACCAGGCCGCCTACCTCAACGGCGCCTGCCTGATCGAGACCGACCTGCCGCCGCGGGATCTGCTGGGCGCGCTGTTTGCCGTCGAGAACACGCTCCACCGGCGCCGCGACGACCGCTGGGGCGAGCGGACGATCGACCTCGACCTGCTGCTCTACGACGACCTGGTGGTCGAGTCGGCCGAACTGACGCTCCCGCATCCGCGCATGGCCACCCGCCGGTTCGTGCTCGAGCCCTGCGCTGAAATCGCGGCCGAGTTGCCCTATCCACTCTCTGCCTGCACGATCCGCGACCTGCTCGACAACATCTCGGCGCCGCACCCGCTCGTCGCCGTCGTGGGCGTGCCGGGCAGCGGTGCCGCGGAGGTGGCCGCCGCCGTGGCCGACGCGACCCTCGCGCGGCTGATCCGGGCGCCCGCCGCGCCCGGCGGCGCGTCCGGTGGGACGACCGCCGAGATGCTCGCGCGTGTCGCGACCTTGCGCCGGCCGCTGCTCGCCGACGGCTGGACGGACGATCCCCACGGCACGGTGACCGACTACTGGCTCGATGCGCTGCCGGCGATCGCCGTCGAACATGTGGCCGAGCAGCAGTGGCCGGCGTTCGCCGCGGAGTATGAGCGGCTCGCCCGCGACGTGGTCACGCCGCACGTGGCGATCTTCCTGCGGCTCAGTCCGGCCGAGATCCGCGCCCGGCTCGCCTTTCGTTCCGGCCCGGCGGCCATCCACAGCGACGTCTTCGCCGACCTCCCGACCGTGGCGCCGGCCGACCGCGGGGGTGTCGCGGTGGGGCTCGAGCAGCTCCAGGCCCGGTTCGAACGCCGGCTGCGCTGTCCGGCCGACCGCTGTCCGCGGGCCCCCAAGGCGGTGATCACGATCGCCGCCGACGACCTCGCGACGGCCGCCGCCGAGGCGACGGCCGCCGTCGAGGCGATGCTCTGATGGCGGGCCCGGTTCCAGCTGCGGGTCGCGGGGCTGCCGGTGACGACGCGGCGGCCGCCACGATCGAGGTGGTGGCGGAGCCCGCGGCTCTGCGGGCCCGGGTGCTGGCGGCTCAGGCCGCCGGTCGGCGGGTCGGCTTCGTGCCCACGATGGGCGCGCTGCATGCGGGGCACCTCGCCCTCGTGGCGCGGGCCGCGGCCGAGTGCGACGTGGTGGTGGCGTCGATCTTCGTCAACCCGACCCAGTTCGGCGCCGGCGAGGACTTCGAGCGGTATCCGCGGCCGCTGTCGGCCGACGTGGCGGCACTCGCGCCGGCGGGCTGCCGCTGGGTGCTCGTGCCCCCGGTCGAGGCGATCTATCCGCCGGGACACGCCACCCGGATCGTGGTCGACGGGCCGGCGGGCGGCTTCGAGGGAGCCGTCCGGCCCGGCCATTTCTCGGGAGTGGCGACGGTGGTCTGCCGGCTGTTTCAGGCTGTGCCGGCCGACGTGGCCTACTTCGGCGCCAAAGACTGGCAGCAGACGCTCGTCGTGAAGCGGATGGTGCGTGACCTCGGCCTGCCGATCGAACTGGTGGTCTGCCCGACGGTGCGCGAGCCCGACGGTCTCGCGCTCAGCTCCCGCAACGCCTACCTCTCGGCGGCCGACCGCCGCCGGGCGGTGGCCTTGTCCGAGAGCCTCGCCTTGGCGGCGGCGATGTGGCCGACGGACACCACGGTCGCGGCGATCGAGCGGGCGATGCGGGCTCATCTCGAGGCCGGGGGCGTCGCCGTCGACTACGCCGCGGTCGTCGATGCCGAGTTGCTCGGGCCCGTGAGCGATCCGGCGGCCGCCATCGCGCTGGTCGCCGGCAGGCTGGGCGGCACGCGGCTGATCGACAACCGGCTCCTGCCTCCCCGCGGCGAGCCGCACCGATGAGATCGACGCTGTTCCACATCCCGCGGTCGATTCCCTGGGGCGACGGGGCGGTGCCGCTGTTCGGGTTCGGGGTCTTGTTGCTCGTCTGGGCCGTGCTCGGCGGGGCGTGGTTGGCGCGGGTCGCGGTGCGGGAGGGGCTGTCGAGCGCCGTGCGGCAGCTCGGCCTGCCGCTCGTGGCCGTGGCCGCGATGCTCGGCTGGATCCTGCCCGTGCTCGACGACGGCGCGGGCATCCCGGTGCGCGGCTACGGCGTGATGCTGCTCGTCGCGGCCGCCTGCGGCACCTGGCTGTCGGTCGTGCGCGGTCGCCGGGTGGGCATCGACGCCGACACGATCCTCGCCCTCGCCACCGAGGTGTTCCTCTGGGGGCTCGTCGGGGCCCGGCTGTTCTACGTGCTCGAGTATCACGACCAGTTCTTCGCCGCAGGCAAGCCGCTCGTCGACTCGCTCCGCGACGTGATCAACATCGCGGCGGGCGGTCTCGTCGTGTTCGGCTCGCTGCCGACGGCGGCCTGGGCGGCCTGGCGGTTCGCGCGGCGGCGGGGCCTTTCCCTGCTCGAGCTCGCCGATTGTGTCGTGCCGGGCATGCTCGTGGGGCTGGCGATCGGGAGGGTGGGCTGCTTCTTGAACGGCTGCTGCTACGGCGGCCCCTGCGACCTGCCCTGGGCCGTGTCATTTCCGGTGGGCACGGAAGTGGCCGCGCGATATCCGGCGGCGGCCGGGGGCCCGAGCGTGCCGGTGCATCCGGCGCAGCTCTATGCCGCGATCGACGCGGCCTTGCTGGCGGGGCTCGCGGTGGCCTGGACGCCGCTGGCCCGGCGCACCGGCGAGGTGCTCGCGCTCGTGCTCACGCTGCACCCGATCTCGCGGATGCTGCTCGAGGCGATCCGGGTCGACGAGCCGCCGGCCCTGGGCACGCCGCTCTCCATCTCGCAGTTGGTCTCGATCGTGCTGCTGTGCCTGGCCGGGGTGCTGTGGTGGTGGATCTTCAGCCAGCCGGTCCGGCCGCCGGTCGGCCCAAATCCCGGCCCGGGAACTTTGCCGGGCCGGACGGCATCTCAACCAGGAGCGTCGTGAACGGTGGCCGGGCAGCCGGACAAGAGCGCGACCGATCCGACCGCACCCGACGGGCCCCTGGTGGCCCGGGCGGCGGCGGGCGATGCCGGCGCGTTCCGGGTGCTCGTCGAGCGGCACGAGCGCCGGATCGTGGCCTTGCTGCACCGGCTGTGCGGGTGTCCGGAGCAGGCGCTCGACCTGGCGCAGGAGACGTTCCTCTCGGCCCACCGGCACCTCGGCTCGTTCCGGCACGAAAGCAGGTTCTCGACATGGCTCCACGCGATCGCCGTCAATCACGCCCGCGCCGCCGGCCGGCGGCGGCGGCCGACCGCCTCGCTGCAGATGGCCGCGGCCGACGGCCGCCCGCTGATCGCCGAGCCGGCGGCCGATCTCCCGCCCGTGTCGGCGGGCCTCGAACGCGAGGAGCTCGCTCGGCGGATCGCCACCGCGCTCGACCGGCTCGACGCCCGCTACCGCGAGGTCGTGGTGCTCGCCGACATGCAGGACGCCAGCTACGAAGAGATCGCCGAGACGCTCGACATCCCCGTGGGCACGGTCCGCAGCCGGTTGCACCGCGGCCGCACCGAACTGCGGGCCTTGCTGAGCACGCCCTGAGCCCCCGGTTCGTTTCCCCGACTCGTGATCCCCGCCGATGACCAATCCCAGCGATCCAACGCCCCATCTGCCGCTCGACGCCGATGATCCTCGCATCAGCGAATGGATCGACGGCCGGCTCGCGGCCGCCGAGGCTGCCGAGGTGGAGCGGGCGGTTCGTGAATCCCCGACGCTGACCCGCCTCGTCGCCGACCTGCGGGCGGTGAAGGAGGCGGCCCGGCTCGTGCCGGTCGTCTCGCCGCCCGGGGGCTTCGTGGATCGCGTGCTGGCCGCAGTGGTCTCGGGAGGCGGTGCCGCCTCCAGCGATACCGAAACGGAATCCGACCGCGTCGTCGAACGGGAGTGGCTGGCGGTCGAGGCCGAACGGATCGCCGAGGAGCGGGCCGAGGCCGAGGCCGACGTGCCGCAGGCGGTCACGCCGCCGAGCGGGCCGGTTCACGCGGACTCGCGGGGAGCGTGGCCGTGGCTGGCGGTCGGGGCTGCGCTCGCCGCGGGCGTGCTTGCGACCGTGGTGCTCAACCGGCGCGACGAATCGCCGCGGGAGATCGCGCAGGTCACGGCTCAGCGTGAACGGGAGCAAATCGTCGCCGACCGCAGCATCGCGGCGCCCGTCGCCGAGAAAGTGTCTCCGCCCGGTGCCCCGGCCCCAGCCAGACCGCCGGCTGCCGACCCGGGCCTGGTCAAGCAGCAGGCGTTGCCACCGCAGCAGGATGAGCCTCCGGCGCTCGCGGCGCGCGAGGCGTCACCGGCCGCTCGCGATCTCCGGGCGAACGGGATGCTGCGACCGTCCGAGCCGGAAGCCGCCGCGGCGGCGGCTCGAGACCTCGACGCACTGGCCGCCCCCGAGCCCGCTGTGGCGGCCGGACTCGCGGCTCCACCGGATCGCCCGAGCGTCGTGACGGTTGGGTCGTGGACGGAGTTCGACCGCCTGCTCGAGACCCACGGGCTCGAGGCCAAGCCGCTCGCCGACCCGGAGGAGGCCCGTCCGGCGGACGCGTCGCGTGAACTGGCCCTGGAACTCACCGGCCCACCCGCCGCGATCGAAGCCTTTCTGGCGGCTGCGGGGGAGGGCCGCCTCGCGGGGCGTCGGGCCGTCGCCGGAGAAGAAGCAGGCAAGGCCGAGGAAGCCAAAGCCAGCCAGGAAGCCGCGGCCAAGTCGGCTGCCCGCAAGCGGGCCGACGAGGCCGAGGCTGGTGGTCGCGGGGCGGCGGGACGGGTGCTGATCCGGCTCGTCATCGACGAGACGGGCGAGCCGAAACCCGAATCCGAGGAACGCCGTGAGTGATTCCGTTCAGCCTCCGTCGCCTGGCGGCGAACCCGGGGGCTCCAAATGGGCGAAGCAAGGCTGCGTCACGCTCCGCTGCCGCGAGGACGGCCCGTTGGTCGTGGAACTGCCGGCCGCCGCCGGCGGCGTCGGGCCGGGATTCCGGGTGATCGATCACCTGGGAGCCGAGTTTCCCCTGCCTGACGGGAAGCGGGCGATCGCCCTGTGCCGGTGTGGCCAATCGGCCAACCGGCCCTTCTGTGACGGCTCCCATCGAGCCAGCGGATTTCGGTCGGCTGAGCTCGCCAAAGGCCCGTGAGACCCCTCCGGGCGACGGGTGTGAGCCGGTTTCGGGGGGCTGCTGGTGCGGGCTGCGGAAACCTTGCGATCGACGCAAACTCCTCCCGCCAAAACACTTACGGCATGGAGGACAGGTGAAAAACTGCCTGAATCCGGTCTGAACGATATGGACTGGCCTCCAAAGCCCCTGTAGGGTTCTATGTCTCCGCCCCCCAGCATGACGCCCCAGGGCCGTCCGCGAACGCTTCCATGACGCAGCATTCAGGCGACTTCTACAAACGATACAGCGTTCCGATCCTGGCGGTGCTCGTCTTCTTGCTCCCCCTCGTCCTGGTGGGTGCGATCAAGGCCAAGGGGAACAACCGCAACGACGTGAAGGGCTGGCTGCCCCCCGAATACCCCGAGACCCAGACCTACAAGTTTTTCCGGCAGCATTTTCAGGGGGAGGAGTTCGTCCTCGTCTCCTGGGACGGCTGCACGATGGCCGACGCCCGGCTCGAACTCCTCGCCAACAAACTCCTCCCGCCCCCCGAGGAGGCGGCCCGGATCGAGCGGCCGCTCTACTTCAAGACGGCCCAGACCGGCCCACGGGCCATCGACCGGATGACGAGCGACCCGCTCAACCTCGATCGGGACGAGGCGGTCCGGCGGCTGGCCGGAGCCCTGGTCGGTCCGGCCGCTCCCGGCGTGGAGCCCGGCTCCGAGGAAGACGACCTCGACGCCCGCCAGACCTGCCTCGTCCTGACCCTCTCCGACGTCGCCCGGGCCAATCTGCACGGCGCGATCGACCAGATCCGCGCGGTCGCCACCGACGAGTGCGGCATCCGCGAGCAGGACCTCCACATGGGCGGGCCGCCGGTCGACAACGTCTCGATCGACAAGGCCGGCCAGACGAGCGTGACGATCCTGTTCGGCCTCTCGCTGGTGGTCGGGTCGTTCGTCAGCTGGTGGAGCCTGAGGAACAAGGCCCTCGTGGCGATCGTGCTGGCGTCGGGCGTGTACAGCATGTTCGCCAGCCTGGCGGTCGTCTGGTATTCCGGCTATCCCGTCGACGCGATCCTGCTCACGATGCCGTCGCTGGTCTACGTCGCCACGACCTCCGGCGCGATCCACCTGGCCAACTACTACCGCGACCAGCTCGCCGAGACGGGCGTCCAGGAAGGGGCCGCCGGCCGGGCCGTGCACCACGCGCTCCTGCCGCTCTCGCTGGCCACCGGCACGACCGCGGTCGGCTTGGCGACTCTGGCCGTCAGCGAGCTCGTGCCGATCAAGATGTTCGGGATCTTCTCGGCGGCGGGCGTGGTGGTGAGCTTCCTGGTGATCATCACGCTCATGCCCACGATCCTCGAACTGTTCCCGCCCAAGCTCAAGCTGGGCGGTGCGGCCGCGGCGGAGGGCGAGGGAGCCTGGCGGCCGATCGAGCAGAGCCCCTGGTGGAAGGTGGGCCACTGGATCACCGACCATCACGCCCTCGCGTCCGCCGCCTGTCTGCTCGTGATGGCCGGCGTGGGCTACGGCATCACCCGCGTGGAGAGCAGCGTGCAGCTGATGCGACTGTTCTCCCCCAAGGCCCGGATCCGGACCGACTACCAGTGGCTGGAGAAGCACCTCGGGCCGCTGGTGCCGATGGAGATCCTGGTGCGGATCGACAAGGATGCCTGCGGGCTCGACTTCCGCGAGCGGATGGAGCTCGTCGAGCGGATCCAGGAGAAGATCGCCGGCCTCGAGGAGGTGGGCAGCTCGCTCTCGACCGTGACCTTCAGCCGCGGCCTCGACGTGCCCTCCGGCGGCGGCGTGTTCGCCCGGATCATCGGCCTCAACCAGGAACGCCGCGAAGACACGCTCGCCCGGGCGCTGGCCCGCCATCGCGAGGAGTTCCTGGAGGGGGACTATCTGCGGGACGCCGAGGTCACCGAGCCGGTGGGCCCCGTTCCGGAGCAGCCGGCGCAGGGCTTCGTGGCCGACGTCGGCATGCAGCTGGGGCTCGTCTCCCGGCCCGCGCCGCAGCCGGTGGCGACCCGGACCCGCGACGAGGAGCTGTGGCGGATCAGCGCCCGCGTCAGCGCCGTCCAGGAAGTCGATTACGCCCTGTTCAAGGCCGACCTGCAGCAGGAGATCGCCCCGATCCTCGCCGGCCTCGAGGCGGACGGGGTCAAGGGGGTCGCGATCGACTACACGGGCCTCGTGCCGCTGGTCTACAAGGCCCAGCATTCGCTCCTCGACGGGCTCCAGATCGGCTTCGTCTGGGACTTCCTGATCATCGTGGCCGTGATGATCCTGCTCTGCCGGGCCGCCTCGGCCGGGCTCGTGCTCCTGCTACCGGCCGCCTTCCCGGCGGTGCTCGTGTTCGGCGGCATGGGCTGGGGCAACTCGATCCTCAAGTCGTTCGGCTCGGGCTCGCTCCTGATCGACATCGGCACGGTGATGGCGCCGAGCGTGGCGCTGGGCGTGACGGTCGACGACGTCGTCCACTTCATGCTCTGGTTCCGCCGCGGCATCTCCGACGGGCTCGACCGCAAGCAGGCCGCGATGCTCGCCTACAAGGGCTGCGCCCGGGCGATGTACCAGAGCTGGGGCGTGATCGGGATCGGCCTGTCGGTGTTCTCGCTGTCGCCGTTCGGGCCGACCCAGCGATTCGGCTACATGATGCTCGCGATGCTCACGATCGCGTTGGTGGGCAATCTGGTCTTCCTGCCGGCCCTGCTCTCGGGCCCGCTGGGCGGGCTGTTCGCCGCGAGCGTGAAACGGAACGACGCCCGCAAGGCGAAGCAGGAGGCCCGCCGCGTCCGCGTTGAGGCCGGCAGCGACCTCCTGCCCGCGCCCCACGTCGGCCCGGGGCCGGCGAAGCGGGTCGTGCATGCCTGACGGGCTGCCGAGCGGCACCGCGATCCTCAAGCCCCGCCGGGCGCGGCCCTTCTTCGGGCGGCACCCCTGGGTGCTCGACTCGGCCATCGACCGCGTCGAGGGCGAGCCCGCCGACGGCGACGTGGTCGATCTCCAGACCCACGACGGGCAGTTCGTGGCCCGCGGCCTGTGGAACTCGCAGAGCCGGCTGCGGGTCAGGCTCTACGCCTTCGGCACGCCCGTGCCGCTCGACGACGCGCTGTGGCGAAGCCGCCTGGCGGCGGCGGTGGCCCTGCGGAAATCGCTCGGCTTCGATGACCCGGCCGGCGGCTGCCGGCTGGTCAACAGCGAGGGGGACGACCTCTCGGGACTGATCGTCGACCGCTACGGCGACTACCTGGCCGTGCAGGTCACGGCGCTGGCGATGGAGCGGCGGCTGGAGACGATCGGCGACACGCTCGAGTCGCTCGTGGCGCCGCGCGGGATCCTCCTGCGGGGCGCCGAGCGGGGCCTCTCGAAGCTCGAGGGCCTGCATCTGCCCGACCGGGTGCTGCGCGGCACCGAGCCCGCCGGGCCGGTGTTCGTGGTGGAGCACGGGCTGCGATTCGGCGTCGATCTGGCCGAGGGGCAGAAGACGGGCTTCTACCTCGACCAGCGGGACAACCGCCGGGCGGCGGCCCTCTATGCGCGGGGTCGCCGGGTGCTCGACATGTTCTCCTACTCCGGCGGCTTCGCGCTGGCCTGCGCCGTCGCGGGCCGGGCGGCGAGCGTGCTGGCGGTCGACACGAGCGCCAAGGCGACCGCGCTCATCGAGGCCAACGCCGCCTTGAACGGAGTGGCCAACGTCACGGCCGAGACGGCCGACGCCTTCCAGAGGCTCGACAGCCTCGCGACGGCCGGCGAGACCTTCGGGATGGTGGTGCTCGATCCCCCCAAGTTCGCCCGCAGCCGGGCCAGCCTCGACGACGCCCTGCGGGCCTACCACCGGATCAACCGCGTGGCCTGCGATCTGCTCGAGCCCGGCGGCATCCTCGTCACCTGCTCCTGCTCGGGCTCGGTGAGCCGCGAGGACTTCCTCCAGATGCTCGCCGGCGTGGCCCAGCGGGCCGGCCGCACACTCCAGCTGCTCGAGGTCCGCGGCGCCGCGGCGGATCATCCCGTGAGCGCGAGCTGCCTGGAGGGGGAATACCTCAAGTGCGTGATCGCCCGCGTGGTGTGAGGTGGACCGACCCGGGGCGGCTCGGGGCGAGGCCCATGCCATCTCGCGGACGCTTGCTTCAGGCATCCTGCCTTGCGCTCGCTCGGAGAAAACCTCGCTCCGGCATCCTGCCTGCGCTCGGTTTTCTACGCCGCTCGATTGGCATGGGCCTCGCCCCTCGCGGTCTCGACCTGGAGCCCGCTCACGACGGCCGGACGGCCTCGACGAGGTGGTAGCCCTTGACGAGTTCCTGGGCCACGCCCGTCCACATCCGCGGCAGGTGCTCGACGTACCAGGCGGGCTGCTTGGTGACGATCAAGAGCGTACCCCCCGGCGCCAGCGCCAGCCGCGCGGCCTCCACGAACTTTTCCGCGATCGCGAAGTCGGCGTAATAGGGCGGGTTGGCCAGCGCCAGGTCCCAGGCTCCGCGATCGGGAACCATGCCCTCGGCCTCGAGGGCCACGCTGACGTTCGTCAGGCCGTTGAGCTCGGCCCCCAGCCGGGTGCACTCCACGGCCCGGGCGGCCGAGTCGAAGGCGTGCACGACCACGGAGGGATCGCGGGCCGCGATCCCGAGCGCCACGCAGCCCGAGCCGCAGCCGATGTCGAGCACCCTCGTCTCCGGGGCCACGTCGACGGCGTTGAGCAGGTGGCGGGCGCCGGGATCGATGCGGCGGTGGGCGAACACCCCCGGCCGCGACACCGCCTCGAGCAGCCGCTCGCGGTCGCGGAACTTGAACCGGCAGGTGAAGTCGCGAAGCTTGTGGGCCTCCCGGGTCTTCTCGACGATGTAGGCGATCGCATCGATGCCGTCGGCCGGTCGCACGCGGACGGTTTCTCCGGTGGCCGCCAGCTGCTCCCGCAGCCAGGTGTCGTGGGCGTTGTCCACCGCCGCCACGAGCTGCCCGCCCGGCGCGAGCTGATGCAGGGCCTGCTGAAGGATGTCGCGGGAGAGTTCGGTCTCACCCCCTTTGACCAGCGGCACGACGGCCAGGTCGTACGGGCCTGCCGGCATGTCGGCCGTGCAGGCGGCCGTGAGGTTGGCCGGCGGAGCGGCCCAGGTCGCGACCGCGGCATCCCGCTGGTGGAGATCGAGGAACCAGCCGGTCACGGCCGCGTCGGGCCGGCCGCGGGCGATCACCTCCGCCGCCTGGCCGCGGCCGACCGTGGTGGCGACGATCCGACGCGCCGGCTGCGGCTGCGCGGCCAGCAGCGCCTGCGCGACTTCCAGCGCGTGGGCTTCGGAAGGGCGGGAGGGCAGTGGGGCGGACGGGCGAGGCATCGGCCGCGAGCATACTCCGCGGCCGGTCGGCTTCCACCGCACGCCCTGATCGGGCGGTGCTCCTCTACCCGGCCGCGGGCCGCGCCGGCCCGCTCAGGTCTTGGCGTCGCCCGCGTCTGCGGGGGCGGGCGCAGGCCGCTCGTCCTCGCTTTCGGGCCGCCGCGGCCGCTCGGGCCGGCCTTCGCCCTCCGGTCGCCGGGGCCGTCCGCGTTCGCCGTCGAACTCCCGCGGCCGCTCGCCTTCACCGGCAGAATCCCGCGGGCCCGGCGGGGGAGGACCGTCGCGCCGCAGCCGCTCCGGCATGCCGGCACGCATCCGCGCCACCATTTCCCCGGCGAACTTCGCCAGTTCGTCGCGGTCGAGCTTGCCGTCGCCATCGGCGTCGAACGACATCGCCCGCTCGGTGAACCGCTCAGGCGACGGCCCCTCGCCGGGGCCACGCGGCCCGAATCCCTCGCGGGGCGGACCGGCCGGCCGATCACCGTCGGGGCGGGGAGGCCGGTCCTCGAAGCCGCGGTCGCCGGGCCGCGGACCGCCCGGGGGCGGCGGCATGTGCGGGCGGAACTCCTCGTGGTCGATCGTGCCATCGCCATTCCGGTCGGCCTTTGCCAGGCTGTCGGCGGCGTTCTTGATCTCTTCGGCATCGAGCTTGTGGTCGCGGTTGGTGTCGAGCGCGGCGCGGATGCCATCGCCATGAGGGAAGGGTGGTGGCGGCGGCGGCGGCGGGACGGTGCCTTCCGGAGGCTGCGCGAGTGCGAACAGGGAGCCGCAGGCGACGACGGCGGCCGGGAGTCCGAGGACGAACGGGAGTCTCATGGGTGTTCTCCTTGCAAAACGTCGGGGTGATTTGCCGTCGGATTGAACGGCGGCCTTGGCGAAAGGTTACGGCTGCTTTTCGTCCCGCTCGCCGACACAGTAGAGGAATCGGCCCGACCGCAGGTAGAGGCAGCCGTCCGCGATCGCCGGCGTGCCGCTGAAATCGCTGTCGTCGCCGGCGAAGGTGTTGCAGGCGAGCACCTCGAACCGCGGCTCCGCCGGCAGCACGAGCGCGCCGTTCCACCGCGTCACCACGATCAGCCGGCCGTCGGAGACCACCGGTGATGCGTAGACCGGTCGACCGCCGCTCGTGATCTCGGCGACGCGGCTGCGATAGACCTGCTCCCCGGTCTGGGCGTTCGAGCAGTGGGCCTGGCCCCGGTCGTCGATCCAGTAGAGATGCCCCTCGTGGAGGAGCGGCGTGGCCACGTAGGAACTCGTCCGGCTCGTCCAGAGGACGTTGGTCTTCGTCACGTCACCCCGCCCCCCGGCCTTGACGGCGAGCGAGCCGGCCGAGCGGAACCCGCCGAACACGTGGACGACATCGCCCGCGACCACCACGCTCGGCGAGACGTTGCCCGTGAGCGCGTGCGTCGCGAACCAGCGGATCTTGCCCGTGGCCGGATTGAGCCCCCAGACCTCCTCGGGCACCGCGATCACGAGCTCCTCCGCGCCGTCCGGGAGCGTCACGAAGCAGGGCGTGCCGTAGGCGAGCTCGAGGGCCGCCGCCTCCGACTTCCAGACTTCACGGCCCGTCTTCCGGTCGAGGGCGATGAGCGACTTGCTCTCCTCGGCGGCGTTGACGATCACGAGCTCGCCCTTGACCACGACGCTCGCCGCCGAGCCCCAGCGACGATTCCCCGACTCCATGCCCACGGCCGCCCGCCACAACTCGCCGCCATCCAGGTCGTAGGCGATCACGCCGCTCTTGCCGAAGAACGCGTAGACGGCGTCGCCGTCGGTCGCGGGCGTGCTGCTGGCGTAGCCGTGCTCCGTGAGGAAGCCCTCGTACCGGTCGTCCGGCAGGGCCGCCGCGACCTCGCGCTGCCAGAGCGGCTTCCCGGTGGCCCGGTCGAGGCAGACGAGGTGGCGGACGAGCTGCGCCGGTTCCCCGCCGGCCGCGGTGCCGTAGCCGGAGTAGCAGGTCACGAACACGCGGTCGCCCTGGACGATCGGGCTCGACGAGCCGGGGCCCGGCAGCGGCGTCCGCCAGCGGAGGTTTTTCTCGGCCGACCATTCGAGCGGCACCGCCGAGCCGCCGACGCCGGCCCCGTTGGGCCCGCGAAACCGTGGCCAGTCGGCGGCCGAGGCAGCCGTGCCCAGCAGGGCCGTGACGAGGAGCAGGCGTGTGCGAATCATTCCACGACCCTCAGGACGTCGTTCTTCTTGAGCACCCGCCGCGGCCCGGCCCCGTCGAACTCGAGGTGGCAGTCGAGGGTCATCCCCAGACCCGCGTCGGGTGGCACGTCGATGGTGGCCGTCACGGTGTTGGCTTCGCGGGCGATCGCGACGGCCTCGTAGGGGCCGAACTGCACCCACGCCGGCGGCGCCTCCGGGACCGGTCCGCGGCGGGCGGCACGCGGGTCGAGCACGAGCCGGACCTCGCGGCGGCCGCCCCGGGCGATCGTGCCGGGCCGGACCTCCGTGATCACGGCCTCCATCCGGCTTTCGCCCTCGGCGTTATCCACGATCGCGCCCGTCTGGGCGCGACGCAGGCCGCGGTTGTTGGCAGGCTCGGGCACGCCCCGGTAGCCGCCGATCACGTAGGGAAACCGGCCGGGCGTGACGTGATAGTGATAGCCACGCTCCGGATCCTCGTGGCCGTTGCAGACGTCGAGCGCCCGGTCGCCCTCGAGGTCCTTGGCCATCACGCCTTCCGCTTCGGAGGGCCCGTGGATCGGATAGCCGTCGAAGGCGAAGCCGATCACCGGCGAGTGCCGCTTGCCGTCGTCGGGGAAGGGGCTTTTCACGCAGGTGGGATACTTGTGGTAGTGATACACGCCGGTCTGCTGGGGGTGCCCGCAGCAACTGTCGAGCCAGACCTCGCTGTAGCCCTCGACGGCGTTCATGCCCCCCTGCTCGAACGGGTTGAAGAACACGACGCCGTTGAGCGCCACGCCGATCGGGCCCATCGGCAGCCGCGTGATCTCGTCGGCCCGCCGGGGCTCGAGCGGCAGGCGAAAGGTGAAGTCCTGCACCCGGATCGAGTTGGGGTTGCCGCTGTTGGGGAAGATCGCGGTCGGGTGGTTGGGATAGCCCTGGCTCTCGATCACGAGGAACCCGTCGGCGTGCGAAGGCCGAACCTCGTCGATCCCGTCGTCATTGGAATCCCGCATGTGGTACGAGAAGAGATCGACCTGCTGGTCGCCGTCGCGAAACAGGTAGACCGGCTTGGCCGCGTCGGCAGCCACTTGGAGCGACCAGCGGCCGGCGACGGGCCGGACCTCGGGCTCGGCCGCGACGCACGCGGCCGCTCCGAGCAGGGCGAACGTCAGGAAACGCATCGGCGGCGAACTCCGGGGCCAGACGGGTTCAACGCCCGGAGCCACCCGGAGTTTCGCCGGCGGCCGGCAGGGGGGCCAGTGTGAGCGGGTCGCGGAGCGGCAGGTGCGTCACCTTCCCCCCGAAAAACGCCTCCATGCTGGCCCGCTTCTCGAGATCGCCCGGGGCGATCGCGTCCCAGTCGCCCACCACGAGGATCGCCATCGACTCGGGATCGAGGTGCTTCCGGGCCACCCGCTGGATGTCGGCCGGCGTCACCGCCTCGACCCGCTGCCGGAACGCCTGCCAGAAGCCCTCGGGCCGCTTCGTCCACTCGTCGTTGACGAACACGGCGAGCATCGCCGGCTTGCTCTCGAACCGCCGGGGCAGCGTCTCGACGAGGCTCAGCCGCGCCGTTTCGAGCTCCTCCTCCGGCACCGGCTCGGCGCGGATCCGGCGGATCTCGTCCATCACGATCTTCGTGGCCAGGGCGACCGTCGCGTTCTTGCTCTCGAAGCCGGCCTTGAAGTCGCCGGGGTAATCCACCCGCGGCTGGAGCATCGAGCGCACCGAATAGGCGAGCCCCTCGTTGCTGCGGACCTGCTGCATCAGTCGGCTCGTGAACCCGCCGCCGCCGAGGATCTCGTTGAGCACGAGCAGCGGGATCGCGTCGGGATCGTCCCGCTCGATCGACCGGCGGCCGATCAGCACCTTGCCCTGCGGGATCGCCTTGGGCACGTGATACATCCCCGGCGCCAGCGTGGCCGTGGGCGGCGCCGGGTCGGGCGCCACTTGGCCCCGCCCCCAGCCGGCGAGCGCCTGCTCCAGCGTGGCGAGCATCTCCTTCTCATCAAAGTCGCCCGAGACGGCGATGATCGCGTTGCCCGGATGGAACACCCGCGCATGCTGGGCCTGCAGCCGCTCCCGCGAGATCGCGGCCACGCTCTCGGCCGTGGGCTCGGCCGCCTCGAAATGCTCCGGCCCGAACACGAGCCGCTTCCACTCCCGGCCCAGGATCACGCCGGCGTCGTCGTTCCGCTGGGCGAGCTGCGCCAGGCTCCGGGCCTTCGCCGTCTCCAGCCGGGCGGCGTCGAAGGCCGGCCGCCGCAGCATCTCGAGAAACAGGGCCAGGCTCTCCGGGAAGGTGCTCTTCAGGCAGTTGAGCGAGGCGGTCGTGAAGGTGTCGCCCGCGGCCACGCTCACCTCGCTGGCAAGGAAGTCGAGCGTCTCGTCGACCTCGACCGGGGCCTTCGTGGCGGTGCCCCCTTCGCGGACGAGCCGGGCCGTGAGGGCGGCGAGGCCGGGCATGTCAGCGGGATCGAGCGACGCGCCTCCCTTGAAGGTGATCGAGAGATTGATGAGCGGAAACTCGTGCGACGGGGCCAGGTAGACGACCGTCCCGTCGGCGAGCACATGGCGATGGTCGGCGGCCTTCGGCGGCACGTATACGAGCGGCTCGAACTCGATCGCCTCGGGCCGCGCCGGCAGCGTGGCAGCGGGCTCCCGGGCCTCGGCTCGGCTCGCGGCGAGGAGGAACAGCAGACTGGCGCACGCAAGAAGGCCGCCCCAACGCAGATAGCTCGGGGTTGCCCGTGCCATCTCGCCGGACGCTCGCTTCGGCCCTCCAGGCCTCCGCTCGCTCGATGCTGCCCTCGCTTCGGCATCCTGCCTTCGCTCGGCCAGCAACGCCGCTCGATCGGCACGGGCAACCCCGAGCAGTCCATGGATGCGCACGGTGGCGGGCACGGGACCGACATCCGTTTTTTGGGCATGGTGCTTCATGAGATCTCTTTCAGTCGGCCTGGCGGCGGTAGAGTGCCACGCTGCGGTTGGTGGGCTTGAAATACTTCCGGGCCACGCGGCGGATGTCGGCCGCCGAGACGGCTTCATACTTCTTGGGCGACTCGTTGATCTCCCGCCAGTCGAGCAGGGCCTCGTTGAAGGCGAGCTGGATGAACAGCGACATGTTGCTCTCGAGCTTTCGGTAGTTGTCGGCGGCGACGCGGTTCTTGACCTTCCGCAGCTCCCGCTCGGGCACCTCGGCCTCCTGGAGCTTGGCGAGCTCCTCCTCCCAGGCTTTCTCCAGATCCTCTGGTGTCGCGTCGCCCCGGGCCTGGGCCGAGACTGCGAACAGCCCGGCGTATTTGCGGGTGTCGGAGGCGGCGCCGGCGGTTGCGGCGATTCCGCGGCCCTCGACGAGCCCCGCGTAGAGCCGGCCGGTCCGCTCGTTCAAGAGTTCGGCCAGCATGTCGAGCGCGTAGGAGTCGGCGTGGCCCGCGGGGACGGTGTGGTAGCGGATCTCGATCGCGGGCGGGAAGTCACCCGTGGCGAGCATCCGCTGCTCCGCGAGCTGACCGACCTCCAGCGTGACCACCGGCGGCGGCCGCCGCGAGCCGGGCTCGAGCCGGGAGAAGTATTTGCGGATCAGGGCCTCGGCCCGGGCGGGGTCGAAGTCGCCCACCAAAATCCCGAACAGGTTGCCCGGCCGGTAGTAGACGTTCCAGTATTCCTCCGCCTGCTCGACGGTGTAGCTGTTCAAGTCGCTCGCCCAGCCGATCACCGGCCAGGCGTAGCCGCTCGACGCCCAGAACAGCGCGTCGAACTGCTCCTCGAACTTGCCCGTCGGGGTGCTCTCCGTCCGCAGCCGCCGCTCCTCGTGGACGACGTCCCGCTCCGAATAAAACTCGCGGAACACGCTGCCGTTGAGCCGGTCGCTCTCCATCCAGGCCCAGAGCTCGAGCTTGTTGGAGGGAACGGTGATGAAGTAGCAGGTGATGTCGTTGCTCGTGAAGGCGTTCATCCCGCTGCCGCCGGCCCGCGTGTAGACCTGGTCGAACTCGTCCTTGACGATCGTGCCCGCCTCGGGGCCGGCCGGGCCGCGGCCCTGCTGGGCCTTGATCAGCTCGTCGAGCCGCGCCCGCAGCACCCGCAGTTCCTGCGTGTCGTTGGCCGGGTTCCAGGGATCGTCGATCTCCCCCGCGAAGAACCGGTCGTACTGCCGCGTCCAGACGAGCCGGTTGATCTCGTCGCGGATCGCCTTCTGCTCGGCGCGGTAGCGGGCGTCACGCTTCGGGTCACGGGTGCCGATCGTGTCGGTGCCCTTGAACATCATGTGCTCGAAGAAGTGGCTGATGCCCGTGATCCCGGGCCGCTCGTTGACGCTGCCCACCCGCGCCACCCAGCCGGCGCTGACGACGTTGGGCTGGTCCTGCCGGGGCACGAGCAGGAACTGCATCCCGTTGTCGAGCGTGATCTCCTTGACGGCCACCTGCTGGGCGACCGCGGAGCCGGCAGCGAGCAGCCAGGCGACGGCCAGGAGCCGGGCCGGCCGCGGGGAGGGCATGGGCATGGAAACAGCCTCGCTGACGAAGGGTCGGAAAGCGACCGTTATAGCGGCGGGACCGCGGAAGTGTCCCCGCGTGGATCCAGTGGCCTCGCCGCCATCACTCGCCCCCGGCGGCCCGGCGGGGAACAATCTCGTGGCGGCGCGTCGCCCGCCGCGGCTTGCAGACCACGAGGCAGCACCATGGCGTCGATCGACCGAGCCGATCCGGTGATCATGAGTCACCTGCTCGCCCAACACCGGGAACTGCACGACCTGCTCGTCGAGGCCCGAAAAAAGTTCGACGGGCCCGCCGGCGCGGTGGCCCGGGCGGAGGCGGCCGGGCGGCTCGGCACGCTGCGGCAGCATCTCGCGCGGCACTTCGCCCAGGAAGAGCAGGGCGGATTCATGGAGGAGTCGCTCACCCGGATGCCGCGGCTGGCGCGGGCCGTCGGCCGCGTGATGGCGGAGCATCCCACCCTGCTCGCCGAGCTCGACGGGTTGCTCGAACGGCTCGCGGCGGCGGAGAACGGCGCGCAAGCGTGGCAGCAGGCCGGCCGTGACTTCGAGGCCTTCGCCTCCCGCCTCCTGGCCCACGAACGGAACGAAAATGCCGTCGTCCAGGATGGCTACAACGAGGATCTGGGGTTTGCCGACTGAGCGGCGGGCTCAGGCCTCGAAAGCCACTCGATCCGGGTCGATCGGCTGCGGCGTGAACGTGGCATCGAGCGTGGTCACCTTGGCGATCCGGTCGAGGTCGATCAGCACCGCCGGATCCGCGTGGGCCTTGGTCACGTCCCAGGCCGCCAGCTGGATGCGCGGCAGGCTGACGACGAGCATCATCGGCCGGAGCCGGCGGGGTGAGGCCGCCTCCGGCCCGTCGGCATGGGCTTCCACCTCGATCTCCCGGCAGTCGCTGATCGCCCGGCTCAGCGCCGAGAGCAGCCGCGGCCTTGCGGCGTAGCGACCCGCGTCGGGAGCGGGCACGTGGAACACGCGCCGGTATTCCTCGGCCTGGGCGACGAGTTCAGCCGGCAGGTCGCGTTCCAGCTTGGCCCGCAGGCTCTCGATCCCGGTCCAGAGCACCGTGCCCTCGAAGACCCGCAGCAGGTCGCGGCCCACGTTGAAGGCCGCCACCTCGAGGAGTGTCAGCGGCTCCGGGGGAATCTTCCGGCCGGCCAGCGCCGCGGCGTCGAGCCGCCAGCCGAACTTCCTGTCGCCCGGCAGTTGCGCGTGGTCGATCGGGTAGCCGCAGGTGATCAGAAACTCGCAGTCGCGGCGCAGCGTCCGGGGGGAAAGCCGGGACAGGCCGAGCCGCTCCTTGATCATGGTGATCAGGGTCTGGTCGTCGAGGAGCCCGCGGCTGTTCGCGAGGATGTCCAGCAGGGCCAGGATCCGGAGGAACTGCTCATAGCGTGCAAGATTTCTCGTCACGTCCAGAACGTTGACAGGGAGCGCGGCACCGTTGGTCATGTGGCTGGAGGGGCTCCAGTTTTTGGATAGTCTCCCCGGCCGGGTTAGCCCAATTGAGGGGACCGCGGCTGCTTGTCAACCGCTTCCGCTATCGCATCACCACGGTGCGGCGGCCGTGCACGAAGACGCGATCCTCGAGCACGAGCCGCACGGCCCGCGCGAGCACGAGCTTCTCGACGTCGCTGCCCGCCTGGGCCATCCGCTGCGGCGTGTCGGCGTGGTCGACGGGGATCACGTCCTGGGCGATGATCGGCCCGTCGTCGAGCTCGGCCGTCACGAAGTGGGCGGTGGCGCCGATCAGCTTGACGCCGCGGTCGAAGGCCTGGCGGTAGGGGGCGGCGCCGGCGAAGGCCGGGAGGAACGAGTGGTGGATGTTGATCATCCGCCCCGCGTAGCGGCCCACGAACTCGGGCGACAGGATCCGCATGTAGCGGGCCAGGACCACGACGGCCGGCGCGTGGGCGTCGATCGCGGCCGCGAGCGCTTGCTCGTGGGCCGCGCGGTCGAGCCCCTCGAGCGGCACGTGCGTGAAGGGGATGCCGAACCGCTCCACGAGCGGTCGGAGAATGGCGTGGTTGCCGACCACGCCCACGATCCTGCCCGGCAGTTCCCCCACGGCGTCGAGCAGGAGCAGTTCGCCGACGCAGTGCGGCTCGCGGGTGACGCAGACCACGATCGGCCGGCGATCGACCGCCGTGACCCGTACCGTCGCCCCCGCGGGCAGCACCCGCTCGAGATCGGCTCGCAGGGCGCCGGCGGCGACGTCACCTTCGGCCGGCACCACCTCGGCGCGGAAGAAGAAGTGCCGGGCGGCCGTGTCGACGAACTCCTGGTTCGTCTCGATGTTGAGCCGGCGGTCACCGAGCACGCCGGTGATCCGATGGATGAGTCCGACCGAGTCGGGGCAGTCGACGAGCACGATCTGGCGGGACATGGGCAATTTCCTGCTCATCGGGTTTGGGGAGGTTCAACTCAATGGTGCCGGGGTTGCCGGTGCCATCTCGCCGGACGTTCACTTCGGGCATCCTGCCCTCCGCTCTCTCGAAGGAAACCTCGCTCCGCCCTCACGGCTGTGCTCGGTTTCCTACGCCGCTCGATTGCCACCGGCAACCCCTCCAGTCCACAGTCATTCTGGAAGGTCCGCATGACCTACCACGCGCGGAGCGACTCTGCGACCCGCTCCCGGCGCGGCACCCAGGCGAGCACGACATCCTCGACGGTGGTGCCGGTCTTGCGGGCGGGCACGTCCACGCGCTCGAGGGCCAGCCGATCGGGCGCGAACTCGAGTCGGATCCGCTCGAGCTCCGCCTCGAGCTCGTCCTCGAGCAGGCGGCGCTTCTCCTCCAGGCTCGACAGGCTCTCCTCCGCGTGGGCCACGTCGGCCTGCTGGCGGGCCGCGCGGCTGGCCGTTCGCATCGAGGTGGCCGCCTTGCCGATCGTGGTGGAGCTGATCTTTCGGCGGCCGAAGAGCGCGCCGAGCACGGCCGAGCCGATCGAGACGTAGGTCTGCAGCGACTGGTTCTGGGCCTCGGCCTTCTCCTTTTCGACCTTCTGCCGGGCCCGCGCGAGCCGGTCCTCGACCGAGGCGAGCTTCGCCGCCTGACGGGACCGGACCCGCTCCATCTCGGCGTCGCGCCACTCGTGCACGCGATGGGTGATGCGGCTGCGAAACGCCCGTTCGTCCTCGCCCGGCCGCGAGACGGCGTCGATGGCGGTCGCCCGCCAGACCGCCAGGTTCGCAGTGCGGCCGAGCCAGCCCTTGAGCGACGTGGCGAGCGACGCATAGCCCCGCGGGCCCGCCAGCGCCGCCGGCAGCGGCGCGAACGAGCCGGGCCGCGGGGCGGGCTCGACCTCGGGCGGTTCGGCGAGCACGTCGGCGGCCTCCCAGGCCGACTCGCCCAGGGAATCGCCCGCCGGCGCCAGGCAGATTGTCTCGCGATGCTCGTCGATGCCCGCGGCCGTGAGCGAGTAGCGGACGATCGCCCGGCCGAGCACATAGGGCTCGTAGTGGAGGCGGCCGCCGGGGGCCGGCGCTCCGGTCGGTGTGAGAAACACCTCCCGCACGCCCGGCGGCAGGATGGGCCGGGGGCCGCCCGCGAAGGCGGCGCCGCCGGCCTCCGCCTCGGGCTGCGGCGAGGTCGCCGCCGCGGCCGGATCGTCGGCCGAGAGCCGGCGGATCTCCTCCTTGAGGAGCGGCCCGCGGAGATACGACATCGTCCACCGCGTCTGAAAGAGCGTCTCCTCGTCGCCGTGCACCGAGTGCATCAGAAACCGGCGCTGCTCCAGCCCCGAGAGCAGCCGGTCGAGCCGGCCGCGGTCGAAGGAGCCGCCGGCCGTGGCGGCCGCTCCCTCGAGGCCGTCGAGGACGCGGGCCTTGTCGCGGGCGGTCTGGAGCCGGCCCAGGAACCAGAGGCCGGCGTTGGAGAGCCCCTTGTAGTCGAGGTCGACGGGGTTCTGCGTGGCCAGCACCACGCCCAGCCCGTAGGCCCGGGCCTGCTTCATGAGCGTGAGGATGGGCGTCTTGCTCGGCGGGTTGGCGACCGGCGGCACGTAGCCGAAGACCTCGTCCATCAGGAACAGCGCCTTGAGCGAGGAGGTGCCCCCCTGCGACCGCATCCAGGCGACCGTCTGCCCGGCGAGGAGCGTGACGAAGGCCATCCGCTGGGCCTCGGCGAGGTGCGCGATCGAGACCACCGCCACCCGCGGCTTGCCGGCCGGCGACCAGAGGAGGCGGCCCACGTCGAGTGGCTCCCCCTCGAGCCAGGCCTCGAAGCCGGGGGCGGCGGCCACGGTGTTGAGCCGCGTGGCGAGCTGGAAGCGGTCGCCCGCGGGATAGAAGTTTTCGAGATCGAGGAACCCGACGCGGTCGATCGGCGGCGTGGGGATGGTTCGCACGAGCGTGCCGAAGTCGACCTTCTGGCCGCTCTTCCACAGGTTTTCGACGATCGTGGAGAGCAGCACGTGGTCGCGGCTCGTGCCGGGCTCGGCGTCGATGCCCACGAGCGCCAGGATGCCGGAGACGAGCGATTCGATCCGCTCGCGGCGGGCCTCGGGATCGGCGAGGATCTCGGCGGACGGGGCCTCGAGGCTGCCGAGCATCGCCAGCGGCCGGCCGCTGCGGCTGCCCGGGGTGTAGACGGCGAACTCGGCCGCCTGGTGGAGCCGGCGGATGCGGTCGCCCGACTGGCCGGAGGCCTTCAGGCCCGCAGCCCATTTTTCCGCCGTGCGGGCGGCGAGGTCCTCGAGCGAGACGCCGTCGCGGCGGGCAGTTTCGGGGTCGACCCAGGGGAGGAAGTCGGCCGGCGCGAGATCGGGGAAGGCGAGCAGGACGTTGGCGAGGTCGCCCTTGGGGTCGATCACGAGCGTGGGGATGCCGTCGAGGGCGGCCTCCTCGATCAGGCCCACGAGCAGGCCGGTCTTGCCGCTGCCGGTCATGCCGACGCAGATCGCGTGGGTCGTGAACCGCCGCGCGTCGACGAGCAGGGGCGTGCCGGTGGGGTGGCCCGCGTCGTCGCAGGCCGTGCCCAGGTAGAAGACGCCCAGCCCCTCGATCGCGGCGGCCAGGTCGGCCTCGGCCCGCTTGCGGATGCCCTCTTTGCCGGTCGCCGCCTTCGCCATGTCGTGATGCTCCGCTCGCGCCGCCGCAGCCCCGCGGTTCGGCGGCACGATTCGACGCGGCGGCGGGGTTTCGTGCAAGCGGCCGGCCGGTCACCGCCGCCGGCGGTCGCGGCAGGGGGGCGGGGTGGCGAGGGTGATCACGATCACCTCCTCGCCCGTGACCGGCGAAATGTCGTGGTGGAGCGTGACCGGCGAGGCCCCGGCCGCCTCGCCGACGAGCTGTTCGAGCAGTTGCCGGCCGGCGAGGACGAGGTGGCTGCGGAGCTGCTTGATCAGTTCCGCCCCCTTGCCGTTGCCCGCCCCGTGGCCTTCGATCAGCCGCTGCTCGGCCGCGGTGAGCACGCCCTCGAGGTGCACGAACAGCCGGTTTTCCACGAGGTGGGCGTGGATCGCGCGGGGCCCGCGGCCCATGAACTCCTGCTGAAACCGTGACACGGCGTCGCAGACCGCCGCCTCGATCTCCCCCTGTGACTTGATGGCCCGCATCCAAAGGCTCCTGGCGACCGGGCCGCCGCTCCATGAAACGTCTCCCGGCAAGCCGGCGCCGGCGGCGATGCCCCCATGCCGCCGGCGCCAAGCCCGCCGGAACGCGGCACACCCCTCCTGAGAGGGGAGTGCTAGAAGAGTGTTCGGCATGCGCGGGGCCGGAGCATGAGCGGTTCTGCGCTCCCGTCAATCCGGCGGGGTGTCCGACCCTGCTGCCGCCGGCTCGAACCCCGGAAATCGCGACGCGATCGGGGTGGCGGTGGATGCAACTGGCCGTGGCCCCGCGGGCCGCCGACGATCCCGCCAAGGTTTCCCCGAGAAGCAAAAAGCTTGACCACCTAGGTGGCCGCAGGAAACGCGGCCAACCGCTGCAAGGAGGCACCCGCCATGGACTGGCGTGGCCCGTTCCCGATCCGCCCCCGCTCCCCCCGTCGCCCTGCGGCGGCCCGTTCCCGGCCGCGGCGGCCGCTCTCCGGCGTGGAGCGGCTCGAGCCGCGGCTGGCCCTCGCGGGCGACGTCTGGCCGGCGTCGGCCCCGCCGGTCGATGCCCCGGCCCCGTCCGCGGAGATCCTGCCAGCGGCGATCCCCAACGACCCGTCATTCGCCGTCGAGTGGGGGCTGCTCAACAGCGGCCAGTACAGCGGCACGCCGGGCAACGACATCGGCGCGGCGCAGGCCTGGGCCTTCACGACCGGCTCGCGGAGCGTCGTGGTGGCGGTCATCGACTCGGGCATCGACCTCACGCACCCCGATCTGGCGGCCAACCTCTGGGTGAATCCCGGCGAGATCGCCGGGGACGGGATCGACAACGACTCGAACGGCTACATCGACGACATCCACGGCTGGGACTTCGTGGACAACGACGCGGTGCCGCAGGACGGCTTCGGCCACGGCACCCACGTGGCGGGGATCATCGGCGCCGTGGGCAACAACGGCGTCGGGGTGACGGGCGTCAACTGGCAGGTGTCGATCATGGCCCTGCGGATCCAGGACGACCGCGGCGCGGGCACCACCAGCGCCGTGCTCGGGGCGCTCCGTTACGCAACCATGATGCGGCGGGATCACGGCATCATGATCGTGGCCAGCAACAACAGCTGGGAGGCGCCGGCCGGCTACTCGGGCGTCGTCGAGCAGGCGATCCGCGAACACGGCGCGGCGGGGATCACGTTCGTCGCCGCGGCCGGCAACAACGCGACCAACACCGACCTCACGCCCAGGTATCCCGGCGGTTACGACCTGCCCAACGTGATCACCGTCGCCTCGCTCACCCCGCAGGGGACGTTGGCCGCGTCGTCGAACTACGGGGCCGTGAGCGTCGACGTGGCCGCGCCCGGCACGGTCATCCAATCGACCTACAAGAACGGCACCTATGCGATGCTCTCGGGCACCTCGATGGCGGCGCCGCAGGTGACCGGCGTCGTGGCCCTGCTGGCGGCCGCGAAGCCCGGGATCACGGTGGCGGAGATTCGCACAGCGATCCTCGGCACGGCGACGCCGCTGGTGTCCCTGGTCGGCAAGGTGGCGACCGGCCGGCT
>Ga0214921_10001891_pt1 | contig 35041 bp, 34 predicted proteins | sample LL1505_MetaG_FD_177992 | JGI IMG/M metagenome (GOLD analysis project Ga0214921, IMG submission 177992) | Freshwater microbial communities from Lake Lanier, Atlanta, Georgia, United States - LL-1505 | ecosystem: Environmental > Aquatic > Freshwater > Lake | place: USA: Georgia | collected... | reverse complement strand
AAAATTGATTTTCGGAGAACTTGGCGGAAAAAATGTCGTGGCCATGCAAGGCCGCTTTCATTTCTATGAAGGATACAGTTTGCAGCAGGTTACTTTTCCGGTACGCGTGATGAAGCTATTAGGAATCCAGCGTCTTTTTGTGAGCAATGCCTCGGGAGGAGTAAATCCCGATTTTGAAGTAGGAGAAATCATGATCCTGAACGACCACATCAACCTGTTTCCGGGGAATCCACTCATTGGACCAAACCTCGATGAATTAGGTCCGCGTTTTCCCGATATGAGCGTTGCATATGACCGCGAAATGATCCAATTAGCCTTGACCATTGCGGAGGAACGAAGCATTCGAATCGCTGTGGGTTGCTATGCTGGCCTGACCGGCCCCACCCTTGAAACGCCCGCGGAATATGGCTACGTTCGTGCTATTGGCGCCGACGCTGTGGGGATGTCCACCGTACCCGAAGTGATCGTGGCTCGGCACATGAATATCCCTTGTTTCGCAATTTCCATCATTACGGATTTGGGTGTTCCTGGTAAAATTCAACAAGTTACCCATCAGGATGTGGTGGAGGTGGCTAGCCGTCAGGAGCCTAAAATGACCTTCATTATGAAAGAACTCATTGCGCGAAGCTAACATGATAGATGCCTCAATACGTTCGAAATATAAAGCAGTGATTGGACTGGAGGTCCATGCACAAATGCTCACGGCTTCTAAAGCATACTCTTCGGACCGCAATGCCTACGGTGAATCCCCCAATTCCTTGGTGAGCCCAATTACCTTAGGGCATCCGGGAACCTTACCGGTTATGAATGAAAAAACCGTTGAATTTGCCATTAAGCTAGGGCTTGCGTGTGAGTGTACGATCCGAGACCATCAGTATTTTGCGCGGAAAAATTATTTCTATCCCGACCTTCCCAAAGGGTATCAGATTACCCAAGACAAAACCCCTATTTGTACCGGAGGTCAAATCATAATCCGCGACGAGTCAGGACAAGAAAAAGCGATTCGTTTGACACGCATTCATATGGAGGAAGATGCTGGGAAAAGTATCCACGATTTAGACCTTTATGATACGCTCATTGATTTAAACCGTGCGGGCGTGCCCTTGTTGGAAATTGTCAGTCAACCTGACATCGCTTCCTCCACCGAAGCATATAATTACCTTACGGAAGTGCGCAAGTTGGTGCGTTATTTAGATATCTGCGATGGCAACATGGAAGAGGGGTCACTGCGCTGCGATGCCAATATTTCCGTAATGCTTTCAGACGCGACTACCTATGGAACGAAGGTGGAGGTTAAGAATATGAACTCTATGCGCAACGTGCAGCGGGCGATTGAATTCGAAATCAACCGACAAATTGAGTTAGTAGAATTGGGGGAAGCGATTCTCCAAGAAACCCGAGCATTCGATGCGCTCAAAGGGCTTACGGTTTCTTTGCGGGCCAAAGAAGCGGCTAACGATTACCGGTATTTTCCAGAACCTGACCTTCCACCGCTTTTTATTTCCCAGGAATCCGTTGCGGAAATTCAACATCAGATGCCTCCCCTGCCCCGCGCGTTGTATTTGAAATATACGCAAACGTTAAAATTAAGCGAATACGATGCATACAATCTGACCGATCAAAAGGCTATTGCCTTATACTACGAGGAACTGATCCAACATACACACCACTTCAAAATGGCCGCAAACTGGGTGATGGGCGAAGTAAAATCTTACTTGAACGAACAAGGGGTGGAAATCGAGCAATTCCCCATAACGGCATCGCGCTTGGCAGAACTCATTGAATTGATTGCCTCGGGTAAAATATCGCATTCTGTGGCAGCCCAAAAAATCTTTCCCGTGATGTTGCAAGATCCCCAAAGTGCCTTGGAAATTGCCCAAGCCAACGACCTGATTCAAACGTCTGACGATTCGGCGATTGAGCGATTTGTTCGCCAAGTTATGGACGAAAACCCCAACGAAGTGGCACGATATTCCAACGGTGAAAAACAGCTTATTGGGTTTTTTATGGGACAATTCATGAAGGTGTCTGGCGGTAAGGTAGACCCTAAAACCGCAAACCAATTATTACGAAAAAGCTTGGATTCATGCGAAAATTAGGAATCATTCTGGGTATTTTATGGATGATGTTCGGTTGCCAAGACGATGCGAATACAGGGGGAAAGTCTGTTAATTTTTCGATAGAAGGAAGCGTTACAGATGGAAGTGGGCTGAAACTTTATTTGGAAACACCCAGTGAAAACGGCATGATTACCGTGATGTCGGGTGACATCGATGCGCAGGGTAATTTTCGTTTTCAAGGCAATGTTGCGGGACTTGGATTTTACCAACTCCGTTTGGGCGAAGATAAGCAGCAGGCCATACCTGTTACACCTTCCCCCCAGGAAAGCATTTACATGCATACCACCAAAGCGTCCTTCACGTCAAGCCCCGGGTTAAGCGGCGAGTCTTGGTGTAACAAAATCAATCAATACCTGTTGAAAATCAAGGAGTTTCAAGAAAAACAACAGTCCTTATTCGCTCAACAAGGAACCATTACGGAAGCGGAGTTCAATGCGAAGTTGCTTTCCAACAAAAAACCGGTTACCGATTTTGTGGTGGAATCTGTGAATCAAGATCCGGACAACCCAGCGAATTTAGTGCTTGTTATGGAACTTTTTCCTATGACCGGTTTTGAGGGCTGGAATCCCGCTTTTTTAGAAGTCTTTAAAGAGGTGGTATCTGCTTACAAGACCGCTTACGGCGACGTTCCAGCTTTTAAGGCGCTAAGTGCTCAATACGAACAATTGGAACTCGGATACCAGCAATTTGACCAATTGAACCGAGGAGAAATCGTTGCGCCGAATTTCGCGCTAACGAATACCGAAGGAAAAACGGTGCAATTAACGGATTTTCGAGGTGACCTGGTATTGATCGATTTTTGGGCTTCTTGGTGCGGGCCTTGCCGACAAGAAAGTCCGAACATGGTTCGAATTTATCAGCGATTCAAAGGAAAAAACTTCACCATACTTTCTGTTTCACTGGACGAAGACCCTGTAAAATGGAAAGAAGCAATTTCCAAAGATGGTTTGGTATGGAAAAACCACGTGAGCGATTTACGAGGATGGCAAAGCGGTATGCCAAAGCTTTATGCATTCGACGGTATTCCCTTTACGGTTTTGGTGAATCCGGAAGGAAAAATTATTGCGCGTGGATTACGCGGAACTGCGTTAGAATCTAAAATTGAATCCTATTATTCCCAAGTACCATGAAACCCTCTTTTTTACTTTTTTTAATCCTGCCTCTTTGCGGGACATTCGCTCAGAGTTTTGTAAGTGTCAACGGCACCTTTACCAATGCAGCTGGAGATTCCATCTACATTGCCAAGTTCGATGGTAAAAAATATACCAATTACAAAGGGGTCAAGGCCGATAAAACCGGAAAATTCAGCCTCAAAACAACCGTCCCGGCTCCGGATTATTACGTGATTCGTGTTGGGGAATTTCATACCAACATTATCCTCCGTGATAGCAGCAAAATAACCATCTACGGCGACAAAAAGAAATTGAAAGAGGTGTGTAATTTTATTGGTTCGGATGAATCCCAAGCCATGAATCAGTTCGCCATCCGCATGGAAAAATGGAACGTTAAACGAGATTCTGCTTATAAAGCCATGAACGCCATGCCCGCTGAAGACACTGCCCGAAGAAGGAAATTCAACGATTACATGACGCGAGAATATATTTCATACCTCAATGACCGACAACAGTTTGTTAATAGCCATATGGGTTCTGCTTCCTTAATTGTTGTCTTAGTTTCCTTGAGTATCGATAATGAATATGAAGCGTGGAATGCTGTTTTAGGTCAATTGGTGCAAGCCTTTCCTGAAAGCCCCACCATCAAAGAATATGTGACCTATGCGAACAATATTGCCAAGGCAAAGGAAGAAGAGAAAAAGCGTGCCGAAATAGCTGCTCAATTTGCTCCGGGAAAACCGGCTCCGGATTTTACCGAATTAACCACTGACCGAAAAACTTCCCTTTCACTTTCCGCATTAAAAGGTTCCTACGTATTGATCGATTTTTGGGCTTCATGGTGCGGGCCTTGTCGTAAAGAGAACCCCAATGTGGTCAATACTTACAATAAATATAAGGCCGATGGATTTACCGTGATAAGTGTAAGTTTGGACAGCGACCCTTCGAAATGGTTAGCCGCTATTCAAGCCGATGGGTTACTATGGCCGAACCATGTAAGTGATTTAGGCGGTTGGAGCAGCAAAGTACCGAGACTTTACAATGTTTCCAGTATTCCCTTTACGGTACTGGTCGATAAGGAGGGTAATATTGTTCAAACCAATCTTCGGGGGCCTCAACTCGAGAGTAAATTAGCAGAGATCTTCGGTCACTAGGATGAGTGTAGCGTATTTCGCATCGGATTTTCATCTGGGCGCTCCCAACTCGCTTGAATCTAAGGAGCGTGAAAAAACCTTGGTAGCTTGGTTGGAGCACGCTGCCAAAGATGCCACCGACATTTACCTGGTTGGCGACGTATTCGACTTTTGGTTCGAATATAAGCAAGTCATTCCCAAAGGCTACACACGCCTTCTTGGCACCTTGGCGCGTATCAGCGATCAAGGAATACAGTTACATTTTTTCCATGGCAACCACGATATGTGGGTGAAAAGCTATTTTACGGAAGAATTTAACATGCATATTTACCCCGACGCTATATCGCTGCAGGTGCATGGAAAAAAAATACTTGTTGGCCACGGCGATGGTCTTGGTCCTGGAGATCTCGGGTACAAGTTGATTAAAGGAATCCTAAGAAACCCACTATGCCAATGGACCTTTGCTCGACTTCATCCGAATTTCGGCATCGGCTTGGCAAAATTTTTCTCAGGAACCAGTCGAAACAGTCAAAAGAATGAGCATGAATTCTTAGGCAAGGAACGGGAATGGTTGTATCAATACGCTTTGGAACACCAACAAACCGATCCGCATGATTTTTATATTTTTGGTCATCGACATTTGCCTTTACGCATGGAAATCCCCCACGGAGTTTATTACAATTTAGGCGAATGGATAACCTTTTGCACCTACCTTAGAATCGATGAGGAATCTACGCAATTCCTGCAATGGATGGGTACCCAAGCTCAAGTATACGAACCCCTCAAGCATGCTTAGTTTTCAGCAAATCACGCTAGATCAGTTATCCCGGGTAGTTCAAACCTTAGGAGAGGTTTTACCCGAATACCGATTCCTGGCGTTAGAGGGAACCATGGGAAGCGGAAAAACGACCTTAACCATGGCGTTGCTTGACTATTTAGGCAGCCTTACGTGGGAAGGATCCCCCACGTTTAGCATCATTCAACCCTACGAATTACCCAACAGTATGCGGGTTTATCACATCGATGCCTACCGAATTACCAACGATGAAGAGGCATTTGCTTTAGGATTGGAAGAATTATTCGCGACCTCGGCCTACTTTATCGTGGAATGGCCCGAAAAAATCCGTAACTTTCTACCTGAGCGACGAATTACCTTAACTTTGGAAACTTCGTCCATCAACCACCGAAATTATACGCTTACCTATGGCCACTAACCCCGAGTTACTCAAAAGTTTACTGCATCAAGGCGCTTTACTTCCACAAACGGAAATGCTTGAAATCAAACCGAAAAAAGGGCAATTATTTATTGGAATTCCCAAGGAAACTTCCTTTCAGGAGCGCCGAGTGGCCTTGGTTCCCGAAGCGGTTTCCTTGTTGGTAGCGAATGGTCACCGCGTACGTGTGGAAACCGGTGCCGGAGAAGGAACCCATTTTACCGACAACGAATATAGCGAAGCAGGGGCTGAAATTGTCCATGACCAGCAACCTATTTATACCTGCGACATGATTTTCAAAGTGGCGCCACCCACCGAGGAGGAAATAGCCTTAATGCCAGGAAATCAAACCTTCATTTCTGCGCTTCAAATTGTTTCTCAACCCAAGGAAATTCTACAAAAACTGATGGCCAAAAAAACGACCTGCATCGCTTGGGATTACATCCGAGATGAGGAAGGTGTTTTTTCTGTGGTACGAACCATGGGTGAAATCGCAGGCAATACTTCCATACTCGTGGCAGGCGAACTACTCTCGGGCTATTCTCAAGGAAAAGGCATGATGCTCGGAGGAGTGACCGGAGTGCAGCCGACAGAGGTGGTGATCATTGGAGCTGGAACAGTAGGCGAATTTGCTACCCGAGCTGCCCTTGGATTGGGAGCATCCGTGAAGGTGTTTGACAATTCGGTAGCGCGTTTGCGCCGGCTTCAAAATGCAGTTGGCGCCCGTATTTTTACTTCGGTAATTCAACCAAAAGTATTAGAAAAAGCGCTTCGAAGAGCCGATGTAGCAATAGGCGCTTTACGGTCCACAGTTGGAAAGACACCCTGCATTGTGTCGGAAGACATGGTGCGTCAAATGAAGGACGGATCCGTCATCGTCGATGTTAGCATCGATCAGGGGGGATGTTTTGAGACTTCGCGGGTAACCAACCACCATGCACCCACGTTCATCGAACACGGTGTAGTGCATTATTGCGTACCCAATATCGCGTCCCGTGTTTCGAGGACAGCATCCTTTGCCCTTTCAAACATTTTCTCCCCCTTGCTTTTGGATATTGGACAACAAGGAAGTATCGATGAAGTCATTCGCTTCAAGCCCGGTTTTAAAGACGGGGTGTATATTTACAAAGGGGTGTTGACGAATGAAATTCTCGGTAAAGTATTCGATCTCAGCTACCAGCCCTTGGATCTTTTGCTCCCACGTGCATGATCCCCACCTTAGCTTTTCCTCCTACGGAACTGCAATTGAAACAACGTGGAGCGAAGTATCAAGTCCTGTGTTTAATTCGAAAAAAATGGTTGGTTTTAACTCCGGAAGAATGGGTTCGTCAGCATGTGGTTGGCTATTTAATTCACGTCAAAAAAATCTCCGCAGGACGAATAGCCTTGGAAAAAGGATTTATTTATCAAGAGCGTAAAAAACGATGGGATATCGTGACCTATGATGCATCGGGCTCCCCTGAACTGTTGATTGAATGCAAAGGGTTTGAAGTTGCTTTAGATGGTAAAGTGCTGCAGCAAATCAGTGCCTATCAACACATTGTCAAGGCAAAAAAAATCATTTTAACCAATGGGATAGCCTGCCTGAGTTACGACTTCCAGCAATGGCAGGAAGGCATCGCATTAATTTAGGTTCACACCCCACAACCCCGATTTCATCTTTTTATATTCTCGACTCAGGTAAGCTAATAAGGCACGCATAGGGTCCATGGCTTTTTCCGTTTCCTCCGAGATGGTTTGTTTCCGCAATTTAAGTTGCAGCTTCATATACATAGCATGTAAACAAATTTCCACCGGATGCGCCTCGACTAAAGAAGACTTCGAGCTATACTCCTGCATACTTTTGTTGGCTTGTTGAAATAACGTGGCATACTTTTCATCCTTTTTGATTTCCAATAAGGTACGATGCAATAAGGAAAGTTCCGTGAAAATTTCCTCCAACGCGTAAAGATGTCCTTTACGCTGTTTGCCAGCACGCAGCAATTCGTTACAAATACCCTCGTACCAAGCCTCGTACGCTGCTGCGTAGGAAGGATTCGGCAACATAGAGGGAATTAATGCCGTTTTTACCGCCTCAAAATCACACGATAAACTGCGAACGAGGTCCTCAATTTGGTACATGTAAAGCACGTACTCGACAATGTTCTCCTGTAACTTTTGCTGGGCTATAAGCATCGTTATTTGAGGTCTTTTTCAATGGAAGCTTGGTTCTCATTCAGGAATTGAATGAAATCTGTTGTAACGTTCATCGAATTTTTGATGTAATTCAACTGACCCCCTGGACCGTGAATCAACAAAATATCAATGTGGTTTTTCTCACAATACGCCTTTCCTAACACCTCGATTTTCTTGGTGATTTCCTCGATTTTCTTAACTGATTCTTGTTCCAATCGTGCTCCTTCCGTTTGTTGGTATTGCATTAACTCTTGTTCCATTGCTTGCGCTTTCTGCTGAATTTGCGCAATTTCATTTTGCGATAACAGCCCATTACGCGCTTTTTCATCGTTTCGTCGAACGTAGTCCTCCAAGGCTTGTGATCGTCTTTTAAGCTCCGCTTCGAAGGTCTTTTGCTTTCGAGTAACCGCTTGATCCTCCCGCTTGTAGAATGAAAAACCCTCCTTTAAACTGTCTTGATAGTAAAAGGCAATCACCAAGTTGTTGTCGTAACGGGTAATAACGGTTGGCGAAGTGGTTTCTTTTTTGGAGTCTTTTGTATCGGAGGAGCAAGCAACGGATACAACCAGCAAGCTCATAAGCAGGAGCATTTTCATGAATTCGAGTTTTTTAAAAGTTGATGGTAATCTTCGCGCATGGACAGAAACCGTTTTAGGCAGGATGCCCAAAATTCATCCGTTAATTGGGCCGTAAATTGCATTAAATTGTTCACCTCACTCACGGGAACTTTAAAGATTTGCTCGTAATTATCGAGTGTAATTTTCAATAAATACTTGCCATTGTATTCGTGAATTTGAACCAGATAATGAGTATGGGGAATTTCCTGTACTAAGCGCATGGCACAAAATTACGAATAAATCCAAGTGGTTAAAGAACCGGCTTAATACCCTTTTTGAGGTATTTATTTAGAATCATTCTAAAATACCTTTTTATAGGTATTGTCAGGAGGACTGATGGTTCGTTTATTTGTCCAAAAAAAGCAATGATGCGTTTTAGTTATTTTTTAGCCGTTTTTTCCATTGTTCCTATTTCAAGCTATGCTCAAGAACCGAAAGAAAACTATAAAAACGCATCCGAGATTGTGGTTCAAACCTATATCAATTCGAAGTGGATACCGGATTCCATTTTCAACCTACGCATTGTAGCTGGTAAGAAATATGAAGTTCAATGGTTATCAACTAAAGAGGTGGATTTATCAACCAACAATTACCGCCAAGCTTTGCGCAAAACTCCCGGTATTTTTGTTTCGGAACACGATGCTTCGGGATTACAAACCAGCATTGCGACTCGTGGATTAAGTGCAAACCGATCCTGGGAATTCAATATGCGCCAAAATGGTTACGATATTGCCGCCGACCCTTCGGGGTATCCAGAGGCATACTACACTCCTACCTTGGATGCTGTAGCCGCAATTCATGTGTACCGAGGATCTTCGGCACTGCAATACGGCTCGCAATTCGGCGGAATGATTGATTATCAACTCAAAGACGCCCTTGGATCGAAAGCTATTAGCTACGAAAGTTCTCAAACGGTCGGTTCTTTTGGTACTATTAATAGTTTCAATGCCCTTGGTGGCAATAAAGGTAGATGGACCTATTACGGTTTTCTACACCATCGGCAAAGTAAAGGGTACCGTTTGAATAGTGGATATTATACAAATAATTATTTTGGAAAGGTCGGTTATGCCTGGAGCAAAGGCAAAATCACGTTAGAATATACCAACAGTTATTATCTCAGTCAACAACCCGGAGGGTTACACGACACCGTGATTAACCTTCATCCTGATACCTCACTACGGGCTAGAAACTGGTTCGAATTACCTTGGAAGGTAGCATCATTGCAACTAAATCATCAATTCAAGCGAGGTTTGAAACTACAAGCCCTGGTAAATTATTTGCACGGTAATCGAAACAGTGTTGGGTTTACCAAGGGTATCCAATTCGCTGATACCTTTAATATCATGTTAAACAGCTACAACCCGCGCGATGTGGACAAGGATATTTACAACACACTGTCGAGTGAAGTACGGCTAAATCACGCTTATGCGATTGGAAAAAATACCCAAACACTTACTGGTGGAATTCGATTTTGTTTAAGCGATATCCAACGGCTTCAAAAAGGCAAAGGCACGGGTTATTCAATGGCCGACTTTACAACACTTCCGACAACTTCAGGATATTTATTCCAAAGAGACCTGGATTTACAAACACAAAACCTTGCGCTTTTTGCAGAACATCTATTTCTTGTTGGAAAACGGCTGAGTTTTTCTCCAGGTTTTCGTTTGGAACGACTTCAATCTTCGCTAGCAGGAAGAAGTGATGCCTTTTTGGGCGGGTATCTTCAGACGCAGCACAAAAACCGTTGGATTGCTTTGGGGGGAATTAGCGCGAAGCTATCGGTAGTCTCAAAAAGGAACATCAACTTGGTTTTTTACGCAAATGCCAATCAAAACTATCGACCTGTGACCTACAGTGAATGGTTGCCTTCCGCTACTACCGAGCATGTTGATTCATCCCTAAGGGATGCAAATGGCTATTCGAGTGAGGGTGGCTTTAAAGGTTTCTTACTTTTACATCGGCGCTGTTTATGGTCCTATGACATGAATGCTTTTTACCTGCGTTACAATCATAAAATTGGCAGTTTTGCCCTCAATGGTTCAACCTACAAAACCAACCTTGGTGACTTGATATCGAGGGGAGTAGAGCTGTATACCGAATGGATGTTCATGAACCCCTTTTTTATTAAATCCAGTAAAGCTGAACAGTTGAATATCTATTTCAGTGGATCCTTAATCGATGCACGGTACCAACGTTGGGATAATCCTTCGATTCCGAGCAACTCTGTGGTAGGTAAGCAAGCGGAATACGCTCCGAAAAAGGTGTTTCGCATAGGCCTTGAATATAAATTTAAGGGATTCGGCTTCAACTACCAGGTACAGTATACGGGATCCTGCTTCGCCGATGCCACCAATTCCCAGTACCCTAATGCAGCGGCCACCATAGGATTAATTCCAGCACTCACGTTACACGACGCCAGTTTGTTCATTACGCTTTTTGAAAACTATCAGCTCAAACTAGGCATTAATAACCTGTTCGATCAAACCTCGGTAGTTCGAAGAGTTGGAGGCTATCCCGGACCGGGCGCTTTACCAAACCAAGGTCGCTCAGCCTATGGCACGCTCTCCATAAAAATTTAACAAGATTTTATCGGGAATAGGTTGATTAAAAAAAAAATCATAAATTCGGGGAGTAATTTTAACCTAACCGTGTTTAACGCTTTATGATCAGTATTTTCGTTGCCAAACTCGACTTTGGCGTCGACAACGACCAGTTACGTGCCCTTTTCGAAGCTTATGGGAAAGTACGAAAAGCCACCGTAGCCCTCGACAAAGAAACCGGAAAATCCCGTGGATTTGGTTTTGTTGAAATGGAAAATGAGCAAGAAGGCCATGCAGCTATTTCAGGATTGGACGGTAGGATAATCAACGGTAGAAACATCGCTGTAAAGCAAGCAGAAGACCGCGGAAACGCCCCTGGAGGCCCAAAAAAATTCGACAGCGGAAATAAACCGGGTTATTCCTCGAGTCCCTCTGCTCCAAGACCTAATTACCCGCCACGAAACGATCAAAGCTCTTCGAACTCCTCGGGTGCGCGGCCGAGCACACCGGAATCCTTCATTCCGCCCATCATTCCAAATTTACCCTCGGATAACCGAAAAAAGACCCTACCCAAAGATAAAGATCGAAAAACGGAAACGGAAGCGGATCGAAACAAGAAACCGAAAATGGATGCTTACAAAAAAAGCGGAAAAAAAGATAAGTTCTTGGACGACGATGAGGACTTGGAATTGGAAGGTGGATTATTTTCCTTCGATGAAGAGGAAGAAGATGATGAATAGTCGCTAAGCTTTTCATGTAATTTCTTTGTATTTTTGTCCGCATGCCGGAGTCCTACACGCATTTTCTCCAACACCCCGTATTCAAAGTAATTGCCGAACTCAGTAAAACGCATTCCCAAGAAGTGTATGTTGTTGGGGGCTTTGTTCGCGATTGTTTTCTCGGACGTCCTTGCAAAGACATCGATATTGTGGTAGTAGGCGACGGCCCTGCCTTTGCCTCCCATGTTGCCCACAAGTTGAAGGTAAAAAACCTCGCCCTTTTTGCGCGCTATGGAACGGCTCACTTTAAATACAAAGACATTGATGTGGAATTTGTAGGAGCTCGAAAAGAATCGTACAGCGAAGATTCCCGAAAACCGGCCACCTCTCCAGGAACCTTGAACGATGACCAATTACGGCGCGATTTTACCATTAATGCGCTTGCGTTTTCCCTCAATGAGGACACCTATGGAACCTTGATGGACCCCTTCCATGGAATGCAGGATTTATCCAAAGGAATTTTAAAAACACCGCAGGATCCGTCCATTACCTATTCCGATGACCCCCTGCGCATGTTACGAGCCATTCGCTTTGCAGCGCAATTGAATTTTCAAATCGCCGCCCCTTCCATCGAGGCCATTTACACGCATCGAGAACGGATTCGCATCGTTTCCATGGAACGCATTAGCACCGAATTGAATAAAATCATGCTCAGCACCAAACCTTCGCGGGGCTTTTATTTATTGCTGCACACCGGTCTTCTTCCCTTAATTTTTCCAGAACTTGTTGCCTTGTGCGGCACCGAAACCGTTAATGGACATAGTCACAAGGATAATTTCGACCACACCTTGGAAGTATTGGACAATTTGTGCGAAAAAAGCGATCACCTTTGGCTTCGATGGGCAGCCCTCCTGCACGACATTGCCAAACCCGCGACCAAAAGGTATGAACCGCACCATGGATGGACCTTTCACGGTCATGAAGAATTGGGTGCGAGAATGGTCCCAAAAATATTCAACCATCTTCGGCTGCCCCTGGATCATAAAATGAAATACGTGCAAAAATTGGTACGGCTTCACCTTCGACCCATTGCGTTAGTAAAAGGTAACGTAACCGATTCCGCCATACGAAGGCTGCTCGCCGATGCAGGAGACGATATTGACGACTTAATGCTCTTGTGCAATTCGGATATTACCTCCAAAAACGAGTTCAAAGTAAAACGCTACCGAAAGAACTTTGACTTAGTAACCGAGAAACTCAAAATAGTCGAGGAGAAAGACCGTATACGCAACTTTCAACCCCCCATTACCGGTGAGTACATCATGGACGTTTACGGTTTGGGTCCTTGTGCTCAAATTGGGATCCTAAAAACAAAAATAAAAGACGCCATCCTCGAGGGGGAAATCAGCAATTCTATGGAAGATGCCAAAATGTTAATGATCAAGCTTGCCGAGGAAATGGGCCTATCGGCGGTGAAAGATATTTGATTACTTTTATCCTAAAAAACCATGCAAGGACTCAAGTTTAGAATTCTGCTCGATTCCGATGCGAAAACCGAAGTTTTTAGAGACATTGTTCTCTCCGCATCGGATAATTTTGAAACCTTTTACCAAACCATTATCCAAGCTTTTGGCCTCAAAGGCGATCAGATGGCGAGCTTTTACGTATCCAATGATTCGTGGGATAAAGGCCATGAAATCAATTTAATGGATATGTCGTACGACGACGATGACCTCGACCAGCCAGCCAACGTGATGAGTAAGGCAGTATTGAAGGATTTCATCCAAGCTCCTGATCAGAAGTTTATTTTGATTTATGACTTTCTGGCCATGCAGCTGTTTTTAATTGAACTCATTGAAGCCCTTCCTGAAGCACCCCAACAGCCAGCCATTGTGTTAAGCATCGGGGATACTCCTGCGTCTTTACATCAGGATCTGCCCAGCGAAGAAGTTTTTATGGCAGGTGGCGGTGCCTTGGTCGAAGCGGAGGATTTCGATGAGGACGACCTTGGATTTAACGATTACGACGATGGATACCCGGACGAAGAACTCGATGGATACCATGAAACCGAATTCTAATTGTACCCGCCAGAATGAATGCCTCAGACCCCATAGGAAAAGCGATTTTAGCATTTGCTAAAACAGGAAAACCCAAAGACATCGTGGTGAGTTCAGACCTCAGCGACGACGATATTATTCCTGTGGAAGTCTTATTCCGAAGCTACGAAGAAATGCCCGATCTTGAAAAAAAAGCGCTCTCCATGGTCCGGGGAAAAGTACTTGATATTGGTGCTGGAGCCGGACCGCATTCGAAGTACCTGGTTCAACAAGGATTTTCGGTTAAAGCCATTGACACCTCACCGGGTGCAGTCAGCTACCTACAAATGCAGCAGATTGATGCAGAATGCATCGATGTACGCCAAATGAAAGGAGCCACCTTCGACACCCTTTTATGCCTCATGAATGGAATCGGAATCGCTGGAAGTAAAGCCGGATTAATTCCCTTCCTGAACCATTTGAAATCGTTATTAAACCCGAAGGGACAAATTCTTTGCGATTCTTCCGACGTTAAATTCTTATATGAAGAAGAAGACGGTTCGTATTGGATGGACCTTAACAATGAGTATTACGGGAACTTCAAATTTCAACTGCATTATGAGAAGCAATCCAGTGATGAATTTCCTTGGTTATATGTCGATTATGAAACCCTACATGAAGCGGCACAAGCCTGTGGATTCAAATGCCAACGAATTGATTTGGAAGAAAATCATTTTTTAGCGCAACTTGTGATACCATAATTAAGGAACATTGGTTAACTTTATCTCAAATAAAATTCAACATCATGGGCGTACTGGTTAGCAAAAATTCAAAAGTTATTGTGCAAGGTTTTACGGGAACGGAAGGAACGTTCCACGCAGGTCAAATGATCGATTACGGAACCCATGTGGTTGGAGGTGTAACCCCAGGAAAAGGAGGTGGCCTTCATTTAGAACGTCCTATTTTCAATACTGTGAAGGAAGCAGTTAGTACGACTGGTGCAGATGTTTCCATTATTTTCGTACCACCCGCTTTTGCAGCCGATGCGATCATGGAAGCAGCGGAAGGAGGAATTAAAGTGATTGTTTGCATCACGGAAGGAATTCCCGTAAAAGATATGGTGTATGCGAAAGAATACATCAAAGCCTTTGATTGCCGCTTGATTGGGCCAAATTGTCCCGGAGTAATCACCGCTGGAGAAGCGAAAGTGGGCATTATGCCGGGCTTCGTTTTCAAAACAGGAAAAATTGGTATCGTTTCCAAATCTGGGACGCTAACCTACGAAGCAGCAGACCAAGTAGCGAAAGCAGGCTTAGGAATTTCTACAGCGATTGGCATTGGAGGCGATCCCATTATCGGTACAACTACAAAAGAAGCGGTAGAATTGCTCATGAATGATCCAGAAACGGAGGGCATCGTTATGATCGGTGAAATTGGTGGTAACCTTGAAGCCATTGCCGCGCGTTGGGTAAAAGAACACGGTACGAAACCTGTGGTTGGATTTATCGCGGGTGAAACGGCACCCAAAGGAAGAACCATGGGCCACGCAGGAGCCATCGTTGGAGGCGACGACGACACCGCCGAAGCAAAGAAACGCATCATGCGCGAGTGCGGTATCCATGTAGTGGACTCCCCTGCTGGCATTGGTAAAAAAGTAGCCGAAGTAATGGGCGTGATTGCGTAAGCGATTATTCCCTTTCTTGAAATAATTACGGACGAAGCGTAGTTAATTCCAAAACACCCAGGTAACTCCCATCTTTAATTGCCAAGTAGGAATGGGGATGTCTTTATATAACATTTGCTGCGTGGGCATAAAAAACGTTCCTAAATTGTCCAGCGCTACATGAAACTGAAAGGTCTTGACCTTAAATCCCATCAGCGCATTCAAGGAATGATACGTGGTCTCAGTTAAATTCGCAGCCGATAAATCCAACAACGAAAGTTGTGGCACCAAGGAGAGTGTACGATAGCCTTGGTGGTACATGTAGTTCACCTGAGTGAAAACGAATAAATTTTTGGATTTCCCCAAGTAACCTTGATATTTCATCCCGATACCTGCACCAAGATTCGGTAATACTCGATTTTTTTGTGCCAAATAATAACCCTTAGGCTCCACGGAAAATCCTTTCCAGGTTTTTCCTAAAGCTAATTGAAATTCCATTAATTGCTGGTTACTTTGCCCATTGTGATTATCCCAAACGCTTCCGTTGAAACAGTATACCCCCTGGGTAAGCAACCCTTTGACTTGAACACGGTACGCCACATCAAATAATTCCCCTTGAACGGCTAAATCTCCTTGAAATATCCGTTGAAGTTGCGCCTGCTGCATGCTCCATTGAAAGGTATTCCCGAAATAAAACCGTTGAAATACTTCAGGAGCCACAAGTCCTGCTATGAAATTGGCGCTAACCAAATGCTTTCTAAGGAATCGATGACTCAATGCTCCGCTCAGTTGCGAGGCATTGAAGGCTCCGAAAAATCGGTATTGGTAGTTAATTTTCAACGAAGTGTTCCTAACGTGATATTTCATCGCTGAAGTGAGCCCTAATTCCAACGTATCCCGCTGGTTTCCGCGCATTCTGAAACGCCAGTAATCTGCCGTGGCCAATGCCTCAAATTGCCAATGCCTTGATGTACTTCCAATCCCCAACGCATTCTTCTGAAGCGTTTGCTCCAAAATATCCAAACTACGCAGACTGTCGTAAAAAATCGCAGGGTATAATCCTGATAATGTATCCGATTCCTTATAGGAACGACGAAAATTTTGGATCGAACTTCGATGATATATTCCAAGGAATCTTGTAGTATCCTGAAGCAAATTATATTCATTTTTCCAGGACAGTTCTTTCAAACGTACATCGGAACTGCAACTGTCTTTTCGCACAGGAACCAATCCAATAGCTATGTATTGCAACAGGCTATCACTTACAATCCCTCCTGAAAAGTTGCGTAAATCCGACTGCGTCGTTAGGGTCATTTGTGTGCGATATCTGGGCCCATAACGCAAAACCATGGCATGGAGGTCGCGGTTTTTCCATCCACTGTTCCGGATAAATCCTGCCGATGCGTTCGATGTGTATCGAAAATTAGCCAACCAACCATGGTTAAATGCTTGGAAGTAATTCAATGCTGTATGTTGACTCCCTTGCATACCAAAGGAATAATGAACACCTAAAAAAGGTAATGCACTGAAAACCGGCAATCGCTCCGTGGAATTATAGCGCTGTAAGAAAGTCCCAAATGGTTGGTATATCCGAAATGGATCAAAAAAAATACCGTCGCGTAAATAGAGATTGGATAAGGAGGAACGGCTATTGCGTAACGATGAATCCAAGGCGTCGCCGGTTACATAAAAAGATGTATGAGCCCGTAACGTATCTAAGACAAGCGCAGATTGAGAAAACGCTTTGACGAAAATCCCAAAAATCAACCCTGCGGTCCAAAAAAATCTCATGAAACAAACATACAAAAAAGGGGGCACAAGGCCCCCAAAATCGTGATTATTGCTTAGGATTAAGCTAAAGCATTCACATGAACCTGTAACCCTGATTTCAGGTTAGAGGCTTTATTCTTGTGAATAATATTTCGTTTTGCCAATTTATCCAACATTCCCGCTACGATTGGAAAAAGCGTAGCAGCTTCGTTTTTGTCTTCCATTGCGCGCAGCTTGCGAACGGCGTTTCGCACGGTTTTGTGCTGGTACTTATTTAATACACGTTTTGCTTCGTTGGAACGAATTCGCTTGATGGAGGATTTGTGATTTGCCATATTTTCTAACTTAAATTGTTGCAGCCCATAGGAGAATCGAACTCCTGTTTCAAGGATGAAAACCTTGCGTCCTGACCACTAGACGAATGGGCCAATAAATACTACCCCAAGTTTTTGGAGTGCAAATATAGGACTTATTTCGATTCCTTAAAAACTTTTTGCTTTTTTCTACGCTAGATCAGGGTCATCCGATTTCATTTTAAACCCGAGACGTTTCCCGGTTTGCAACTTCAAAGATTCTCCCATATAGTGCATTTGATTCACCGTTATTTCTTCCTGCAAATCAAAGGGGGGAATGTATAAATCAAAGGAAAGCACGTAGGCAAAGGATATTTGCACGGCAAGAGCGCATATCGAAGGGCTCCAAAGATTACGTTCCGTATCCCGAAATAATGCGGCAAGTTGCGTTCTTCCTTCCACGAAAAAATGACGGTCTTTATTGAGGAAAATTCGAGAAATCAAGTAACCTGAGTCCGAAAGACGATTTTGTATCAAGGATTCAGCAAGAAAATTGTAAACATAGATGATCCCAAAATACCCGTGGCGCTCCTCACTTTGAAAATAAGCTGTTCCCCAGAGCGGATTGTTGTCCGGTAATCGAAACACGTTTTGATGCAAGGAGAACACCAACACATCGCTGCCAATGTATACATGGATTTCATAATCTCCCCGTTCCTTGAAATATAAACGTACCCGGTCGTCGTGAACCAAAGTGCGTAACGCCTCCAATTCCAACTTAATTTGTGCTTTTAATTCGTTAAAAATCACCACCGATTCATGCGCAATGTCTTGTTTTAACGCTGATTTATTCAGCAACAGTTGGGTGAGATGGTTTCGGTTTTGAGCGATTGGATCCGTGGATTCTTGTTCTTCCATGAGTAAAGTGATTTTACCAAAAATAAAGAAACTTTTCCTAACTTCACGCTTGCGATGAAATGGGGGTTCTTTGGGTATGTTCTGAAAACTTTTTTCCTGCTGTTTCTCTCGCTCGCGTTGTTGCGTCTGCAGTTTCTATTGGTAAACCATACCTACTTGACGTGGAATCTATTGGATTTATGGATGGGTTTGCGGTTCGACCTCAGTTTAGTCGGATACCTCGCGTTTTTCACCCTTCCTTTATATTACTTGATTTCATGGATTAAGGATCGAAAAATTCACAATACGCTTTTTTTCATCGTCAGCACCCTCTTATTCTTGCTCTGCCTGCTTCCGGAATGTTGGGACCTCGTATATTTTCAATACACGCTTAAGCGGTCTTCTTTTGACTTATATCGCTTCTTTACTTCCGGAGAAGATCAACAAATGTTGGGGCCGATGCTGCGGCGTTTTTGGTATGTTCCCTTCTTGTGCGTCGCTTGGCTTGGTGCTTTTTTCTGGCACATGAGGCTTCTCCAACGTCGAATGGATTCTGAAGGCAATCATTCCCGGTATAGCTTTGGTTTTGCCATGGCTTTTGCGCTTTCCTTTCTGATGGCAAGAAACAGTTTTGGCCCGAAACCTTTAGGCGTTTTAGATGCTACCGTTTTCGGAGATCCCGCCAGATCGCAACTCCGACTGAATTCGCCCTTTGTTGTGCTGAAGACACTGCATAACGCCCCGTTGCCGGATAGGCAATACATGCATGACGAAGCATCAAAACGCTGGTTCAACCCTCACTTTTCCTACCATTCTTCCAACCCGGAAAAAAAGCCAAATGTCGTTTTTATCATTTTGGAGAGTTTTGGTACCCAGCAACTGGGAAAATCGTCGAACCAAATCGCAATCACTCCCTTTTTGGATTCGCTTCTCCACCAAGATTCCAACACCGTTGCTTGTCAAGGATTGGCAAACGGTAAAACCTCCATCGAATGTCTACCTGCCCTTTTCTCCGGAATCCCTTCCCTACTCGAAGTTCCTTTTGTTTTAAGTAATTTCAGCACCAACCGCTTGAATGCCTTTCCTGCACTTGCCCAATCGAAGGGTTATCAAACCCTGTTTTTTCACGGTGCTGAGGCTGGATCGATGCGCTTTCAGGCTACGGCACATCAATTGGGCTTTCAGCACACCTTTTTCAAACATGATCTCCATGCGTCTTCCGATTTAACGGGATCTTGGGGGTATCATGATGAGGTCGTTTTTGATGCGATGATACATACGCTTAACACAACGGCTCCACCGTTTTTGAGCGCCATATTCACGTTGTCGTCGCACGAACCGTACGATATTCCCCAACAACGTCGCAACAAGTATCCGCAACTTACCCGGGAGCAGGCCGCGTATCGCTATACGGACGATTGTTTGCGCACCTTTTTCAACCGTTCGAAACGCCAAAAATGGTATAAAAACACCGTATTTGTGCTTACGGCGGATCACACTCCGGTGCATTTATCTTCCAAAGGATATCGATTTCGGTATTATTATGAAGTTCCCATCGCCGTGGTGAATTTACCCACCCGAGCTAATGCTCCGCAAGAACACCTTGAAATTGTTCCTTGGTTAATCAAGCAATGGAATTGGGACGTGAACTGGTACGGCTACGGAAATGGGGACAACCCCGATAAAATTCGGTATTTAAATGGGATTTACCACGTGTGGAATCCCCACTATCATTTACAATTCAACGAACAAACTGCGCAATGGAAGGTCGTTTATGCAACAAATACCGATACCAACTCCTTGGATCGTGCCAAAAAACGCTTTCTTGCCCTACTGCAACGCTATCGGCATGACTTACGCTATAATGCCCTTGGAATGTAACCAATGAAAAAGGGAACGTTTCGGCTGTAAACTACGTCGCCTATTCCCAATGCTATCCAAATTTATCTCGTATGCGTCTGATTTGTTTAGCCCTGAGCTTCTTTTTTGGTGCACTCCAAGCCCAAAAAAACCTTCCTTATTTTGTTCCAAAATCTGAGACTGTTGCTTTCAAACAGGCCTATATTCTTCGCGACGATGAAGAATGTCTGGAAATATTGCGTTTAAACGAATCTCGGTACGAATGGATTCGCTATCCAAAAAACGATAGTGGCCTTTGTGCTGTGCATTGCGAAGCTGCATTTTATGCAGCGAAAAAAAAACGCTTAATTTTCGCGAGTACGGTGGAAGAAGATATCGTAAAAAATGATAGCCTTTGCTTCGCAGTTGTCGGGAAGGAATCTTCCGCAGCCGGGGATGCTATGAGCGCTTTATACTTCAAAAAGAACCTATTTTACGCGAGTCGCCTTCACGCTTTTTTCAAGGTTCATCCGGTACTTGTTCCTACCCACGACCCTCGTGCTTTTAACTCCTGGAGCGTATCCCCTGAAACAGGCAATCCTTTCGTTCAAGGACCTTGTTCCAAACCTGATAATTTAGACTGTCTTTGCTCCTCATTAACCTACAATCAATCAACTACGCAAGAAAAAGCCGACGCTATTGGTAGTTTCGTCATCCATCGATTTAATTACCGCCGTGGCGATACAGCTCAAACCAATATTAAAGGACTCGTATTTGGTAAGGAGCTCGAGGCGGTGTGCGAGGGATACAGTCGCGTCTACAAAGACCTGATGGAACGTAGCGGATTCAAAACCGATTATCTGACAGGAGCTGTAAGAACGGATGTTTATGATATTTTTTATTCCGGCCATTCGCACGCATGGAATCAAACGAAAATTAATGATGAAACCTATGCCCTAGACATTACTTGGGCCAATAATTTATCCGACATGTGGTATTTAATGCCTCCCCATGATTTTCAAGTCACGCATTTTATTGATCCGAATTACAACAAACCTACCTTGGCGTATGATTCCACGTTCACGATGTATGATTTCATGCATCAGCCATTGATTAACCCCATTCAAGAAAACGGGGCACAAAAAATGCAACAATTGGATAAGACCTTGCCTTTTTATGCGGCAAAAAATACCTTCGTTATCAATTTTAGCAAAAAAATGACCGTGAACAGTGTCAGCCGCCAAGAGCTTTCTTATCCTTTTGTGAAGTTCAGTGGAGAGTCCGGTGAAACCGCCTCCAAAGTGATTGCAAAATCAGGGAAGATCACCAATAAAACCTCAACGAATCGTCTCGAAATCATCTTACCGGAGAAAATCAATAACATTCAAGTAGAAATAGCCGGAATAGGCACCATCCACTATGTTGTTTTCAATGGGAGCGACGCTGAATTTTACCAATTTCTCGTTGATCAAAAGAATCCCAACAGTGCGCATTCGATGGCCTTAGCTTTCCTTGCCTGCGCCAAACTGAACGACCCTGCTGTATTTTCCTCATTAAAGTCTTATCTACCAGAAGATTTGAGCTTCAAAAAATTCATGAAACAAGCCAAAGATTATAACGTGGACGAATTTTCGTTTGCCACATTTAATGCGAGCCAACATTCCAGTTATTCTTTTAATGCAGAAAATAAACTTGTGAAGAAAAAACCAAATCACACAAAAAAAGGGGAAAATGAAAGTTTTTTCGGGTATTCCTTTGAATACAGTCAGCCGCATAAAGGCAAGGTTTCAAAGATATTTCTTCATGAAAACGAAGATAACACCTTTTCCTTTGCCAAGTTCAACATAAATAGTTGGTAGGGATTTCCTTTGTGAAAGGTGCTTTTAAAGCGAATGTTCGGGATTTTTTTACTTTTACGAGAAAAAAATACAATGCGCTTCATCTCTTGGGACCTGGCCGAAATTTTGGAACGACTTCACCGTCTCCAAGCCAACAGTCCGGCACAATGGGGAAAATTTACCGCCCAGCATATGGTCGAACACCTCTGTGGCGGATTGAGCATGTCCATGGGGGATATCAGTTTTCCCGGAGAGGTCAGCGAGGAAAAAGCCTTGCGACTTAAAAATTTCCTCAGCTCGGACCAGCCTTTTGCCAAGGAAATCCAAGTGGGTTTTGTCGTTCATAATGCCCCCTTGAAGCACGAAGAACTCGATTTAGCGATCGATGATTTGGTCACGCAGTTTTTAGCTTTTGAAGAATATTACGAACAATATCCAGAAGCCATCCACCCTCACCCCTATTTTGGGAAGTTGAATTATGCGGAGTGGAAACAATTACACATCAAACATTTTACGCATCATTTTGAGCAGTTTGGGTTAATGTCCAATTAAAAAAGCAATTTTTAACAAGCCTTTTCGCTTCAAAAAAACTACTTTTATCCTTTATTTAACTAAAATCCATTTCCATGAGCAAATTATTTACGCTAATTCTTGTTATCGCCACCTGTTCATCCCTTTCTGCACAAAGTGTGGACGAAATAATCACCGCCTACTACAACGCCATAGGTGGTGCCAATTGGGAAAAAGTAAATAGCCTCACTTTGAAAGCCAATGTAGAACAAGGCGGAATGAAGATTCCCATAGAAGTGGTCAGCATGCGTGATGGGCGTAATTATACAGAAATCACCCTCATGGGCAACAAAATGATCATGCAAGGTTTTGATGGAAAAACCAACTGGTCCACCAATTTCATGACCATGGAAGCAGAAAAAAGCAGTTCTGAAGTAAGTGAAAATGCGATACGTTCCAAAGATGAATTTCCATACGCTATCCTTGTTTATAAGAAATTAGGATACACACCCACGCTTCTGGGTACAGAAACCGTCGATGGTACCCCATGTCATAAAATCAAACTCGAAAAAAAGACGCGAATGGTAGAAGGCGTTGAAACACCCAATATCGAATATATATACATTGATAAAGAAAGCAACGTCGCGATCATGACCGAATCGGAAATCATGGAGGGAGAAATGAAAGGTAAAATTGGACAAAACAAAATGTCCGATTATCAAGAAGTTAATGGCGTTTTCATTCCTTTTTCAAATTCCCAAGGCATTAAAGGAGAGGAGTTTCAAACTATGCAATTTGAATCGATTACGGTAAATGACAAAGTTGACGAGACTAAGTTCGCTTTTCCAAAAAAATAATTCATGAAAACGCTAGTTCTTGGCTTACTCGCAGGCATGTGGGGAGCTTCTTTATGGGCGCAAACAGCCTTAAATGCCGGTGATTATTTTGGTGATCTCAAAGCCCGGCATATCGGACCGGCTTTAATGAGTGGGCGTATTTCAGATATTGAACTTAATCCCAAAAATTCCAACGATGTATTAATCGGTGCTGCAGGCGGCGGGGTTTGGAAATCCCAAGATGGTGGCATTCGCTTCACCTCGATCTTCGACCAATATTGCCAATCCATCGGTTGCGTTACGATAGACCCCAGCGATCCCGATAATACCTATTGGGTGGGTACCGGAGAACCCTGGACACGCAACAGCGTTTCTGCCGGCGATGGTATTTACAAAACCACCGATGGCGGTAAAAACTGGACGAAAATGGGATTGGAAAAATCCGACCGAATCGCCTCGATTCAGGTGAATCCAAAAAATCCAAACGAGGTGTTCGTTGGTGTGTTGGGTGCCTTGTGGGGACCGAGCAACGAGCGTGGTGTGTATAAAACCATGGATGGTGGAAAAACCTGGACCAACGTGCTTTTTGTTGACAATACCACAGGATGCTCTGAATTGGTCATGGATCCCAGCAATCCTAACATTTTATATGCGGCGTTTTGGGAATTTCGAAGAACTGCGTATTCCTTCAACTCCGGGGGCCTAAACAGTGCCCTGTATAAAAGTGAAGACGGAGGAACGACTTGGAAAAAACTGGAAAACGGAATTCCTGCAGGAAAAAAAGGCCGTATCGCCATCGCCATCGCCCCATCGAATCCCAACTTGCTGTATGCCGTCATTGAAGCCGAAAAAAAGGAGCAAAAAGGGCTCTATCGATCGGAAGATGCAGGAAAAACATGGACCTATCTCAACGGTGATTTTGCCCTTACGGTTCGCCCGTTCTACTTTTCAAGAATTGTCGTGCATCCCAAGGACCCCAACATTCTGTACAAAGCCGGATTATCGGGTTCCAAAAGCCGCGACGGCGGAAAGACCTTTGAAAATATGGGCTCCATGCACTCGGATATCCATGACATTGCTATGGACGCGAATGATCCGGATAAAGTGTTCGTGGCCACCGATGGTGGGCTTTACCGTTCCATGAACGGCGGTTCAAGTTTAGAAATTATCGAGAACCTGCCCCTGAGCCAATTCTATCATGTCAGCATCGACAACCGAAATCCATATTATGTTTACGGAGGTCTGCAGGACAACAATTCCTGGTTTGGGCCATCCGCCAGCCCTGGAGGTGTAGAAGCACGGGATTGGGAGTTGGTAGGACAAGGGGATGGATTCCGGGTTTATCCTCACCCGACTAATCCAAAGATTGTGTATTCAGAAATGCAGGGTGCAGAGGCCATTTGGCGCTTTGACGTTGAAAAGCAACAGCTAAAAACCGTGAAACCTTATGCCCTCGAAGGCGACCCCAAACTTCGTTTCAATTGGAATGCATCACTCACCACCAGCCAACACGCACCTGACCGCTTGTATGTGGGTAGTCAATTTGTGCACTTGTCTAACGATCGGGGGGATACTTGGGTTAAAATTTCTCCCGATTTAACCACCAACGACCTTAGCAAACAACTGCAGGAAGGTTCGGGAGGATTATCCGCGGATAATTCAGGGGCGGAAAATCATTGTACGGTTTTCACCATTGCCGAATCTCCATTAGACGAAAAAGTGCTGTGGATTGGAACGGATGATGGCAATGTGCAACTGACGAAAGACGGTGGAAAAACCTGGGAAAATTTAAGCAAGAACTTTCCTGGACTGCCCGCCAATACCTGGTGTTATCACATCGAGGCCAGCGTGCATGGTCTAGGAATAGCCTATGCCGTTTTTGATGGGCATACAAAAAACGATTACGCTCCGTATGTGTATAAAACCGAAGATTTTGGCAAAACCTGGAAATCCATCAGCACTCCGGAAATAAGCACCTTTGTGCGGAATATACAAGAAGACTACGTCAACAAAAACTTGTTGTATCTTGGCGCCGAAAACGGCTTGTACATCACGTTAAATGGTGGCGCATCATGGTCGCCGTTCACGAATAATTTCCCCAAAGTAGCCGTGCATTATTTAGCATTGCATCCTACAAAACACGCCTTGGTCGCCGCTACCCACGGTCGCGGCATCATCATTCTTGATGACATTCGACCGCTCCGAAACATCCACCAAGACCAACTCAATCAAAACCTAACTTTTTTTGAAACAGACGTGTTTGTACTGCCCGAAAAAAGCAATTTTGGTGGGACAGCGTCGAACAATCAATTTGTGGGGGAAAACCCGGGCAGCAGCGCCAAAATCAGTTATTTCCTTCCTAAAAGGCATACCTTCGGAAAAATGACCGGGGAAATTACTACACCTGAAGGTCAGTTGGTCTCGAAGTTGGATGTTGGAAAAAACAAAGGCATCAACATCATCGATTGGGGCTTTAATGCACTGGCGCCTAAAACCGCGAAAGGCAAGAATTTTTCCTTGGCTCCTGCTCCTTCGGTGAAGGCTGGAAAATATTTGGTTAAGATTACCAAAGGAAACGAAGTATTCGAGAAAGCGATTGAAGTTTGCTACGATTCCACCTCGAGCTTTACGGCCGCAGACCGGAGCAAACAACAAGCAACTACGCAACGCCTTTTCGGGATGATTCAAGATTTAGCCTACCTTGTTTATCAAATCGACCAGTGGGATGCGAAAGTTGCGGAGTATCAAAGTAACAATCCGAAACCGAACAAAACGGTTGACGCCTTAAGCAAGGAACTCAGCGCCCTTCGAAATAAGTTGGTAGTGACCACCGGTGATAATTACGTAGGTACTGCTGAGCCCCAATTGCGGGAAAAAATCAATGAGATTTACGCGACCATTTCGTCCTATTATGGTGCTCCTTCCGAATCCGAATTGGCGAATATCAATGGCTTGAACAATCAATTGTTGGCAGGACAAAAAGCGTTTAAGCTACTTCTTGAAACAAAAATTAAAGCGTTTGCCGCAACCTTGGAAAAAACACCCGCCATACCTCAACCTGTGGTGCTATCCTTGGAAGAATTTTTGAAGCAATAACAAGGCTCAATAATCTTTAGTTCACAAAAAATCCCTCCGAGGAGGGATTTATACTTCGTTTGAATGATTCCATTAAATTTCAGTTACAACACCGTTCTTTTCCATGAGTTTACGAAGGTTGATTAAGGCATAACGCATTCTACCTAACGCCGTGTTAATACTGATGCCCTCATCTTCGGCGATTTCTTTGAAGGATAAATCTTGAAAAATACGCATGTATAAAATCGTCCGCTGATTTTCAGGAAGCAACTCCATGAATTCAAGCACTTGACCTTCTAATTCCTTTTTACATTGTTGTTCCAGGGCATTCAGTTCATTGGTGGATAGTCGATTAAACACCGAATATTCTTCATTTCCCGAGCGTGTTTCCGAAAGTAATCGAATTTTTTTCGTCCGACGGAAGTTGTCGATTATGTGGTTGTGTGCAATGCGCAATACCCAGGGTAAGAATTTTCCTTCTTCGTTGTACGATCCCGACTTCATGGTGGTAACTACCTTCACAAAAGTATCTTGAAAATAATCCAAGGCTAAGTCGCGGTCATGGATTTTAGAACAAATGAACCGATACACTCGATCTTTGTGGCGGTTGACCAGAATTTCAAATGCTTTCTCATTTCCTCGGATGTACAACTTGACCAAGGCTTGGTCTTCTAACGACGATAACAACATAATTTACTATTTATCCAGATTTGGGGTTAAGTAAACGTGTTGTGTATAGGCGTGTTGTTTTTAAGAATTAACGTAAAAGTAAAGTTTTCTTGCCCAACTTGGTGCTCTTTTAACTTTTACCTACTTTCATCGAATATTTTTAGGGTTATGTCGAACAAAGCGTTTGGAATTGGATTATTGACCTTGATCGGTTTTCCCGTTTTCGGATTTTTGCTGCGCTACGGATTGGACCTCACCAAACTGCCCGATTTTCTGCAAATGCAGCAATTTCAAGCAATTCCCATAGGCTACGGGGGGATGTTCGGTTTTATCTATGCCTTTATAGCCCTTCCTTTGATGCAGGCACCTGTGTTTGATGGCCTGAGCTACCGCATGGAAACCCTCATAGGGCAGCTTAAATTGACATTCCTCGGGGGGATTTTCCTTTCGGTGTGCGCCGGGGTTGGCGAGGAACTTTTTTTTCGAGCAGCACTTCAACCCTCCTTGGGTGTATGGCTAAGCTCTGTGATTTTTGTGGCGATCCACGGATATTTGAATCCATGGAACTGGAGATTCAGTTTGTACGGGCTGATTATTTTACCCTTCATTGTATTGCTTTCCTACGGCTTTGAATTCTTCGGTCTTTGGTTCGCCATTGCGGCACATTTTGCCTACGATGCCGTGCTTTTTACGGCCATTGTCATGGAAAACCGCGCGAAAAAGACCAAGCACGAAAGCCGCAAAATCGCTACCTTTGAGGGGTGAAGCGGTTTCAAACACCTTTTTTTATAGGGTATCTTTTGTTCTTCCTAATCGGCAGTTTCATGCTGTTCACTTCGGATAAAATTACCCTCCAGCTTAATACCAATGCGCTGCATACTATCTTCTTAGATGCCACCATGCCCTACATTACCTGGATGGGCGACGGGCTTTTCGCCATCCTTGTAGCTGTTGTGATTTTACTGTTTTTCCACCGACGACTCGGAAGCTTGTTGTTAATTGGTTATGCGGGGTCGGCCCTGTTGGCCCAAGGTGCGAAGCGGCTCCTGTTTCCCGAGGCCATGCGGCCTTATTTCTTCTTAAAATACCACCCATCCTTTCATAAAATTCCCCACTTTTTATACTACGAATTTCACAGTTTCCCTTCCGGTCACACTACGACCGCCTTTGCGATGGCCACGGTATTGGCTTGGCATTGTACGCCATCCTGCTGGAAGCAATCGGCGCTCTTAATGCTGGCTTGCTTGGTGGGATTTTCACGTACCTATCTCTCCCAGCATTTCTTGGTCGATGTGCTTGCTGGGTCCATGTTGGGCGTATCTTGCGGGCTGATGCTCGTGGTCTTTTGGCCCCAACACTGGCTTTCAAAACAAACCCCTTTAGTACGCCTATGAACCTCAAAACGCTTGGCTCAATTGTAGGCATTTGCTTGATTTTGTTTGTACCCTTTTTGGGGTACGTGCATCTCTTCGATTGGGACGAGATCAACTTTGCAGAATGTGCCCGAGAAATGCTCGAAAGCGGTAATTTTTCGACCGTAACGATCGATTACGAGCCGTTTTGGGAGAAACCCCCGCTGTTCATTTGGATGCAAGCCCTTTCCATGAAATGCTTTGGTGTCTATGCCTTCGGGGCGCGTTTTCCCAATGTACTCGCCGCCATCGCTACGCTGCTTTCCATTCTTTACCACGGCACAAAGCACCAAAACCGCAAATTTGCCCTTTGGTGGGCCGCTTTTTATTTGGGCTCGTTTTTACCCAACCTCTATTTTCATTCGGGCATTATCGATCCTTGGTTCAATCTTTTTATCCTCAACGCCATCGCTTTTTACTTTTCAGGAAATACCCACCGCAACCACCTCCATTGGTTACTATGCGGCATCTTTGCCGGTTTGGCGGTAATGACCAAAGGTCCCGTGGCGCTCATCCTCGTAGGCGGAAGCGTGTTTTTGTACCATTTGATTACCCGATTCAAGGGTTTTCCTTCCCTCAAAGCGCTCGTGCTTGTCCTATTCAGCACGCTTGTCATTAGTTTATGTTGGTTTTTCATGCTTTGGGTTACCGGAAACACCGCCATTATTGAACAATTCTTGGCCTACCAGGTGCGCTTGTTTCAAACCCAAGATGCCGGACACGGAGGCCCGATCTATTACCACTGGGTGGTGCTGCTTTTGGGTTGCTTTCCCGCCTCCTTTTTCGCCTTAAGCTCTCTTTTCAAAAAAACAACCTATGCCAAACGTTTCAGTATCCTGATCCTCATATCCGGACTGCTCACCTTGGTGTTGTTTTCCATCGTGCAAACGAAAATCATTCATTATTCCTCCTTTTGTTATTTTTTCTTATGTTATTTTGCCGCGTTGGCCGTCGCGCAAGAAAAACCAAAACTGTCGCGCACGGTTCTTTTCGCAGGTGTTTATCTGGGAGCGATTGCAATGTTGGTGGGCGTCCTGGTATACCTGCAGACGTACGGACCAGGGATCGAAAAAGTGCTGACGATCCAGGATCCATTTGCCCTGCAAAACCTGAAAGCGTATACGCAATGGCGCTGGTACGACTTCACCGTGGTGGTGCTTTGGCTGGGCGCCGTTATAGTTTCTTTCTACTATGCTTGGAAAAAACGCTTGACCCATGCGGTGGGGGTCTTGTTGCTCGGTATCGCGCTTGGCAACGTGGCCTTAAAACCCACCCTATTGCCCCACATCGAACAGTATACCCAAGGAGCGGCTATCGCATTTTATGAAAAACACCGCGACCAAAATGTGTACCTCATTACCTTGGGCTATAAATCGTATGCGCACTTGTTTTACGGGAAGATAAAACCGCATACCAACCCCTTGCGCTACAACGAAGCATGGGTATGCGCAGATTCCACGGATTTGCCTGCCTTTTATGTGGCACGATACCCTTCGCAGGAACGGTATTTACAAGCCTATCCGAACTTAAAAATGTTGTACATGAAGCATGGTTTTGTTTTTCTCGCTCAAAAAAAGAACTTAAGTTTGAAGTCCCAAAAGAAATAACCCTATGCCCCAGATTTCAGAAAAAGCACAAATCGTTCCTGCTTCACCTATTCGTAAGTTGGTGCCTTTTGCCGAGGCCGCCAAAAAAGCGGGAAAAACCGTCTATCATTTAAATATTGGGCAACCCGATATTCAAACGCCTGAGGCTGCTTTAAACGCCATCCATCATTTTGATGACAAGGTCCTTGAATACAGTCACTCGGCGGGAATCGAAAGTTATCGTGTGAAGCTATCCGCATCGTACAAAACCCAAGGGATTCCTGTAGAGGTAGAAGACATCCTAATCACGACCGGAGGATCTGAAGCCTTGATTTTTGCAATGTTGTGCACCTGTAATCCGGGGGACGAAGTGATTATTCCGGAACCTTTTTATGCCAATTACAACAGTTTTGCGGTAACGGCGGGCGTTCGGGTGGTTCCAGTAACTTCGAGCATAGAAAATGGCTTTGCCCTACCTGCCATGGAGGAAATTGAAGCCAAAATAACACCGCGTACCAAAGGCATTGTGATATGCAATCCGGGCAATCCCACCGGATATTTATACGCCAAAGCAGAATTGGAAGCCTTGGCAGCGATTGTAAAAAAGCATGACTTGTTCTTGTATGCCGACGAGGTGTACCGTGAATTTTGCTATGACGGTGCGCAACCGCATTCCGTATTAAATTTACCTGGGCTGGAAGAACATGTATTGATGATCGATTCCGTTTCGAAACGTTATTCCATGTGCGGCGCACGCATTGGTGCGTTGGTCAGCAAGAACAAAGCAGTGATGGCCGCGGCCCTTAAATTTGGCCAAGCACGCCTTTCTCCCCCCACCATTGACCAAGTTGCTGCAGAGGCGGCCCTTTCTACACCTCAGTCCTATTTTAATGAAGTAGTAGACGAATACGTAGCCCGTAGAAACATCATGGTGGACGGCTTAAACGCCATACCTGGTGTATTTTGTCCGAAACCTAAAGGCGCCTTTTATTGCGTGGCGCGATTCCCGGTGGACGATGCCGAAAAATTCTGTCAATGGTTGTTAGCGTCGTTTTCTTTTGAAGGACAAACCGTTATGATGGCGCCTGCCAACGGGTTCTACGCTACCCCGGGAGCAGGGAAAAATGAGGCGCGTATTGCATATGTATTGCATCAAGATGCATTGCGAAAGGCGGTTGATTGCTTGCGCGTAGCCTTAGAAGAATATCCAGGGACGATCCGATGAATACCGTAGTCGAATATATCCAGGCGATTGAGGAAGGTCCGAGGAAAGCATTATTCCTCCAAATGAGGGACGTAATCCTCGATAACCTTCCAAAAGGATTTGAAGAGGAAATGAATTACGGCATGATTGGCTATGTGGTGCCGCATTCCTTGTATCCGAAGGGCTATCATTGTTCTCCAGAATTGCCATTACCCTTTGTGAATTTGGTGATCCGAAAAGACATTATCACCTTTTACCACATGGGCCTCTATGCGGACCCAACGATGCTTTCGTGGTTTGAGAAGGAATATATTGAAGCAACGGGTAAAAAACCCGACATGGGGAAAAGTTGTATTCGGTTTAAGAAGACCACACCGATTCCGTTTACTTTGATCGGCGAACTCATGCAAAAAATTTCTCCTGAACAATGGATTGAGCGCTATGAGGCGGCGTTTGTGAGGAAGTAGAAATATCCTTATGTGTGAATTGCAGCTCTGAACGTGCTATAAAATACTTTATCGATTTCAACAATCTGGCGATTTTTTTTTCGGTAAGTCCGAATAAAAATCCTCCCAATTAACAACACAAATCGTATATTCGTACATGCGCAACAAACCTTCTCCAATACACCCGATTTGGTTGTATAAGCGCAAGATTGTAGCGTGTATAAGCTAGTTATCGTTCAGTCTAAAAAAAACAAATTCAAAACTAACTCAAGTTATTTTTACTACATTCGAAAATAAAAAATGATTCAACGAATTTATATTGATACCTCTGTTGTTGGTGGTTACTTTGACGAAGAATTCAAAGAAGCGACAAATATGTTATTTAAGCGACTTGAAAACAGAGAAGTAAAATTTGTGGTTTCTGACTTATTAGATCTTGAATTGTTAAATGCTCCAGCTCATGTTAAAGAGTTGCTATTTAATTTTCCCCCAGAATATTTTGAACGAGTTGAGTTAACCGATGAGACTATACAATTGGCAGATACCTATATCGAAGAAAAAGTAGTAGGAAAAACCAGTATTGAAGATTGCAGACACATAGCCTTGGCGACAATTTACAAAGTTGATGTTTTAGCAAGTTGGAACTTTAAACACATTGTAAACCTTGATAAAATAAAAGGGTACAATTCTATAAACCTTAGACTTGGTTATACAATGATTGAAATTAGAAGTCCAAAAGATTTAGTAAAATATGGAGACGAATAAAAAGGAAAAAACATTTGACGCTGTAATGATGATGCGTGAAATAAGAGATAAAATTAGCCAGGAAACTCAAAATATGACCTTTGAGCAATTAAAGGATTATATTAAGAATAAGCTCGCTGAAAAAAAAACAAAACTTATTGGCCAGAAATAAAAGACCGAAACGATAACAACGTGTAAGCAATATCCCGAATCGTTCCTCTCGGGACATCGCCTACACGCCGACCGTTATGCACAATAAACCAGAGTAACTATAATGAAATTAAACCTGATTGTCATATTATTAATTCATTGCGGAATATCGAATGCCCAAAAAGCCAATGGGATTCAATTTCTAGTAAATCCATATATGCAAGATTTTGGGAATCTTGAAAAAAGATATACAACCGTTGATTGCGAAACTGTTTTTTCAAAACATAAAAAATATCCTACATACGAATTTGGCATACTTTATCATCATGATTTCAATAGTAAGTGGGGATGGGGTGTTGGCTCGACTTATAAATTTGCAAAATTTAATTCAGAATATAAATTCACTGTCTATCAGCAACCAGATCATGTTATGTACGAGTATAAGACTACTTCGTCGGTTTATTACGCCAATGTCAAATTTCAAGCATCCTATCATTTAACCAAGAGGTTATTCATTAATACATTTGTAAATTTTGAATTACCCTTAGTAGAGAACATAAATTCAACACCTGATTATGGCATCCAGTTTAACGTGACAAACCATTACATTACTCCAGAAGGAATGGTAAGTGAACCTATTCAATCTAACAAGATTGACATTGATCATAGTGGGTACGATACACATCTAAATATCACTCCTGAAATGAACCTACAATATGAAGTCTATAAAGGATTGAGAATTTGTGCTGGATTCAGATATAAATTTTGGAGGTCAAAGTATCCTATTTTAAAAGTCCAAGTTGACGGCTTTACTGGGCCAGAAAACTATAACAATCAAGGCATCACCTACTTGTCAGAAGTTAATAATAAAGATTTTAGTATTTCTTTTGGATTGGTATATGAAATAAGTCGAGCCAAAAAGGAAAAATAATACTGTGCATAACAGCAAGCAAGCACAAGCCCTTCAATCATACTTCGAAAGAACGAAAACATGAAAGCAAATAACTTTAACTTCGAAACATCGGAAATTTTAAAGAGTCGGGCTATGCGCCTGCTTACGAAACGTTATGTGTAATTTTAGAATGACCAAGACAAATGAAAGGACGCCTTTATTTATTATTAGCTATTTTGACTTTTGCAGGGTGTAAAGACACTAAAAAAGGAGAAAATATTGAGACTTCAAAAACTAAGAATGAATGGCCATTTGAAGACGTAAAAGATAATTTTAGGTATGCTACAGGAATAACTATTTCGCATAAACTTAATTTAGGTTGTGGTGGAGAGTATTTACCTGTTCGAAAGCGAACTCTCAATAAATCAGAGATTGCTATGTCAAACTCTGGGTCTGAACAAGCAAAAACATTTAATGACAGTACGATTCTTGGTTATATTTACAATGATTCCCCGTTGGAATTAATTGATGAAAGTTCCGAATATTATAAAATCAGATTTGACTTCAAAAACCAAACAGTTGAAGGATATATTTTAAAAACCTATTGCGGCAGTCCCACAATTAAGCCATACACAGATTTATCACATTCATTAAGTAATTCTAACTTAATCATTAATCCAGAGCTATTACCTTATTGTAGAGTATTCGTAACAGAGAAATTTCATAATTTACTGATTCAAGGAAGGAAATCACAAAATTCCTTAAAGCACATTAAAAACGTTCTTTCACAGACCGAAACTGAACTAATATTGTATTCTCTGTTCGTGGGACAGAGTAAAAGAGAGCTTTATAATAACAACTATAGAGCGGGAAGCGATATGACACATTTAATTTATTGTGTCAAAAACGATTACTTTACTTACGATTTTAGCAATTATAGTAATATGTTTGTTGTTACCAGTCCATCATTACCAGTTAAAATTAATTCATATTCAATTAAAAATGACACTTTAAAGTTGACAATAGCTGACTATGATAATTATCACTCAAAGCAAAGTATTAAATTATTTCCACTAAATTCTAAAAGAGCTTTTTCAAGCAGAAAAGGAGCAGTTTGGATTTTAAATGATACAATTCGCCTGAAAGATATATCATACATTGCAGACAAGTTTTCTGTTCCAGAAACTCAAATCGGACATACATACTTTTATGAAATTTTAGAGTTATACATTCAAGACATATTGCCAAAAAGACAGGACACTTATCTCGAACATTACCTTGACGAATGAAAATAAAAACTACACATAACAGGCGTTTGGCTCAATGGCGGGTGAAGTGTTTAATTGAACATTCTACCTCGCTTCAACTTTTGTGGTGTATTGACAGTTTTGTGCTCCGAAATCCGCCACTGCGCCAAGCGCCAGAACGTTAGGTTCAAGCTGTCTTCATTGCAAATAAGCATAGCATCAAAACTCGAAGAAAAATTGTAAATTCACATCAATGATAAAACGTGTTTATATTGATACTTCTGTGTTTGGAGGATATTTCGAC
>Ga0214921_10001890_pt1 | contig 35056 bp, 36 predicted proteins | sample LL1505_MetaG_FD_177992 | JGI IMG/M metagenome (GOLD analysis project Ga0214921, IMG submission 177992) | Freshwater microbial communities from Lake Lanier, Atlanta, Georgia, United States - LL-1505 | ecosystem: Environmental > Aquatic > Freshwater > Lake | place: USA: Georgia | collected... | reverse complement strand
CAGTTGCTCCTCCTCCAAGAGTGGCGGTGACGAGCCGGTATGAGGGCGGGCGGAACACTCCGAGGGGTGGAGAGCCAGAGTTGCGTTGAATCCGAACATGCGGAAACCTGTTATTTCAATAGCGTTAGTGAGTGCATGTCGTATGAAGTATGAATATTTAATGAATATAGCATCGGGATTATATCTTATATGCTATATTCCCGAACTGTATGCGAACTATAAAAACAAGAATGCGAATATGTATAATATGCCGGAAAAAATCGTGATACTCGCCGGCACGACATTTGCATTTGCGTTTTCTATTCTCAATGATGACGCGTCACTTATGGCGAACTACGGCCCGATTTTAATGCTTGATATTATTGCAATGCTTATGAGGGGCTATTATGTCTATTACTATCGCGAGCCACGCGTGCAGGATCAGCAGCCGCCGGCGGCGCAGCTGCCGCCACCCGCCGTCTAAGGCTCTGCCGGAGATACTACAAATAGGAAATGTCAGAAGCGCAAACGATTCTGGCATTTGATATTGGAATCCGGAATCTGGCCTGGTGTTTGCTGCAGGCCTCGGACATTTCGGGAGTGCCGGCCAAGATTCTCGGCTGGCAGAACTACGATCTTCTGACCGGACAAGGCGCCGAGGTTCAGAAGATCAAGATCACTTGCCTCCGTTGTTCCGTTACCGCGGCCTTTACGAATCCGGTGGATGCGGCTGGGGCTACGTGTCTCCGCCACTGTCCCACCAGCCATCCACCTCTGAAGGATTTGAGTGGAGCCGTTCTCAAACGCATTCCGGATCTGAAGACTCTGCGGGCTCTGGCTCCTACTGTGCGCGCCGCCACGAAGGCGAAGTTGGTGGCGGCGCTGGCGGCTTCCCGGTCAATGCCTTTGGAGAAGGTGAAGATGAAGCGGGCCATGGATACGGAACTGTCTCTACTGCATGACTCGATCCGCACGTTCGTCGGGGCAAATCTGGAATCTTTTCGCCTGGCCACCCACATTCTTCTAGAGAATCAACCGGTTCTGAAGAATCCGACGATGAAGACGGTGCAGATCCTACTGTTTGCGACACTGCGCGATATGTTACAGCCTGGACCACCTCCTTTGAAACTGGTGCATGCTGGAAAGAAGATTACGGGAATGGTGACGGGTGACGCTGGCTACAAGTCGCGCAAGGATGCGAGCGAGGCGAAGGTTGCACAGCTTCTTGGTGGGCAGAAGATCGAGGGGGCGGCTGGCTGGGTGACGTATTTCAAGGGGCATGGCAAGAAGTCGGATTTGGCTGATGCTCTTTGTATGTGCTGGGACAAGGTTTCCGCGTAGGCGGAAACCGACCCACAAGGTTTCCCCGTAGGCGGTAACCGACCCGCAAGGTTTCCGCGTAGGCGGAAACCGACCCACAAGGTTACGGCGTAATAGGATATCCCCGGCTGGCAAAGTGCGTCATATTGCCATCTAAAAAGAACGCAAGAATCCGAAGAAGATGGAACGCCCTGTCACCATTCACGAGATGGCGAATGTAGCCGGCGGCCTCGGTGGCCCCGATTTCAGCATGTCTTCTGATGTTGGAAACATTATTGAGATTTCCGACAGCAATGATACTCTTGGGCTCGGCATGTTGGCAAATCCTGGTCGCCAGCGTGGAAATCAGCAGAACGGGGGCAGCAGCTCACAATCCTATGAGTCATCTGCGCCAGCGGTGCCTGCCCCTTCCAGCGGAGGCCTCGCGGAGGTTGAAATTGGAAGCCTGGAGCCCATGGAGCCTATTACATTCAACTTAGGCTCGTCGGCACCCTCTGGTTCCGCGGCGCCCATCGAATTCCAATTCACAAAGATTGAGGAAGACAAGGGTGGCAGCCTCTTCTCTAATATGCAGACGGCCACTGGCCCCGGATTCGGTCTGACATCTGCAGCGCCTCCCCGCATGAACCCCGAGGAGGAGAAGAAGGAGAAGAACGAGGTGCTGAACAAGCTGCAGCGCCTGGAGCAAAAGGGATTTCCAGTGTCCAAGCGCTACACCATGGATAATACTCTGGACGAGATGAAGCAGGAGTATCTCCGTCTGGTGGATGCGCGCAATCTGGAGGCGTCTCTCCGCTTCCAGCGCCAGGCGCTGATGTCCGTGGTGACCGGTATGGAGTGGGCGAACGGCCGCTTCGATCCTTTCGATATCAAGCTGGACGGCTGGTCCGAGGCCGTGCATGAGAATGTGGAGGACTTCGATGAGATCTTCGAGGAGCTGTATGACAAGTATAAGGAGCGCGGTAAGATGCCTCCTGAGGCGCGTCTCGTGATGGCGCTGGCGGGTAGCGGCTTCATGTGCCACGTGAGCAACACTTTCCTGAAGTCCCGTATGGCATCTGTCTCCACGGATGATATTCTGAAGAACAATCCTGATCTCGCTAGGCAGTTCGCGACGGCGGCGGCACAGCAGGCTGGGCCCGGATTCGGGAACTTCATGAATATGGCGATGGGTGGGGCATCTCAGGCGAACTCCCAGGCGGCCCAGGCTGCGCCTATGGGTGGCGCGGGGGCCTTCTTCGGCAGCTCTGCACAGGCAGCCTCCCAGGCGGCCCAGGCTGCACAGGCCCAGGCGCGCGCGGAGGTGAACTTCCAGGCGGGTCTGGCCGCGGGTAACTCTCCTCAGTCGGTGGCGGCCATGGAGCCTGTGCGCCAGAAGGCCAGGCGTGAGATGAGCGGACCTTCTGGTGTGGATGACATCCTGAAGTCTTTCGAGGATGCCCGTAGGAATGAGTCTATGGAGGGAACTGCCTTTCCTCAGACTGCGGCCAGCCCTCAGCAGCAGCCGGCCATGGCGGCTATTGAGATTCAGAGTATGGCCTCCGACGATATTGGCAGCACGGCAGAGTCTGCACGCACGGGCGGAGGCAGGAGGAGGAGACGCGCAGCCGTGGGGAACACTGTGAGCCTCGAAGTTTAAAAAACTTCTTGGCAAAGGCCATTATCATGGCCTGAGCCTCGAGGTCTAACAGACCTCTTGGCGTATGCGCAGCATGAGCCTCGAAGTTTAAAAAACTTCTTGGCAAAGGCCATTATCATGGCCTGAGCCTGGAGGTCTAACCCCGCATTTTACGGGATATGCGTGACCTCTCCTTACACGCATAATACTTAGCCCACTTTGCCTGCATTTCGGGAATAGTATGCTGTTGTCCATTTACATATCTCGGAGGTCTAACACATTTCCTCTTTTTTTGAACCTTATGATATGCCTTACGGGTGTGAGATGGCATGCTATTATATCCGTATAACTTAAAACCCGGTAATCCTATATCAATCCCGAGCATTTCATGCCTAGGATTGATGTATAACGATTCACTGCTCAAGAAATGATCTTACGCAGAGCAGCCATGTTCTCCTGATACCACGTATTCATCTGTTTCTCTGCACTCATCTTCTCCTTCGTAGGCTCGGCTGCCGCAGCTCGCCCCGCCTTGTCATGCAGACGCTTATAAATATCCTGTTCATCGGGCGTCAGACCGGCTACGGAGCTGGGTGGCGGAGGCTGGGCTACAACGGGCATTGGCTCTCCAAATAAATACAGCGAACTGTTCTCATTGAACAGATATCCGATGGTCAGAATCAGACCAATACTGAGCCAAAACGCCGTAAAGATATTACGTGTGGCAACGAAGATCACGACGAATAACATGGCACGACGCACCCACGGATTCTGGAAGAATTTGTCCTGCTCGGGCGTAAGACTGGGGGCCAGATGACGACCACCCAAGTTGAGCAGAATCATGCTCATTCCGATGAGATATGTATTGGTATTTACACTGCTTATGGCGGCCTCTACCGGGTTTAAGGGTAATGCGCTCTGCTGAGCCGGTGGTGGCGGAAAGCTCATCTCTACCATACTACAGGCTATAAAAGTCGCCGACTACTTCCATTTGTCCATAGTGACCTCCATGTCCATCACATAAAAGAAGGCCGTGAATGCGAGCATGATTCCGACACTATGGCACCACATACCCCCCGCAATGAGTGCAATGAGCAGAGCCAGACGCCATAATGGAATATGATACAGCCTAACAAAGATGCGGGGGTATTCATTCTGAAACACTGCGCCTTCAACGACATTCCACGCGAAAAACACGAATGTTACAATAAGTTTTAGTATCGGTTCGACTTTATCCGAATATTTCAGGAGATCCTTGACGGCTCTCATTCTATTCAGACCGTATCTATTTTGAGCTTGTCGTAGAGTTGCTGGCGTTGGAACTGTCCTGGATAGGAGAGGTGACGACCTTGTCATCCTCGATTCCTAGAGGATTCTCCTTGAGAAGTTCTTCGGCGAACCACCTCTTCTTCTGGGTCACCATCTTCACATCGGTGTCGTTGAAGCCCTCCTTCGCCTTTAAACTCCGGGGAGCTACTGCGATGATGAGAACAGTGAAGAGCGCCATGAGGAGGGCGTATATCCAGGAATAAGTGTCTGCGACGATAACTGTGAGGCCAAAGAGCACGAGACGACCAAGAAATGTATTCGCCGCGAAAGTGATAGAGTCGGGTATCTGGCCGACGTAAGTGATACCGAGAACAAGGGCCATGCCTACGTATATGTTGAGAGGCTGTGCATACTTTTTCACGAGGTCGATGATATGATCCTGCGAACCTCCTTTCATTACTGGCTGGGTCGGGGGAGCCGTGCTCATTCTTCTCAGAGTTGTGATTGATTATAGGAACAAGAATTCCTTCGTTGAAATCAGAGTGGGGAGGCCATGGACCTCTGTTCAATAGAAGACGCATTTCCAGATATTGAAACGGGGTCGGTTCATAAGCGGTGGCAGGGCACAGGGCCGTCACCAACACCGTTTGTAGGGGGGACGGATAGCAAGCCTACTAAGGAGGAGCGTCGGGCGGCCCGCAAGAAGGCCAAGAAGTGCAAGGGACCGGCACTGGCCTATTCCGATTCCGTGGTGGGAGATCTGCCCCCGACAGATCCCGACAGGCCGGCCGTGCAGCGCATGGAGGCGGTGGAATCTGTCCAGGGGCAGAAGGAGGGATTCAATATTCCTGTGCTTCCGAAGGCGAGCTGTCTGTTTTCGGATGCTGGCACTCCGTCGTATTTCGGGCTGGGAGAGGACGATGAGGAGGGCTTTTCCACATTCAGTGCTTCGCCGAATGACGATCCCAACTATCGGCTGCACCCGGATTTCACGAAGAGTTTTGATCTGAAGGGGGTCGCAAAGGCTGGAGGAGATGCAGTGCTCCCGGAGCCTGAACTGTCGGATACTTGGAAGCCGGCTACGGGGGCAACGAGCTATACGGCATTCTATTCCGATGAGAAGGATGGATCGGCGGAGCCGGGATGGGCTATGAGTGTCGAGTCGAGAGATTTGCAGCCACGACAGCTGCCACCGCCTCCGTCGTTCCCTGTATATTCACCTGAGGAGGCAGCAGGTTCTGCATCGGGGAGTAGTGCAACTATAGAGAGAGATGCACTGATGGCGCGTATCAATCATTTGATGGGGCGGCTCGAGCAGCTGGAGAAGAAGAAGTCGCGGGACTCACAGACTGAGATTCTCATGTTTGTGGGAACTGGATTGTTTTTGCTGTTGTCTTTTGAACTCGTGGCGCGCCGATAGGCGCTGACTCGTTGTTCCGCTACTGCTGCGCAGTAGCGAACTCGTGGCACGGCGCTAACGCATCCTACGACGCTTACTCGTGCGTCCCCCGCGCATAATACCGCGTTTGATCGCAGATCCAATGGCCTGACCCTTTGCGGCAACATATGCAAGGCCAGTTCCAGCAGCCCCCGCAGCCTTCCCCAGACCAGTTCCAGCAGCCCCAAAAGCCTTCCGTGTGCCATTTGCGATTCTGGATATCGTGGTAGGAGTAGCCGGCAGTTCAAGAACCTTCAAGTTCGTCCTAACATTTTCTATCACATTTTCCGGTGAGTTACCATACACGCGCCAACCATTGAATAAGACGTAATATGGATTCCCATTCATTTTGGGATTTGTATTCTGTAAATAGTCCGTATCAAGCATTATGGCAGTAATACCTGATTTTGGACATTTCCCTCCCCTTTCGCCCCCCTTTATTTTATTGAATATTTCATCCGCCGATTCGCCATAGACACACGTGCTATCAAGAGCCATAAAATAGGGTGCAGTTTTCATTATCAGCTTGCCACTATCGATAAGAACCGCCCCACTCTCCGAGGTAGTATCAGGGACAGCTGGTGTCTTTTTGGCACGGAAATTTGCCAAAACCTCTTGGGGTGTTCTGCCATAATAACGCTGGTTATCGACAACAATATAATACGGTGGCTTATTATTATTTTGTAATAAGACTGCAGTATCAATTGCGATTCCGACACCGTCAGTTTTAGTATCGGCGGTGAATCTTTCACTGGAAGTCGCCACCTTGGCTACTAGAGTTACGGGATTGGCCCCATAAAGACGTCTATTTCCTATAAGAATATAATATGGATTTGCGGTCGTGCTGCTATTTTTTAGTGCACCGGTGTCAATAAGAACCCCAATACCGGGCGTCAGTCCTTTATCGGGTCTCTTTGCCCACGCCTCCATTATCCTAGTATATGTTACGAGTATAAAAGTCTTCTCCTCAGAGGCGATGACGTTTATAGGTTTGGCTCGGCATTCTTTAACGGCGGCGCATGAGCTTTCTACGAGATATCTTCTTGGTGCGGCGCCTACCACCGCGTGTTGCTCTTTTTGCCGCTATTTCCTGTTGGGCATCTTGTAAAGCCGCCATTGCTCGCATAATCTCATCGCTAACATCGGCATCATCTGGTGCTTCAAAATCAGCAATAGCCTGTCTTATATCTTCAGGTGTTCCACAAACACGGAAGAATCTACCTCCTCTGCTAAAATCTGCACAGACATGTCCTGGAGAAAGAGAAGGGTGATCAAATGTTTCATATGCTCCACCTTCAAGAATTTCTCCTATTTTTTGCTTTTCAGTAATCTCCACGACTTGACCAGGTGGCAGTGCTCCTGGTGTAACATCTTCATCTGCTTGTATGCCGCCTGGAATGCCTCCTGGACCGACTGGGATGCGGCCTGGGATGCCTCCTGTGCCACTTGGGATGCGGACTGGGATGCCTCCTGGGCCGACTGGGATGCGGCCTGTGCCGAATGCGATGCCTCCTGGACCGCCTGTTACGCCCGCTGGTGGTAATACTGTTCCTGTGGAAGTTGTTCGAATAGTTGGTGCTCCATTTTGATATGCAGTTGATGAAGGATAGGTTGAAGGATCATCATAATATGTGCCTGCGGGATAAGGTGTTCCATCGCGATATCTTCCAGCTGGATAGGACCTTGCATTAGGATATTGAGCTGGATCTACGCCTTGAACAGGGAAATTGCCAGGAGGGTAGAGGCTACGTTGTACGGCAGCTGTCACTAGTATATCTTTAGTGCTATTACCTAAAACAGGATTACGAGTGCCAGTAGTAGAAGTAACATCGCCAGGGGAAGCCACAGAACCACTAGTAGTTTTATTAATTTTATTTAGATACTGCTTTTCAGCGTTGAGGTATGAAGTTGCAGTTTGATACGTTGCAGGATTTTCAAAATACTTGCCAATGGGGATAGTTTCTCCACGTTTGAACTTCCCTGGCGTAGTTACCTTAAAGGGATTAGGGCCACTATATTTACCCAGGACTGGATTTGTTACAGGTGTAGCTGCACTAGGACCAGATGCTCTGCGTGTTTGTGAATTGGTAAAAGACTTTTCAGCCGCGAGATATTGACTTGCAGTTCTAAATGATGAAGGATTTTTAAAATATTTGCCAGCGGGAAAAGCTGTTTGATCCTGAAACTTCCCTGCACTTACAGTAACTGGCTTAGGGCCGCTATATTTACCCAGGGCTAGATTTGTCGGAGTTGTAGGTGCACTAGGACCAGATGCCCTGCGTGTTTGTGAATTGGTAAAAGACTTTTCAGCCGCGAGATATTGACTTGCAGTTCTAAATGATGAAGGATTCTTAAAATATTTGCCAGCGGGAAAAGCTGTTTGATCCTGAAACTTCCCTGCACTTACAGTAACTGGCTTAGGGCCGCTATATTTACCCAGGGCTAGATTTGTCGGAGTTGTAGGTGCACTAGGACCAGATGCTCTGCGTGTTTGTGAATTGGTAAAAGACTTTTCAGCCGCGAGATATTGACTTGCAGTTCTAAACGATGAAGGGTTCTTAAAATACCTGCCAGCAGGGAAAGGTGTTTGATCCTGAAACTTCCCTGCACCTACAGTAACTGGCTTAGGGCCGCTATATTTACCCAGGAGTGGATTTATTGCAGGCGTAGGAGGTTTAGGACCAGATACCTTAGCTGCTTGTCCCGCAGTATAGGAGCTTTGAGCTGTCAGATATGCAGCAGCATTTTTAAATAATGAAGGATTCTTAAAATACTTTCCAGCGGGGAAAGTTGTTTGATCCTTAAACTTCCCTGGCGCACTTATAATAACTGGATTAAGGCCGTTGTATTTACCCAGGAGTGGATTTGTTATAGGTGTAGGAGGTTTAGGAGCAGGTGTAGGGGGCTTAGGTGTAGGGGGCTTAGGTGTAGGAGGTTTAGGAGCAGGTGTAGGGGGCTTAGGTGTAGCCCTCGCTGCCAGTCTAGCCCTCGCCGCCGCCGCCGCCTGCTGTGCCACAAGCGTCTGCTGCGGAGAACGAAGCTGTCCACCTTTATAAGTTTTATTTAACTTTCTTGCCCTCATTTTCTTCTTTGTTCCGGGACCTCCATTCGGCGCCATTCTGTTCTAGGCCCCTATTATTTTACGCAAGGCCCGATCATATTATAAATCTCCAATTGGGATACCTAGCCTGTAATTCATGGAACGCCCTGTTCAACTCATCGGCGGCTGTCTCAGATGTCGCCCTGACTGTAAGATGAGCCTTTCTATATTCCCCCGTATTGCTAATAGCAATAACATGTCTGGAAAATTGATTTGGATCAGAGATATAATAGATAGTTGAGCCATCATCTACTGCAGAAACACCTGGAACTTCTCCACCTCCTTGTTGTTTCACAATAGGTCCTGCCACCGTTAATGCCCCATCGGCAAATGGATCGCCCCCTGCATCCGTAGATGTCTCTGCCCGCGCCTGTGCAATAAGATCATCCAGCGTTTCGCGTTTCTTGATTCGCATGAGCTTGTCGCTGTGCGTCAAAAAATATTTCATAGCCTTATTGATAAAGTCGCGTGATCCCTGGCATTCATTATCCGTTAAAAGCGTCAAATCGGTGAAACAGCCTGATACGGTAATATTCTGCAGGAAATTCGCCACTTCCACTTTCCAGTCTCCGTTTGGCCAAATCTTCTCCAGTATAGATGGACGCAGTGACAATTCATTCAGAAGTTCTGCTTCATCGGACGTGTATTTTGCCTGAAGCCAATCTTCAAATACACCACTCTCGGCGATCGGTTCGCGTATAGCAAAGCTTTTTAGCCCCACTTCAAGATGTCCATACGGGATATTGCCAATGTTAAGATTATCATCTTCTGTGGGCTGGAATTTTCCTGTATCATTCTTCGGAGCCCCACCTCGCTGCATGGCCCCTCGCGTAATGTGCATCGCCTCTGCATTTTCAAAAAGGCGATAGACTTTGAAATCAACTGCATCCTCCACGCGCGTATTTGGCGGGAATGCAATGGCGCCCTTCTGGGCAGACTGGCTGACGGAGGCCACTGCCTTGGACGAAGAGACCGGAAGAGCCACTTCATCCGCCGCCGCTCCGGAAAATACGAGACCGCCATCGTAAGGGTATATTACATAGCTTGGCTCGAGAAGACTATGCACATATGCCGTAGTCTTACTTCCAAGATACTCGGGATCTAATAGACATCCTGTGAGAATACTCTGTGTAGTAGAATTCGCCACTGCATAGAACTTCGCCTTCGACCTCGCCTTATCCGTCATGAAATTCGCAAATAGATTTCTATCTGTCATATTAAGCCCGTAGAAGGGTGGAGAGAACAGGATCGCAGTTGCAGAATCGTCCAGATATTTCTCCACCGAGGCAATAAGATTAGAATAGGCGGATAAGCAACCGTAAATGGCGGGAAGCACGATAATATTCGTCACCGATTTGGGTAAAAATACGGCCAGACGATCAAATCCGGCCTCGCCTCTTACAGCGTTCAGAATGCCAGAGTCGCGTATAGCCGAGCAGGTGTCGTGGCGAATGAGTTTCGCGGCGGATTCCTGTTTTCCGCGGGTGGCCTCTCGCTTCCACAGACGCAGCTGTTTTTCGGTGTAGGCCTTCATCAGTTTCTTCAGATTGTCTGTGAGATCCCATAATTTAGAATTACTGCGACGGATAGGGGCGATTTCAAAGGGTTCTACGCGGAACTTTCCATGATGGGTGGAGACAGATGCATTAACGACAGCAACAGGATAACTATGAACACGTATTACTGAGGCGAAATAGGGTGTTTCATCAAATTGTTCCATAGATACCGATGGTAATTCGTGTGAGCCCATAAGATCTTCCATAGATACTCGGATTACGTCGGCCTCATAAGATATTCCATCATTTGGCTCATCAGAGGCGGTAGGCATACCTCCTCCCATTACCGGCACAATAGTTGCGGAATTTCCTCCTTCGAGCATACTTACTTGTTCAGGGGGGGGCCCCCCTGCCCCTCCTGCTTGTGGCCCGCGCCATTTCCAGGGGGCTCGTTTTTTGCAGAAACAGGGGGCATCTGCTGCACACAGTGCGCTGCCGGCACCTGCGCACCTGCTGCCTCCACCTCCTCCCCCTACCCCTCCTCCACCTCCTACCCCTCCTCCACCTCCTACCCCTCCTCCACCTCCTCCCATTACGGGAACAATGTTTGCAGTTCCTCCTTGTAGGAGTGATTCTGTCGGATTATAACCGGGTGGCGGCGCATCCATCCTACTAAAGTGGCCTAAGAGTTTTACCTAAACAAACTCAGACACATGGATACCTTGTCAGAGCTCCCTGTCGTTCATGTAGATCCAGATCCACAAACTCGCCGTCGCAAGATTCACTGCAAACAGGAGCTGATCGTCAGCAGCCTCCAGAAGTTCTACTGCGTGCGCGACGACAAGGAAGAGATCATGAAGCTGCTGGAGGGCACCTCTGATATCTCTCTGCGTCTGATTGACTGGTTCGTCACAAACTACGCCAAGCAGCACAATATCTCCTATATCCTGAATGGCCAGGAGTTTCTCGTCTATACCAACTACAAGTCCCAGCTGAAGGCCTATAGCAAGAAGCTGTTCGACCCCTTCTGCCGCCGCGAGAGAATCATGTTCCAGATTTCTGGCCAGCCCCTTTTTCAGACAACGGTAGGAAAGCTGAATTTCTTCCGTTGGGCGATTGAAAAGGGCGTGCTCGACTTTATCAAGCTGAATCTGGCGAAGATTGAGGCGGCGATGAACACGAATGCGCGGGAGATTCAGAAGGTGCGCAAAGCCGCGTCCGTGAGCACGACAACATCTACTGTCTCTGCAGCCTCTGCTGCCTCAGCGGCCTCCACTGCAGTATCTACAGCCTCGGCCAGAAGCAGCACCCGCAAGCGCCTCGTGCAGCAATCTGCGCAGCCTCAGACCTCCAAACTAATGCAGAAGCACGAATACGACGTGGAAGTCCGCTTCGATTAAGAGGACCCTTTTGCGAACAGATTTGGCGCTGGAGCACTGCTGCCTGAGCCGCGATAATCCACGGCAATGTCATCGACCTTCGGTCGCATGATATCATACGCCTGCAGACTCGCCTTCAGATCATCCTCGGAGCTGCCCTCAGGCACCCAGCGACTCGTATAGCCACGCGCGGATAGCCTTTTTGCCTCCTCGAGTCCGCGATCAGCCTCCTTCTCCTCATATACAACCGACCGCACCTCACGAATCATATTTCGTGGGTCGCGCGTGGGATCATACCTATCGAAGTAGGGATTCATGGCCAGAGAGGGCCCCGTAGCCACGAATGGCTGTGACTGTCTGAAATCTCTCTTATCATTGCGGCTGCTCAGCGGTGCCATGTCATATGCAACGGACGGCACCGAGTTCGCGGGATCGCTGGAATAGCCTCCCTGAACGACCGGAACACCTGCCTGCCAGGCCTCGAACTGCCTCGCGTTCATAGCATCCTCCGCATTCGCCTCGCGACGAACACGGAGCTGCATTTTGGGGGGAGGAATGCGAACTGGGCCTGCATATTTGTATGGATGAAACATCGCCGCTGTCTAAAGGAGAATGAGAACATCCCTTTAAAGCGCTGCCATGTATATCGTCCCTATAATTTCAATCCCTCTTAAGAATCCTGGCCTCCAGCAATTCTGGCTGTTCCTTGAGCGGAACGGCACTCATCTGATTCCTATTGAGGCGACGGAGCCGGCCGATGCCGTCAGCTACGCCGCAGAATTCTGCGCGGCCCATGAGCTGAAGCCCGCCGCGGAGCCATTCTGCGTGGGACAGATTGTATTCGCCCCCGTCGATCCTGCCAGCCAGGACCTCGCATCCTTCTACAGCTGGAAGGAAGTCGCGCCAGGCACAACGCCTCCGAAGGAGGTCTGGCGCACATTCATGTGGTTCTCCACACCAGAGATGTCGGATCCGTGGGGCGTGAATCGTATGATGGATACAATCTGTGTCGGCGATTCCAGCGAAAATACGGTGTTTAACGTGCTTTCGGGCTATGTAGCTTCTACCTTAAGACCTGTTACAGAGTCTATATAGAATGGCATCTATCCGTAATAGAACTGTCCGCAAACCCATTCATGATATCAGCTCGAACGCGATTGATTTTGCAGTTAATGAGCCACTACAGCGACTGATTGAGACGGAGGCGGGGACGGCCTACAGGAAGCCGTGGCATCGTCTGGAGCGGGGTCTGCGCCTTAACCGTCTGCGTCTCTTTACAGAGGATCTGGCGACGAAGCGTGGGCTGAAGCCGGCGGAGAAGGCTGCCCTCTTGGCACTTCTGACCAAGTCGCTGGATAAGAAGCTTCTGAACTCCAAGACCTCCGTTGAGTATGACCAGGAGGAGGAGGCGATAAAGGAGATCAAGCCTCTAGTCATGCACCAGACGGCCACGGGCGAGGTGCTTTTTCAGCTGCTGGAGAAGAGGAATGCCGTTACATTCAGGAAACGAGCGGGCACCCCCGCAGCGGCGACAGCGGCGCCCCAAGGAGGACAGGAGCAGCAAGAAGAGGCATGAACAACCTAAGAATGCCGCAACATATCATAGTAATAGGATGTCCCAGGCAACGGGCGCAAGTAAGTTTGACGAGCAGCCGGCGCTGAGGCTGCAACCATATGAATCCATGTTCCAGACTGTAGCCGACGTTTTGAGCTGGAAAGATATGCATGACCCTGTCGTAGGGCATCCGGAAAAGTTCCCTGTCTGGCGCGATGAAACTGATAACGCAGTTGGCGAGTTTATTGAAAATACAATGGGCGACCTAACAGCGGTTGAAGAGGAGTCTGTTGAGATTGGAAAGACCGTGGGATTTCATCTGCTAGAGAGATTCCTGGAGAAGGCAACGGCGGTTGGCTGGGCCTCCCAGACCCCGGAAGTTCGTCTGGCAGCTGCGGAGGCTGTTCTTGCCAGACCGCAGATTCCGCAGAGATCGCGGGCCTGGTATGCACAGGGCAAGGAGGTGCTGACTGCGTCCGAATTCGCCAATCTCTTCGGCTCGCCCCGCTGCGTTAGCCAGCTCGTCATGAGCAAGGTCCCCTATTCGCAGGCTGCGCCTCCACCCCTAACGAATCGTCTGGCATGTATGACGTGTGAGATGGGTCCCTTCGACTGGGGAATCCGTTTCGAGCCGGTGGTGAAGCAGATTCTCGCCTCAAAGTGGGGCGTCAAGATCGCGGAGGCGGGGCGAATCGTGCATCCTACCGATAAGAATCTGGCAGCGAGTCCTGATGGGATTATTCTGGCGGCGACGGACTCGAAGCGCGTAGGACGCCTACTGGAAATCAAGTGCCCTGTGAGCCGCGCGATCGGGGAGGGGGTTCCATTTGACTACTGGTGCCAGATGCAGATTCAGATGGAGGTCACAGGGATCGAGGAGTGCGAGTATGTGGAGGTCAAGATCCAGTCCATTCAGGGACAGGCCACGGATTTGTCGGGGTCGGCCCCAGCGGCCGGGCATGTCTGGCTCTACCAGCAGCCCACCACCTGCGAAATGGCCTATGCCTATACGGAGGAGGAGTGTGAGGGGCTGAAGGCGCGGGGGCTGGAGCTTCTGGAGACGATTCCCTGGCGGATTCACGGTATCTTTACAAAGACCGTGGCGCGTGATAGAGCCTGGTTCAAAGGGACAGAGGAGCTGCGCGCCGCATTCTGGAAGAATGTGGAAAAAGCTCGTAGGGGCGAGTTTGTGCCTGTGGAGGGACGCCAGCGGACACCGAAGACTAATACCGTGGTCGTCTCAAAAGGCCCGAGTTGTATGATAGTCGATGAGCAAGAGGCTTCCCCGTGAGCTCTCGCCTGAGAATATTGGATGGCCTACAGGCGACCCGCAGAGCCCTACGGAATCGCAGCCAGTCCCGCACTAGCCGTTGCAGGCGATAGAACTTGGTGATAATATCACGAGATTCTATTGCTCCATCCGAATGCACATCCAGTGCGAGAATGGAGTGTCCTTCGGTTATCTTGGAGAAGTCAATAAAGAGCGGACTGATCCCTTTGGAATACCAGCAGATGGGGCCACCGGCTCTTTTTCCGGCGAAGGCATACATCGTATGAACAAGCTGGCGGTCCATACCCTACTCTACATAGGGTTGTATGCATCCTACCTGGGGAACGGGCGCAGTCTTATAGAATGCGAGGGTCATTTGCTGAATGGGGGCGGAGCAGGAATCGGGATCTCCGCGTTTGTAATTATTCGTCAGCTGTCGGAAGTTTCCAGTGCGTTCCAGACGCTTCTGGAAATCGACCGCGTGGCAGCGCTGGGCACTGAGAGATTTGGATGTCGAGCACTCTGCACTGAGACCATTCACATTCACGTTGGAGCTAGAGTCACAGGGGCTGGGAGGAGAGTCATCGGGTGAGAGCCATCCGTTCAGCAGATTATAGGGCATACGCGGCTTGGACAGCTCCGGGTCACCAGGAGTCAGAGGTGCAAAGAGCTCCTCGTCCGATTCCTTCATGGGCTCTGCGCTGCCGCCGTGAAAGGGCTCTATCACGTCGAGTCTGGAGCGCATAATAGGATTCGCCCCGTAGTAATTCCGCGACTGGACGAAAAATACGAGTAAAATAACGAGAAATGCCCATCCGAGAATGAACATCCATGTTGCGCCTAATGATTGTTTCATTTGGGCCTACCTATATGGCGCGGCTATATTTAATCGGAATCCTCGTCGTCGGGTATTCCATACATCATTGTCCATCGCCTGGCCTCCTCATTATACGCCTCTCTGTCGCGTTTATACAGATTTGCGATCTCTGGGACAAAGGGATCATCTGGATTCGGATCCGTAAGAAGACTCGTTATGCTGAGCAGAACTTTGGAGATAGTCAGTGCGGGCGACCACTGCGACTTTAAGATGTCGAGACAAATGAGTCCGGATGAATTAATATTGGGATGGTAGATTTTAGTTTTGAACTGGACATGTGGTGCGCGAAAAGGGTAATCTACCGGGAATTGGATGGTTAGATTGAATACTCCACCCACAAAGGGGCTGTCATCGGGTCCGAAGATACAGCCCTCCCAGCGGAAGAGATCATCCCCGACTGGCCCGGCGCTGCAGCTGGAGGGGGGATCCTTTCGCAGATCTTTGAGCTCACGATCGATGCGTTTGAGTGCCATGTTGATACGAGAGGTTATTTAAAAAACCTTAGACCACGTATAGAATGGTAGATACTGTCGCCCTCCTTGCTGAGTTCCTTGGCTCTTTCCTGCTCGCGCTGGCCGTGCTGGCGTCCGGTGGCAATCCTCTTATAGTGGGCGGTGCCCTCGCGCTTATTATCTTTCTGGTGGGCAAGATCTCTGGCGGCCACGTGAATCCCGCCGTGACGGCGGCGATCTACGCCAAGGGTGGTCTGACTGCAACGGAGACTCTGCTCTACATGGGCAGCCAGATTGCCGGTGGTTTTGCCTCCCTCTACACCTACAAGGTCTTTGCGTAAAAAGTCGGTTATAGTAGAATGAAACTTGATTGGAGTTATATTGTGCTTGTTACTGTCTTAGTCCTACTTGCGTATAGGGCAGGACAGATGTCTGAGTCCGAGGGATTCCAGTCTATGTCATTCGGCGCAGCAATAGGCATAGGTATCGCAGTGATTATTGGCGGAATTCTATTACTCCTCGGTGTTGGTGCTCTTGGCAGCATGGTCCAGCGGAGGTATTAAACCTTCTGCCACGATACTATACAAAGAATGTCGAAGCCCCCATCCGTTATTGCAACTCTCGCGACGATTGATGCAATACAGGATTTACATTTGCTGCTGATTAGCCTCTCCATCTTCAATACGAATCCACCCATAGTCTATCTCTATTGCGACGACGAAGTCGCAAAGAGAGTGCCGAGTATGCGCTACCAGGGGACACTTCATCTTCGGAGAGCTCTGGAGGAGTATTCGGGGATTCCGCGGACAGTGCAGGAGAGACTCCCAGGCAAGAAACTTCCGACGCTGTGGTCGGATTTCATGGCGGAGAAGATCAATCTGATGAACTGGGCCTTTGCGGCGGGGGGCACCGCCGACGGCGTTCTGTTCTGCGACGCGGACATTTGTTTTCTGGGACCGCTGCCGTCCATTCCAGAAGGGACGCTAGCCGCCCTCAGTCCGCACTCTATTCGCCCCGCCGACGAGGCCAGATTCGGCAAGTATAACGGTGGCTTCGTCTGGCTATCCAGTCGGGCCATGACGGATACATGGATCGAGGCCTGTGCAACGGCGCGCTATTTCGAGCAGTCGGCTCTGGAGGATGTTGCAGCTGCCGCGGCGGCGGCGGGCGGCCTCTATGAATTCCCTGTCACACAGAACTATGGCTGGTGGCGACTCTGGCAGGGTGTGAAGCCGGCAAAGGAGCTCCAGAATCTCTGGACAATGAATCGCCTGAAATCGCCCGAGCATGCCGGTATTCTCGTGGATGGAGAGCCTCTCGGCTCCGTCCATACGCATTTTTATGAACGGAGCGATGCGGCAACAGTCGCATACAACAAATGGATCGTGCAGTGGCTGGAGAAGCTGGCACCGAGGCATACACCGGCCAAGCGGCTGCTGAGTGTCCTCCAGAGGGGTCAAAGGGTATAAAATTTAAAGTAGTTGCCTGCCCCCCTGGGCCTTTAACCGGCCGTAATGAATCATATGTTTCCTGGCCTTCACAGAGCAGTGGAGCCCAGAGCCCCGCTCCCGAAAGTCTTTGAAGAGCATGCAACGGCGGAGCTCATGGGAGAGCAGGAGACCACCGCCGCCAAATGCGTGGGCTGCGGAACGAAGCGCGAGGACTGGACATTTGACGACTTGAGTGTATGCCACTCATGTGGTCAAGTGATGGAGCGCCCAATCGATTCGGGCGCAGAGTATCGCTTCTTCGGGCTGGAGGAGCGGGGCGGAGGCGACCCGTGCCGTGTGGGTGCGCCGATGGATACACGCTTCCCCACGTCGGGTCTGGGAACGATGATTCTCTCGCACGCGCACGGTGGCAACTCATCCACCCGGATGGCGATGGCGCGAGTGCGACGCTATCACACATGGAATCTGCTGCCCTATCGCGAGCGCTCACTTCTGCAGGTATTTGAGCAGGTCGCTCTCGCAGCGACAAATCACGGCTTCGATACACGCACGATGGATATTGCGAAGGACATGTATGTGAAGCTGGTGGAGCACTGTGACCGGCGAGGCATGTCCCGCACTTCTGTGGTCGCCTCATCCATCTATTCGTCTTTGAAGCAGGTGGGGCAGCCGCGCAAGCCGAAGGAGATCGCCGATATGTTCCATCTGAGCACGGCGCAATTCACGAAATCGCTGAAGTATTTCCAGGAGATTCTCTGTATGGCCCATCAGCGCGGACTGCTCGCCGGCGGACATGCAGACCCCGCGGCCATGCCTTCCACCCGCGCCTCTAACTACGTCTCCAATCCACTCAGCAAACTCCCTATTAGCCGCGAGGTGTTTCATCTGATTCGCGAACAGGCGGTTGCGCTTGCGAATGAGGTCGAGGACAAGGAGATCTGCCCCGAGAATATGCCGCCCTCGTTGGCGGCGGGAGTCATCGCATTCGTTATTCAGCGGTCTGGGAGTCTAGACCCCGATACGATTTCCTACGAGCGGATTGCAGGTGTCTGTGGAGTGAGCGAGGGGACTCTGCAGAAGTGTCTTAAGAAGCTGGAGGCGGCGGCGTCTGCGGGTCTCTTCGTGAGCTTAAAATAGGCGAACACGGTAGGACAGAATGGGCGGGATTTTCTCATTTGCAAGAAGCCCAAGTGCGGCCGAAACAAAGGTAATACTCAATAATCTGCTGAAGGAGATGTTCGCGCGAACGGATCTGATTGATCTGTATTCGCTGGCGGATCCTGAGCAGTGCAAGCGCTATATCGTGGTAGCGACGACGGCGCTCGACAAGTTATTTGTTAAGATTAAGCTCGAGCCGAAGGAGGGTCGAAATGGCACCTTCTATTTCCAGCGTATTGATGGAATTCAGAGGGCGAATCCTATGCAGGGGCAACAGGCCGAGAACTGTAAGAAACTCGCCTTCTTTTTCGTCCGGATTTTCCAGATTTACGCGGCTCTGACTATCAGTATTCTCGATACGGATTTGACGAAGGATCCGGAAGAGAAGCCGCTCGATGAAAGACAGGATAGGCTGCAGCCTGTGAGATTTCACGAGCCACCTGGAGTTCCTGGATTCAGAAAGATGGCTGCGGCTGCAGAAAGACGCGGACTCCTCGGCTATTTCGGCTTCGGTGGTAAGTTGGGCACTGCCTATGCGCTCCCTGCAGGCGACTATGCAATCTTGAATGAGTATCTTATGCAACCGACGAGTCCTGATAGCACGAGACCTCTGCAATTTGATAGAGAATCCAATCTTAGTATTCTATTTGAGTCTATATATACAGCTGATCCAGCAGTTCCAGGGAGTCGTTCACGAATAGATTTGAACTTGCCAGAAAATAAGCCGAGGGTTATGTATTCTATGCGAATCAATGATGAGCAATATAACTGCCAGGCAAAACTGATTATTACATCACATGATGAAGGAGAATTCGGAGGAGTCAATGTGAGTTTGGAGAATGTTCGTATTGGGGATATCGACGCAGGCACTTTCTCCAGAAAACTCAAGAAAATCACAGCAAATCATCTTACCCCTGTTTCCGCAAATCAAAAGGAGTTGCCCGCCGTTATTAAGGAAATGTTCAAAGAGGGCTACGAGAAAGTGACCCCCTTTTCAGCCGTCAGATTTTTGCAGAAACATGAGCTTATTAGGAGTCTCGACGGAATGGTTCCTATCGAGCGAACGGATGCCTACATCAAGAATCCAGGAGAGAATCTGGGTGAAGAGGTTCCACTTATATATTCTGGAAATATCAAGGTGAGAACTCGTGAGAGTGATACGCGCGATAGAAAAATAACTATACGTGTAGGACTCAGGATCGAAAAAGAGCCTCGCCCCAATATGGAAAAACCGCAGTTTTACAGTATCCGTGTAATATTCAAGGATATGGTAGTAGATCAGGAAGAACTCAGGGATTTGCTGCACCCCAAGGAATTCCGTGAGCGCGTATTCACTACTGGGATATCAGATTCGAATAGGCCTAGCGATGAGAAAGGGGGCTCCATTCCCTCATTTCTGCGCGATGTGTTTGATGACCTTTTCAAGGGTGTCGGTGACAGTTACACGGAGGCAGGCATTCGGTATTCTTCCAAGGGCATCCCAGAACCCTATGATTCTTCGAGGATTCCCTCGCATCTGAGAGTAAGAGAACTGTGGGGCGCTCTTGCCAGAAAACCTCCTGTCAAGGCACACTGCTCCGCTCGTGCTCTGCAGCTCCTGAGCGCGGCGGGGATAAGTGGAACTACTGGATCCAAATACAGTAGTGTCTGTCGCGTGAAATTCCCCTATATTGTCGATAGGTCTCTTCCACCGGTTGAGACTGGCAAGGCACTCACAAGCGAATACGGTATTTATGCACTGGCTACGCTATTTATAGATACTATTGAGCGCGGAACACCACAGATTACCGATGCGCAGGAGTTTAAGACATTCAGCCAGCAATTCAATGAATTCTTCCGCGGATATCAGGGGATTCCTGAACAGGCGGCCCAGAGTCTTGACACGATGCAGGACACTATGTTGCCCTTTTGCCAGGGGCATGAGAAAGATCTTATTGATCTGGGGGATGACCGTGGGACGCTGTCGCAGCTGCAGTCAAAAGTTCGGATTCTGCGTAATCGTCAGGCGCTCCATGTGCGGAGTGTAATGCTTCTCATGTTCAAGCTGTTTGATGAGCAGGCGATTAGGGCAGGGCGGATGGAATTCAATATCAATATTCTGAATGGGGGAATCGATGCGGTGAATGCATTGGCAGTAGAGGCGCGGAAACTTCTGATTGTCTATTACGGTGATTGTGAGCAGACCTATAAGGAGGGGCTTGTCCTATTGGATAGGAAACCCGAGGAATCTCTTACATGGATTCGGCGTGATTAGTAAAATTAAGCTGGAGCGGCACCGTGGAGTCGTTACAAAATGCCAAAACTACTCTGCGCTCAGGATGGATGCCGAGTTCGGCTACAGCTTTCCGCGTTTGCGTGTCGGTGCGAGAAGACATTCTGTCCTTCGCATCGGCCCTCTACAGAGCATGCTTGCCCGTTTGACTACAAGGAAAGTGCCAAGCAGATTCTCTTGAAGACGATGAGCACTAGTATTATAGCCAAGAAGGTGGATGTTATTTAGGGGGCCTGGTCGCGAGCCGCTGCAGGCTTCGCGCCGCTTCCCAAAATTGACGCGCCTCCCCGCCCCCTAGGTAGCACAGCACAGAATGGACTACTCCCTCAGTATCCGTATGATCCGTAACGGCGCCGATTCCACCCAGGACGACAAGATCACCATCAAGCGCGTGGATGGAAATGTCTTGGTAGATTACTACGATGCCCGCTCTAAGTCCAATACCTCTACTAAGCTTCTTCTGACCAGGACCGCCCTGAGCAGCTATATCAAGCATCTATGTGTTCTGTTCGCAAACGACGCTGAGCCTTATGAGGAGATGCAGATTAACTACCCTGGCTTCCCCTGCTTCATGGTGACACAGAATACTATCGTAAATATCTATACAAGAGAGACACTGCTGGAGTGCGCAAATATTGTCTCTGAGTCCTGGTTCTCTGATTTCCCCGAGGGCTGCGAGTGCGAGTGCTAAGCCCGCTTGAAATAATCAAGATATAACTTAACAATACTAGGCGACCAACGCCCCATCATTTTTGTTGTCTCTGGATTGAACCAGTCAATCGCATCTTTTTCGCGCTGATCCGCGCGGAGCCGCATGAATTCCTCACGATTCTCCTCAATCCATGCGAACCTCTCCCAGGCCCCCTCCAGTTGTGCAGGATGTGCATATCCGGAAAAGATATGATACTGAAAATAGGTATTGGGTGGAAAATCCGGCTCCACACTCTGAATGGCGAGACCCGTATAGGTCAATTCGCGCACGTTGGCGATCTTAGCCTCTTCAAAGACTTCGCGGCGCATATTCTGCCTGAGCAGATGCTCTATAGAGCGGTCACCCTTGCCGGCATCCTTTGCCTCCATCTGCCCCTTCGGAGGTTCCCAGCTCGCCTTGCTCGCGGCTCCGTCGGTGCGCTTCACTACGATGAATCTGTCGGGCTGGAAGGGCTTATAGAGTTCGTGGATGAAGCAGGCGGCTCGGAGATAGACTCGCCAACCCTCGGTAGGATGCTCCACGTAGAAGTAGCGTTTGGAGGGAGCATAGGGAAGGCGCTCGGAGCCTCGGATGAGGCCGGGCTGAAATACGTCGAAGATCTTGTCCTTGTCAGAGACAATATGCGGAGCCATTGGATTGCTCTACATGGCTAGACCCTTTTCCTTCTGCACGTTTTTCCCCGCGTGGAGGTCGAACATCCACTCCTGTGGCTGCGGAGTTCCTTGCAGAGGGAATCATAGGTCGTGCTGTTCAGGAGCTCCAGCTCCTTCTCGAGATGGCGCCGGATGGTCCAGAGATATTTGAGACATTCTGCGCGGCAGATTGGAGGGCCGGCGGCGCGGACGGCCTGGCGCCAGGCGGCGGACCATTCTGGAAATGGAAGTGTGTGCGGCAGAAGATCCCAGAAACGGTTGTAATAGGGGAGACGTTCCTCTGGGCTCATGAGATTCCATTGATTCAGTTCAAGATCTGTGAGCCCCTCCTTCGGAGGATGATCCTTGATGGCAACACTGGACTTTGTCTGGCGGCTCAGAGGATGGGCTTCCGCAATAGAAAAGAGGAACTCCCATCCTTCAAAATGGGTGCGAGAGCAGCCGGCTGCCAGACGTTCGGAGTAGATTCGCTTCACGGACTGGAAGGGGGGATCGGGCTCCACGTGAAGACGTTGTCCGCGGAGTTTTGCATTCACGTCGTTGTGAATTCTCCAGAGCCATTTTGGGAGAGCGGAGGGGTTACTAGGAACGGGATCGGCCGCGATGTATTCGGAGAGACTTTGGCGACAGTATTTGCATGGGAGAACGTAGGGGAGCATTTCAAAGAGGGCGTGAATGTGGTTGTAGCGTGTGGGAGTTGCTGCAAAACTGATCAAGTGTAGGAGGCGCCATCCAGACGGCCCCCAGTAGCGGGTGTCCATGACTCTTAAATTATCATCGGCTTTTTACTAGATACAACCGGAGCTTAGAAAGCAGTGGTTGTATAGAGTTTTAAAGAAGACCTACATACTATTCCCGAGCCTTGAGCGGCACTGGCAATAGTATGCTCACATACTATTCCCGAATCCGGACATACCCAGTGGCGCGAGGAAGGGGCGAACCGGAGAGGAATCCACCTCTTGAGCCTTGCACTTGACGGTAGTCTGTGGGCAGACAGCGCGTGGGCAAGGTGCAGCCGCCGGACACACGGTGGGTGGCGGGCATTTGACCTCGGGGCAGCGAGGACGAGGGCAAGGAGGGCAATCGCCGCACTTGGACCTGATATCCTCGCTAGTGTCAATAATAATAGGCTGCTGCTTAGGAATAGAGCTCTTCAGCACATACTGAGAAAGATCAGGCACAGGTGGGCACTCAGTCTTCAGCATATAGTTCGCCATGTCGGGGCAAGTGGTAGGAGGAGGAATACTAGTCTTGAGCACATACTTGGATAAATCAGGCACGGGAGGGCACACTGCAGAGGCGCTATTAGCGTGGTCCGGGCAGGGGAACTTGCCACCACAATCGGAGCAGCTTGGATAAGAGTTCTGAAATCCCTCATTTCTGGACCGCTTGCAAACAATATATGTCACAACACATCCGGCTACAAAGGCTAATACTGTCATTTGTGTTGCTGAAAGGCGCATATGACCCACTCTAAAGATATCCTAGCAATTTAAGTTGCTCACTGACTTTCAGTTTAGGACCTCCAGCCAGGCCATGTGAGTGGAGGACAGCCGCAGAGTTCGGGAATACTTGGGTCATATATAGTGGCCAGACGCGTGCAGACCATCTTTGTATAGCCGCGCCAGGAGAAATTCGCATGATTTGCAGATTCTGCATCGGCGAGACATCCAAAATCATTAGGATTCATTCCTCTTCCGCGTATCTGATTGCAAATATCTGTTGAACGGCGCCGCCAGTCAAGGGGGGAAGCCCCGCTAGCGGCCGTATGAGCATCCACCATGCTTCCTCTGCCTCCTGTGGAAGCACCTCTGCCTCCACGAGCTCCGCCCACCGATACCGATGAAGGTGTCATACCAGTCATATCCTTGATAACGGATTCAAATAGTCCGCGATATGCAGATGAACCAGAAATATCAAATGGCGCGAGTGTGCCTGGAGTGGATGCTGCTACGTAGCGTGCATCTGCCATGCCCTTTGCGTAGTTTTTGGCGATATCCTGCTCAGCCTTACCCTTGTAGTTAAGCGAAACATCCCAAGAAAGATTATTCAGGAAGGTCTTGCCATAGTTCGCCATTAACTGCTCGGCAATTTGAGCACCACTGATATCGCCGGCGGAATAGGTGGAAAAGAGGTTGCTGAGCCAAGTATTTCCACCAAAGAGTCTTATAATATCTGGCAGGGCCGAGTTAGGATTACTTAAAGCAGGAAGGAAGGAGGCAATATCGGATTTCATCAGAGGAATATTGGATAAAAGCATCGCACCGCTCGTGACTTTTGCGATTAAATCATCCACGGCATTCTTGATTGTTGTCATAGTATTGATACGCGACTTCACGAGGAGATCTGTTGTGCCAGAAGATTGCAGGCGGAGAATCTCTATATTGATACGGAGGCTGAGATTCTGAAGATCTGCGAGAGTGACATCGGACTTGCCTGGAGATCCACTGCCTTTGCTACCACCAGACCCTGAGCCGGATCCAGAGCCCGAGCCCGAGCCCGAGCCCGAGCCTGAGCCCGAGCCCGATCCTGAGCCCGAACCACTCGACTGGAATCCCTCCTGGCGCCCCCCGAAGAAATATCCATACCAGCCACCCACATTAGCCCCATTCTGAAATCCTTCAGGAGGCATCGGGCCACCACTCATAGAATTTACAGACTGCCTCCATTTCTTTTGAAGATAGCCGAGATTGGCGTCAATACCATCAAGGTCCTCGGTGGTTAAACTGCTCTCAAGACCAGGATTCTTCTTCAATGTATCAAGCTCATCCTTCACTCGCCTCATATCACTGCGCGCGGTTGAGAGAGGTAGTTGCACGGAAGGATCGCCTATTTTCTTCAGACCTGTCGCCTCATTCGTAAAAAATCCGACCAACGATTCATATACGCTTTGAATACGTCCAACTTTCGCCTTCTGCATGGCAGGATCGGTGGCCGGCTGAGTATTTACTGAGGCACTCTGACCGGGAGGAGGCGCCAGCAGCGACGTGCTTGGTGGGGCAAATGGCTGGATAGCTCCATCTACAACTGTCTGATACCGCGGCGAGATGAGCGGTATAGCGGGCTCAGGATTTGCTCTTTCGGAGCTCATATCGCCGCCCTGAAATCCATCTATCGCTGGTGGAAATGACCAGACAACAATGCCTATTACCAGTAATACTAAAAAGAAGAGTAACCCCTTCATCTTTCTAGTGTCAGTATGGAAAATACGTCTATCTCATAAAAGCCGAGACTTCGTCGACGAGCCCCCTCTTTCCCAGATGGAACTCCTTGGACTGCTCCAAAGAGGCTGCAGTATAAGGGTTCTGATAGCTCTGAAAGTCCTCTTTCAGACCCTGAAAGTCCTCTTTCAGAGTCGCCGTATCGGCTAATCTGCTGAGGCCAAGAGAAAATGTCTTCTTTTGCGACAGCGACGGCTGATTATAGGGATTCTGGTAACTTTGAAAGTCATCTTTTACAGAATCCGACTGATTCTCCTCCCGTAAGACAAAAGCAATAATGAATATCCATACTACAAGAAGGATTGCCCCTATTTCATTCAATTCCATATCCGTCCTACAGTTGATTCGCAAAATTGATATACGCACCCTATACGGTAACAGCAACTATGCTTACTTCACGCCATACACAGGATTCCAAACAAGAGGCTGGTATTGACGAAGCCGGGCGCGGATGTTTATGGGGGCCTCTCATTGCGGCGGCAGTTGTTTGGCCAGAGGAATCGGCCTGGTCCGAAGAAGTGAGAGCAATCTCGCTCCGTATCAAGGATTCCAAGAAAATCTCTGCGAAACAGCGGGCGGTGCTGGAGGAGGGTATCAAGAAGCATGCGGTGGCATGGGGAACGGGTCGGGTCGAGGCGGCGGAGATCGATGCCATCGGAATGACAAAGGCGAACCGGCTCGCATTTACTCGAGCACTCGCGGCCATTCCGCGACCGGATAGAATCATCGTAGATGGGATTATCAGTGTCCGCGCCGACGGGATCGAAGAGATTCTGGAGCCGCAAGCAGATGGAAAGTATTTGTCCGTCGCGGCGGCCTCTATTATCGCGAAAGAGGCCCATGACACTATTGTTAAGGAAATCTGCTCGGCCGATCCCGCTCTGCATGAGCGATACGGGCTGTTGAGCTCGAAAGGATATGGAACGGCGAAGCATCGGGGTGCCATACAGGAGCACGGAATGCATGCAGAGCATCGCCGCTTATTTCTCCGCAAACTGCTGGGCTTGGAGCACACAGTTAGTGTAGAAAATCGGGAGGATGACTGTCTTATCTGCGACGAGTAGATGCTTTCTTAGGAGCCCTACCTTTACGTGTGGAGGCATGATGCCGCGCACGGGTCTTGAGTGGTTGTATTTCACCATTTGGCAGTCTTATAAAATAGACCTGTTGTTTATTCACTTCGGTCACGTATATTTGTCCAGAGTAGGGACGATCAAGATAGACTTTTTCGCGTGATCGGCTGCCCCCCATTTGTTCGGCAGTTCCGATTTCTTCAGGATTATTCTCTAAAGAGGCATTGTAATTCTCTGCAGGCACATTTTCTGCAGGCACATTCTCTGCAGGCACATTCTCTGCAGGCACATTCTCTACAGGCACATTCTCTGCAGGCACATTCTCTGAAGGCAGAATCCCTTCTTCTGGACTTCCTTGTATAATTTCACCCGTTACACCGGCATTGCCTATTTTTTTTTGAGCAGGCTGCGTGCCTACTTTTGTTTTAACAACTTCCTTGATTTTATCTAAAAGCTCATTTTGAGACCCTTTTATATCGGAAGCTGCGCTGGTTAGAGCGGTTTGAAGAAGATTTAATTTATCAGTTAAATCTGAAACTAATGGATGCCTTTCTATTAGATCATTTATAGCGGATTCGTCCAGAGACATTGTAACTACCCTTTAGTATTGTATTAGAATTTATATCTTGTTTGCCGGACACAATAGGCGCATGATGTCTTAGAGAACAACTATCTCCTCCTACGTGTAAGTTTAGATGATTTACTCTTAGACTTCTTAGAATATCTTAGTCTTCCACCCGATTGTGGAGCACCGTAACCATCGCCATAGGCTGGGGCACCATAGCCTGGGGCACCATATGCCGGTGCTTCAGGAGCTTCAGGAGCTTCAGGTTCTTCAGGAGCTTCAGCTGCTTCAGGAGCTTCAGGAGTTTCAAGTTCTTCAGGAGCTGCGGCTGCAGAAGCCTGGCCCAAAGCCGCCTGAATACTGGGAGGAGGATCCCAGAATGTCTCTGTAGTAGCCTTAATGTAATAGAATGGTATTTTGTATGTTGAATCCATATACTCTGCAATAGAATCTGGCAGACTCATATTGTTTATTGGAACACTTTTGCTGGTAGGAGTAGCGGGAGGATTGGGGTGATCCCAAGTAATCTCTGAAGTGGATGCATTATAGAAGTAATATGCACCAGTCACAGGATCCTTATATTTACTCCAGCCGCCAGATAAAGTAACATCAGGAATAGCCTTATTTCCTACCTGTGTAGGATTGGGAGGAGGGAAAGGAGAATCCCAGGAAGATTGCTGTGATGAACTATCCACATAGAAATATATGCCATTTACGGAATCAAAGTATTTCTGCCAAGGGGCACCAATGTATGGCACTGATACAAGATAATCAGTAGATTTTACACCGATTTGGGATCCTGATGGGGAAGAAGGGTCGCCACCCTTCAGTAAGCGACCACCCTTCTTTCTGCGGCCACCCACCTGTCTGCGACGAGTAAATCCAAGTGAGCTTCGAACAGCTGGTGTGACATTCGGTATAACAGTTCCTGAAGACGTAATAAATACATGTTTCTTCAGCACTGGATCCCACTCTATTGACGCACCCTGGGGCAAGGCTACAGGTAGAACACGAACTACGGAAGGTTTCAGCCTAGCACGATAATCTAACATTTGTTTGGCAGCAGAAGCCTGCGCCATCTGGATAGCAGCCACCTGGGCTGCCGATGCCCGCGCTTCCGATGCCTGGGCCGCCAACGCCTGGGCCGCCGACGCCTCTGCTGCCTGTCTGTCCTGAAATGCCCGTGCTTCAGATGCCCTAGCTGCGGATGCTGCTGCTGCTTCCGCCGCCGCCACTGCGGCGGCTTCTGCTGCTGCTTTCACTATGGCAGCATTCTCTGCGACTTTCTTATCCGCTGCAACCTTTGCCTTAGATGCTTCTGCCGCCGACGCCGCGGCAGCAGAAGCAGCAGAAGCAACTTGAGCCGCCGACGCCTCCGCTGCCGATGCAGCCGCAGCCCTCTGAACCGCTTCAAGTTGTGCTGCGTCTGCACGTGCATTGGGTGCTTTATTTGCAGCCTTCTGTGCCGAGATCGCAATATTGGCCGCATTATATGCCATACTACTCGCAACTTCCTGTATGCTCGATGCCTGGATAGCTTCTTGTTGAGCCGCTGAGACTGTCTGAGCAGCCACCTGAGCGGCTCTTCTATTTGCATCTGCCTGGGCCTGTATAGATGCTCGAATCGTTGCTGCATCGGCGGCTGCCTTATCTAACTCGGCCTGAGCGGCAGAGGCTTTGGCACTGAATTCCCTATATGCAGCCTCGGAAGCCTGGGCAGCAGAGGCGCGTTCCGCCGCCTCCAGATCGGCAGCGGTCTTAGCGGCAGATGCCCGAAATGCCTCTTCAGCCGCAATCCTGTTAGCCTCTGCCTGTGATGCTTGTGCTCGGGATGCTGCATCCTGTTGTGCCTGGTATGCCGCTCTGGATGCTTGAGCTGCTGCCTCATCTGCTACTTTCTTCTCAGCCAAGGCCTTAGAAGCTGCTACATCTTTTGCTATCTGTGCATCCGCGACGGCCTTGATAGCGGCAGCAGAGGCTGCGGATGCCTGGGCAGCGGCTGCCTCTGCTGCCGCATCCGCCGCGGCTTTATCTGCAGCTTCCTTCGCAGCAGATGCCCGTGCAGCAGATGCTCGTGCCGCAGATGCCTCTGCTATAGCCGCTTGGTCGGCAGCCTCCTTGGCGGCAGATGCCCGCGCAGCAGATGCCTGGGCGGCAGATGCCTGTTCAGCCGCGGCTGCAGCAGCGGCAGCCGCGGCGGATGCGGCCGACGCCTGTTCCTGTCTCGTCAGATTTTCAGAAGCCTCCGCAGCAGCCTTCTTCTCGGCCGCCAGTCGGGCTGCCGCCTCTGCAGCAGCTTGGGCAGCCACCGCTTGAGCTGCCGCTTCAGCAGCTGCCGCATCTGCAGCAGCCTTTGCCGACGATGCCCGCGCAGCCGATGCCTGCGCAGCCGATGCCTCTGCCGCAGATGCTCGTGCAGTAGATGCCTGGGCCGCGGCCATCTGTTCTGCTGCAGCATGGGCCGCGGAAGCCTCTTCTGCTGCTTTGGCTGCAGACGCATCGGCGGCTGCCTGTGCCGCTGATGCCTGGGCTGAAGATGCCTGAGCGGCTGCGAACAAGGCCATCCGCTCTTCATGCTCAGCCTGCTGCAGTGCCGCCTCTTTTGCAGCATCTTCAGCAGCCTTCGCATCCGCGATCGCCTTTGCTATAGCAGCACTGGCAGCTGCCTCTGCTGCAGCCGCCTGGGCCGCAGATGCCTGAGCCGCGGATGCCTCTGCTGCAGCTGCCTCTGCCGCGGATGCCTGGGCCGCAGATGCCTGTGACGCAGCCATTCGGGCCGCTGATGCATCTGCTGCTACCTGCGCCGCTGATGCATCCGCCGCTGCCTTGGCTGCAGATGCCCTATCTATAGCGACCTGAGCCGCGGAGGCCTCAGCTGCAGAAGCCTGAGCCGCCGACGCCCGTTGAGCCTTGATCCGATCTGCGATAGCCTTTGCCTCTGCTTCCTCATTTGCCGCCTTCTGCGCGGCAGCCTCTGCCGCTGCCTGTTGCGCTAATATCTGCTTTATTCTTGCAGCACTCTCCTTTTGTGCCTGGGCCGCCGAAGCATCTGCAGCTGCCTGTCGAGCAGCCTGATCAGCCGCCAACTGCGCGGCAGAGGCCTGTGCCGCAGAGGCCTCCGCAGCCGACGCCTGTTGCGCCATCAACTGAGCGGCCGATGCCCGTTGCGCAATCAGCTGAGCGGCTGATGCCTCAGCTGCAGACGCTTGGGCTGCAGCCTCTGCTGCCTGCTTATCCGCAGCCGCCTGTGCGGCGGAAGCCTGGGCAGCCGACGCCTGTGCCGCAGAGGCCTCTGCTGCCGCTGCCCGTGCTGCGGAAGCCTGCGCGGCCGATGCCTGCTTCAAAGCTTCTTCCGCGGCCGCCGCATCTGCAGCAGCCTTTGCCGCTGACGCATCCGCAGCAGCCTTTGCCGCTGACGCCTCTAACTGCTGCGCCTTCGCCGCTGAGGCCTGATCAGCCGCCGCCTGTGCCGCTGATGCATCTGCAGCCGATGCGGCGGCTGCCGATGCCCGGGCAGCCGATGCCCGCGCTAATGCCTCTGCTGCTGCCGCATCTGCGGCAGCCTGTGCGGCCGATGCTCGGAGTTCCTCTGCAGCTGCAGAAGCCTGTGCGGCCGATGCCATCGCCGCCGACGCCTCTGCTGCGGATGCCTGAGACGCCTGTATGCGTGCCATAGATGCCTGCTGAGCCGCCGCCTCCGCCGCGGCCTTATCGGCCGCTAGTTGCGCCGCTGACGCCTGTGCGGCAGATGCCTGCGCTGCCGAGGCATCTGCAGCCGCCTTATCGGCTGCTGCCTTTGCAGCCGAGGCCTCCTGGATTTGCCGCGCCTGTGCCGCGGATGCCTCAGCCGCCGCTTGATCCGCGGCTGCCTGTGCCGCAGAAGCCTGTGCCGCAGAAGCCTGTGCAGCGGATGCCTGAGCTGCAGCCGCCTGTGCCGCCGAGGCCTGTGCCGCCGCCGAGGCCTGTGCCGCTGCCTCTGCATTAGCAAGTTCTTGTGCCAACTTTGCCGCCGATGCATCAGCCTCTGCCTTGGCCATAGAGGCCTGTGCCGCTGACGCGTCTGCCGCGGATGCCCGTTCAGCAGCCAGCTGTGCAGCCGATGCATCAGCCGCAGAGGCTCGTGCTGCAGATTCCTGTGCTTCTGCAAACCATTTCATCTGCTCTGCACGCTCAGCCTCTACCTGTGCCGCATAGTCGGCAGCCGCCTGGAGATCGGGAGGAAGATTCCAGAATGTCTCCGTAGTAGCAGGATTGTAATAATATTCTACCTTGTAGGTTGAGTCAATATACTTCATTATTCCCAGTGGCAGGCTTGAATTCGCTACGGGAACGCTGGTAGTAATAGGAACAGCAGGAGAATTAGGGTGATCCCAAGTATTTTCGGAGGTTGAGGGGTTCAAGAAATAATACGCCCCAGTAGCTGCGTCCTTATATTTACTCCAACCACTCGGCAAAGCAGGATCGGAGTATGTCTCTGCTCCAGGTGCGGGATTAGGAGGTGGAAACGGGGAGTCCCATGTAGAATCTCCAGTCTCCGTATTTACGTAGAAATACACCCCAGCAATGGAGTCAAAATACTTCTGCCAAGGTGCCGATACATATGGAGCATTAACGGCAAAATCTGTCGCTGTTATGAGTGTGTGGGATCCAGATGCTCCACCCTGCTGCAGCGCACGAGAACCAGATGTTTCGATACGCTGAGAGGGATTAATCATAGGTAATACGGTTTTACCATTTGCCCCCATGAGAACGTGCCTTTCTGCTTCGGGATTCCACTTAACTTTCGCGCCACTTGGGAGCACTACAGGGAATTTAATTGTCGAATTAGTAAAAGGAATCGCACCACCCGCGTGACCGTGCCGCTTATTTTTTAAACTAGAGGCTTTGCTGCGGCTCTTACGCAAAAGCTTTCTTGTTCCGGTCATCTAGTAATTCGCACGACTTTTATACTGGCTTTTTTGCCACGTCCATCCGGGGAGCCATTACATAGAATGCTTGATATATATCTATAAAGGTATATATCAAGCACAGTCTTGATTATGTAATTTAATGACGTCTTACATGACGGCTCTTCCTGCGATTACGACGCGTCTTCTTGTTGCGGCGATTCCTCGCCGTGCGACGGCCCCCGCTTGTGAATCCGAACATACGTTTAATCCTTCCAAAAAAGGTATTTCCTGCCGCGCCACTGACCGCACCAGTAACGGCGCCAGAAACAGCAGTAGGAGGAGCTACAGGAGGAGCTACAGGAGGAGCGGGTGCAGACATTCTTATACTAATCTGAGATTATTCGGCTAGGAAACGCCTAAACACCCGCTAAGAATATTTAGTAGATGTCCAACAAGACCACTATCATCTATAATAAGTCGAATCCCTTCGGACTCTCGAAGGATGTTGATGCGATTACACAGTCACTGGGTGCCCTCGGCGGCAAAATCTTGTATGCGGATCCTATGGAGCCACCCCACCAGACGGATATTGCCATTCATCTCGAGATTCCCGCCTACGCCTGGATGCCCTGGGCGACGCAGAATGTTCTGATGGTGAATCCAGAGTGGTTCCGACCGGCGTGGATTCCCTACATGCACCGCTTTACCGCCGTTGTGTATAAGGACCCCTATTCCGCCGAGGAGGCCGTCAAGGCCGGCCATGTCACGGCTGAGCAGGTCCGTGTCGTGCCGTGGGGCTGTCCTGAGCCTACTGCTAGCCCAGCTGCAGCCAAGGGTAACAAGAATACCGGTTTCGTATGGTTTCTTGGAAATTCCACGAATAAGCGCGCATATGTCCCCACTCTCGTGTCGCACTGGCGTGAAGAGTATCCCCCCCTTCGTATTTATTCTGTAATGCCGGTGGATATGTCGGGAGTCGTCGTGCCTTCCAATGTCCGTTTCGAGGTCCGCGACCTGGATAAGCAGACTCGGGAGGGTCTCTCCAGATTCTTTCGGGGTCATATCGGCTGCTCTCGCGCAGAAGGCTTCGGCTATATCGCAGCGGAGGCCGAGTGGAACGGCGCCTTCACGATTCTCAATGATCTAAACTGCTACCGGGCAGACTACGCAGGCCAGGATGGAGCCTACTTCTTGACACCCGAGGGACTCGACGGAATCATGACTGCGTTTGAGAGCACGGACTTCGATGCACTGGCTCTCAGACGAACCACCCGGGCCACTGCACGCTGGGCCGCCTTTCTCTGCCGCTTCGCGGCTGTTATCAGTGGTCTCCCTAAACATTCTATGATGCTGCCGCTGCTACCACCCATTCTTATGCCAGAGGACTGCCCACCCATTTCCATCGTCACTCTTTTGTATAATCGTCGCCGATTCTTTGATCTCGCCTGCCACAATATCATGATGTCCGATTATCCGAAGGACAAGATCGAGTGGATCATTGTGGAGGATTCCGATAATCCTATGGAGGACGCCTCGGATAAGATCGTTCCTGTAGCCGCGGCGTCGGATCCTCTGCGGATTGTCTATGTGCCTTTGAAGAAAAAGACATCGGTGGCGGCCAAGCGCAATATCGGGGTCCAGAAGGCAACGGCGGCTATTGTGCTCATGATGGACGACGATGACCATTATCCCGCGACGAGTTTCAGACGCCGCGTGGCCTGGCTGACCAAGCACCCATGGGAGCCCAAGGCAGTCGCAGCGACGACGATTGCATGCTATGATCTCATGCGAGGGATCAGTGCAGTCAATGTTCCACCTATGGATATTCCTCTCGGCCAGCGTGTCTCGGAGGCAACGCTGGCTTTCTACAAGACGTGGTGGGAGGAGAGGGGCTTCCCCGTGGCAGTGCAGGTGGGCGAGGGCGAGGAGTTCGTCGCAGGACGCGAACGCGATGTGCTGGAGATTCCGCCCCAGCAGATTATTGTCGCGTTTAGTCACGGAAAGAACACGAGCAGTAGGCGGATCCCTGGAGAGGCCGATACGAAGCCGGGATGTTTCTGGGGGTTTCCGCCGGAATATTTGAAATTCGTGCACGAACTCGCAGGAGTGAATGTCGTGCATGAATAGTATATTAAGAAATGGATTTAATCACCACGATACCCTAGCTGACTTTAATACTTCTTCTCCTCCTCAAAGTCCTCATCAACCTTAAATCCCTCATATGTCAGCCTCTTCACCGCCTTGTAGGTAAAATGGAGAACAACCGCGAAGACCAGGCCGTGCACGACGGCGACGGTCAGCTTGCCGCCATTGGGTGGCAGCCTCAGGAGAACACCAGGGGTCAGCAGCACGAAAAGGAGCACAACATACAGACTTGTGTAGAGATACATTTGTATATTCGGGGGGAAGAAAAATATTTGGATCTACGTATGATTATAAATACCGGTTCGCATTAGCCTTAGCCTTCTCAGCCCGAGCGGCAGCCTCAGCGGCCCTTTGAGAAGCCCTCATAGCAGCAGCCTCAGCAGCCGCCTGCTGAGACTTCCTAGCAGCAGCCTCCTGCTGAGCCCTCTTAGCAGCAGCCTCCTGCTGAGCCCTCTTAGCGGCCTCCTGCTTAGCCCTCATAGCGGCCTCCTTCTCCTGCCGAGCCCTTACAGCCTCCTCCTGCCGAGCCTTTCTAGCAGCCTCCTGCTGAGACTTTACAGCAGCCTCCTGCCGAGCATACTCCTCATTAGCCCTTTTAATAGCCTGCTGCCTTTCAGCCTGCGCGGCCTTCCTATCGGAAGCCGCATCGAACCCCTCGGTGGTCATCCTCCGCACAATCCCATAGGTGAAATAGAGAATAGTCGCGAACACTAGACCGTGCACAATCGCCACAGTCACCTTGGAGCCACGCTTGGGTAATGTCAAAAGCACGCCAGGAGTCAGAGCAACAAAAAGAGCCACAACATACAGACTAAACAGGAGGTTCATTTATATTCGGGGGCTAGATTTTTATGAAGAGCAATAATTTTGATTTTATTTATATACATCTAGCACCTATCACTTTGTATTAGAAGAAAATAAAAGGCTTTTTAGCAAAGGGATTCTTGTAAGGATTATAAAAGATAGATGGTCTAAAATTCTCCTCCTCCTCAATCTCCTCCTCAATCTCCTCCTCAATCTCCTCAGCAAACCCCTCATATGTCAGTCTCTTTACCGTCCTGTAGGTGAAATACAGAACAGTCGCGAACACCAGACCGTGCACAACCGCAACAGTCAGCTTGGAGCCACCCTTGGGCAGTGTTAAAAGCACGCCAGGAGTCAGAG
>Ga0214921_10001889_pt1 | contig 35065 bp, 30 predicted proteins | sample LL1505_MetaG_FD_177992 | JGI IMG/M metagenome (GOLD analysis project Ga0214921, IMG submission 177992) | Freshwater microbial communities from Lake Lanier, Atlanta, Georgia, United States - LL-1505 | ecosystem: Environmental > Aquatic > Freshwater > Lake | place: USA: Georgia | collected... | reverse complement strand
CTACTTTTACTGTCCAAGAGCCTTGGTTCGCTAATTGGCTTGTATTCGCGGCATTGGCCGTGGTTACGGTGATGCCGCCTTTTTGCCACTCGTAGGTTTGCGTAGCCGCTATACCTACACTCAAGGTTACGCCTTTTTCGTTAGAACAATATCTTGGGGTGGATGGCGTGATTACTGCGAGGGGAAGGGGGGAGATGGTGATTTTGTTAGGTAAAGAAACGGCACTTGAACATCCATTTGCAATAGCATATACTGTATAATCTCCATTTTCACTTGAAGTAACATTTGTTTTTGTAACAGTATTGGTTGCAACTATTGCTGTAGAACTTGATGGTTTTGACCATACAAAAGTTGCACCAGTGGTAATAGTGTTTGCTGTTAGTGTAAAATCTTCCTTTTCACATAATGATGTTTTTGCGGTGGTTATAGTAGGCGTTGAAGGTAAATCTGCAATAGTTATTTTTACTACATTTGAAACCAAACTTGAACATCCACTTGCAATGGCATATACTGAATAATCCCCTGATTCAGAAATGCCAGCAGCTGTTTTGCTCATTAGATTAGTAATAGCAGTAGCGGTAGAAGTAATTGGTTTTACCCATGAGTAAGTAACTCCTGTAGTTACAGGATTGACGGTGAGCAATAAATCAAACCCAGCACAAGTGGGATTTTTGGTGGCTACAACTGTTGGAGTAGTTGGAACAGTATTAGAAGTATAAACAAAATCCGCAGATTCTTGGTAACAAGCGCCATTGCTAGCATCTGCCACATTTATAATGGTTCTTACTTTATATGTCCCACTTCCTTGATTAAGAAGCGATTGTGCAGAAACTGTGTTGTTATAGGTGCCAATTGCTACATTGTCTTTGTACCATAAATAATACACACCTGCATCTTTGGTAGATGACAATGTAAAATCTGTGGTAAGTCCGCAAGATGAAGCTCCTTTGGATGATGAAAGGACTGGTTTGGTGGCAGGTTTGGTGCAAGTGGAAACACAAGTGTTTTTAACCTCTATTGAATCTTTTAACTTACAAGAAGGTGCCGAAGGAGAAACAGCTTCAATTGTGTAAAAAGTATTAGAAGGCACTGAAATATTGGCAGTACTTAATATACTTGTACTAGTTGGTGTTGGAGTTGGCACAGGTTTCCAAGTGAAATTAAAACTTGGAGTAGGCATGTCGCATTTTGCAGTAGCTGTTAATACAGTTGTTTCTGTACCTGCACCGAATGTTTTACCTGCTGCACTTGCGGTAGTAATTTGATTTTGTGGGTCAGTAATGGTAAATTTAAAAGTTTTACTAAAAGATGAAGGCGATACATTGCCAACAATTACTTCAATTTTATCACCATCAGATACACCAAAAGTAGTAGTTAAATAGTTACAAACGCCCCAATCTGCTTGTTTTGGGGTGGTACTACCTATACTTACACCATTTCTTTTTACATACAAACGAGAATCAGAGGCTATCCATTCATTTGAACCAGGACAAGTGTTTTTATCCATGCTAAATGTATAGTTACAATTCTTTGGAGGATTACTTACAACATCAGCTTTTACAGTAGCAGTACTACATGAATTTATAGTCTGAGACAAACTTAATTTTGAATAAAAAGGAGTAGTTTCTTCAACTTTAATGGTTTTAAATGCTTTACAAGTTGCGTTTCCAAGTTCAGTAACCTCTAAAGTATAATTTCCATTGATAATATTATTTAATAGTTTATCACTAAATGTATTTATTGTTCCATCAGGGTAAGTCCATTTATAAGTATATGATTTAGAAGCAGAATAGTCAACGCCAGATAAAGTAACATCAATTTTACCATCTTTAATTCCTGTGCAAGAATTTTTAGTAACAGCACCAGAAGCTAATAAATCACAAGTACTACAAGAATTATCAATTTCTACCGTTATTGAGCCATTATCCCTTATTGCACAAGCATTTTCATTTGCAACCACAACACTATAAACCCCACTTTGGGTAGCATAAAATTTATTTTTTTCAGGATTTGGATTAGCTATCAAAACTTCATCTTTCAACCAAGTATAAGTATAACCAGCACCATAAACAGTTTCTAATTCTACTGAATTTCCTTTACAAACTTTTTTAGGAGTGTTAGCCCATAGTCTAACCATGGGTCCCACGCAACCATTTTTACACCCACCATTTCCAGCTTGAGAATTTAGAATTGTATTCAAAGGATCATAAACCTCAGTTGATTTTACAAACATATCTAACACAGGACCAAGTTTATACCTAAATGAAACCGTTCCACTAGCATCTTTTTGAGCATCAAAAACTGCTTTAACTTTATTTTTAATTACATTTTGTTGCGCTACTGTATATTGATACATTTTAAAAACCCTGTCCATATACACACTCATGGTATCCCATTTTACAGGGTAATCATACCAACCCATCCAACGTTGTTTATCAGCAGCATTTTTGGGAGTATATTGATTACTAAGTATTTTGTAGTAATGAGTACTTGCCATTGAATAGCCAATAGGACCTACAATATTTGACTGAAACCAATCTGTCGATGTCATTGCAGCTGCCCTATTGGTAGTAAAAATTCTCAAAGCTATGGCATCCATTGCATCTGGGCCCTGGTTAAAACCAGCAAACATCATTTTTACATAGGCATCTTTATCAGGTGTTGCTGCTAAAACTGGTCCTGAATTATAACCTTTTGATAAAAATCGTCTGTTGGAAATTAAAGCATAATAAAATTTGGCCAATGCTCCTGTTTCTATACTTTCACCCGTAATTAAAGCTGCATTTAAAGCATCATTTCCATAAACATTACCACAATTATTACTTCCTAACCATTCTTTCAGTGTTGCTCTTCCTAAAACATCAATTTGAAAACATCCATCTTTTGAAGCTAAACCTCCTCCTCCTCCATAATCATTTACATAATCAACAAATTGATTTTGAAAAGGAAAATTTTCAGGGGTTTTAGTGTAACAACTCATATCAATTTTTGAAGGAGGTACACATGCCCCACCTGATGTTTCATTTATTAAAGTAGCTGGAAAAATGTTTATGTTGATATTTGGATTTATCATGTTTCTAAACAAAATCCAAGAATGTGCCATGGCAATGGCAAAAGTAGGTTTGTTACAAGGCACTCTCCAATCCATTGTAGTCCATTGATTATAAGCACCTGAACCTGCATTGTTTTTAGTAACCACTCCACTACCTAGTTGTATTTCACCAGTTGAAATAAAAGCATTTGTATCAGGGTAATATTTACAAGGCACATCGGGGCAGTTTGTTCCATAATCTGGTATGGTTTGAGAAAATGAAAAATTTACCAATAAAAACAAATAGAGAGAGAACGATATTTTTATTTTCATAATTAATTCAAATAATCTAGGGGGTGTATGCTATATCTCCCAAAAAGCCAAAAAGTAAACACCAAAACAGAACTATTTTAAGAAATAATTGTAAAATTCTAATCAAATGGTACATGCAAAAAAACATATCAAAATAATCTATTTCATTTTTAAAAAAAATGAGTATTATTGACAAACGCTTTTGGCTATGTTTAAACCAGTAAAACCTCTTCGCAAAATCTCCCCGGGTGATGTGTTGCTCTACAAACAAAAGAGCAATGTGTTTTACTTTTATGCCACCAATACTATTCTTGAAATCACGGTACATAGCGACAAAGTGATTCGTTTTAGATATAGCCAAGATGGTGATTTTCACCAAGATTTTTCTTATGCTGTAATGCAACCAGAGCTTCCTCCTTTGGGTTTTTTAAATATTGAGGAAAACGACAAATTTTATATCATTTATACTTTTTTTCTGCATTGCTACATTAGCAAGGAGACTTTAGAAATCACTATCTATAACACTAAGGGTGAGCTTGTTTTAGCTGATAAAGGCGGTTATTCGTTTCAAGAAAATAAAGATTTTGGTGGTTATAATGTGTATTGCAAAAAAGTAATGCAAACCGACGAAAACTTTTATGGCTTAGGCGACAAACCTACCGACCTGAACCTCAAATGGCGTAGATTTGTAAACTGGTGTGCCGACACCCCTGCTTATTCTCGAGACCAAGATCCATTGTACAGAGCCATTCCTTTTTACATGGGTTTGGTAAAAGATACAGCGGCTTATGGTGTATTTTTCGATAATACATTTAAAACTTTTTTTGATTTTGGGCTAAATGAATCGGACACTGTAACTTTTTGGGCAGAAGGTGGTGAGATGAATTATTATTTCATTTACGGACCAGAATTGTTAGATGTAAGTGCCTCATACACTTGCCTAACGGGAAAAGCAAAACTTCCTCCGCTGTGGGCTCTTGGTTTTCAGCAATGTAAATGGAGCTATTTCCCAGAGGCTAAGGTAAAAGATATAGCCAATAAATTTAGAAAAGAACAAATACCATGTGATGCTATTTATTTAGACATCGATTACATGGATCAATATAAATGCTTTACATGGAATGAAACTCATTTTCCGTCACCACAAAAAATGGTGGCTGAATTAAAAGAAATGGGGTTTAAGCTTGCCGTAATTATAGATCCGGGAATAAAAATAGAGCAAGGCTACGAAATTTTTGACCATGGCAAAGCGGGCGAATATTTTTGCAAAAGAGCAGACGGACCTTACATGAAAGGCACTGTGTGGCCTGGGCAATGTTATTTCCCTGACTTTACTGACCCATCAGTTAGAATTTGGTGGGGACGACTTTTTGCTCATTTTGTAAAAATTGGTATTGAAGGTTTCTGGAATGATATGAACGAGCCTGCGGTATTTGAAACTGGCACTTTTCCGCTGGATGTGAGGCACATGTATGAAGGATTGCTTTGTAGCCACAGAAGAGCACACAATGTGTATGGCATGCAAATGGCAAGAGCCACCTCTGAAGGGCTAAGAATATTAGACCCTAAAAAAAGGAAATTGGTAATAAGTAGAGCAGGTTACAGTGGCGTGCAAAAATATGCAGCTGTATGGACAGGCGATAACATGTCAACTTGGGAACATTTGTGGCTTGCCAATGTACAATGTCAACGCTTATCTATCTCAGGATTATCGTTTTGTGGCAGTGATGTGGGTGGATTTATTGGTCAGCCCAATGGTGAATTATTTGCTCGTTGGGTGCAAACTTCTATTTTTCATCCGTTTTTTAGGGCACATGCCACCAGTGAATTTGGCGACAAAGAACCATGGGTGTATGACAAACCTTTGGTTGATAACATTCGCAAATTCATAGAGTTACGATATCAATTATTGCCTTATATTTACACCACTTTTAGGCAATATGTACATCATGGCACGCCCATGATTCGGCCATTGGTGTTTTTGGACCAATTTAGTGCCGATACTTGGTACCGCCAAGATGAATTTGGATTGGGAGATTTATTGTTAATATGTCCTATTTCTGCAGAAGGTAGTTTGGGAAGGGTTTTGTTTTTACCAAAAGGGAATTGGTACTATTATTTTTCAGACCAATTGTTTGAGGGAAGAAAAGAACACTACATCAGTACTTCCTTGCACAATATGCCATTGTTTGTAAAAGCAGGTGGCATTTTGCCTCATTGGCCAGTGCAACAATATGTAGATGAAATTAAAATCACCACCGCCACTTTACATATTTATTATAATCCTGCACATGAAGAAATAGTGTCGGAATTATATGAAGATGACTATGTTGGCTATGATTACCAAACGGAAGATTATTTATTAAGGTCATTTTCAAATACTTCCAAGCTAGATTCAGTAGTCATCAATCAATTTACCGAAGGCACTTTTGAAAGTAAATTATTCACTTTCGATTGCATTTTACATGGCTTCCCTCCTATTCATTACATCATTGTTGATGAAAATGAAATAAAGTACAATGTTGTAAATGAACAAATTCACTTTTCTGTTTCTCAAGATTTTAGTCATTGCAGAATAGAGTTTATTTGAGCATAATTGTAGATTTTTGGGGATATAATTAATACATTCTCTTTTTTAAACCGATATTTTAGGTAAAATAAAACTTATAATAGCCTAATTTTTTATTAAACATTATGATACAAATTATTAAACTACTATTTTTGATTTAATAAAATTCAATCAGTACTAATGAAACAAATATATTTAAGTGATAACGGACCAAAAGTTTCACAAGCTATTTATGGTTTTTGGAGATGGACAAATAATGATTTATCTACTCCTAATAAATTTGAAAAAACAGTAGAGCTTTGTTTAAACTTAGGTATAAATACTTTTGATTTTGCCGATCTTTTTTGCAACTTTAATGCAGAAGAAGAATTTGGTAAATTACTACAAACCAATATCATAGCCCGTGAAAAAGTAGTTTTATTTTCAAACGGGGGACAAAACAACAAAGGCAAAACTGCACATCCTGATAGTTCAAGAAATTTTTTATTTGAAGGAGTTGATAATACATTAAAAAAACTGAATACAGATTATTTAGATGTATTTTTGTTAAACAAATTTGATTATTTAACTGATATAGAAGAACTTGCATCAACTTTATTTGCACTTGTCGATTCTAAAAAAGTTAAACACATTGGTTTGGCTAATTTTTCTCAAAGCGAACATGAATTAATTAGTTCTGTATATAAATTGCCCATAGTAACAAGTCATGTGGAGCTAAATTTGCTAAAAACAGATGCAATAAAAGATGGTAGAATTAACTTTTTAAAACAACACTACAGCAAACCATTGGCTTGGGCACCGCTTGCAGGTGGCAGAATTACCAATGGCACAGACCCAGAAGCTGTAAAACTAAGAGAAAAACTAGCTGAAATTCAGGAAAAATACAATACTAATATTGAAGCAATTGCAGTGGCCTGGTTGCACAAACTTGGGGCATTGCCACTTTTAGGCACCTTAGATGAAAACAGACTTAGCAACGCCGTAAAAGCCTTTGAAATAGAGCTTTCTAATGAAGATTGGTATTTATTGTTTAATATCTGAAATTAATTCTACTTTAACACATTATAATTTTTCAGAAAACGTAGTTTTCAATTTTAGGAATTTTAATAAATTTTAGGTTTTCACTTCGTGAAAACCTAATTTTCTGCCACGAATTCACGAATTTAAATTTAATTCGTGAATTCGTGGCAGTATTTTTTGTTTGTGTATTCCAACTTGTTATAAAGTAGAATTAAGAAATTAGATATTATTTTTAAAAACAATTATCCAATTTAATTACTTATATTTTCAAAAAAATTCCATTATGAAAAAATCATTTATCACCTTACTTACCATGGCGGCTTTAGGCATATCAGCCTATTCTCAAACATGTTGCAAAATAAAAACAGAAGGCAACGAGTTTGCAATGCTTACTGCCAGAAAAGATTTTCAAAAAGCTCACCTAGCTCCTACCCCATTTCATTTTGAAGCTACTTCTGGTGCAATGACCACTTTTAATACCCCAGATGGTAAAACAGGCAATGCTTTTGAAGTAAAAGCTACGCAAAAAACCAAAAATGTAATTATAATGGTGCACGAATGGTGGGGATTAAATGATTACATTAAAAGAGAAGCAGAAAGTTTACAAAAAGAACTAGGCAATGTAGATGTATATGCCATTGATTTATATGATGGTGAAGTAGCAACAGACCCACAAACAGCCGGCAAACTTATGGGAGGCATGAACCCAGAAAGAGCAAGCAATATTGTGAAAGGTTTAATTTCCAAAATTGGGGCTGATGCAAATCTTGTTACCATTGGCTGGTGCATGGGAGGTTCTTGGTCTTTTCAAGCTGCATTATTAGCTGGTAATCAAACCAAAGGATGTGTGATGTATTATGGATTTCCAGAGAAAAATGTAGAGAAAATGAAAACTTTGGCTTCGGATGTATTATTTATTCAAGCCACCAAAGATGGATTTATTAAAAATGAAGACGTAGAAACTTTTTCACTAAATCTCCAATCAGTGAAAAAAACAATCACAATTAAAAAATTTGAAGCCGACCATGCTTTTGCCAACCCAAGCAATCCTAAATTTGAAAAAGAAATGGCTTCACAGGCACATGAAATAGCATTGGCTTATATCAAAAAAGCATTTAAACTTTAAATTATTTTTGAAAAGAAAAAATTTTGATATATGTTTGTATATCAACATTTATAAAAAAACAAAAAATGAAAAAAATTCAATTACTCTTAGCTGGCTTAGCCACAATATCGTTACTTTCTTGCGATAAAGCAAAATTAGACATCAAATTTGATGCACCTCAACAAACTATTTATATGACACTTAACCCTGCTGATACAGCAGGAACTTTTGAAATAAAAAAAGTGATTACAATTCCTAATTTGCAAAAAAAGGCTGAAGAAAACGGTGTAAAGGATTTAAGTAAAATTAAATCAGTAAACATTTCAAAAATTACAGTTACATTAGACAGTATAAGCCCCTCACGAAAATTTTGATTCTCTTGTAAGCGGAAGTTTAGTGGTAAGGGCCAATAAAAACACTGCAATTGCTCCTCTAAATGTTGGTGATTTTACTGTTCCAAGCAATGTAACTTCATTTAACGTAAACCCAACAACTCAAGATTACATGGTTTTCTCTAAAGAATCAGAAGTTGAATATACAGCTAAATTGAAAACAAGAGGTAAAGTAAAACACAAAATTTATCTTAAAATAGTGGTGGATAGCAAAGTAGTTGCTAATCCTGCCAACTAAAAAAAGTTAAGAAATAAAAAAAGCCCTGCATTTCTGCTGGGTTTTTTTATTTCTTATCCACCAAAATTCTCATTTCTCTATTGGCAATTTCTAAAGCAGTATAAAACACCAATTTAGTTATTTTGTGAACTTTGGGTAAAATAATTTTATCAAGGGTATCTGTAGGTTTGTGATAATCAGCATGTACACCATTGAAATAGAAAATAATAGGAATTCTGTTTTTAGCAAAATTATAATGATCTGAACGATAATAAAATCTATTGGGGTCGGAATCAGAATTAAAGGTATAGTCTAAATTGAGTTGCGAATGTTTTTTATTCATGTTCTCGCTTATGGGTCTTAAATCAGAACTAAGTTTATCATCGCCAATTATATACACAAAATTAGTGTCTTTTTCATGGGCTTTGTCAACCCTGCCAATCATATCAATATTCAAATCAACTACTGTATTGCTCAGTGGCAACACCGGGTTAGAGGCATAGTATTCAGAACCTAGCAAGCCGTGTTCTTCACCACTAAATGCTATAAAAACCACACTTCTTTCCGGTTTATTTTTCTTTTTTTGCATGGCTTTAGAGATAGCCATTAAAGCTGCAACACCTGTTGCATCGTCATCAGCTCCTCTGTAAATTTTTCCATCTACTACGCCTAAGTGGTCGTAATGAGCACTTAAAAAAACATATTAGTCAGGCTTAGTTTTACCTTTTATCATCCCAATTACGTTTTCAGATTGAATCTTCTGAATTTGAAAACTGAATTTAAAACTAGCTTTATCAAGAAGAGTGCTACTAGTATGGTATTTTTTATGTTTTAAATTATAGGTTAAAGTATCTATTCCCAATAAATCAGAAGCCATCTGAGGTGAAATAATAATGGCAAGTTCTTGATTTTTAAGTGTTGAAGGCAGACTCATTCTTGGTCTTTGTTGGTGATGATTATAAGCCTCTAATCTTCTGTTAAACTCAGGCAAACAAGGTGCTGTAACCAGCATTACTCCTTTTGCTCCTTTTTTCATAGCAGTACTCACTTTTAGTTTCCAATCGTTTGCCTCTGGATATGTTTTTTTAGAACCAGAAATAACATAATTACCCACAGAATCAATAGGTTCTCCCAACTGAATCATCACAATTTTATCCTTTACCTGCAAGTTTTCATAACTATTGTATTTCGGTAAATCTATCCCAAAACCTGCCCAAACAATCTCCAAATCAATATTGGGAGCCAAGCCAATATTACCATAAATATAAAAATCTTTGCCTAGTTTAAAGGTATTCCGACTGGCATACACAATGGCACTGTCCCATTTAATGGCCTGAAGTTCATATTGTTGAAAATAAGTATTGGTATTGGTGGGGTCTGTAAGTCCATTTTTTCTAAAATGATTGGCAATATATTTGGCAGCTTTTTTCTGTCCTTCATCTCCAGTATATCTGCCTGCACATGAGTCACTTGTAAGCACTTCTAAATAGTGATACATTTCCTTTTCGGTTGTCTTAAATTTTTGTGCAAAAACCAGTGTATTCACAAATAAGAAAAATGTAAAAAAGGTACCCTTCATAAATCCGTTTTTGTTTAAGTAAATTAAATGCAAAAGGCTTTCACTATCCATGAAAGCCTTTTGATGTATTTATAAATCTTAGTTTTATTCAAAATGCAAAACTAAAATTCGAAGTTTTGCTCTAATCTTCTTGCATTTCAAGTACTTTCACTACCCTAATTTCTGTTCTTCTGTTGAGCTGATAATCAGCATCACTAAGTTCTGGCATCACCAAAGGTTTAGTTTCTCCATACCCTTTAGAATATATTTTTTTGTGGTCAATACCATGTGCCACCACATAATCAACTGCCGATTTCGCACGTTTTTCTGACAAATCTTTATTGTATTTATCATTACCTCTTGAATCGGTATGTGATGATAACTCCACAATAATTTCCGGATTTTCTTTCAAGAAACCAACCAATGAATCCAAAATCTTACCTGCATCAGGTCTAATATCCCATTTATTGTAATCATAGTAAAGTTCAAGTCTCAATGGAATATCTGTAATTTCTTGTAAGGTAACTTTTACTGGTTTTTCAAAAGTAATTTCTGTTAAACCTTCTTTCAATTTAGTTCTTGGAGTAGCGGGAGGAATTACTGCTTTCTCATGCCCCACAAAGTGCTTTCTTTTTTTAGCTTCAATTGAAATATGTTCTGTAGGATCTACTTTTATAAAAATCTGTCCATTTTCATCGGTCTTAGTATCAGCTATTTGCACACCTTTTGAGTTTCTTACAATTACGTGGGCATTTTTCAACACTTTCTCTCTTTGTGTTTTGGGGTTATATCCATAAACCACAATTGGTTGGGTATAAACTGCTTTTTTCTGTAAAAATACAATTTTATAAATATCGTCATTCCCAAGTCCGCCTTCTCTGTCTGATGTCATGTAACCTGAAGTATCAGACATTAAAAACAAACCAAAATCATCTGATACTGAGTTAAATGGCAAACCTAAGTTCACAATTTTATCATCTCCTGTGGCCGAATCTTTAGCAATTACAAATAAATCTAATCTTCCTAATCCTGGGTGTCCGTCAGAACCAAAATAGAATTTATTATCTTGAGAAATAAAAACACTATATTCATTGCCATGGGTATTAATTTTTTCTCCAAGGTTGGTCACATTTCCCCAAGCACCGTTTTGATCTTTGGTAGCTTTCCATAAATCTAAACCTCCAAAACCACCTGCTCTGTTTGATGAAAAATACAAAGTAGTATTATCAGGCGACAACCAAGGTGTTGAATACCAAGCTGTATCTTCACAGAATGGCAATTTTACTGCTTCTTGCCATTCGCCTTCTTTAAAAGTGGTAACAAAAATTCCAACCTCTTTTGCATCCTTTACAGCTCCAGAGTTACTTCTTGCAAAATACATTTCTCTACCATTTTTTGAAATACTTGGGCAAGCTTCGTGAGTACTTTCCAAGTTAAAGTTTTTAGATAATTGCGTTAAAACACCAGTTGTATCTGAAACACCATCATATTTGAATTTCCAAATATCGTTAAAACCCAAACCATCAGCTAAATGCACTTTGCTTTGCCCTCTTGTAGAACTAAAAATCACATCTCCTTCTCTGTTCACAATGGGTGCCCAATCAGAACCATCAGTATTTATTGTTTTTAAATTAGCTAGCTTAAACTCCTGAGGTTGAGCTAAAATTGGTTCAATCAATTTTAAATTAGCAGCCTCAATTTTTGCTTTGGTCATTAATTGTTCGTTTCTTCCATTTTCTGCATAATGCAAAAATGCAGCCTCTGCTTCTCCGTATTTACCTTCAGATTCTAAAGCTACTGCGTAATAATAATAGGCTGAATCTTGGTGAGTACCAGCATTTACTGCCTTCTCATAAAACGGTTTTGACTCATTTATTCTATTAGATAATCGGTACGATTCTCCAATCAAATAATTCACTTTATCAGCTTTAGGATGGGTAATCCCTTTCTCCAACGCCATTTTGAAATATTCAATAGCATGCTCATATTCAGCTTTTTTAAATTTTTCATGCCCAATATGGTAAGCTTTGTGAGCAGTCATTCCACAGCCCGCTAAAAATAAAGCAAGGGCTATAACGGTACTTGAGTAAATTTTATTTAACATGGGTACAAAAAGAACTTTAGGTATAATTATGAGAGGCAATATAGTGAAATTTTTATAATTAATTGGATTTATCCGTAAAAAATGAACTATTTACAGCATCTAAATATCCAGCAATTTTAAACCAAATTTAACATAAATTATTAATTATTAACCAATTAAATTAACTTTTTTCAAAATAAATCAATAATAAAAATTGTACAATATTAACATAAGATTTTTAACAATTTTTCTAATTCATTAAACGCCTATTGGATTGATTCACTATATTTTTCTTAAAGATGTATTATATTTTTAATAACCCATGGTAATCATCAATCAATTCAATAATTTTAGAATTTTACCATTTCAAATTAATATATTTGTAACAAAATCCTTTTAAAGATAAAGAATACCCTATGTGGCCATTGTTACTTGCCCAAGCAAAGAAAATAGTTAGCAATTTTTATATCATGACCAGTAGTGGACTACTTATTTGGATGCTATTTTTTGATCAAAATGACTTTTTTACCCAAGTAGAAATGAAAGGCCGACAAAAAGCTTTTGAAGATGAAAAAGAATACTTTATCCAAAAAATTGAGGAAGTAAAAGAAGACAGAAAAGAACTGCTAGAAAAGCACGAATTGCTAGAAAAATATGCCCGTGAAAAATATTTGATGAAAAAACCAACCGAACAATTATTTATAGTTTCTGAAACCGACGAAACACCTGTGGACGAAGAAACACCTCAAGACGAAGAAAATCAATAATTTATATTTTTATAGGTGTAGTTTTTTTCATTTTCATTTTCTCAGGTATGGCATTTAAAATCACTTCTTTTAGGGCATTAATTAAGTTTTTTTTGTAATAATCTCTGTGGGTAACAATGCTAATTTCCCTTACAGGCTCTGGTTCTTGAAAATACCGTAATTTATTGGTTTCTGCCATCCCAAATTCTGCTACCGACAAGGCGGGCAAAATGGTAAAACCACCATTAATATCTACCATCTTTTTCAATGTTTCCAAATTACCAGTCTCATACTCAAAGCCTTCATCAAAATTATGATTTATATTGCAAAGGTTAAAAACTTGATTTCTCCAGCAATGTCCTTCTTTCAAAATCCATAATTTATCCTTGTCTAAATCGCTCATTTGTAGTTGTTTAAATTTAGCCATTGGTGATTTTTTATTCACATAAGCTATAAATGGCTCGTAATACATGGGCGTTTCATGTAGCATTTTTTCAGTAAGCGGAGTAGCCAAAATAGCTGCATCTATGGTTTCTTTCTTTAGTCTTTCTATAATTTCCTCAGTAGTAAGCTCATTTACAACTAGTTTAATTAAAGGATATTTTGTGGTAAAGTTTTGAATAAACAATGGCAACAAATAACCAGCTACTGTGGGAATGATACCAATTTTTAATGTGCCGGCCACAACACCTTTTTCTATTGCTAGTTCATCGGTAAGGGTTTTGGTTTGTTGCAAAATTATTCTGGCATTTTTACTAACAATTTCGCCAGCTTGTGTAGGTTTTATGGGCTGTTTGCTTCTGTCAAATAATTTCACATTTAGTTCATCTTCAAGCTTTTGAATTTGCATACTCAGTGTGGGCTGGGTCACGAAACAGGCTTCTGCCGCTTTCACAAAACTCAAATAATCGCTTACTGCCAATACATATTGCAACTGAGTGATTGTCATTTGACTATAAATTTAAAAAAACAGAACTATCAATTTAATAAAAGAGTTTGATATTCTATAAAAACAAGAAAGGGGCTTACGCCCCCTTCCTGAACAAACAACACACACAACAAAAAATTACTCTTTAATATTTTTTATAAAACCATTTAGAATGGCTTATTTATTTCACAGTTGCAATTAATAAATTTCTTTTTATAAATCAAAAAAGAAATACTAAAAAATTTTAATTATTTTTTCTTTGATTTCGCTTCACAAATATAGGAATATTCTTAGAAATTATTTCAACTTATTAATAATTTTTCAAAAAAAATTGCATGAAAGCTTAAATAAAGTTACTGAAACAACAATTTAAATTTAACCTATCACAACTTAAACTAAAAATTGTTAACTTATCACCTATCCCTTGTCACTTTTCACTTATTTAAATTACGTTCCTTGCCAATTCCCCAACGTTCATCCTGAAAATGGCTACGTTCATACATTCAGTTAAATTTAAAATATTTTGCTTTCACCTATTTTTTTAATACAAATTATTACAAACTCAACTCAGTTACAACTAACCACGCCATCAAACCCGGACCTAAATCTAGTGCTGATTCGTCAATATCAAAAGTAGGTGTATGTATTGATGAAGTAATTCCTCTTTCTTCGTTTCTTGTGCCTAATCTGTAAAAACAAGCGTCCGCTTTTTGGGTGTAAAAGGAGAAATCTTCTGCTGCCATCCATAAGTCTAAATCAACAACATTTTCAGCACCAGCATATTCAACAGCTGCTTGCTTCATTTTTGCCGTCAATTCAGGATTATTTTTTAAGAATGGATATCCTTTTCTGATTTCTATTTCGCAACTACCGCCCATACTTTCAGCTAAAGTAGTAGCAAGTTTTATTATTTTTTCATGCGCCTGTGCTCTCCAAATTTCGTCCATTGCACGGAAAGTTCCTTCAATAAATACCTCATTAGGAATAATATTGGTTGCACCATTTGCAATTACTTTTCCAAATGAAAGTACAGATGGAACTTTTGGGCTACAATTTCTACTTATAATTTGTTGCATTGCCACAATGATGTGAGATGCAATAAGCACAGTATCAATATTTTGCTCAGGCATTGCACCATGACCACCTTTTCCTTTTACAGTCATGTAAATTTCGTCGGCACTTGCCATGTACATTCCTCCTCTAAAACCAACAGTTCCCGCAGGTAAAAGTGGCATCACATGCTGACCCAAAATCTTCTCAACTTTAGGATTTTCAAGTACACCATCTTTAATCATCAATGAAGCACCTCCAGGAATTAACTCTTCTCCTGGTTGAAAAATAAGTTTTATTGTACCTTCAAATTCGTCTTTCAATTGATTTAAAATCGCCGCAGTACCTAACAATGAAGAAGTATGCACATCGTGTCCGCAGGCATGCATTACACCTACATTTTTCGATTTGTAAGGCACTTCATTTGCTTCTGTAATTGGCAAAGCATCCATATCTGCACGCAAAGCAATAGTTTTGCTTTCTGGATTTTTACCTTTAATCAAAGCCACCACACCAGTACCAGCTATGCCAGTTTGAGGTTCTAAACCAATAGCTTTTAATTGTTCGGTTACATAAACTGCTGTATTGTATTCTTGAAACGAAAGTTCAGGATTGGCGTGTAAATGATGTCTATGAGCAATTACTTTTGGCGTAATTTCAGCCGCAAGTGCTTTTATTTTTTCTAACATAATTAATTGTATATTTCGATTCACAAAAAATCTAATCTTGTCTTATTTAATATTTACTGTTTCTAATGTAATCATGGCATTAGAAAAATGTGTTTTAATTTGATGTAAAACATAATGAGCTTCTAACCTGTCTGTATAATCACCAACTTTTACTTTAAAATCAGGCTGTTTGTATGTTTGATAAATGTCGATATTAGGATAAATGGCGTATAATTTTTCTCTAATTTTCTTTACTTCCTCCTGGCTAGAGCCATTGTAAACCTGAATTCTATAACCAGATGCAAATTTAATAGTTTTATTTTTTGCATCAATAGTATCCAATTTTGCATTTATTAAACTATTAATATGTTGCGTAGGTGCAATTTCAGTTTTTTCTTTTCCTGTAAAAACCACTTTTTCTGGTTCTTTATATTCAAAAGTAGGTCTATATGTTTGTAAATTTTCATTGGTAGTTCTTTCATTTTGAGCAATTAATACACTCACCTGCATCACCAAACTACAAATTATTAAAATATATTTACCCATAAATTCATTCATATTTAGTACAAAAATAGCTTGAATTTCAAGCTTTCACATATTTTTTTTAAATATTTTTATAAAATAGATAACCTTTTTAGTTGAATAAACGAATAAAGCCACAAAACAAACTGAGAGTATATGAATAAATGATGTACTATAAAATTGAAGAGCTTTTATTAAACCTAAAATATACTTGGAAAATTGCCAGAAATACAAGTGACTTCAAAAGGAATTTGATAGTTACCATTGGCGATAATTTTCACGTAGGAAAAGGCGAAGCTGCCCCTAATACCAGATATGGAGAAACTCCGGAGGAGTTGGTGAAAAATTTTAATTCACTTATTGATAATGGTTTAGATAAAGTAGCTCATTTTAATGACCTTCAGCACTTTTTAGCTTCACATCAAATATTCAATTCCCTCAGATTTGCTTTAGAACAAGCCTTTATTAATTATTGGTGCAAGAAGGAAGGGATTAATCTTCATCAATTTCTAGGTTTAGAACCTGATAATGGCATTGTTCAAACGGTTTTTAGTTTACCAATTATGCCTGTGAATGAAATAGGTAGTTTCTTCATCAGGCATCAATTGAACCGTTTCAAAGGTATTAAAATTAAAATTAACAAAGAAAACGCAAAAGAAACAGTATTTGAGGTTGCAAAATTAGGTGCAGAATATTTATATGTTGACGGAAATGAAACATGGCAAAACCCAGATGATGTTTTGGCTTGGCAAAGGGAAGTAAAAAATCTTCCCATTTCAATGTTAGAACAACCAATGCCGTCAAGCATTATAAATGAATACAAAGCCCTAAAAAAGGAAAGTATTTTCCCCATCATTGCAGACGAATCAGTAACAAATCAAGAAATTACTACAGAATTTCATTCTCAATTTCATGGTATCAACATGAAATTAATGAAAGCAGGAGGCATTCTAAAAGGTTTAGAAATGCTCAAACAAGCAAAATCCCTTAATATGCTTACAATGGTTGGATGTATGGTTGAAACTAGTCTTGGAATTAGTGCTGCTTTGCCACTTTGTAAAAATGTAAATTTTGTAGATTTAGATGGTTTTTTAATTATTGAAAATGAACCATTTAATTTACTTAAAGAAAAAAACGGAATTATTTCTACTACAGAGTTCATTTAGCAAATGTCATTGTAGAAAATTAATAAAAAAGAAAAAACACCACATTAAAATTTAAATCTCAAATGAGCGAAGTATTACTTACCGGAGTTGAAGTAAAAAGAGGAGTTCTAAATGAATGCCTTAGATTACAAACAGAATTAGTTGAAGTTGCAAAAAACTTTATGGAGCAAGCACACGAAAGTGCTAACGAACAAGAAGTTGGCGGTGAGGACAAAATGGAATCGTTTCGTGAGCAATGCCATGCTGACAGAAACATGTATGCCATTAAATACAGAGATGCTGTAAATAATTTAATGACTTTAAAGAAAATTAATCCTGAAATTGAATCAAACGAAGTAAGACCAGGTGCCATTGTAATTACTGCTCAGCAAAATTTATTTGTAAGCATCAGCCTTGGACAAGTAAATTTCGACGGAGAATCATTTGTGGCAATTTCTACTCAATCTCCTCTTTATCAAATTATTCAAAACAAAAAAGCAGGTGACAAATTTAACTTTAGAGGTAGAGATATTGTAATTACGGATGTATTATAAAATATAGTTTTCATTTAGCAAAAAAAGACCCTTTGACTTTGTCAAAGGGTCTTTTTTTTGTTTACCAGACGAATATTTAATGTTATGAGTTATTTTGAATTTCACCAAAACTTAGGCTTCAACAAACTTAGGCTTCGATAACTAGCAAATGAAAATCTCACTTATCACCTATCCCCTGATTTTATACCATCATCCATTTGAAAAGGAAATACAAAGCACCCGAAGTAACTACGCAAACAGGTAAGGTTAATACCCACGCAATAACCATACTTTTAATGGTATCAAACTGTAAGTTCTTCATCCCTTTACTTGCAACCATACTACCAGCAACACCACTTGTTAAACAGTGAGTTGTACTTACAGGTAAACCAAAATAAGAACTCAAACCAATAGTACTTGCAGCCACAATTTCAGAACTAGCACCTTGCGCAAAAGATAAATGTTCTTTACCAATTTTTTCCCCAATAGTAACCACAATTCTTTTCCAACCTATCATGGTACCAATACCCAAACTTAAAGAAATAATGATCGTAACCCATCTTGGAGCATAATCTGTATAAGTTTTCATGTCTTTCAATTCAGCATAAGCTTTTTTCATATCTTGTTCTGGAATATTAGCATCACCAGATTTGAAAAGTTTATCTAAATTTTTGTTTAACATTAAAATATCTCTTCTTACTTCTACTTTTTCTTTAGAGGTAAGTTTTTTGGCTTTTTCATATTGTAATTCAATTTTTTCAATCGAAGAAATATAATTATAACATCCTCTTAATGAAATCCTTTCTTTTTCCGACAATTTAGTAGAGTCAATTTCAGAAAGTTGATGTCTTAAAGGTGTTGTGTCATTTTTAATTTCAGAAAAATCTCTGTCTAGGTTTAATGCAAATTGAATTGGTAAAACTGAAATTAAAATTAACATAATTAAACCTACTCCTTTTTGACCATCGTTTGAACCATGAGAAAAACTTACACTAGTACAAGTTAAAACCAAAATTGCTCTGATCCAGATGGGAGGAACTTTGTCTTTTTCTGGCTCTAGGAAAATGGCATCGCCTTTGGTGAAAAATCTTAAAACAAACATTAAAAAGGCAGCTACAGAGAAACCTAATATAGGAGAAAACAAAAGTGACAATCCAATATCGCCTGCTTTGCTCCAGTTAGCTCCAGGGCCACCCATCATCATATTGGCAATTCCAACGCCTAAAATAGAGCCAATTAAAGTATGCGAACTAGAACAAGGAATACCAAAATACCAAGTTCCAAGGTTCCACATAATGGCAGCTGCCAAAATAGCAAACACCATGGAAAGGTTTTGCATTATGTTTTGTTCAAGAAGCACTTCTATAGGCAACAAATTTACTATACCCATGGCTACTCCTACTCCGCCAACAAGTACACCTAAAAAGTTGAACACACCACTCCAAACCACCGCAAATTGGGGTTTTAGTGAATTGGTGTAAATTACGGTAGCTACTGCATTGGCAGTATCATGAAATCCATTTACAAATTCAAAAGCACAAACGGCAAAAATACTTCCGAATAATAAAATGATTACTAATGGGTCTAGTCCTTCAAGCATAATTTTTAATTAAATTTTAAAATCAATTTTTAAATAATTGCGTATTTATTATCACTCTCAAAAAAGAGTAAGTGCGAAAATATATAAAATATTGTTATTGTTAAAGCTATATTTAAAAATAAAGCATAATATAATATAAAGTTAATATATAGTTAACAAAAATTTAATATGAAAAATGCTATTCATTTCATAATATTGACTAGTTTTCAGTTTTATTGTTAATTAAAATCACGTTTAAGAATGGTAAATACTAGATTGTTAAAAAAAGCTGCATTAATTTCGGTAGCAGGTGTTTTAAGTTTAGGTGGTGCGTCGCTATTGTCGAAGTCAAAACCGGCTTATGATATATTAAGTAAGTTAGATGATAGTCATAAATATAAAAATGCCAAATTTCCAGTAGATGAGAGAGTTCACGACTTGCTAAGTCGTATGACTATAGAGGAAAAAGTAGCACAAATGGTTGGGTTTTATTCTAAAAAAGCAAAGTGGTACGATGCCAAAGGCGTTTTTCAACTTAAGTTAGCCAAAGAAGATTTAAAAACCGGAATGGGGCATATTTATGGTTTGTTTGAAAACCGAACTGCCAAGGAAAGTGCCATTATGGCCAATGCCATTCAAAAATATGCCATGGAAAATACCAGACTTGGTATTCCTATCTTTTTTTCTGATGATATGTTAAATGCTCATAGAGCAAAAGACGCAACTGCTTTTCCAATTGAATTAGCTTTGGCAAGTACTTGGGACAGAGAATTAGTGGCTGAAGTATATAAAACAATTTCTTTAGAAGGAAAAGTAAGAGGAGGTCATGTTGCACTTGGGCCTTGTGTAGATGTTTGCAGAGAACCTCGTTGGGGAGGAGTGGGTAATACTTTTGGCGAAGATCCATTTTTGGTTACACAGATGGGATTGGCTGCTGTGAAAGAAATTCAAGGACCTGGGCCTCAGTTGAGAATGGCTGCAGTAGTATCGCATTTTGGAGTTGGTGCAAATGCAGAAGGAGGATACAATGGAGGTCCTTCTGACGTTTCTGACAGAACATTTAGAGAAATATTTTTACCACCTTTTCGTCAAATCATAAAAGATGGTAAAGTATCAGGTATTATGATTGCACCCAATGAATATCAAGGAGTGCCAATGCATGCTAATAAAGTATTGGTAACAGATATTTTGAGAAAAGAATTGAATTATGATGGCATGGTGGTGAGTGAAAGAGAAGGAATTATTAATTTATTTGCTCAACATAATTTAGTGAATGATGATTATGCTGCTGCTAAAATTGCATTTCAAACAGGGATTGATGTAGAATTGCCAGAAGATATCACTTATCATTATTTGGTAAAAATGGTAAAACAGAAAGAAATTTCTGAATCTGTGATCAATAAAGCTGTGGGTAGAGTACTGAAACTTAAATTTTTAATGGGTTTATTTGAGAACCCTTATGTTGATGCCACCAATGCAGAACAAACAGTGGGCTGTCAAAATCATAGATATACAGCTTTAAAAGCTGCTCAAATGTCGATGATATTATTAAGAAATGAAAAAAATACTTTGCCTCTTGTAAAAAGAACTTTGAAATCAATTGCAGTAATTGGCCCCAATGCTAATAAAGCAATTCTAGGAGCTAATACTGAAAAGCCGTTGAATCAAGTAACTGTTTTGCAAGGTATTAAAGATAAAGTTTTGAAAGAAACACAAGTGCTGTATGCTGAAGGTTGTAAAATAACCAAAGATGGTCAAGGCTGGAAAAGCGATTCTGCCAAAATGATTGGCTATGACGATAGCAATAAAAAATTGATTGAGGAGGCAGTGCAGGCAGCCAAACAAGCAGAAGTTGTGTTGCTTGTATTAGGCAGTAATGACCAAGTAAATAGAATTACAACTGATGCAAAACATTTAGGTGACAGAGCAGATATGGACTTGCCAGGTGCTCAGAATGAACTTGTTAAGGCTGTGTTGGCAACAGGAAAACCTGTGATTGTGTATTTAATGAATAGTTCGCCACTGACTTTAAATTACATTCATAATAAAGTGCCAGCCATAATTGAAGGTTGGTTTGCAGGACAAGAAACAGGTACTGCCTTGGCAGATATTTTATTTGGAGATATAAATCCTGGAGGGAAATTGCCTATCACTATCCCAAGAAATTCTGGGCAGTTGCCAGCTTATTACAACTATAAAAAAACATCTAGACTAGGATATGCTTTTGAAGACAATACTCCTTTGTATCCGTTTGGTTTTGGCTTGAGTTACACACAGTTTGAATATGAAGCACCGGTTCTTGCAAAAGCAAAAATTAAAGCAGATGGAAAAGTAACTGTTTCAATAAAAGTGACCAATATTGGCAAAGTGAAAGGCGATGAAGTGGTGCAACTATATTTAAGAGATGAAATTTCTTCGGTGACAAGACCTGTGAAAGAATTACGTGGATTTAAGAGAGTTACATTATTGCCACAAGAATCTAAAACTGTTGATTTTGATTTGGATGTAGCTGATTTTCAGTTTTTAGATTTGAATATGGCTTATACTGTGGAGAAAGGTAAATTTACTATTTTTGGTGGAGGAAACTCTGCCGAACTAAAATCGGCACAATTAGAGATAGAATAATTTTGGAAAATACTAAGAATAAAGCAATTGTAATGGGAGCTACCGGCTTAGTCGGTAGCTTTTTAGTTGATTTACTTTTAAAAGATGATACTTTTGAAAAAGTATATGTTTTATCTCGCAAAACTTTAGGTTATACTCACCCAAAATTGGTGGAGTTTGTAGATAATTTAGATGAGCCAAGTGCTTATAGAATAGCAATAAACGATGCAACCCACGCATTTTGTTGTTTGGGAACTACCATGAAAGTGGCAGGCAGTAAAGAAGCATTTTACAAAGTTGATTACGGATATTGTGCTTTGTTTGCCCAACAAGCTATTATGAAAGGAGTGGCAAATTTTAATATAGTTTCTGCTCTTGGGGCCGATAAAAAATCGGGAATTTTTTATAATCAAGTAAAAGGTGAAATAGAAGAATTGGTAATGTCATTACCTTTTCAGAGTATCAACATTCTAAGGCCTTCATTATTAATTGGTGCTAGAAATGAGCTTAGAATTGGAGAAAAAATTGCTCAATCCATTGCCCCGTTTTTAAATTTATTTTTGCTTGGTCCTTTAAAAAAATATCAATCCATAAAAGGGGCTCAAGTGGCAAAAGCATTAATAAATTTAAGTAAAAATAATACTTCTGGGATTAGGATTGTGGAGAATGACGAGCTTAAATCAATGTAATTTCTCCAGCCAGACTAGTTTTAAGTAGTTCTTTTACTTTTGTTGTATCTTTTTCAATCCCAAGTAAAAACATTAATTTTGTAATGGCTGCTTCTGTGGTCATGTCGGCACCATTTATCACACCCAAATCAAATATTTTTTTACTGCTTTGGTATCTGTAAGGAATTACGCCACCTGCAGCACATTGTGAAATGTTTAAAATAATAATTCCTTTTTGTATCGCTTTTTCAATTAAATTGATAAACCATTCGTTTTGAGGTACATTGCCTGCTCCGTAGGTTTCCAACACAACTCCTTTAAGATTTGGTATTTCTAATTGAGCTTTTAAATTTGATGCTGAAATACCTGGGAAAAGTTTAATAATGGCAACATTTGTATCAAAATTGGTTTGGAGTTGATAACTTTCATTAGACAATAATAATTTTTCAAAATCGATTTCAATGTCAATACCTGCTTCTGCCAAAATGGGATAGTTTTGACTTTTAAATGCCTCAAAATGAATACTATGCACCTTTGTGGCTCTGTTGCCTCTGTACAAAAAATGGTTAAATAGAATGCAAACTTCTTGTATCACAGCTTTGTAATTTTGTTGCAAACTAGCTATTTCAATGGCAGTTACAAGATTTTCTCTGGCATCATTTCTCAATGTCCCAATTGGTAGTTGAGCCCCTGTTAAAATTACAGGTTTTTTTAATCCATTCAGCATAAAGCTCAATGCTGAAGCTGTAAATGCCATGGTATCAGTGCCATGGATAATTACAAAACCATTGAATTGTGTTTTTTGTTGGTCAATAATTTCTGCAATTTCTTTCCAATGCAGGGGAGACATATTGGAAGAATCTATGGCCTTAGTTGTAGAAACAATGGAAATATTGAGGTCTAAATGATTTAATTCTGGAATTTTATCTAGTAAATTTTCTAAATCAAGAGGAATTAAAGAATTAGTGGTTTTATCAAAATACATTCCCAAAGTGCCACCTGTATAAATGATAAGTACAGCAGTTTTTGATTTGGAATTATTTAATTCAATGATTTTCAATACATTTATTTATTTAAATTGAATAATTGAATAGCATTTTGAGAAGTGATGTTGGCAATTTCTGAAGATGATTTTCCTGTAACTTCAGCTATTTTATCAATAATATGAATTAAAAAAGAAGGTTCGTTTCTTTTTCCACGATGCGGCACCGGAGTTAAATAGGGGCAATCGGTTTCTAAAACCAATAATTCAAGAGGTATGTGAGGAATAACTTCTGCTAAACCTGCATTTTTATAAGTACTTACGCCGCCAATGCCCATGTGCCAACCCAATTTTTCTACTTCTTTTGCTTGTTCTTTTGAACCACTAAAACAATGAAAAACACCTTTTAAGCCTTTGTTTGCATAAGGTTTTATGATTTCTAAAGTGTCGTTCCAGGCTTTACGAGTGTGGATAGCAACTGGCAGTTGTAAACTTATAGCCCATGCTAACTGGCTTTCAAATACTTCTTTTTGTTCTTTTTCAAAAGTTGTATCCCAATAATAATCCAAGCCAATTTCCCCAATGGCAATGGGTGTGAGTTTGGTTGCAAAATCTTTTATTTCAACTAATTGACTTTTAAAATCTTCTTTTACATAAGTTGGGTGCAAGCCAAGCATAGGATAGCAAAGGTTGGGAAATTTCTGCACCAAATAATACACAGGCTGCAATGAATCTTTGTCCACATTGGGTAAAAGAATTTTTTCTACGCCTATTGCTTTGGCTTTTGCTACTGTTTGCGATAAATCTTCTTTAAATTCATCGGCATACAAATGGGCGTGAGTATCAATTATAAACATTGTTTTTAAATTAACTTTGAAAAAATAAATTATTCATTATCAAATACTTCATTGTAAATTTCTTCTACAGATAGTGTAAATTGAATGGAAGAAAATTCTACTAAATCGCTTTGATTTTTGTATTCTTTTAAAGTCCAAATTCCAACTTCATCTTTGTAAAATCTTTCTACAAATACACTTTCGCTGTCAACCAAAAAATATTCTTCTAAGCTAGGAATGGCTCTGTAAAGCATAAATTTGCTACCTCTGTCATAATCTTTTGTACTGGGACTCAAGATTTCAATAATAACTTTTGGGTTTAGAAGAGTGTCAAATTCATTGTCTAAATATTCTTCTTTCCCACAAACTATAGTAATGTCAGGATAGGTATAAAGTGTGTTTTTTTGCACATGCACTCTCATGTCACTGCCATAAGGCTTGCATTTTTTACCTTTTAAATGGTTGAATAAATTTCCTTGAATATTAGAAGCCAAACGATTATGATACCTGCTTGCACCCGACATGGCAAATATTTCACCTTTGAAATACTCATGTTTTTCAGTGGCTACTCTTTCTTCTTTTAAATAATCGGCTTCTGAAATATATTGTTTAGCAAGTGCTTGTCCCATATTTGTAAAGAGTTTCAGCTACTAAATTCGTAAAATTATTTGATTTGTAATTATTTTCAGTCCAAATATTTATCAATTAATGTTTTAAAGCCAAGCTTTTGCACAAAATGCTTACCTTTGTAGGCTATAATTTACAATTTGCCATGACTTTTGAGGAATTAAATTTAAATAGTCCACTCCAAAATGCCTTAAACGATTTAGGCTTTGCTACCCCAACTCCCATTCAAGAAAAGGCTTTTCCTATTGTGATGTCTGGGAAAGATTTATTGGGTATAGCGCAAACAGGTACAGGTAAAACCTTGGCTTATTTGTTGCCGGCCTTGCGTCAGTGGCAGTTTTCAAAAAACAGATTTCCTCAAATATTGGTGATTGTGCCCACCAGAGAGTTGGTGGCGCAGGTGGAAGAAGAAGTGCAAAAGCTTTCTAAATACATGACAGTGAAAACGGTAGGTGTTTTTGGAGGAGCAAACATAAATACCCAGATGCAAGAAATTATGCAAGGGGTAGATGTTTTGGTGGCTACGCCTGGCAGGTTGTTAGATATTGCATTGAAAGATACGCTTTTGCTGAAACATATAAAAAAACTCATCATTGATGAAGTTGATGAAACGTTGGCATTGGGTTTTAGGTACCAGCTTACTACGGTATTAGACTTGTTGCCAGTAAAAAAACAGACATTAATGTTTTCTGCCACTATTTCGCCAGAAGTAGAAAAATTAATTCAGGATTTTTTTATTACTCCTGTAAAAATTGAGGCGGCAAGAACTGGTACACCGCTTGAGAAAATAGAACAGTTGGGCTATAATGTACCCAATTTTAATACAAAAATTAATTTACTCACTCACTTAATTGACACAGATGTTAGTTTTCAAAAGGTGATTATTTTTACTGCAACCAAAGCTTTGGCAGACGAACTAGGCGAAAGATTAGAAAAAGACTATCCAGCAAATGTGGGAGTAATTCACTCCAATAAATCGCAAAACAATAGGTTTGCAACCGTGCAAGAGTTTAATGATGGTAAGATAAAGATTTTAGTAGCCACCGATTTAGTTGCCAGAGGGATAGACATTGCAGAAGTTACACATGTGATAAATTTTGACACGCCAGAAGTACCTGAAAGTTACATGCACAGAGTTGGGCGTACGGGCAGGGCAGATAAAAATGGAACAGCCATTACTTTTACCACTTTGGCCGAAGAACCGCTTAGGGAAGCCATTGAACTGTATATGGAAAAGGAAATTACTATTTTGGAAATTCCTCAAGAAGTTGAAATTTCGGAGATTTTAACAGAAAGCGAGAAGCCTAAAGTAGATATGCCTTTGGTGCTAGTAAAAGCACCTTCACGAGAAAATGTTGGCCCTGCATTTCACGAAAAAAGCGAGAAAAACAAAAAAGTAAACGTCCGCAAAGACTGGGACAAAATAAAACAGGAAAAATACGGCAAACCTATTAGAAAAGGGGGAGAGAAGAAAAAGAAGAGGGGGTGATGGTGTTCATATCTGTAAATCAGAGTTGAAACATATTTTTTTTGGAGGAATAATATTTTACTATTAAATTTATAATAAATTAATTCATACAATGGTTCAGTTAATATTTAAAGACAATATAGAACAAAATAAGTTGGATGCTTTGGTTCAGTTTTTAAAAACGATGGATATAGAAACTGAAATCAAATCAAATCAAATTAAATCCAAGCCTAAAAAACACAAAAATAAATTATCATTGGCTGTGGGAATGTGGAAAGATTATGAAATTGATGGCAAAGAGCTAAGAACTAACGCATGGAAAAGAAACATTTAGTACTTTGTGACACCAATATTTTTATAGAAATATACAGAGGCAATGAAACTATTACCCAAAATGTAGAAAAAATTGGGATTGAAAATATTGTAGTGTCTGATGTGATTTTAGCAGAATTATTATTTGGAGCAAGGAACAAAAAAGAGTTACAATTTATTAAGAAAGATCTTTCACAATTTGTTCAGCTTCCTATTAAATCTTCTATTTCGAAAGAAGCAGTAAAATTGGTTGATAAATATTCAATATCTCACAAACTTTCATTTGCAGATGCCTTAATTGCGGCCACAGTTTTATATTTTGAAATGCCCCTTTATACTTTAAATATTAAAGATTTCAAATTTATTGAAGGTATAGAATTGTTTATGATTTAAGTGTAAATCAATTTAAAGAGATGTTTTATATGTTTATTTGTTATAAATGCTCATGTAAAACACCACTAAAATATAAAAAACTAGTGGTGAATTAAAACAAAACCCCACAATCTCATCCCATTTCCCTCCCCCAAATCCACATTTTTATTATCTTTGTAATTCTTTAAAAAGATGAAAGATATTAGATTTTAGATAATAGACTTTTAATAGAGTCAATTTTTAGAATTTATAAATGCAATTCTGAAAAATAGTGTCTAAAATCATTCAAAATTTAAAATTCAGCATTCAAAATTCAAAAAAATATGCATAATTTGAGCGAACAAGAAATTCGTAGAAGAGAAGAAAGAGAACATTTAATAGCTTCGGGCATAGATCCATATCCTGCTGCTTTATTTCCCGTAAATGCCACTGCCGCAGATATTAACGCCAACTTTACTTCCAAACCTGACGATTATAAGGAAGTGGTGCTGGCTGGTAGAATGATGAGCCGCAGAATTATGGGAAATGCTTCTTTTGCCGAACTTCAAGATGCTACGGGTCGTGTTCAAATTTATGTACGTAGAGATGATATTTGCCCAGGAGAAGATAAAAATTTATACAATACCATTTTTAAGAAAACATTGGATATTGGCGATATTTTGGGCGTGAAAGGCTATGTTTTTACCACTCAAACTGGTGAAATTTCTTTACACGTTACAGAATTAACCCTGTTAACCAAGTCTTTAAAACCTCTTCCTATTGTAAAAGAAACGCAAGATGAAGCAGGTAATACAGTGCAACACGATGCAGTTTCAGACCCAGAATTCCGTTATCGTCAGCGTTATGTAGATTTAATTGTAAACCCACAAGTGAAGGATGTTTTTGTGAAAAGAACAAAAATACTTTCAACCATGCGTAATTTTTTCAACAACAACGGTTATTTAGAAGTAGAAACACCTATTCTTCAGTCTATTGCAGGTGGGGCAGCGGCTCGTCCGTTTATTACCCATCACAATGCCTTGGATATGCCTTTGTATCTGAGAGTTGCCAATGAATTATACTTAAAACGCTTAATTGTTGGTGGTTTTGAAGGCGTGTATGAGTTTGCCAAAGATTTCAGAAATGAAGGAATGGACAGAACCCATAATCCTGAATTTACGGTAATGGAAATTTATGTAGCCTACAAAGACTACAATTGGATGATGGAATTTACCGAAAAAATGTTGGAAAAAATTGCATTGGAGCTTTATGGAAATACAGAAGTACAAGTTGGAGCTAATGTAATAGATTTCAAACCTCCATTTAAAAGAATTACCATGTACGATTCTATCAAAGAATTTACTGGCATAGATATTTCTGCGATGGATGAAGAGGCTTTGAGAGCCACTTGTGACCAATTGAATATTCCTCATACACCTGCGATGGGTAAAGGCAAATTGATTGATGAAATTTTTGGTGAAAAATGTGAAGGAAATTATATTCAGCCTACTTTTATTACTGATTACCCAATTGAAATGTCGCCATTGTGCAAAAAACACAGAAGTGTAGAAGGTTTGGTAGAGCGTTTTGAATTGATGGTGAACGGAAAAGAACTAGCCAATGCGTATTCTGAATTGAACGACCCAATTGACCAAAGAGCTCGTTTTGAAGAACAAATGCGTTTGGCAGACAAAGGCGATGACGAAGCCATGTTGATTGACCAAGATTTCCTTCGTGCCTTAGAATACGGCATGCCACCAACCGCTGGTATGGGAATTGGAATTGACCGTTTAACGATGATTATGACCAATCAGCCATCCATTCAAGATGTGTTGTTCTTCCCTCAAATGAGACCTGAAAAATTTGCAGTGAGCAAAGAAGGAGAATTATTGGAGAGAGGTGTGCCACAAGATTGGATTCCAGTATTAGCTAAGATGGGTATCAACAATGCAGATGATATAAAAGCTGCCAACCCTAATAAATTATTTAATGATTTAAACGGCATGCGTAAAAAACTTAAATTAGAGATTCCAGCCCTTAAAAATGAAGAAGTGAAGGCTTGGATAGAGGCTTGATTCAGGTGAAAAGTGATAAGGGAGAAGTGATAGGTAAGAAAAAAAGAGAGATGAGTTTTCTAAAATTCATCTCTCTTTTTTTGCCCTTACTTTTTCCAAGCAACTATTCTTTCATAAGCTTCTTCCATTTTTTCATAAGGCACACACAGCGAAGCTCTTAAAAATCTATTTCCGTTGCTTCCAAATATAAAACCTGGGGTGATGAAAACATTGGCTTCGTACAATATTTTATCAGAGATTGATGGCACATCCGTTTCATTTTCAGGGGCTTTTGCCCACACAAACATTCCCACTTGGTTTTCATCGTAAGTAAAACCAAGTAAATCAAATATTTTAAATACAATATCTCTGCGTTTGGCATAAATAGCATTTCTATCGTTGTGCCATTCAGTTGAGTTCCTAAGGGCTTCTATTGCAGCGTGTTGCACTGGCAAAAACATGCCAGAATCTATGTTGCTTTTTACACGCAAAGCAGCATTCAAATAGTCAGCTTTTCCTACCAACATACCTATTCTCCAGCCAGCCATGTTAAATGATTTACTCAAAGAATTTAATTCCACAGCCACTTCTTTTGCCCCATCAATTGAAAGCAAACTAATTGGTTTTGTTTTGTTTAGCACCAAACTATAAGGATTGTCATAAGCCAAAAGTATTTTGTGCTGATGGGCAAAAGCCACCAATTTTTCTAAAGTTTTGGTTTGCGCTTGTGCACCAGTGGGCATGTGAGGATAGTTGAGCCACATGATTTTTACTTTATCCAAATTGGGTGTAGCCTCTAATTTTTCAAAATCAGGTTGCCAATCATTTTCAAAAGTTAAATCGTAATAGTTAATTGCTGCACCAGTAAGATTTGCGTTTGAAGTATAAGTGGGATAACCAGGATTAGGTACTAACACACCATCTCCTGGATTTAAAAACGCCATAGAAAGATGTAAAATACCTTCTTTAGAACCCATCAATGGCAAAATTTCTGTGCCAGGATTTAAGTCAACACCATAAGTATTTTCATAAAATTGTGCAATGGCTTCTCTTAATTCTACCACACCTCTATACGACTGATAGCCATGATTACCAACTGTTTCTGCCGATTTTTTCAGTGCTTCAATGGTGGCATCAGAGGGGTGCATATCGGGGTTGCCAATTCCAAAATTGATGATATTTTTACCTGCTACATTCAGCAAGCGAATTTCTTCTAGTTTTTTAGCAAAATAATATTCTTCTACTTTATTCAGTCGCTCTGCTGTTTGAATTACCATAAATCACTTCTCCTTTTTTATATTCTCCTAAAATTTTCAAATCCGAAACCGTAGTTTTTATTTTTTTTATACTTTCCTTAAAATCAGCATAATCATGCCAATCGCAATCAACATAAAAAGTGTATTCATCAGGGAAACCAAGCCTTGGCAGCGATTGAATTTTGGTCATGTTTATTTCAAATTCATTAAATAAACTCAACACTTTGCTCAAACTTCCTACCTCATTATGCAACTGAAAACTAATAGTTGCTTTTTCAGGTGTCACATTATCAGCGAGTTGCTCTCTTGATAAAATTAAAAAACGGGTATAGTTTTGTTTAAAAGTTTCTATACTTTCTGCCAATACTTCCAAATTATACAACTTTGCTGCATACAAACCTGCAATGGCACCTACTCCAACTTGATTGTGCAATCTAATGTCTCTTGCACTATCAGCAGTGTCGGCGGCTTCTTGTAGGCTAATATTTGAATATTCTGACAAATATTCATTGCACTGCAACAGCGCCATGTAATGCGATTTTACCAAATGCAAATCTTCAATTTTTTGCCCTGGCAATGCCATTAAATTAAGCACAATTCTCAATTTAATTTCTCCAATAATTGGGAAACCATAATTTTGCAAAAAAGTGTAATTGCCTAATATACTGCCTGCTATGGTGTTTTCAATTGCCAAAACAGCAAAATCTGCTTCATTGTTTTTCAATGCTTCAAATACTTCTTTAAAAGTATCAAAGTTCAACACCTTGCTGATTTTGCTAAAATAATTCCTTGCAGCTATATCGTGAAATGAGGCATTTCCTCCTTGTATGGCAATTCTCATGATTCTTATTTAAAAATATAACATAAAAAAAAGACCCTTATTTGCGAAGGGTCTTTTTTTGATATTGATTAATTCAAATCTCTCAAGGCCCGTTGGCTTTGTTTACTAAAGTAAAATCGAGAATTGAAAATTGATGACATATTTCTTTTTTCTTACAAAGAAACAGCTTTAAATGAAAAATCCCAAAACTCTATTCAAGAATTTTGGGATTAAGTTACTTATATAATTGGCATGGCTTTAAATATTATATTGTTTTTGTATAGAGTGTTAGATTTACAATTTGTGTGCCAAAATTTTCATTCAAGCGTATTATTTGCAAAGTTATATAAAATATTAGAATAATTAAAATAATTCTCTAATTTCTTTTTTCAAAAACAAAAGCGCCGTTTGATTTGGACTTTCGGACTGATTAATTGAATACTCCATCACTTTTCTGCTAAGTTCTATGGCCCTGGCTTCTGGGTTTAATTCTGAACTACAAGCGTTTATGGTTGAAACTAAGCCTTCAATAGCATTTTGGGTAAGCGACCAAGCTTCATCGCTAATGTAGATTTGTTGCGATAAATTATGGTTTAACTCGTTTCTAATTTCATTTACCAAAATTTGTTTGTACATAATTACATTAAAATCGCCAGGTGCCAAACGTGTAAATAAATTAGTTACCATGGTTCTTTCTAATAAAAGCGAAATTCTTTCATAAGCAGTAAGGCGAATATTGATTACACCTTCGGCTTTTTTAATTTTTAAATCAATTAATTTTTTTTCAAAATCTTTGTTGAGAAATGATTTCATGGTAATCACCATGGCGTAGAGCACAGCGGCAGCTGGCAAAAGAATTTTTACAAAATCGGCTATAATGGTTTCCATAAATATTGTTTTTTATTGCGAAATTAAGAAATTCTTGCAAACCTGCTTTCATTTTCTCAAATTCACGCATAATTTTCTTTTATGGATTTACAAAATCAGTTGCCAGTTCCCATTTCTGCCACAGCTTGGGATGAAATTATCAGCATTTATACCACCAAAAATATTCCCGATGGATATGGATTGCGCTTGCAAGTAAAAGGAGGTGCTTGTGCTGGTGTTTCATACAGTTTAGGCTTTGATTTACCCACAGTTGCCGACAAAACATATATGATTAACAATGTGTTAGTGATTATTGAAAAAAAACATTTTATGCATTTAATGGGCAAGAAAATTGATTTTATTAACAATACCGAAACCCGAGGTTTTGTTTTTTTAGATGAATAATTGTGAAAATATGCAACAAATTTCTCAAAATATAAGTACATTCGCCTATAAACAAAATATTAATTAAATTATGAAAAAAACAGTACTAAAAATTTCTAAAACACTTCTTTCAAGCGTGTTTGTGCTTTTAAGCATCAGTCAATCTCAAGCTCAATTTGGCAATATTGGCAACATTGGTAATTTAGATTTGAATGCACTTGCCAATTTGCAAGAGCAAATTACCACTTATCAGTCGCAGTCAGATGCTATTCAAACTGAAATTGCAAAAACATTAAGTGATTCATCAATTGTTGATTACAAAGTATTGGATAGCTTACAAACTGAAATCAATAATTTGCAACTAACTGAAGATTCTATTGCAAATTTATTAACTGAAGAAGGTTTAACAGAAGATTCAATAGCGGCATTACAAGCCCAACTTTTAGATTTATCAACTAAACAAGACTCATTATCAGATGTTGCAAATGGTTTAACAGGCATGAATGTAGATTCTTTACTTGCAGTTCAAACCCAATTAGAAGAAAATCAAGCAATGATAGACCAATATTCTTCTCAAATTTCTACTATGGATTTGAGTAAATTTAACAACGATTCTATTTCTAAATACAGTGCTGAAATTACCGAAATGCAAAAAATGCTTTCTGAATTGGCTTTAAGTGTTGATGATGATACAGTTAGTGGTTATATTTCAGTATATCCAAATCCTACTTCAGAATATTTTGTAGTGAACAATGTTGGTTTGATTGAATTTGTGAAAGTGTTTGATTTATCAGGAAATGAGATTTCTATATCAAACAATGATGGAAAATATGATGTAAGAAACTTATCTACAGGCTTTTACTCAGTTTTAGTAAAAACAAATAAAGGAAGTTTAGCAACTAAATTACAAGTTGTAAAATAATAAATTTCAAACAATTTCTAAGAGGGCTTTCATAATTTAATGTAAGCCCTTTTTTTTGCTTTTCAGTATGAAAAAAACTATTAGTACATTGACTATAATGTATTTATTCGTCCATTCAATTTTTGCGCAAGAAAATTTACCTCCAAAAAAAAGAAATGTCATCAGTACCTCTTTGTATGAGTCGTATTTTTTAATTGCTAATCTTCAATATGAACGTGAAATAGCCAATAGATGGGCAGTAACAGTTGGGTTAAGTAAAATGTTTTCTCCTAAATCAAATGAAAAAACCAAGGATAATAATTTTGATTTAATGGCAAGAATGTATCTTAAAAAACATCAAAAAGGATTTTATACCACCATTGGCTACAAATATTACCAATTAAGTACTTATGAAAGGTATAGGATTAACTATTTAGACTCACTAAATCAGGATGGTAGTGTAGCCAAATCAACACTCTCATTTGAAGAAGTTTATTATCCTCGCAAAAAATTTGGATTAGAAACAAATAAATCGTTGGTAAAAAATCACAGAATCAATCTTGGTTTTGGCTTTAAAGATACCTTTGGGAAAAAAGAACAATGGGTGCTAGATTGTAATCTGCAATGGGCTAGTAATCCTTGGGAAAAAATAGTGCAAACTTACGATTATGGATATTTTACTGATGAGAATACAGGTGCAAAATTTAGAGTAAGCGCAACAAAATATCATAAAGTTATTGCAGATGAAAATAGTTTAAAAGCGTTTGTAGGTCGCCCTAATTTTAAAATTAGTATTGGATATAGATTTTAAATAAATAACAATCAATTACTAATAAACAAAAAAGGCTGTCAAAATTGACAGCCTTTTTTGTTTATTAGTTAATTCTTATTTTGATTTTATTAAACTTAAAATCCAAATTTCTTTTTCAATTTATTGGCTTCGTCTTTGGCTTTTTGCTCAAGTTTTTGTTTTTCTTGGTTGGCTTTGGCGTCTGCTTCTGCTTTAAGGCGAGCGGCTTCTTCGTTGGCTTTTTGTTTAGCTTGGGCTTCTAGTACTTTTGCTTGGGCTTCGGCTTGTTGTTTTTTAGCATCTATTTCAGCTTTTGCTTTGTCAACCACTGCTGTTTTTACTGCTTGTGTTGCAGAGGCAGTTTCGCCACCAGCAGGGGTAAATTTAGGTTTATCAGAAGTACCACCTACATTAAAATTAAGTTTAATTCTGTTGGCTGGTGCAATAGTTTTACCAGTCAATCCACTCAAGGCAGTTGAAGCCGCAGCTCCCGCAGCACCAGCAGGAATATCCATTTTTAATAAATATGCTAAGCTACCATCTAATCCTTGGCTACCACCTAAATTAAGTTTTGTGGCACCAGCATTTACATCAAAAGGTTTAAATGATACTCTTCCATTTTCAATTTTAAAATTCACCAATACATCTTTTAAAGTCATATCGCTAATGCTTTGCACTTTTGTAAAA
>Ga0214921_10001888_pt1 | contig 35073 bp, 31 predicted proteins | sample LL1505_MetaG_FD_177992 | JGI IMG/M metagenome (GOLD analysis project Ga0214921, IMG submission 177992) | Freshwater microbial communities from Lake Lanier, Atlanta, Georgia, United States - LL-1505 | ecosystem: Environmental > Aquatic > Freshwater > Lake | place: USA: Georgia | collected... | reverse complement strand
TACAAAGAGCGATGCTTTATCCGCGTTTCCATCAGTGACTTGAAAATCATTATTAAGCATCCACCATCCCTTCCTTTGCCCGCCGTTCTGCTCCACAAGAAGCCCACGGAACGGAGCCGGCCCCTCCCAAGGAATCGAGAAGACCACAGCCGGCCCCTTGGCACCTTGGGAAGAAATCCGGGTCACATGCCCGACCGTCGTTCCTTCGGCAGGATCGGGATAGAATTCGTAGATTGCACCTACCTGACCTGTGAAGGAAACCAGCTTGGTGCCGTTCTTACCGGAAATGGAAACGGGGAAAGGGGGCTTTCCTGATAGGGGCCAATCACCCTTGGGAACAGAAGTTGATGCCCAATCCAGATCGGTTGCCCATGTCGGTCCGGGCACTTGCAGAGCCACATCAGCCGATCCGGGAACGCAGAGTTCCTTGCAGGCAAGCCAGGAGAGCGATGCCTTCAGTTTAAAGATCTTATCTTTTGGGAGATCCTTTGGTGGAGTGATCGTTGCTCGCAGAAGCTGCTGCTTCTCGTAGCCGTACACAATCATGTCACCCGATTCGGAGAACTGATGCGGAATCGCGAACTCGATGGGACCGGCCTTCCATCCCTCGGGGAGATACCATGTGACCTTGGGGGCAAGACCAGAGTCTCCCGGATACTGCCAGTAGGTGTGAAAACCGGGCTGAAGATCGAGCACTACCGTCGCCGTGAACGGCTTGCCTGCTTGAATCGGCACCGTCGCATCCGTCGCGATCCACGCCTTCACCCCCTCGCCCGTACCGGCGAACATGGTGTAGTGAGGAAGGAAAAACCCCGCCAGAACAAGACATAGAAACCTCTTCATGCCCTTCATGATAATGACTCTAATCGATGTTCCTCCTGCTGTCTCCCAAAGACCCTTCGGATGACCTCCTCGATTGGCACCTCCTGCACCGAGAGGTCGATCACCTGACCACCCGAAAGAAGCGTCGTGCAGGCCTTCGGAACTTCGGCGCGGGGAACCTCCACCCTGATCGAAAGTGGATTTTGCTCAAGGACAACGCCCGGCGGCCTGAATCCTTTGGGCAATGGAACACTGAAATCGGCCTCGATGATCTTGGTCGTGGTGAACCGACCGGCCACTTCCTCCAGCGATCCATCAAAGAAAATCCTACCATGATCGATCAGGATCACCCGTTCGCAGAGCTCCTCGATATCCTGCATGTAATGGCTGGTGAGCAGTGTGACGACTTTGTTGCGACGGTTATACTCACGGAGAAACTCCCTAACCTTTTTCTGACTCATCACATCTAGACCGATCGTCGGCTCATCGAGGAAAAGGACTTTTGGGCGGTGCAGCAGGGCAGCTATTAACTCCATCTTCATCCGCTCCCCGAGGCTCAGTTCCCTTACCATCACGCCCATCTTGTCGCGGACATCGAGTAGTTCGATTAGCTCCCCGACCGTCGAGTTGAATTCCTCTCGATCGATCCCGTAGATCGCTCGGTTTAGCTCCAGCGATTCACGTGCCGGAAGATCCCACCAGAGGGCATTCTTCTGACCCATCAGCAGAGCGAACTGACGCTTGAGTTCGACGGGACGCTTGGAAGGGTTAAATCCGAGCACCGAGGCGCTTCCCGAGGTGGGCTGGAGCAGTCCCGAGAGCATCTTGAGTACCGTGGTTTTGCCGGCACCGTTAGGTCCGAGGAAGCCGACGAACTCACCTTCCCCAACGGAAAAGCTGACCCTGTCAGCGGCCTTTGTCTCGGTGTAGGTACGGTGAAAGAGCCCACGCACAGCCCCCATCAGTCCCTCCTCTTTCCTATAGGTACGGAAGGCCTTCGTGAGATCTTTGACTTCAATGACAGGAGGATTATTCATTTCAGTCGTGCTCCGTTAAGATGCAGTTGACGTAGTGCTTCGTACAGGACGATCCCAGTAGACGTTGAGAGATTGATGCTGCGGGTCCCTTCCGTCATCGGAATTGTGACTGACGATTCCGGATTGGCAGCTAGCAGGGAGGCTGGAAGGCCTTTGGATTCCCTACCGAAGACAAGACAATCCCCATCCTGGAACTCCACATCCCAGTAGGCACGCTCCACCTTGCTACTGAGATACCAGAACCGGGATTCAGGCATGGAAGACTGCAAATCCTCCAGACGATCCCAGCTCTTGAAATCGAGACGATCCCAGTAATCAAGTCCGGAACGACGAATATACTTTTCATCGAGGGAGAATCCCAACGGCCCAACCAAATGGAGCCGCACACCAGCCGCCACGCAAAGACGGCCAATATTGCCGGTATTCTGTGGGATCTCTGGCTCGATCAGGACAATATGCAGCATGGATGTTTCAGGATTGAATCTGGAAATCAGGAACTCATGAAGCTGAATTCCATGGACCCATAGAGGGTTCAATTCTCTCGACTCTCGACTCTGGGCCTACGGCTTGGCATCTTTGCCTTATGAACTCAATGTCAGCAATCAGCATCATTTTCGGAATCCTTCTCAATGTGGTTGGCCTTGTCGGTTTCTTCGGAACCGGAGCAGCCCATCCTACGTCCCTTATTCCTTGCGGACTCGGCCTCCTGCTGGTGGTCTGCGGCTTGCTGGCACGCATCGAGAAGATCCGCATGCATGTGATGCATGTGGCAGTCCTAGTCGGCCTGCTTGGATTCGGAGCCACCGTTTCGGCTTACGGAATGCTTCTTGCTGTGCTGAAGCAGACGGCAGGAGACAAGACCAACTCCTCCATCGCGAAGATGGCCACAGCCCTTATCTGCGGACTCTACGTGGCCCGCTGCGTCCAGTCCTTTATTCAGGCTCGTCTACTCAAGAAGCAGGGCAAGAAAGCTTACTGAATCGGGTGAAAAAGACCCGCTTGGGGCATCTTTGTTTCAGAGGAAGCCTAATCTCAAAAGGATTGCTTCGCGTGGGGCACATGAAGAGATTCACAGTTTACTCCGGTTGATCGGTGTCAGTGCGGAAGGGAGCAGCGGGAAGCCCTTCCTTGTTATAGAGTGTGCCCTTGGGGAAACCTCTCCATCCATACCGGACGGCCATGGGATGGGGAACGGCATCACTCCAGAGCAGAACCGTGTCGCCCTCGATGCGGCCTTGCGCCGGGAACCACTTACGATCACTGCCCGCAAGCGCGAATCCCTTGAGAGAAGTGACAAGAGATGGAGAATCTCCCTCTGCCTTCCAAGGAGAGACACCCAGCACTAGACCGCTACCCACGGAATCAAAATCCACTCGAACTTTATCAATATCCCTATCCTTACCCTTCTCCATGTTCATTTTGTGATAAATAGGGCCTGAATCCACAATCTCCTCTCCATAGACACGGTGGCGGGCCAGCAGGGCAAGACGTCTCCCCACGTCGAGTTTGTCCGGAGGGATCCTTTCGTCGGCGACACCGAGATCACTGGCCTCTGCCATCCCAGTGAATGGCAGAGAGAGTGCTGAGGCAATTCCTTCCCTGAGCCAGGGCAGCCCGCGGCCTGGGGCCAGGTTGCCAGCCTGAGCATGATAGCTCTGAACGGCTGAACCCTCCTCATCTCCAAATCCGGCTTGTGAAACACAATAAAAGGGGAAGGGTCCCTCCCCCCATTTCTCTCTCCAGTCACGGATCATGCGGGGAAGAATGCGTCGGTACTGCAGGGCCGCAGCACCCTCATCAGACTCCCCTTGATACCAGATGATTCCTGTGATGGCGTAGGGAATAAGGGGATGGACCAGTTGCTCAAAACACGAGCCGGGTTCGGGATTTCGTGTCTCTCGATCCGGAGATGAGGAGATAGAGGGTGGCTTGGAAAGTGCACTCTGACTGATCCAGGAGAGGATGGGCGAGTCCTCACGTGTGCACTGGATCATACCAATCGGGAGGTGCTGGGAAGTTCTCAGGTCCCTTGCAAAGAAATATCCTACGGCGGAGAAAGCGGGAGCACTATCGGTGGAGCAGACAACCCATCGCCCTTTTCTTGGACCGGCCTTAGTCCCGAATTGAGTTCCATCTTTGTCCAAGGAGTGGTCGTACTGGAAGAAACGTAGCTTCTCATCGGCGATTTTCTCATCCGATTCCTTGCCGATAGGAGCATCGGAAAGCGGCAACGCCATATTTGCTTCGCCAGCACAGACCCAGACATCGCCCACAATGACATCATGAAGTTCCAGGCGGTTGTTGCCATTGATCACCATGACCAATGGGTCGGGTGATGATGGCAATGGGCGTAAGGTAATCCTCCATTTCCCAAAGGCATCGGCCACAGTCTCCTCGGAGAGATTGCCGATTGAGAGGGAGACATGTTCGCCAGGCGAGGCTGAACCCCACACCGGAAGAGTCACTCCCTGCTGAAGCACCATGTGATCGCCAAAAACCGGCGGAACCGAGACATCCGCGTGAAGACCTATTCCAGAGAGACAGAGAAATACAAAAAACTCGCGCAGTGGCGCAGAGGCGCGGAGGGATTTAAAACGGATCCCCTTCATATTTTCCCCCAAGCTCTTGAGTTGGCATCTGTGGCCGTTTCTTCACGTGCCTGATTCTTCTGATTTGCTTGCTTGGCCGTTGCTATGCATCCGTTGCATCCAGATTAAAAATCTCCGCGCCTCTGCGCCTCTGCGCGAGACATGGGTTCACTATCTGGAACCCCGATCCTTCTTGAATCCCTTGGCGAATTTGCTTGGCTTTCCTTTCTCAAAGGGAGCCTTGAAAGCAGGCTTAAATGAAGGCTTCACCGCAGGTTTGAATCCCGGCTTCGCACCTCCTCCCTGGGAACCCTGAGAGGCATAGGGCGGTACAATACCTGGCTCACGCGGCTGGAAGTTCCCTTTTTTGAAACCCTTAGAGCCCTTTGGCTGAGCGAATCCCTCATGGTCCGGCAACTCATTAGGGAACTCACTCTTGCCAGAAACCTTTGGAGCTGAGAAGGACTCCTCTCCGCCGCTCTGACCAAGCAGAAGTGAGAAGAGCGCGGAGCAGACCTCCGTTGCCTGGAATCCTTCTTCCATCAACCGGTCGGTGAACTGGGTCTGGTCGGTGTAGTTCCGCGAGGCCAAAAGGGCCTGTACCTTCCCAAACATCTGCTCGGAACGTTTTCCCTCCACCTCGGAAGATGTAGGGATATTTGCCCTGCGGATGCGGGAATGGGTGAACTTCTCGAGATACTGGATCTTGTAGATGTCACGACCGGTCACGAACGTGGCGGCCATTCCCTTACGGCCCGCGCGGCCCGTGCGGCCGATGCGATGGACATAGTCTTCGGGATCATGCGGAAGGTCGTAGTTGATCACTACCTCCAGGGCATCAACGTCGATACCACGAGCGGCGACATCGGTGGCCACCAGGAACTCGAACTCGGAGTTCTTGAACTTGTTCATGACACGAGTGCGCTGGGCCTGGGTAATGCCGCCGTGGAGTCGGTCTGCCGAGAATCCCTGAGCTAGCAAGGCATCGGCAAGCTCGTCCACCATGCGTTGGGTATTGCAGAAAATAATACCGAGTCGAAAGGCGTGAAAGTCCACCAGACGAATCAGGGCCTGGGTCTTGCCGCGCGGCGGGATCTCGTAGAAGAACTGCTCGATGTCAGGAGCCGCAACATCCTTTCGCTCGATGGCAACCGTCTTGGCATCGCGGGAATAGCGGCTGATAAGCTGCTTAATCGGACCTGAGAGTGTGGCGGAGAAGAAGACCGTCTGACGCTCATCGGGCGTCGCATCCAGGATCTTCTGAATGTCATCGCGGAAACCCATATCGAGCATCCGGTCGGCCTCGTCCAAGATCGCGACCTTGAGCTGATCCAGCTTCAGAGTACCGCGCTCAAGATGGTCGATGATGCGTCCGGGAGTACCGATAACGATCTGGACACCTTTCTTGAGCTCAAAAAGCTGACGATCATAAGATGCGCCACCATAGATGGGCACCGAGTGGATAGAGCGCTTGAAGGCAGTCAATCGGTGCACCTCGTCGGCGACCTGCTCCGCAAGCTCGCGGGTGGGGCAAAGGATCAGGACCTGAACGGCCTTGCTGGCGGGGTCAACTTTTTCGATAGCAGGAATTGCAAAAGCGGCCGTCTTTCCGGAACCCGTCTGGGACTGTCCAACCAGATCTCCTCCTTCCATCAGGACCGGAATAGCGGCTGACTGAATCGGCGTGGCCTCCTCAAAGCCAAGCTGGGCGACTGCCTTGAGGATTTCAGGTGAGAGCCCAAGGCTGTCGAAGCGGTGTTTTTCCATAAGGCAGGGACTCTACGCACTAAAGAAGCCCGCGTCACCAAGGAACGGACGGGAGAGAAGGATGAATTATGAGTGATGAAGTATGAAGGTCCCGGCAATCACGCCTTTTTCACTCACCAATTCATCCCTCATACTTCATCATTCATACTTTCCCTTGTTCCACACGCAGCCCCCCTCTGTCATGACTATCTGGTGAGCACGGAGATTTCTGAACAGTATGATGTCATTGTTATTGGTGGTGGTGGTGGCGGCATGTTTTGCGCCTTCACAGCGGCGAATCGTGGAAAGAGGGTCCTGCTTCTGGAACACAACGAACGGCTTGGAAAGAAGATCGAGATTTCCGGAGGGGGGCGTTGTAATTTTACCAATATCAACGCCTCCTCAGAGAACTACCTCTCCGGGAACCCTGACTTCTGCAAATCGGCACTGGCCCGCTACACTCCATGGGACTTCATTGGGCTCGTAGAAAAACATGGCATCGCCTACCACGAAAAGAAGCTGGGACAGCAGTTCTGCGACGGCAGTTCGCGTCAGATCATCGGAATGCTGGAGAGCGAGTGCCGCGAAGCCGGAGTCAGACTCCTCTCCCACTGCGATGTCCGTGAGGTAGAAAAGAGAAATAAGTTCGTTATTCACACCTCTCGAGGAACTTTTCAATCCGATGCCCTAGTTATGGCTACGGGTGGGCTCTCTTTTACGAAGCTGGGCGCCAGTGATCTCGGCTATCGGATCGCCCGGAAGTTTGGAATCGGAGTGACGGAACTCCGTCCTGGCCTCGTTCCTCTCACCTTCCAATCCTCGGAAAAAAGCTTTTACGAACCACTTGCCGGAGTGGCTCTTCCGGTACGAATCACTGCCGGAAGCCGTCGCTTCGAGGAGGCCATGCTCTTCACCCATCGGGGACTCAGCGGCCCGGCAGCCCTCCAGATCTCCTCTTTTTGGGATGGAACTTCCCCTCTCGCGATCGACCTTCTACCCGACAAGACAGACTCGGAAGCCTTCGCAGCAGCAACCCGCAGTGGCACAACGGCATTACAGAATCTCTCCAAGATCTGGCCCCGGCGCTTTGCCGAGTCATGGTGTGCTAGGAATGCACCCGAGAAGCCACTTGCACGTTGCAGTAAGGAGGAGATTGAGAGACTCGATGCGTCGCTTCATGAATGGAAGCAGTCCTTCGCCGGGACGGAGGGATACCCAAAGGCGGAGGTGACTTGCGGAGGGATCGATACCAGTGAGCTCTCCTCCAAGACCATGGAGTCGAGGAAGGTTCCAGGCCTTTATTTCATTGGTGAAGTTGTGGATGTTACAGGCTGGCTAGGCGGCTATAATTTCCAATGGGCCTGGGCCAGTGCCAGTGCCTGCGGAACAGCAGTGTGAAGAAAGGATGAATTAAGAATTATGAAGGATGAAACAAGCCACTCGGGAGCGTCGTGTAAGACTGCAACTCAGGAGCAGCCAGTTAGGGCGGTACAGCTTTGCGGGGGCAAAGTGCAGTCAATTATGAGGGATGAAAAGAAACCTGCTATCGACCTCTCCGTGAGGACGAAGTCATTCGCTCTTAGAGTGATTAGGCTCTACAGCGCCCTTCCAAAAAGCACCGTCGCCCAAACTCTGGGAAAACAAGTTCTGAGATCCGGTACGTCCGTGGGTGCGAATTACCGCGAAGCCAACAGATCACGTTCCAGAAACGAGTTCGTTGCCAAGATCGGGGATTCCCTCAAAGAACTGGACGAAACCGCATACTGGTTCGACTTATTGGTTGAATCAGGAGTTCTCTCGCTTCCTAAAGTCAGAGAACTCTGCGGCGAGTGTGATGAACTGACTGCTATCCTCACGACAATTTCAAAGAGGAGCAAGGCCTCCCCTCTTCATCATTCATAATTCATCCTTCATAATTTCTTCTTTTCCGTGCGTAAACGTAATCCCCACAAGACTTCCGATCCTCGGCGCGACACCGAGGAGGCTATTGCCGGTGTCCGTCAGATCTATGCAGAGCTTAAGGCCAACCCTCCAGAGAGAAACTGCACCCTGCTTACCGAGTGCTGCCGCTTTCAACTCACAGGAGCAACTCCCGTCCTGACCAAGGGAGAGGCACTCACTGCGGCGAAGGCTGTCCGCGCAGCAGGCAGAAAGGAACTGCCGAAGCGCGAGGATGGGGCCTGCCCACTACTTCACCCCTACACATCACGCTGCATGATCTACGAGGGACGACCTTTCGGATGCCGTACCCATTTCTGCGAAGCCGCAGGAGGTCCCTACACAAGAAAGGAAGTCACCGAGTGGATCCACCGCCTCGAGGAGATCGACGCGCGAATCGGGGGGGATGGGGGTCGCGACATCACTGTGGCCATCCGGGATGCCCTAGAGGACTTGAAGTAAAGGTTCGAAAGTTGGGGAGTTCGGGATTGATTCCCTTGCTCCTTTCTCCCTGACAATTATTCTCACAGAAATGGAGAAGCGCCCCGGAACAACACTCGTGATCGTCGGTCACGGATCGACGACCAATCCCGATTCCAGCGAGCCAAATCACCGACTAGCTGATGCTATCCGTGAGCGGGGCATTTTCAACCAGGTCCTCTGCTGCTTCTGGAAAGAGGAACCCTCCATGAGAGAGATCTTGCACTCGGTTTCTTCCCCGGATGTCTACATCGTGCCGAACTTTATCAGTGAGGGATACTTCACCCAGACCGTGATCCCAAGAGAACTGGAACTCGAAGGCCCCCTCACCCAACGCAACGGAATGACCATTCGCTACTGCGAACCTGTCGGCAACCATCCCTCGATGACCGAAGTGCTGCTCAAGCGCGCGCGCGAAACGGCTCCAGGAGTCCCTACCAAGGAAACCAGCCTGCTGATCGTCGGACACGGGACTAATCTGAACGATAATTCCGCCAAGGCTGCAAAGACCCAAGTCAGACTCCTTTCCGAGCTCGGTCTCTTCGCAGAGGTACTCCCCACTTACATGGAGGAAGCCCCCTTGATCAGCGACTGGGCTGCCATGACAACTCACCGTCATGTCGTCGTGATCCCCTTCTTTATAAGCGACGGACTCCACAGCTATCAGGATATTCCCGTACTGCTTGGCATCCGCGAGGAAGTCGGGCCAGCCGCCAGCCAATCGGAAGTCTTCCAGTCCAACCCAAACCACCTGCAAGGCAAGGAACTCTACTATGGCAGTGCGATCGGCACCGATCCGATGATGGCGGATGTGATCCTCGATCAGGTTGCGGCCTTCGATGCATCCGCCCCCGTGACCGAATCATGAGGCACCTTGTCGGAATCCTTGCAGTACTGCTTTCCGCAGTCTCGCTGCAAGCCTCCGTTAAGGGATCCGAGACACCTGTAACACATTATTATCCGACCGGTGATCATGCCGCTGCGATCGAGCGGCGGGTGGACCATCTTCTTGGTAAACTCGCGGAGGAGGAGAAAATCAGCCTCCTTGCCGGTGACGGCAACGACGGCATGTCGACGATCGCCATTCCCCGACTCGGCATCCCGAAGCTCGTCATGGCCGATGGCCCCCAAGGGGTGCGTGCCCACGGTCCCGCCTGCTCTTTCCCAAGCGGAATCGCCCTTGCGGCCACATGGGATCCGAAGCTGGCCTTCCGTTACGGCGAGGCGTTGGGGCGTGAAGCCCGTGCCCGCGGCATCCATATCCAGCTCGGGCCAGGCGTGAACATCGCACGCACACCGCTCAACGGTCGCAACTTCGAGTATTTCGGCGAGGATCCCTTCCTGACCGGAAAGCTTTCATCGGAATGGATCCGCGGGCTCCAGAGCCAGGGAGTCGCAGCAACGGTGAAGCACTATGTCGGCAACGATACCGAATGGAGACGCATGGAGATCGAGTCGGTCATGGACGAGCAGACCCTTCGTGAGATCTACCTTCACCCCTTCCTCAAGGCAGTGGAAAGCGGTGGAGTCTGGTCGGTGATGTCGGCCTACAACAAGCTCAACGGTTTTCCCAGTACCTCCAACAAGCGGTTGCAGGAGGATATCCTCAAGAAGGAATGGGGATTCCCCGGGCTTGTGATGTCGGATTGGTGGGCGACCGACTCCGTTGACTCGATCGCCAGGGGACTCGACCTGGAAATGCCGATGGCCTACCGCGTGACCAAGGAAAGCGTCTCCAAGGCACTCCAGGAGGGACGGCTCTCGAGCGAGCGGATCGACGATGCAGTCCGCAGGCTGCTGCGCATGGCCGTCTCGATGGGATTCCTCGACAGGGAGCAGCGCAGGAAGGACCTGCCTCTCGATTCCCCGGCAAACTCTGCTCTTGCCCTCGAAGTGGCGACCAAATCGATCGTTCTGCTCAAGAATGATCCCGCGATGCTTCCGCTCGACAAGGCAAAGATGCATCGCGTGGTCGTCTATGGTCCCAATGCCCAGGACACGCCGGCCGTGGGTGGAGGAAGCGGCGGAGTCACCCCATTCAGGAAGGTCAGCTTTCTGGAGGGAATCCGCAAGGCCCTGCCGGAGGGAGCGGAGGTTTTCTACGCACCGACCCGGATCAAAAAACCTTTCTCGCTCTTCGACTTCCTCGAATACGGAAAGTCGGTTCCCATCCTGCCGAGGATCACCGGTATCAGAAAGATGACGAGCATCGACCAACCCAATTTCACCAGGATCAACACCTCAACGGAACGGGCGATCGGGATCTCATGGGGAAAAAACTACCCAGCGGAGAATGTCCCAAAGGGGCGCGAGGCGCGGATCACCTGGGATGCCGAAATAGAGGTTCCACAGGGAGGGATCTACGAACTCGTCGCTGAGGGACATCCGGAGATCCGCCTTGGAGACCGCGAACTCGGTAATCCCGATAGCTATGTTATGCCCCTTGAACAAGGGAGCCGCATTCCCCTGAAAATCACCGCCAGCGAAGTGGGGCGCGGGAGCGGCAGGGTCTCCGTGAAAATCATTCCCGTGGCCGAGGAGGCGACCGGATTATTCCCAGCCAAGAGTGCCGACGCCGCAGTGGTCTGCGTAGGCCTGACACCGGAGGTCGAGGGAGAGGGGTTCGACCGGGGCTTTGCACTGCCGATAAGCCAGCAGCTTCTCATCAAGCAGGTCTGCGAAGCGAATCCCCACACCATCGTCGTATTGAGCGGCGGGGCGGGCGTCGATATGCGCCCGTGGATCAGCAAGGTGCCCGCAGTGCTTCAGACATGGTATCTCGGACAGGAAGCGGGGACAGCCCTCGCCTCGGTGCTCTTCGGTGATACCAATCCCTCGGGTCACCTTCCCTGCACCTTCGACCGAACGATCGATGAGAACCCCTCGTTTCGCCATTACCCGGGAACTTTCCCGGAAGGGAAAGAGTGGCCTGTAGTGGACTACCATGAGGGCATTTTTTACGGATACCGAGGCTATGACCGATCGGGCCACGAACCGCTGTTCCCATTCGGATTTGGACTGAGTTACACGAGTTTTGATCTCTCAGGACTTACAGCAAGCCCCACTTCCGATGGTCACATCATCACTGTTGATTTGGCGAATACTGGTACCCGCTTCGGAGCTTCCGTCATTCAGCTTTATATAAGCCTGACAGGAGAATCGACTCTGCGTCCCCTCCGCGAGCTGAAGGGCTTCCGACGAGTCGAGTTGAATTCCGGGGAATCGAAAAAAATTACGATCTCCCTCCCCGACAGCTCACTCATGTACTGGCATCCGGTGAAGAACCAATGGGTCATGCCTGAGGGTCAAGTCTCCGTCGAAGTGGGTTTCTCCGAACGCGACATCCGCATGACGGCTCTGCTTCCTAAAATTGAGCCTCCAAGGTTGGATCAACCGAAGTCAGACCCCATGGGGTCAGTTTCCTTAAGACCAGTGCCATCACTCAGCACAAACGCTCTGTGACGAAAATGTAACCTGAAAATGAAAGAAGGGACTTAACGAATCTCTTGCCTCTCATCTAGGTTTTCTTAATGCATTTTCTGATTGCCGACTTCGCTTCTGTAGGATTTGGAACTTGGGCCCTGCTGGGATTGGCGCTTCTGCTGGCACTGGCCTTCGAGTTTGCCAATGGTTTCCATGACACGGCGAATGCTGTAGCCACAGTCATCTATACCCACACCCTTCCCGCGGTTCCCGCCGTGATCTGGTCGGGATTCTTCAACTTCCTCGGCGTGCTCACCTCCACGGGAGCCGTTGCATTTAGCATCGTGAATCTGCTCCCTGTGGAACTCGTGATCCACATCGGATCGGCCGCTGGATTTGCAATGGTCTTCTCACTTCTGGTCTCAGCGATCGTCTGGAATCTCGGCACTTGGTACTTGGGACTACCCGCATCCAGCTCTCACACGCTGATCGGATCGATCATTGGGGTCGGTGTCGCCAATGCCTTGATGAGTGACTCTCACTACTGGGGTGATGGTGTCAATTGGTCCAAGGCTAAGGAAGTCGGCATGGCACTTCTTATCTCACCTGTCATCGGATTCTGCATGGCCGCCCTCCTGCTGATCGTGATGAAGATTCTTATCAAGAATCCCAAGCTCTACTCGACTCCCGACGGAAATCACCCTCCACCGGGGTGGATCCGCGCCCTGCTCATGTTCACCTGCACAGGAGTGAGCTTTGCCCACGGCTCCAACGACGGACAGAAAGGCATGGGACTGATCATGCTGATCTTGGTCGGCATCCTTCCCACTACTTACGCTCTAAAGAGCGAGAGCTCCTCGGCCGAGATCGCATCCCTCCGTTCGGGTCTCACCTCCTCGATCTCCTATGCATCCGCCCACGCTACTGGGGCGGATACCTCCACGGTGAATTCCGATCCAGGGCAGGTCATCACTTCTTTCCTCAGGGGCCATCACTCCACGACACCCGATCTCTTCGCAGCGATCGGTGCTATTGCTCAAAAATCCGAAACCACGCTTGGTAGCTTCGAATCGCTGAATAAGATTCCAGAGGACAAACGCGGAGGACTCCGATCCGATCTTTACTTGCTCTCCTCCGTCTCCTCGAAGCTGGCAAAGAATCATCAGCTGGATTCCCCGGCTGCGGAGAAAGAGGCCAAGAAACTCACGTCCTGCATCAACGGTGTCACCAACTTCATTCCGATCTGGGTGAAGGTAGCCGTGGCTCTTGCGCTAGGTTGCGGAACGATGGTCGGATGGAAACGCATCGTTGTGACTGTCGGTGAGAAAATCGGCAAAACCCACATGACCTATGGTCAGGGTGCGGCCGCGGAACTCGTCGCCATGATCACCATAAGCCTGGCCGATATCCTAGGCCTGCCTGTCAGCACCACCCATGTCCTCTCCTCAGGTGTTGCGGGAACCATGGCCGCCAACGGCTCCGGTCTCCAGATGGCGACCGTGCGGAATATTCTCATGGCCTGGGTCCTAACTCTTCCTGTCTGTGTCTTCCTCGGAGCGGGCCTCTTCGCCCTGGGACTCAATGTGATCGCCAGGTTCGGATTCCAGTAAGAGTAATCACAGCATCCATTTTTCAGAAGCAGCTTGATCGCCGCTTTTGAAGCGGATGCATTGGTACACCGTGATCCCTCCAGTTTCAGAAATCCCTTTAGAAATCCCACGCATAGTCCCGCTAGAGATCCTGCTTGATCGCGCGACCATTAATCGCCGAGTTGCAGAACTCGGGTTTCAGATTTCCGAGGAACTCGCCAGTCATGAACTCTGCGTCATGCCGGTCATGAATGGGGGGATGATTTTTGCGGCTGATCTCGTGAGGGAAATTCAACTTCCTCTCATCATCAAGCCGATCAAGGCTTCCAGCTACGGTAATGAGACCACCAGTTCAGGCACTGTCTCTCTCCCTTGGGGGATCCCCGAGGGGATCGCAGGAAAGGATCTACTCCTTATAGACGATATCTTGGACACGGGAAAAACTCTGGAATTCCTGAAAGAACGATTAATAGAAAAGGGAGCGAAGAGCATTCGTAGTTGCATCCTTCTTCGTAAGGAGTCCTCCGACCAACGTGCCGCAGATTACATGGGATTTGAGATCCCCGACAAATTCGTCGTTGGCTACGGACTCGATTACGCCGGTCTCTACCGGAATCTTCCGGATATTCGGGTGCTTTCCTAAAAACTGGATAAGCCAGCTTCCTGTCTATTATTTTCCGTTCATGCCGATCACTTTACCGCTATAGCCGGTCAGCTCTAGATACCCCTCGGCAGTTACGGGATCAGTTCCACACTTCCCCTCGCCCCTCACGGTCCCCTCCCAGTAAGCGAAGGGCGACAGGACAAGCTCCTGATCCCGGAGCTTGGGAGTAAGAGAAAGCGAGAGATTCCTTGAGGGGATGATGACTTCCATCCCAGCCGGATAAAGCCCGCCGGTATGCGGGCTCTTCCAGCTGCCTTGGGGGGTCATGGAAAGATCGTGGAGATCAATAGCCATTCCTTGGGCATCACGCAGCGTGCCGGAGAGGAAGACTGTCTTGTTCTCGGAATTCCTAATCCGGAAGAGCATGAGATCGTCCCCGTTGCTCAGATGAAGACCCGACCAGTCCCATCCCGTCTCTCCTGCTTCGAGGGAATTGGTAGCCCACTCGTGGTCGAACCAGACAAGTCCCTTTACCTTGTGAACCTTCCCATCAACCATTACGGAACCCGAGGCCCGGAGTCTGGTGAGCGAATAGTAGTGGGAGGCATGGCCGGGCACTGAAGACTTGGGACTGATTCCATCGTGCCCATGGATGAGCGGGGGACGATCCTGGGTGAGGATCAGGTCCACCGAGCGCTCCACGCCGGCTTCAGTCACTCCGTCGGACTTGAGATGAAAGGATCCGTCTGCAAGCTGCTCCAACGCCCAATTCTCCATCCAAGCCATGCGTCCCCCGGCTTTTTCAGGTGTTCCGAAGCCAGCCTCTCCGAAGGCACCTCGAGAGGATCGCTGGTAGTAGCGGAAGGTCTTGCCCGAGACATCGGTGAAAGCAAAATGGGCAAAAGGAAGATCCATCACCCGGAAGCGTGAGGAACCAGCTGGCTTCTTGCCCGGATGGATTCCCTGGCGGAAAAAGGTCAACTGAAAGCCATACTCATGTCCTTGCTCATCGGAGAGATTCCCCGTGGCATACCACCACTCAGTCTTGAATTCCCGATGCGGACCATGATCCCTAGGGAACTCGTAGTTCCACCCGGGTTGGGCACTTTTCCACGACTCAACCCGCGTTCCTTCCTGAGCACGAAGCGGGAAAGAGGCGATGAGTGCTAGTAGACAAAGGGTTCTGACGGAGCGGGACATTCCTCGACCTTAGTTGCCTCAAGCACAGCCATGCGGTGACCACCCTCCATTGGGAAGGTAGGCTTGCCTGTGATTTTCACCCAACCCATCTCTGAGACCTTGAGAGGATTCGGGTACTGCACGGTGACTCCGACCGGCTTAGCGTCGGCGGCGCAGCAGGTGATGAACATGCGAATAGCTTGGAAGCGGTCTCCCTTTGGATTGCCAGTCGTCAATGGTATATACTGACCGATTAGTTCCACCTCCTTGCCCTCGAACTCCCCACGATAGGAGGGCATCTGGACAGCATAGAGCATGTCGATAACCTGAAGCGGCATCGGGCCACCGGAAGCAACCGGTGAAGAAGAATCCGATGAAGGAGAGGATTGAAATGCAGAGGTCGTGGATTTAGTGAGGGATGTAGCCGATACTGCGACTGCCGCTCCAGCTTTTGCCGAGGGAAGCTTGTTGATATTATCGACGACTCCCCTGTTCTGAATCGTGGTGATTGAGTAGGCGGTCGCCTTGCCGGAAACAATAATCGCTAGCGGGAGGAGTAGCAGGATGGTCTTGAAGAGCATGGATCCAATCCCATCAACCGCTCTGTGGTGCTGATGCCCCTTGGCTTGCTCAGCATGATCATGACCCTGATGATTACCACAGCATTCGTGGTGCCCGTGGCGTTCCTGATGCTCGTGCAGCAACGGACGCGTGAAGAGTGAACGGAATCCGAAGAAAGCGAGCACTAGGAAGACTACGCCCGCTGCCGTAGTGTAGTTCTGGAGGGAAGGATGCAGGTAGGTGGCAAGTTGCCCTGCAAAGGAAAGCCAGAGAACGAACCCTCCCCAGAGGAGGAGCATCAGGGAGTCACGAAGACCTTGAAGGAAAGAGGAGTTCTTCATGATTCGGTCACCAGGCGAGATTCAGAGCAGAGAGCCTCCAGCAGAGAAGTCCGATCACCACGAAAAGACCGAGTGCCAGCGAGAGAATGAAGCGCTTGGAGAAGGCCGCTCCGTAGAGGAAGAGCAACTTGAAATCGAGCATCGGGCCAAAGACCAGAAAGGCGAGCTTCGCGGCCATCGGGAAAGTGGTGAGCGTCGCCGCGATGAAGGCATCTGTCGTGCTGCAGACTGAGAGGACGGCAGCAAGTCCCATGAGGGAGACGATTGCCAACGGGGGATTCGCCGCAAGGGGCAGGATGATCTCCTGATTCACTGCGGTACTGAAGAGCGATGCGGCGGCGGCGCCGATCACGAAGTAGACGGCGACATCGAGGAAATCGCGGGTGGCCACGGAAGCCGCATTCTGAAGGCGGTCAAGCATCCCACCTGATCCGCTGTGGTTGTGCTCATGGTCGTTATCGGGGGCAAGCAGACCAGGTCGCAGGATCGAGAAAGGGGCAAAGCAACTCACGATCCATCCCGCCAAGATGGCCACCGTAAGCCCCAGACCAAAACGAAGGATGGTCATCTCCCATGCCCCCTGTCCGCGAAAGGCGGCAAGAGTACTAAGAATAACCAGAGGATTCACGATCGGAGCGGCCAGCATGTAGGTGATGCCGCAGGAGACAGGCAAGCCCTTCTTCAACAGGCGCCTCACGACCGGAACGATACCGCATTCGCAGACTGGAAAAATTACCCCGAGCAGTCCACTAACGATGATCGCTATGCGAGGGTTCTTCGGAAGAAGCTGAGTCATGAGTGCCTGGGGCAGAAACTCCTCCAAGAGACCCGAAAGAATTGCCCCTCCCAAGAGGAAGGGAAGCCCCTCAAGCAGGATACTAAGGAAGGCATACTGAAAATCGGAAAAACTAAAATGGAACCAAGCCGTGATAAGTAGCACTCACGAACTATACCGACGAAACGAAGAAAGTCACCCTGTTGAAAAGCAAAAAGCCCCATCGGATTACTCCGTTGGGGCTTTTTGTAAGGAGAACGAGGATCCTTAGAGAGACTGGGCAGTCTTGACTACGTTCTCCGCGGTCATTCCAAGTTCCTTAAGAACAGTACCTCCGGGAGCGCTCAGGCCGAAGCGGTCGATCGCCACGGTCTTGCCATCCAGACCGACATAGCGGAACCAAGGATCGGAGATGCCGGCCTCTATAGAGACACGCTTGCGGCATGATGAAGGAAGGACCTCCTCGCGGTAAGCGGCATCCTGACGTTCGAAGCGCTCCATGCAGGGCATAGAGACAACACGCGCACCGGCACCTAGAGTCTTGGCGGCATCCATGGCGACGTTCAGTTCACTGCCGGAGGCAAGAATAATGACCTCCAAGGGCGCGGTCTCCTTACGAGCAATGTACCCCCCCTTGAAGACACCTTGGCGACGGACATCGACAGGAATCTCACTAAGGTTTGGCAGATTCTGACGGCAGAGCGCCAGAAGCGTGGGACCATCCGTGTGCTCCATGGCGGCGGCGAAGGCACCGGCGGTCTCCTCCGGATCGGCGGGACGGATGACATCGAGACCTGGTATCGCGCGGAGTGCGGCGACGGTCTCGACGGGCTCGTGAGTCGGACCATCCTCGCCGACGGCGACGGAGTCGTGGGTAAAGATGTAGGTTGTGGGCAGCTTGGAAAGCGCGGCCACACGAATGGAAGGACGACCGTAGTCGCTGAAGACCAGGAAGGTAGCCCCTGCAATACGGAAAATGCCATCGTATGCAAAGCCGTTCATGATCGCGCACATGGCGTGCTCGCGGATACCGAAATGGATATTGCGTCCCTCGCGGTTCTGATCGGTGAAGTCACCCCCTCCCTCGATATAGTTGAGCGTGGAACCGAAGAGATCGGCACTACCGCTGACCAGCAGAGGCATGGCCTTGGCGATTGGCTGGAGAACGATGCTTCCGGCCTTGCGAGTGGCGATCGTCTCATCGGGCTTGAAGGGAGGAATGAGAGCGAGAATGTCGGGTATCTTCTGCTCGATGCCTGCATCCAGAAGGGCAGCCAGTTCGGCATTGGCAGTGCGCCAGGCGGCAAACTCCGTCTGCCAAACGGCATGCGCCTCGGCACGCTTGGACTTGAGATCTGTGAAGTAAGCGGTGACCTCGGGAGCGATGAAGAACTTCTCATCAGGAAGACCGAGTCCCTTGCGGGCCTCGTCGGAGAACTTCACACCTGCCTCGCCGTGGGCCTTGTTGGTGCCTTCGACCTCGGGGATTCCCTTTCCGATGATCGTCTTGCAGATGATCATGTGGGGCTTGCCCTTGGTGGACTTCGCCTTGTTGAAGGCAGCCAAGATCTCGTCCAGATTATGGCCGTCGATCATCTGGACATGCCAGCCATAGGCGGCATAGCGGGCGCCGACATCCTCGCTCTGGCTGACATTCAGCATGGCGTCCAGCGTGACGTTGTTGGAGTCGAAGAAAACGATCAGATTATCGAGTCCCAGGTGACCGGCTAGCGAGGAGGCCTCGGCCGAGACACCTTCCTGAAGACAGCCATCGCCACAGAGAACGACGACATGGTTGTTGAAGATGGTATGTTGGGGAGTATTGAAGCGGGCGGCAGCCATCTTCTGGGACATCGCGAAGCCGACGCCATTGGCCACACCCTGTCCGAGAGGGCCAGTGGTCGCCTCGACTCCGGGAGTCTCATGGAACTCAGGGTGACCAGGTGTGATGCTGTGGAGCTGACGGAATTTCTTCACCTGATCGAGAGGAAGATCGAACCCGGAAAGGTGCAGCCATGCGTAGAGGAACATGCTGCCGTGACCAGCAGAGAGGATGAAACGATCACGATTAATCCAGCGAGGAGCTGCGGGGTCGATCTGGAGAGCCTCCCCGAAGAGAACGGCGCCAATATCAGCCGAACCGAGAGGAAGACCGAGATGTCCCGACTTGCAGGCGGTGACGGCGTCGATGGCGAGTCCGCGGGCATCGCGGGCGGCTAGTTGGAGGAGTGCGTTATTCATAAATAAGAATCATAGGACAAACATCCGAAGAGGCTTTTGCAAGCATCCATCAGATACATTTTCGCCAAAAAGTGATTTTTAAGGGCTACGCGGGCTGCTGTTGTGTCAGGCAGTGGAAAGCACCCAGTCCCCAGATCAACTCACGACAATCGATGGGACGGATCATTCGTGTTGGAAAAAGCTCCGCGAGAATCTCCACGGACTCCACATCGGAATCATCGCCGAACGCGGGCATCAGCACCGATTCGTTGGCGATGTAGAAGTTGGCATGACTCGCCGGCAAGCGGATCCCCTCTCGGACGATTCGAGGAGGCATCGGCATTTCGATTACCTTCAGCGACGTCCCGTCCTGGAGCTTCATGACGCTAAGACGCTCGAGGTTTTCCTTCAAGGGGAGGTGATTGGGATCAGCTTGATTCGGCTCGACGACTGTGATGACAGTGTCACGGGAGACAAAACGGGTGATGTCGTCGACGTGACCATCCGTGTCGTCACCCTCGATGCCGTCACCGAGCCAGAGGATTTGCTCCACTCCGAGATAATCCCTCAATCCCTGCTCTATCTGATCGCGGGACATCGAGGGATTGCGGTTGGGGTTCAGAAGACACGACTCAGTGGTGAGTAAGGCACCCGCTCCATTGGGATCGACGGACCCACCCTCGAGAATGAATGGCGGTTCGAACAGCGTGAAAGCGAAATGGCGCGCGATCCGTGTAGGGACGACATCATCGTCATCAAAGGGAGGATACTTGTTACCCCACGCATTATACCCAAAGTCGTTGATTGCAAGCTGGGGCGCTAAAGCACGCTTTACAAAGATCGGACCATGGTCCCGGCACCAAGGTTCATTGGTCGGATTGTTATGAAACTCGATGCGCTCCATGGGAGCGACTGCCGAGAGAAGTCTCCTCACCTCACTCTCCTGTTCGGAATTGGAAATGTTGATTCTCAGGATTTCAGACTCTGCAAGAACCGAGGCCATCTTGACGAGCGTCGGCACAACCCGGTCATAACTCTCGGGAAAGCTCTGACCATCCGCATGCGGCCAAGAAATCCAGGTGGCCTCATGTCTCTCCCACTCCGCAGGCATCGAGTAACCCAAGGATCGAGGCGTTGCAGTGGAGTCCGTCACTCGAACCGATAGGAATATTAAAAAGGGAAACTAGAGCCTCTGCCAATTAGGCTGAGGCAATTGAGTAGTTAGGCAACTTGGAGCTTCTCCAGAAGAGCAGCCTTGGAAGAAAGACCCGTCATACGCTCCGCGAGGACTCCATTGCGGAAAATCATCAGCGTTGGGATCGCCGTGATCTGATGGGTCTGAGCCACGCCGGGCGCCTCGTCCACATTCACCTTGGACACAATCACCTTTCCAGCAAGCTCCTTGCCGAGTTCCTCAATGACCGGAGCTATCATGCGGCAAGGTCCGCACCACGGTGCCCAAAAATCAACAAGGAGGACGGGTGACGATGCAACGGTCTGATCGAAAGTTTTATCGCTGAGTTCAAGGACGTGTTCGGAAGCCATAATAAGTAGTTGTTGGTGAGTAAAAAAGACTATGACAGGAGGAAGGTCCAGAGCTGAATGCCAAAAGCCACGAGGGCAAGGGCAGCAACTGAAATCAGCAAGGGAAGCGGCAACTCGGAAGAAGAGGTGGTCTCTTTTTCAATCTCGTCAGGAGACTCGGAGAGATTCAGTTTTTCAGGAATGCCACCTGCGGCTTTACCCGAAATCTTAGCAGGTGATGTAGATGTCGTGGCGGTAGCAGATGTAACCGAAGGAGCTGGCTCTCCGATCTTGCGGGCAGCTGCGGCAGGTGCTGGCTGGAGCTTGATTGTAGCTTGTGGCATGGCCTTGATTTCGGAAGCACGCGGAATCACGGGCTCTGGCTTGAGAGCCGCTGAGGAAGCAGCCGGCGCCGCCGGGACAGCCGTAGAGGAAGAGGGACTGGATACAGGTGGCTTGGGAACTCCAGCAGAGGCAGAAGCAGGTGGCACTGATGGAATGGATCTTGGCGCTGAACCAGGGGGCCTCAAAGGCGCCAAGGGTGATAGAGGTGCCAATAGTGGTGATGACGCCGAAGGAGTCAGAGGCGCAGGCGGCTTAAGAGGGCCAGGACTAAGAGGAGGAGTTACGGATCCGACCGATACTCCTGCTGCAGGAATAGGTAATCCCGCAGAGGGAATAGGGATTCCAGATGCGGGAATCGGCTTTGGGGGCAACTTCAGGGGAGGAAGCTTAACGGGAGAGTGTGAGCCGGTGGGCAAATCGGGCACCGGAATGGTATTCTGGGAGGGGGAGTCACTCACAATAGGTTGAATAATCAGGGTCAAAATTATGTTCCGAAAGCACTCCTGTCAATCATGCTCCCAAAAACAACCGCATACCCACTCGACTCGGCGCTGAGTTGAACCCTAAAGCTTAAGGGACAGAAACGTATTTTGCTATCCGCCTAACCATCTAGGGCTGTTTTTGCCGTGCGAAGGTTTTGCATATCCGAAGTCAAATCCTGGATAATGTTGATGGCCTCATGACGGATGGGATCGGGTATTGGGGCGACATCAGCATCATCCTCATCGGCATCTGGATCCTTGCCCTCTTTTTCTTTTGCAGGCTTCTTCTTGAGAGTGACTTTTGGAAGAGCGGTTTTGTCGAGCGTGTCGAGCGTAACCTCATAGGCCATGGGTTCCTGCGTGGGATGAAGTTTTCGCTCTTTTTTACGATCCTGTTTGCGGGATTTTTCCTGGGCGAGCTCTTCCTTGCGGACCTTTTCATTGAGCGAAAGCTGATTCAGGTCGAGTTTCTCACGAAAGCGCTTCATATCCTCGGTTATGTACCGGAACTCGGGATCCTTGGAGACACGATCAGAGGAACGCTGCTTGAGGGTCTCGAGGAAAGGTGATGTGAAAGCGAATTTACTAACGGGCTGCGGGTCAACCTCGTCGTAAGCAAGTGGGTTGGGAAGAGAACTCTCGCCGATCTCCGGAGTATCCGTGGGCGACGGAAGAACGATGTCGGAAAGGACTCCCCTGTGCTGGGTGGACCCCCCAGAGACGCGGTAGAACTTCTGAATCGTAAGCTTAAGCGATCCAGCCTTGGAACCCTCGTCATGAAAAAGCGGCATGAACTTGCCGACATCCAGAAGCGTCTGGACGGTTCCCTTGCCGAAACTGCGATGGTCGCCGACGATCACAGCCCGCCCGTAATCCTGGAGAGCTGCGGCAAAAATCTCGCTGGCAGACGCACTGAGACGGTTCGCCAAGACGACAACGGGACCTGTGTAATAAGGCTCTCCCTCAACATCCTTTGCGACGGTGACTTTCCCATTGGCATCCTTGGCCTGCACGACGGGGCCGCTACCGACAAAGAGCCCGGTCAGGTTGATCGCCTCCTCGAGGGAGCCTCCGCCGTCACGCCTCAGATCGATGACCAGTCCTTCGATCCCCTCCTTCTTCATGCGTTCGACAATCCGGCGCACATCCTTGGTGGTGCTCTTCGCGTCGCCTGCGCCATGCTTGTCCATCTCGGCATAGAAGGAGGGAATGGTGAGCCATCCGATCTTGACGTTCTTGCCTTCGGTATTGGTGGAATCGATCACTTCACCCTTGGCCTCAGACTCCTTGAGTTTCACTTCTTCTCGTGTGATCTCGATGACATGACGCTTCGAGGGATCGGTGGCGTTGGCAGGGATTACCTGAATGCGCACCTGGCTTCCCTTGGCTCCACGGATCTTCTCCACGACCTTGTCCAGCTTCATATCGACCACATCCTCGAAGGGTTGCTTGCCCTGGGCAACGGCCGCGATCCGATCATTGGCCTTCAGTCTTCCATCCTTGTCAGCAGGCCCCCCTGGCACAACCTCCACGATTTTCGCATAGCCGTCGTCGGTTCGAAGGACTGCACCGATTCCCACCAGAGAGAGCCTCATCTGGATATTGAAATTCTCCATGTCAGAGGGGCTCATGTACTCGGAATGCGGATCATAGCTCTGAGAAAGCGCCACAAGGAAGGTCTTGATCACATCCTCGTCACTCTGCTCATTAACGCTCTTGAGGAATTGATCATATCGTTTACTGACCACTTTGGCGGGGGGGTTCACGGGATGCTCATTGAGGCTTTCCTGAAGAAGTTCGGCTTCAATGCGATCCGACCAGAGGCGGTCAGCCTCTTGAAGATCTGAGGGCCAGGGCGCTTTCTTGCGGTCAATCTCGACGCTCTTGGAACTGGCAAAGTCGTGGGGAGCCGCAGCCAGGCTCTTGTCCTTGGCTACACGGTCCTCAACTCTCTGGCGAAATCTCGTAAAGATCTCGCGTGGAGCCGCAAGGTCGCCACGGAGGATATCCGATGCGAGTGTTGGGGAAAAGCGCTGGTTAAACTCGTCAATATCCCCTTTGGTAAAATAGAGATGCGTGTAATCGAGGATATTGAAATAGTTCTTTAGAACCCGCTCTGACATCGTCTCCGGCGGCTCGGACTCTAGACGCGGGGGATTCTTTTCAGAAAGGGAAAGCGGGTGGAGGTAATGCCCCTGTTCCAGCATCCGTGCTACGGTAGCAGCAACTGGAGACATGTCCGTGGAGGCAGTCTTGTTCGTGGTATTGGTCGGAGAGGCACCAACCCTAGAAACCAGCAACAGGAGCAGCAGTGGCAGCAACTTCTTTATAGGAAAGCTCATCAAATAGAACCGTTGCAGAGAGATGAAGGAAAAGCAAACATCATGAAATGGATAAAAATCAGACACACGAAGGGGTAAAAATGTTCACCGGAGGAGCTCTTCAGACCAACTCATATTTGGTCGCCTGCCCGGAAGGAAACATTCTGATCGATGCACCCGAAGGTTCCTCCGAGGCCTTCCAGGATATTCCGATTGCCATGCTTCTGCTCACCCACGGTCACTATGACCATGTCTGGGATGCAGCCGCCGTGGCACGCCATCATGGTTGCACGGTGGCGATGCATCCCGTCACCGAGACGATGCTTGCAGATAGGAATCTCCTAAAAAGGTTCGGGATTGATCTTGAGGTAGATCCTGTGAAAGCCGACCTAAAACTCCTCGAGGGTTCCAGACAGCGCCTCCTGGGTAAATCCTTCGACCTCTTCGAGGTACCCGGTCATTGCCCAGGAAGTCTCTGCATTCACGATGCTTCATCGAATCTTTTGTTCGGGGGAGACGTGCTCTTCGCAGGCGGGGTGGGACGTTGGGATCTGCCCGGGGGTGACCGCGATCTCCTCCTATCCGGCATCTCCACAAAACTGCTTCCCCTGCCCGGCCAGACCGTCGTTCTTCCGGGACATGGTCCCTCCACAACGATCGCCGAGGAAAAAGCAAACAATCCTTATCTGGCTGAGAATTGAACTTGCGAATTAAGTGCCCATGGGATTTGCCTTTCAGGCTGATCTCAGCTCGACAGATTGATTCCCATTGAAGTAGTGAATTGAGATGCCCTCCTTTGCTTACGTAGCCCTTGATGCCCAGGGACAACAGGTTAGTGACTATATCGATGCCGCCAGCCAATCAGAGGCGGTCAACTCCCTGAGAAGCCAGGGGCTCTTTCCAACAAGCGTCAAGGAGCAGGCCAGAACCACCAAGGCAAAAGCGGCGAAAGGAGCAAAAACCGCCAAGGGTGCCTCTACCAAAGGCAAGAGCATTACCATTCCCTTCCTCGAAAAAAAGACGATCAAGAGTGCTACACTCATGGTGTTCACCAGACAGTTAGCCACGCTCATTGATGCAGGCTTACCACTTCTTCGGGGTCTTACCGTGCTTGGAAAGCAGGAACCTGATCCCGTCCTCAAGAAAACCATCACCGAGCTTGCTGAGGCGGTCCAAGGGGGAGGAACTTTTAGTGACGGCCTTAATTCTCATCCTAAGATCTTCAACAAGCTCTATGTGAATATGGTCAAGGCGGGCGAACTCGGCGGCGTACTCGAGGTTGTTCTCAATCGACTTGCGGAGTTTCAGGAGAAGGCTCAGAAGGTGAAGGGTAAGGTCAAATCAGCCATGATGTACCCGGCTATCGTCATGGTGATCGCCATTATCATCATGGCATGCCTCTTGGTGTTCATCGTCCCGAAATTCGAGCAGATTTTCGCCGATATGCTCGGAGGCAAACCCCTCCCCCTACTTACCCAGATTGTCATCGGAGCAAGCCGGGGGGTTCAACATCACTTTATCGAACTTGGTCTTGGAATAGGTGCCATCGTCTTCGGCATCAAGTATCTGACATCCACACCGAAAGGAGCAGTACTCTTCGACCAGTTCATGCTCAAGGCACCTCTCTTCGGCGATCTAACGCGTAAGAATGGTATCTCCAGGTTCACCCGCACACTGGGAACCCTCGTGACCAGTGGTGTCCCCATCCTCCAGGCCCTCAACATCACGAAGGAAACGGCAGGCAACGCCGTCATCTCCACTGCGATTTCCAAGATCCATGACGCGGTCAAGGAAGGTGAATCCATCGTCCGTCCGATGGAGGCGAGCGGCGTATTCCCTGCGATGGTCATCAGCATGGTGGACGTTGGCGAGGAAACGGGCCAACTTCCCGAAATGCTCCTGAAGGTCGCCGATCTCTATGACGACGAGGTTGACAGCGCCGTCGCAGGACTTACCTCCATGATGGAACCTGTCATGATCGTCTTTCTCGCTGTAGTGGTCGGTGCCATCGTCATCGCGCTCTTCCTTCCCCTCATCAGCATCATCAGCGGCATGCAGCAATAAAAAATATGAACACCCATCACAAAAAAACTTCTTCCGAAGGTTTCACGCTGATCGAACTACTGATCGTCATCACCATCATAGCCATCTTGGCTTCATTGGTGCTGGCAGTGGCCGGTAGCGTCCAGAACAAAGGGGCTCGTTCACGCACGGAGGCCGAGATCGCTGCGATGGGCGCGGCTTTGGAAAACTACAAGGCCGACAATGGAGATTATCCCAATAATAGCGTCGCCAACAACTCTGCCGCACTCGTCACCACTCTCATGCCCAGCAGCGGCAAGGTCTACTTTGAGTTCAAAACAAAGTCTTTGGATACCAATAATAATTTTCTGGATCCCTTTGGCTCCTCATACAATTACCGCTACCCCGGCTTAACCAACCAAAGCGGGACCAATAATTACGATCTCTGGTCCACGGCGGGAGGAACCTCAACCAACACAAATACTTGGATCAAGAACTGGTAGCGGTCCCCCTCTTCCCGCCCCATGCAATCAGCCGATCGTCCTAAGGTTCCCCCATCCCTCCAGCACAAGCTGGGACCAGCTTTCCAGCTGATCGTTTCGCTCTGCAAGTTCCTCGCGGCTTAGAAAACCAAGTTCGGCGATAGCCTCTTCGTTGGCCGTCACCTCGGGTTCAGCAAGATGGCATTGATGCACTATCCCCAAGTGAACGGCTCCCACGGGATTCGTATCGTCATTGAGGAGCGCCAGCGGACGCTCGATGAAAGCGCTTCCCAGGGATAGCTCTTCCTGCAGTTCACGCATGAGAGCCCGCTGATAGGCTGCCGAATCAAAGGCTTCGCCCAATCCATCACCATCATTGATATGACCGCCGATGCCGACGGAACCCTTTTTCAGCAGACGCGACTCCCCCGAACCAGTTCCACGACGGTAATGGAGGATCTTCTCACCCGAGGTCACGACCACGTAGGGAATCAGTTGCTTAAGCGACGGATCCTCCTCCGCCTCAGCCCGGGAAACAAAGAAGTGATTGCCCGGTTGCAGGAAGACAGGAAGGTAGCGGCTAATTTCAGGATTGAGGCCGTGAAAGGAACCAAGCTCATCAAAAAGAGAGCGGCGGATGACAAGGACTTGTTCGGTGGAAGACATAAGAAAGGTGGAATTTTAAAGATTGAATCGTTCAGCAGAAGGAGGTTTCTCGTTTCCTCCCTGATACACCTTTCACACTCATTTCCTGAGTTCCTGAGTTCCAGATTAATCTGAAAAAAGATTCAATGATCATTGCCCAAGTAAGGGGTAAGCTTCTCCTTGAGCGTATTTCGAGCGCGGAAAAGAAGGCTTTTTACAGCAGGCAGGCTCAGTGAAAGGACCGTGGCGATTTCTTCGTAGGGCATGTTCTCATAGCGCCGCAGTATCAAAGCAAGACGCTCCTTCTCAGGCAGTGATTCAAGGGACTGCTCAATCGCCCTGTGCAGTTCCCTCTCGAGGAGTTGCTGATCAGGCCCCGGAGTTCCATCGGGATGATCCGGTCCCTCATCATCCGCATCTCGTGACTGGGGAATCAAACGAGCGCGACTCCGCCTGCGGGATTCGTTAAAGACCAAACGCTTCGCGATGGTCAGGAGCCAGGTGGTAAATCGGGCCTCCGGTCTCCACCGTGGGGCGGACTTCCAGACATTCAGGAAGACCTGCTGGGCAATATCTTCCGCATCAGAAATTCCGATCATGCGTGCCACGGTGGCGATCACAAGACCCTGATGCCGCTCCACAAGGCTGCGAAAAGCGCCATCGTCACCAGAAGACACAAGGCGCATCAAGGCCTCGTCGGATTCCTGAAATTCACAGGACTGTGGGGGAATCTCCGTCACTTCCAAAATCCTGACTTCAACTCTTCAACCCTTCAACCTCTTAACCGCAATCCTCCCAATAGGATCGCCTTTCGCCCTGAAAATCGTCTCAAACTCGGTAACGGGCCTCTGCAAATCATCCTCCCATGGGGTCTCGATCCATCCTCCGTGCAAGCTGAGCTGATCCTTCATGGAAGCAAAATATCCGAGATGATCCGTCTGAAGTCGAAGTACGCCATCCGCTTTTAATTTTGTAACGGCTACTTCTAGGAAGGAGACATTCACCAACCTTCGGACCCAGTGACGTCGCTTCGGCCAGGGATCTGGGAAGGAGATATGCAGGGTGTCCAGGAAGCCCGCGGGGATCAGGTCATCGAGTGATTCTTTCCCCCAACCCCTCCAGAGCGCCGCATTGGGAATCCCTAGCCTCTTGATCTTCCGATTGCCTCGCTGCACCCTATCGGAAATCCCTTCGATTCCTGCGAAAAAAACCGCCTTATTAAGCAGGGCACTCTCGGATAAGAATTTACCCTTGGAAGCTCCAAAATCGCATTCCACCCGCTGAAAGGATCGTGATTTGAGAATCAGCTCCTCCCTAGCTACCAGGAGATCCTGATTGGGCGCCATCCGCCCCGGGATAGGAATCACCTCGAGATCAGCTTTCCTGACCACGGAATCAAGCAGCGTCCTTTTCCTGACGGCGTCGGATCAGGGCGGATTTCCGCCCTTCGACCACGGCACGGTTCAGTGTCACTCCGGCAAAATCCTCGCGATCAGGAGCCTCGTACATGACATCCAGCATGATCTTCTCGAGAAGCGAACGGAGGGCACGGGCCCCTGTCCCTTTCTTAAGAGCCAACTCGGCAAGAGCAATAAGTGCATCCTTGGTGACTGTGAGTGAAATGTCATCCATGGCTAGAAGCTTGGTGAACTGCTTGACCAAAGCGTTTCTAGGCTCTGTGAGAATGCGCACCAGTTCCTCTTCGTTGAGTTGTTGGAGGGTCGTCAATACCGGAAGTCGTCCGATGAACTCTGGGATCATGCCGAAGGCGAGAAGATCCTCGGGTTCGACGGACTCAAGAATCTTGAGCTCATCCATCGGCCCTTCGAGATCATTTTCCTTAGCATGGAAGCCGAGGGTCTTGCCTCCGGTGCGTCTCTGAATGATCTTGTCGAGTCCCACGAAAGCGCCACCGCAGATGAAGAGGATATTCTGTGTGTTGAGCTGGATGTATTCCTGATGCGGATGCTTGCGCCCCCCCTGGGGAGGGACATTGCATGTGGTGGCCTCGAGGATTTTGAGTAGCGCCTGCTGGACCCCCTCGCCCGAGACATCGCGCGTGATGGAGACGTTGTCGGTTTTTCGGCCGATCTTGTCGATCTCGTCAATGTAGACGATGCCGATTTCAGCCTTCTTCACGTCGTAGTCGGCATTCTGAAGCAGGCGCAGAACGATGTTCTCGACATCCTCACCGACATATCCGGCTTCGGTCAGTGTCGTGGCATCGGCAATACAGAAGGGAACATCTAAGATGCGGGCTAGCGTGCGGGCAAGCAGGGTCTTACCCGAACCGGTCGGACCGATCAGAAGCACATTGCTTTTCTCAACCTCCACATCGGCTAACCCCTCGGAGAGAAGTCCCGGTGAGAATCCGTCGCGTTCCATAGCAATACGCTTGTAGTGGTTATGAACCGCAACCGACAGAGTGCGCTTGGCAAGGTCTTGGCCAATGACATGGGCGTCCAGTTCCCGGCGGATCTCGGAGGGTTTTGGAACTCTCAGTTCATGAGCCCTCTGATCGCCCCCACCCTCGACTGTTTCCTTATCTAGGATTCCCTTGCAGACTGTGATGCAGCTGTCGCAGATGTAGACACCGGGCCCGGCGATAAGCTTACGGACCTCGGCATGGCTCTTTCCGCAGAAAGAGCACATCGTGAGATTACTGGTTCTAGCCATGAAAAAGATCGACCTCGTTAAAACGGGATAAGATTACTCGACGGAATCCTTGGCCTTCTCGGGTGGATTCTTGAGCTCCTTGCGGGACTTCACCACTTCATCCACGATGCCGTACTCCTTTGCCTCATCCGCGGTCATGTAGTAATCGCGATCAGCATCCTTGCGGACCTGCTCCTCGCTCTTGCCAGTATTCTCCGCGATGATGCGAGCCAAGCGGCGGTTCAGCTTGTACATGAACTCGACACTGCGCTCCACGTCACTAGCAGTGCCCTGCGCTCCGCCGGAGACCTGATGGATCATGATGTCCGAATTAGGCAGAGCAAACCTCTTTCCCTTTGTCCCGGAACAGAGCAGAAAGGCTCCCATGCTGGCGGCCATTCCCATGCAGTAGGTGTTCACGTCACAAGTGACGAACTGCATCGTATCATAGATCGCCAAGCCCGCCGTGACAGAACCACCCGGAGAGTTGATGTAGATATGGATATCCTTCTTGGCATCTTCCATCTGAAGGAAGAGCAACTGGGCAATTACCAGATTGGAGACATAGTCATCAATGCCCGATCCGATAAAAATGATCCGGTCCTTAAGAAGACGGGAGTAGATATCGTAGCTACGCTCACCACGACCGGTCTGCTCGACCACCATCGGGACAAGCATCGAAGACTGAGGACGGGAATTGGACATCATACTAGTGGTCATGCCCGCAACCGGGGCCATGGACATGGGGTTCTTCATCATGGGAATGGGTGAGTTCAGGATTAACTGCGATCGGTTTCGGATCTTCTCCATTCACTCTAGCATGGGAGACGACCACATCAAGGGCCTTACCCAGAGAAATCTCTTCCTCAATCCCCGCGATGGCACGGTGCTTCTGCAGTTCCTTGAGAAGCTTCTGAGGAGTCATCTGATAACGCTCGGCCATGTTGGTGATGCGCCAGGCGAGTTCCTCGCGGGAAACCCTAATATCTTCCTTAACAACTATCTCACCCAAGATAAAGTTCAGCTTCACCTTGTCACCAGCACTCTGGCGAGCAGCACCAAGGAGCTCTTCCTGATGGGAACGAAGCTCCTCCTCGCTCACGCCTCGGGATTGGTTCTCCTGAATGATTTGTTTGAGAATTGTGGTGCTCTCTTGCTGGACCATCGAGGAGGGAGCCTCGAAAGAGACCATGGCGAGTAGTTGCTTCACTGCTTCCCCGCGGACCGAGCTGGCAAAGTTTTGATTGGCATTCACGGTCAGACGCTCGCGTACCTGCTCTCGGATCTGCTCCAGCGTGCTGCCAGGGCTGAGTTTCGAGGCAAAGGCGTCGTCGATCGGGGGAAGCTCGCGCTCCTTGATCTCATGGAGGGTCACCTTGTAGGTCACCTTGTAGCCGCGCAGCTTCTCCTCGCCGAACTCGGTCGGGAAGCTGACCGTGCAGTCACGCGTCTCACCAGTCTTCATGCCTACCATGGCAGCGGCGAGTCCGGGGATCGGACGATCCTCCTCAAGCTTGATCCAGAAGTTCTTGCGGCCGACATAGGTCGGCTGGAGATCGGGATAGGTGTCGGCCAGTGTCTTCCCCTCGATGGAGCCTTCATAATCGAGAACCGCAAAATCACCCATGGCCAGATCGCGCCCCTCGACGGTCTTGAACTCAGCCATATCACCGCGCAACCCATCCAGGAACTGTGCGACCTGCTCCTCATCCACGGCCGGTTTCTCGACTGTGATGACAAGCCCCTTGTACTCGGGGAGATTCACGGGAGGACGCACCACCACCGTGGCGGTGAAGCTTAGAGAGCGATCCCCCTCCAGCTTGACGTCACGGACATTAGGACTCTGGACTGGAGAGAGCTTCTGCTCATTGAGCGCCTGGCGCACCGCGGCATCGAGCAACTTACGGGTCACTTCCTGTTCAATGTCAGGTCCATACTTCTTCTCGACGATGGCGAGGGGTGCTTTTCCTTTGCGGAAGCCCGGAAGATTGACCAGTCGACGGTACTCGTTGCCAACTTCCTTCCATTCCGACTGGAAGCGCTCGGGAGGAAGTTCAATGTGCAGGTCGACGATGCAGGTCTCTTTCTGTTCGGTGGTGACTTTCATAATGAACCGTGAAGCAAAGCAGGGAGTCTCACACCGGACAATCTCCAAAGGTGATTTTTTGGAGCATGAATATTGAAACCTATACCTTTTAATCTGGAACTCAGGAACTCAGGAACGGAAAAGAGTATGTCTTCAAGTTCGAAGCACCCTTTCCCTATCGAGCATCTCTTCTCTGGCCTAACAGCCCAAAAGCCTACAGCCTAACAGCCTTTTACTTCCCAAATGCGTTCCATCCGTCTCTTTCTCTACGGAATTCCGATTACGCTGATCCTGCTACTGGTGGCGGCCTTCGTGAACGCCTCCTTTCTTTCCGTAGCAAAGAAGAACGAAATGTCGATCGGAACCATTGGTGAACCCTCGACCTTGAATCCGATTCAGCAGGCCGACTCGGCCTCCGGTCAGGTCGCGGGACTGATGTTCAATGGCCTCCTGAAGTACAATCAGGATCTCGAAGTGGTCGGCGATCTCGCTACAACATGGGATCTCTCTCAGGAAACGACCTTTCAATTTGGCTCGGAAGAGGAATCTGCCAAGGCGCTCTCATTCCTGAACGGGAATAAGCCAAGAAACCCCGCGACTATCACCACCATCGCAGGTAATGGAAAAAATCTGACTTTGACACTAAGTCAACCGGGCCTGACGGACTCGGAAAATATTGCTCACATACTCAGTGGGGCCGGCTTCCATCCCCTGCCCTTTCCTCCTCTCGATAAGGGCGGCAAGGAGCGCCAATTTAAGGCCGAACCGATCATACATTTCACACTACGTAAAGATGTCCATTGGCATGATGGGGGCCCCTTCACCTCGGCTGATGTTGCTTTCACCTACCATGCAATCATGGACGAGCGGGTAGCATCACCCCGCAGTTCTGACTTCGAGTTGGTCTCATCGCTCGTGGCCCCAGATCCCTATTCCGTGGTCGTCCGCTACAAGAAGCCCTTCTCCCCAGCCCTGCTAAGCTGGATGCAGAGCATTCTCCCCGCCCACATTCTCGAGAAGGTAGAACCCGCCAAGTGGTCCGAGATCTACAATCGCCATCCCATCGGAACAGGCCCCTTCAAGTTCGGGAGTTGGAAAACCAATGAGTTCATCCGTCTAGTTAAAAACACCGATTACTTCCGGGGATCCCCATGGCTCGATTCGGTTGTCTTCCGAGTCCTACCTGACCCACTAACCCTCCAACTTGCATTCCAGACTAAGCAGGTTGATTTCTGGGCCGTCGACCCGTGGGCCGTGAAGAGCTTCGAGAAAGACAAGCGCTTCGATTTATTCAGCTCGGCAGGCAACATGTACAACTACATCGGCTGGAATCTTCGTAGGCCGATGTTCCAAGATCTCCGCGTGCGCAAGGCATTCGCGGAGGCCATAAACATCCCTCAAATGATCAAATACATCATCTACGGACACGGAGTGCAGTCGAACGGCATTTTCACTCCGAAGATGTGGTTCTATGACACGAAGGTTAAGCCACTGCCCTATGATCCCAAAGCTGCAGCGTCCCTGCTGGATCAAGTAGGTTGGAAGCCGGGATCCGACGGAATCCGCATCAAGGATGGCAAGCGTCTCTCCTTCACCCTGCTGGCAAATAACGGCAACGAGGTCCGCCGCGACATCGCCACGCTTGTTCAGGACGATCTCAGGAAGATCGGGGTCGAGGTGAAGGTCGAGATCTACGAGTGGTCGGTGCTGCTCAAGCGCTTTGTGAACAAGGGAGAGTTCGATGCCATCGTCTTGGGCTGGGGGCTCGGAAACGACTTCGACCAGTATGCCATCTGGCACTCCAGCCAGACTCATCCGGAGGAACTCAACTTCGTCGGCTATAACAATCCAGAGGTCGACCATCTCCTGACCGATCTGCGTCAGGAATACAGCCGTCCGGAGATCATCAGGCTTGCCGCCAAACTCCAGCAAACGATCTATGAGGATCAGCCCTACACTTTTCTTTTTGTGCCGGAAGGCACCTCCGTCATGTGGAAGAACAGTTACCGAATCCGCCATCCTGGATCCAAACCGGGCGAGTGGATCGACTCTCCTGTCACCATGACCAAGGCCGGTTGGGATTACGACATGGAATGGTTTTATCGGCCGGAGTATCCGCCTGGCGAAAAAAGATGAAGGTTGAGGTATGAAGTATGAAAATCCCAAACGATCACCTCGTGATCTGCATCAACTTCATCATTCATCATTCATCATTCATCATTCATCCTTTCTGCTTGTGATCTCTTTCATCATCCGCCGTCTCGCCCTCAGCGTGGTGCTGCTTTTCATCATCAGCATCATTTCGTTTTTCATTGTGACCCTCACTCCGGGAAGCCCCTATCCGTGGGGCGAGCTGAATCCGAAGATCTCTGCCGAAGTGAAGGCCAACTTTCGGAAAAAGTTCCATCTCGATCGTCCTCTTCACGACCAGTACGCGCTCATCATGCGGGATCTCTTTACCGGTAATTTGCGCAGCATCAAGGATGATCGCCCCGTGATGTCCCGGATCCTGGAGCGCATGCCGGCGACCGTAGCCCTGAATCTTACTTCTATCGTGATTTCCCTTTCGTTCGGCACACTTCTGGGAGTCACTGCGGCTCGCTACAGCGGACATTGGCAGGATGCCCTGGGCTCCATCATCGCCTTTCTCTTCATCGCCTTACCCGGATTCTGGATCACCTACGTGGTAGTGATCGCCCTGGTGAAGGGATTTGGCGCACCCATCCTCGGCACCCACAGTTACGGGATCGAATTTCCGAACGCCCTCGCCTCGGGACTCGATACCCTCTGGCATCTTCTCCTTCCTGCCACGATTCTGGCACTCGGCGGCATCGCTTCCCAATCGCGCTATCTTCGGGCCACGATGATCGAATCCTTGCGCGAGGACTACATCCGCACGGCACGCTCCAAGGGACTTTCCGAGGATGTCGTCCTCTACAAGCATGCCCTCCGCAACTCTATTCGTCCGATCATCGCCGGAATCGGCATGGTCCTGCCGGCCCTGATCGGAGGGGCCGTTGTGATCGAAACGATCTTTGCTTATCCGGGCATGGGACGACTCGGTTACGAGGCCGTACTGGAGCGTGACTACCCCATGCTGGTCGCCCTGAACTTCGTTGTGGCGGCACTCGTCCTGCTTGGCAACCTCATCTCAGATCTTCTCTCGGCGGCCGTCGACCCACGCGTACGCCTCGAATAAAACCATGCA